>Ga0268299_1004041_pt1 | contig 12183 bp, 10 predicted proteins | sample NOBtaG_FD_193484 | JGI IMG/M metagenome (GOLD analysis project Ga0268299, IMG submission 193484) | Activated sludge microbial communities from bioreactor in Nijmegen, Gelderland, Netherland - NOB reactor | ecosystem: Engineered > Bioreactor > Aerobic > Activated sludge | place: Netherlands...
GACCAAGTTCACCGCCGGGCTCGACTACATCTGGACCGCGCCCAAGACCGCCGGCACCATCATGGGCCGCAACGAGTCCGACGACAACATCACCGAGACCGGCGCGTACCTGCAGATGACGAAGCCGCTCAACAGCCGCTTCGACTTCACCGGCGCCGTCCGCGGGGACATGAACACCCGCATCGAGGGTGTGCAGTTCTCGCCGCGCGCCGCGCTCATCTACAAGGCGACGCCGACGCAGAACTTCCGCCTCACGTACAACCGTGCGTTCAACTCGCCGGCCTCGTTCTCGATGTTCCTCGACCAGTGGTCGGGCCAGCGCGTGAACCTCGGGCCGGCGCTCGGCAACACCGACGTGCAGATCTTCGGCAACCCGGCGAAGGAAGGCTGGCGCTATGACCGCGGGTGCGACGCCACGATCAACAACGGCCTCTGCATGCGCTCGCCGTTCACCGGACCGAACCCGGTCGCGGCGACCGGCGCGGCGATGATCCCCGGCATCATGGCGGTCAACGGGGCGGCGCTGGCCGGTGCACTCGCCGGTCTCGGCCTCCCGCCGGCGCAGGTCGCCAACGTGCGCGCGGCCCTGCAGGCGCTCGCGCCGACCAATGCCCAGGTCCGCGGCGTGCTGCGGAACCTCGGCGCGGCCGGCAACCCGATCGTGCCGTGGACCAACCCGCAGGACCTCGCGCCGCTCGGCGCGAACTTCTCCAACACCTGGGAGCTGGGCTGGAAGGGCGTGTTCAACAACAACCTCCGGGTCTCGGCCGACTTCTGGTATCAGGTCCGCCCGGCCGACCCGACCACCCAGGTCGTCAACCTCGACGACGCGGTGTTCCTCGATCCGGTGACGCTGACCGGCTACCTCGGCTCCTGCACCGGCGCGAACGTCACCACGGGCTCCATGGCCCCGGTGCTCGTCGCCAACGGTGTGCCCTGCGCCAACGTCGGCGCGGTGATCACCGGCTGGGTCACGCAGCTCGCCCAGCTCCCGGGCGGCATGCTCAGCTTCGACAACCCGCTCTGGGACAAGAACTACCTGCTCTTCACCTACCAGAACGGCTCGGGTCAGGTCGACGTGCGCGGGCTCGACCTCGCGGCCGACTACCTGATCGACAACATCTGGAGCCTCGGCTTCACCTACTCGAACCTCAGCCGCAACGTGTTCGAGAAGGCTCCGGGAGCGACGCCGGCCAACCCGCTGGCCGCCAACGCCGCGAAGCACCGCGCGTCGGTCACGCTCCGCATGGACAACCAGGAGCGCGGCATGACGGCCGAGGTCCGTGGCCGCTACAGCGACGCGTTCCAGGTCAACTCGGGCGTCTACAACAGCTACGGCGTGGGCACGCCGATCCGGTACCAGCGGGTGCCGGTGAACGCGCTCCTCGACGTGGGCTTCTCGTACCGCCTGCCGGTGGCGGCGAACGTCCGCTGGTCGCTCAACGCGCAGAACGTCCTCGACAACAAGGTGCCGACCTTCATCGGCGTCCCGAACGTCGGGCGCTTCGTCACCACGCGCGTGCAGTACAACTTCTGAGACGTTCCTCCGGGCAGTCGGCCGGACGACGCGGGGTGGGCCCACAGGGCCCACCCCGCGTCGCTTAAGTTCCACGGGTGCTCTCCCTTCTCGACCCGTCCCGCCAGCTCGTCATCGGACACCGTGGCAACCGCGCCCATGCCCCGGAAGACACCCTCGAGTCCTTCGCGCAGGCCGTCGCGCTCGGCGTCGATGCCCTCGAGTGCGACGTGCACCTCTCCCGCGACGGCGTCCCGGTCGTCATCCACGACCCCAGCCTCGATCGCACCACCGCCGCCAGCGGCGCGGTGCGGCAATGGACCCGTGCCGAGCTCGCCGGCGTGGATGCCGGCGCCCGCTTCAGCCCGGACGGTGGGAAGCGCTTCCCCTACCGCGGACGCGGCATCGGTGTGCCCGCCCTCGAGGACGTGCTCGACGCGTTCCGCGACCTGCCACTCATCATCGAGATCAAGGTCGCCGAGGCGTCAGCGCCGGTGCTCGCGCTGCTCGAGCGCCGCGGTGACAGCGGCCGCGTGCTCATCGGCAGCTTCCTGGAATCCGCGCTGCGTCCGTTCCGCGCGGCAGGGCTGGCGGTGGGTTCCTCGGTGGATGCCATGAAGCCGCTCTATCTTCCAGCTCTCCTCGGCGCGCGCCCGGCCGTCCTCCCATTCCAAGCGATGATCATCCCCCGACGCCACGGCGTGCTCCCGCTCCCCGTCACCCGCTTCGCCCGCATGATGGCCGCGCGCGGCGGGCCGACCCACGTCTGGACGGTCAACGACCCCGCCGAGGCGCAGGCCCTCTGGCGCCGGGGCGTCAACGGCATCCTGTCCGACGACCCCGCGGCGATCCTGGCCGCGCGCCGGAGCCTGCGATGACCGCCGCCACTCCCCCCAAGGCCGGCGCCGACGCACCCGCCAAGAAGAAGACCAACTACAAGGCCGCCTGGGCCGAGACGCGGAAGCTGATGTGGCAGCACCGCGGGTCGCTGGCGATCGGCCTCTCGCTCATGCTCGTGAACCGATTCGCCGGCCTGGTCCTGCCGGGCTCGGTGAAGTGGATCGTGGACGAGGTGCTCACCAAGGGCCGGCTCGAGCTGCTCATGCCGATCGCGATCGCCGGCGGCGTCGCGACGGTCCTGCAGGCGGGGAGTTCGTTCGCGCTCTCGCAGGTGATCTCGGTGGCCGCGCAACGCGCCATCACCGAGCTGCGGCGTCGCGTGCAGGCCCGCGTGCTCCGGCTGCCCGTGAGCTTCTTCGACTCCACGCAGAGCGGTGTGCTCATCAACCGCGTGATGAACGACGCCGAGGGCATCCGCAACCTCATCGGCACGGGCATCATCCAGCTCATCGGCGGCAGCCTCACGGCCACGATCGCCCTCGGCTACCTGTTCTATCTCAACTGGTTCCTCACGACGCTCACGCTCGCCTTCCTCGCGATCTTCGCGGCGGTGATGGCGATCGCGTTCCAGCGCCTGCGCCCGATCTTCCGCGAGCGGTCCAAGATCCAGGCCGAGGTGTCGGGCCGGCTGGGGCAGGCGATGGGCGGCGCGCGCGTGGTGAAGGTCTACACGGCCGAGAAGCGCGAGGAGATCGTGTTCACGCGCGGCGCGCATCGGCTGTTCCGCAACATCGCGAGCACGATCACCGGCACGAGTGCGATCGCGGCCGTGAGCACCGTGATCATCGGTGCGGTGGGCGTGCTGATCCTGACCGTCGGTGGCCGCGCGGTCACCGCCGGCACCATGACCCTCGGCGACCTCGTCTCGTACATCTTCTTCGTCGGGCTGGTGTCGTTCCCCGTCGTGCAGATGGCGAGCATCGGGACGCAGCTCACGGAGGCGTTCGCCGGTCTGGACCGCATCCGCGAGATCTTCGAGACCCCCACGGAGGACGAGGACGACGCCTCGCGCCACCTGCTCGCGCGGCCGGACGGTGACGTGGTGTTCGAGCACGTGTGGTTCGAGTACCGCGAAGGGATCCCGGTGCTGCGCGACGTGTCGTTCACCGCCCGGGCCGGCACCACCACCGCCCTCGTCGGGTCGAGCGGATCGGGCAAGAGCACGCTCATCTCGCTCATCCTCGCGTTCAACCGTCCGCTCAAGGGCCGGGTCACCATCGGCGGGCAGGACCTCGCCACACTCAAGCTCCGCGACTACCGCGCCACCCTCGGCGTGGTGCTGCAGGACAACTTCCTGTTCGACGGGACCATCGCCGACAACATCGCGTTCTCCAAGCCGGGCGCGACGGCGGCCGAGGTGCGCGAGGCGGCGCGGATCGCCAACTGCGACGAGTTCATCGCCGGCTTCCCCGATGGCTACGACACCATCGTCGGCGAGCGCGGCGTGAAGCTCTCGGGCGGCCAGCGGCAGCGCGTGGCGATCGCCCGGGCCATCCTCGCCGATCCCCAGGTGCTGATCCTCGACGAGGCGACGTCCAGCCTCGACTCGGAGAGCGAGAAGCAGATCCGCGACGCCCTGCGCTCGCTGCGCAGCGGGCGCACCACCTTCGTGATCGCGCATCGCCTCTCCACCATCCGCAGCGCCGACCAGATCCTCGTGCTGGAACAGGGCGAGATCATCGAACGTGGCTCACACCGCGAGTTGATGGCGCTCGGCCGCCGCTACAAGGAGCTGCACGACACGCAGCACGAGATCGAGAAGGACCTCTTCATCAATCCCGGCGAGGATCCCTCCGAGGTGGCCGAGAAGCCCCTCTGACGACGACGGGGCGGACCGCTGCGCGGTCCGCCCCGTTTCCCATCATCGACGGCAGGTCAGTTCTTCTTGCCCGACACCTTGGAGCCGTCACCCGGCATCGACCACTCGCCCTCGGCGAGGTTGCCGTTGATGGTCAGCACCATCGTGCCCATGTCGCCGGTGGGCACCGGGAAGGTCGCCGTGAGCACCTTGCCCGAGAGCGTGGCCTTGGAGAGTCCGATGGTCCCGAAGGCCGCCGTGCCGATGGAGCCCGACCAGTTGCCGTCGGGGAGCTTCACGAGTTCGAGCGTGACTTCCATCGACTGGCCCTGTGCGACGAGGCCGAGCGTCCACTTGCCGGCCGGGTTGGTCTCGGCGACAGGCGCGGGCGCCGGCGTGGGCCGGCTCTCCACGCGCGGCGTGCCGCTCACGACCGTCTCGGTGCTCGTGGTGGACTTGCAGGCCGTCGCGACCAGCGCGAGTGCGACGAGGGGGAGGAGGGATGCGCGCATACGGTATGCTCCGAAGGGAAGGGGGTGGATCCGGGCCACCGAGGGGATACGTTAGCGGTGGCCTCCGGGTTTTGACAGGTCGATGGGGCTAATCGGCTGGGACCGTCCGGTCCACGGCCCAGGACCGCAGGGCCGAGATCTGCTCGCGCATGGTGCCGCTCAGGGGTTTGGTGGCCCCGATCTCGGCCCGCAGCATGGCCGTATCGAGCGGACGCCCGTCGGCGAACGACGCGTACAGCGCGGCGACCACCACCTGCTCCAGTTCCGCCCCGCTGAATCCGGCGCTCATCGCCGCCAGCCCCGGCACGTCGATCGCCGCCGGGTCCTGCCGACGCTTGCGGAGGTGGATGCGCAGCACCTCGGCGCGGGCCGCCTCGCCCGGCAGGTCCACGAAGAACACCTCGTCGAACCGTCCCTTGCGGATGAACTCGGGCGGCAGGCTCGCGATGTCGTTCGACGTGGCGGTGACGAACACGTCACCCGTGCGCTCCTGCAGCCACGAGAGGAACGAGCCGAACACGCGGCGCGAGACCCCGCCGTCCTCATCACCACCCGAGCGCGCGAAGGCCTTCTCGAGCTCGTCGATCCACAGCACGATGGGGGCGAGGCGCTCGGCCGTACGCATGGCGCGCTTGAAGTTCTTCTCCGAGTCGCCGATGTACTTGTCGTACAGGTTGGCCGGGTCGAGCTTGAGCAGCGGCAGGCCCCATTCCCGTGCGACCGCCTTGGCGGCCAGCGACTTGCCGCAGCCGGGCACCCCCAGCAGCAGCACGCCGCGCGGGAAGCCGAGGCCGAAGGCGTGGGCGCGCTGCGGATCCGTGACCACCGCGCGTCGGCGCGCGAGCCAGGCCTTGAGCCCGTGCAGGCCGGCCACGTCGCCTAGGCCTTCCTCCGCCGCCTGGTACTCGAGCAACCCGCCCTGCTCCACCACCTGGCGCTTGGCCGTCGCGGCCCGGGGGATGTCGTCGGGACGCAGGGCACCGTCCTCGATGATGAGCCGCGTCACCACCCGCTCCGCTTCGTGCAGCGTGAGGCCGACGAGGTTGTTGGCCAGGCGCACCCGGTCCTGCTGCGTGAGTTCCACCGTGAGCGGGCGCCGCGTGGAATGCTCGCGGATGAGGCGCTCGATCAGCTGCATCTGCTGCGTGAAGCCCGGGACCGGCAGCGTGAGCGTCACACCCACGCTGCGCAGGGCGTCGGGGATGTGCGGGTCGGAGCCCGAGATGACGATGGTGCCGCGGCGCGCGCCGACGTGTGCCGCGGCATCGAGCACGTGCGCGAGGATCGGGGCCTCCTCGAGCCAGCGGCCGAGGCCGCGGAAGTGGAAGATACCCGCGCCCTCGTCCCGCACCTGCGCGAGCGCCCGCGCCGGCTCCTCGGTCTTCTCGATGAACGGGTCGCCGGCGTGGAACCCTCGGCGCAGGCCGCGCGAGCGCGTCCACGAGAAGTGCAGCAGGGAGAGTCGCGCCGCGATGACCGCCAGCAACTCGTCGGCCCGGTCGGGTTCGACGGTGTCGAGGAAGATGAGCGTGTGCTTGCTGCGGATCAGCAGCTCGAGTTCCGTGTCGGTATCTTTCACGCGATGGGGTCCCCTCCAAGAGGTGCGAGCGAAGATACGGTCGCGCATCCCGCCGCGCAGGGGGATGCTGGCCGCGCGTGGAGCTTCCTCCTGCTGCTCGCGGTCGCCGAGTTGCTCGGGATGTCCACCTGGTTCACCGGCGTGGCCGTCGCGCCGCAGCTGCATGCGCGCTGGGTGTTGAGCGCAGAGCAGGTGGGCGGACTCTCCACGGCCGTGCAGCTGGGGTTCGTCGCGGGCACGGCGGTGGTGGCGCTGCTGAACATCGCGGACGTCGTGCCGGCGCGACGGCTGTTCACGGTCGCGGCGCTCGCGGCGGCGGGCGCCAACGCGTCGCTGCTGCTCGCCGACCGCTACACGCAGGTGCTCGTGGGCCGTGTGCTCGTGGGCGCCTGCCTGGCCGGCGTGTACCCGCCGGCGATGAAGATGGCCGCGACCTGGTTCCGGGCCCGCCGCGGCCTCGCGGTCGGGGCCGTGGTCGGCGCGCTCACCATCGGCAAGGCGACGCCGTACCTGTGGAGACTGCTGCCGGACGCGACGGTGCCCGCGGTAGTGCTGGCCGCGTCGGCGGCCACGGCGCTCGCCGCGCTGCTGATCTGGCTGTTGTGGCAGGACGGGCCGTTCGCCTTCCCGGCCCGGCCCTTCGCCTGGTCGCGTGCGGGAGAAGTGCTGCGGTCGCGGCGCTGGCGCCTCGCCACGGGCGGCTACCTGGGCCACATGGCCGAGCTGTACTCCTACTGGACCTGGATCCCGGCCTTCATCGCGGTGAGCGCCGTGACCCACGGCGGCGACGAACGCCTCGCGACCGCCCCCTGGGTCGGTGCGCTCAGCTTCGGCACCATCGCCGTCGGCGGTCTCGGCTGTCTCTGGGGTGGAATCGTGGCGGACCGCATCGGGCGCGAGCGGCTCGTGATCCTCGCGATGGCGGTGAGCGGCCTCTGCGCACTCGGCATCGGCCTCACGTTCGGGCGCTCCCCGTGGCTGCTGGCACCGGTCGCGCTCCTGTGGGGCTTCTTCGTGATCGCCGACTCGGCACAGTTCTCCGTGCTCGTCACCGAGTCGGTGCCCGCACACGCCGTGGGTACCGCGCTCACGCTGCAGGTCTGCCTGGGATTCCTGCTCACGACGGTCACCATCCAATTGGTGCCGCCGGTGGTCGCCATCCTCGGATGGCGCGGCGCGTTCTTCCTGCTCGCGCTCGGCCCACTGTTCGGCATCGCGTCCATCCTGCGGTTGCGCCGCTAGATTGCGCTCGTGACCGATCTGCACCGACCGGCCCTGCGCGCCATCGCGCTCGCGACCTTCCTCACGCTGGTCCCGATCACCCTGCTCGTGCCGGGACTGAGCGAGCTCGTGATGGACACGCACGGGGGGACACGCTTCCAGTCACACCTGTTCGTCTCGCTCAACCAGCTCGCCGGCATCGCCGCGGTGCCCTTCGCCGTGCGCTGGCACCGGCGGTATCCGGACACGCGGCGCTGGATCGTGATCCTGCTCGCGGTCGATGCCCTCGCATTCCTGGGCATGGGTGCCGCGGAGTCGCTGCCGGCGCTGTTCGCCTGGCGCGCGGTCGATGGCATCGCCCACCTCCCGGCCGTCACGTTCCTCATGATCGCGGCCAACCGTGCCGGCGGCCAGCGCCGCGGCGCGTCGATGGGTGTCGTCGCCGCGGCCCTCATGATCGGGGTCGGCGTCGGTGCACCGGTGGGCGGCGTGCTCATCGACCGGGATCCCTTGCTCGTCTATTCCGTCGGGGCCGCGCTCCTCGGGATCGCGGCACTCTCGGCCCTCGCGATCGCACCGAGCGCGACGCCGGCGCCGCCCGTCGGCCATCGCTACCGCTGGGACCGCACCCGCGTCGCAGGCTACATGCCGCTCGCGTACGGCTTCGCCGACCGCTTCCTCATCGGCGTGTTCGTCTCGACGTTCACGCTCTTCCTCACCGAGGTGCACGGCGTGAACGCCGCCACGCGCGGCATGCTGATGTCGCTGTTCCTGCTGCCCTTCGCGCTCTTGAGCTGGCCCGCCGGGCGGCTCACCGATCGCGTGGGCTGGTTCGGACCGATCGTCGCGGCGAACATCCTGTTCGGGCTGGTCTACGCGACCTACGGCGTACTGCCCTTCCGCGCGCTGCCGGCCGCGATGCTCGTCTCGGGAGCCCTCAGCGCGCTGATGTTCGCGCCGAGCCTGGTGCTGGTGAGCGAGTTCGCTCGGCGCGGCGTGGGGGAGGGACTGTTCGGGTCGTTCCAGATCGCGGGCTCGTTCGGCTTCCTCACCGGTCCGCTGGTGGGCGGCGCGCTCGTGGAGGTCCTGCGTGGACGCGACGGCGCCCCCGCGTGGGCCGCGATCTTCGCCACCGTCGGGGCGCTGCTCATCGCCCTCGGGTTGTTCAGCTGGCGCGTGCTTGGCGGCTTGGCCCGGGAGTGGCGCCGCGAAGCCTGAGGCGGACGGACGCCCCGACGGCCGTCCGTCCGCTCGTCCGCATCAACGCCGCTCGGGCTTGCCGCCGGGCTTCCACTCCGGCTTCGCGCCGTCGGCCAGGACGCGCACCGCACGCGCCGTCGCGTTGATCACCGTCGAGAAGTGTGCGAAATCCACCGCGTCCACCTCGTCGTTGACGCCGTGATAGTCACCGTGCCCGCCGAAGCTCGAGATGGTGTGCGCCGGGATCCCGAGCAGGGCGAACGGATAGTTGTCCGAGCGCGCGAAGAAGTTCTGCGCGGGCCGCGGATCCGGGATCACCGCCACGCCGGCCGCGGCGAGCAGTTCACCCATCGTCGAGCGCTCGAAACCGGTGAGCCAGCCCTTCCCCGGGCCACCAGCCAGCGAGTCGGGACGGGCGATCATCTCGATCTGCACGTCAGCGACGACCTGTTCCAACGGGCGCACCGGGTTGCGGATGAACCAGGTGGTGCCCGTCATGCCGTTCTCCTCACCGGTGAACGCCACGAACAGGATCGAGCGCTTGGCCCCACCGCCCTCGCGCAGCTGGCGCGCCGTCTCGAGCATCGCCACCACACCGGACGCGTCGTCATCGGCGCCGTTGAAGATGCTGTCGCCGTCCACCGCCCGCGCCGCGTTCATGCCGATGTGGTCGTAGTGCGCCCCCACGATCAGGTACTCATCCCGCAGCTGCGGGTCCGTGCCGCGCAGCAGACCGACGACGTTCACGGCGTCGCGACGCTGCGCCGCGGGGATCGTGTCGTACGCGGCCATGGACGCCGCGAGCAAGGGACGCGGCGGCAGGCCCGGCGTCCGCGGCGGGCCGGCATGGATCGGCACCGTCTGGAAGAACCCGCGATCACCCAGCGGTTCGAGGCCGTGGCGCTCCATCTCGGCGGCGATGATCCGCGCGGCCCGCATCGCGCCCGGCGAGCCCGTGAGGCGGCCTTCGAGCGAGTCATGCGCGATGCGGCTGAGCAACTGACGCGCACGGTCTGGCGTGGTGGCGGTCTGGGCGTCGACGAGGCCCGGCGCAGCCAGCAGGACCAGCGACAGGGCCAGTACGAGGCTGACACGCAGGGACGGGCGCGGCAGGGCGCGCGGCAGGGCGCGCGCCGGGGTGCGGAGGAAGGTCAGGCGGTCGGTCACGGGAGGTGGTACTCGCAGGATGGTCAGGGGGACGACGGCAGGTGCGGCGGGCCGCACGACACGCGCCGTAGCAGTCTACCCCACACTCTTGACCGCTGCCATCGCACGCCTACGATTCCCCGGATGCCCCACACCCCACAGACACGTCGCGGCGGCGTCGTGCAGGTCCCGATCATCAGTCCCAACGTCGCCACGCGTGGCAACCGACTCACCCGGTGGTTCCACACGGGGCTCATGCGGGTCACGGGCTGGAAGTTCGCGGGTGAGCCGTTCCCCGATTGCCGGAAGTTCGTGCTGATCGTGGCACCGCACACCTCCAACTGGGACTTCATCGTCGGCATCATGGCGATGTACGCCCTCGGGATCCGCGGCACCTACCTGGGCAAGGACGCACTCTTCCGCTTCCCGCTCGGCCCGCTCATGCGCTGGCTCGGGGGCATCCCGGTGGACCGCAGCGGACGCAGCGATGTGGTGACGCAGACCGTCGAGGTGGTGCAGCGCAGCGAGAAGGTCATCCTGGTGATCGCGCCGGAGGGCACCCGCAAGCACACCGTGCGCTGGCGCTCCGGGTTCTACTGGATCGCACAGAAGGCCGGGGTGCCCATCCTGCCGGTGGCGTTCGATTTCTCGCGCAAGGAAGTCCGGCTCTTCCCGCTGTTCCATCCCACCGGCGACCAGGACCGGGACATCGCCGCGATCCGCGCGCACTACACGCCCGAGATGGGCCGTTTCCCCGAGCAGTTCGCCGCGACGTCCCCGGCGAAGTAGCTTCTCCGGCATGACGACCCGCCGCGACTTCCTGCTCGCGCTCGGCGCGAGCGCGACCCTGCCCCTGGTCGATGGGCTGCGTCCGGCCCGTCCCGCCGCGCCGCGCCGCAATCCGCTGGCGGGAGTGGGGGTGCAGCTCTACATGATGCGCAGCGTGATGCGCGCCGATCCCGATGGCACGGTCGCCCGCCTCGCGGCGCTGGGATACCGCGAGATCGAGTGGTGGGGCAACTGGCAGCGCACCCCGGCTCAGGTGCGCGCCATGCTCGACGCCAACCGGCTCCGTGCCCCGGCGGCGCACGTGGACCTCAAGGACCTGGCGCCGGAGCGCATCGGTGCGCTACTCGACGCCGCCGCGACCATCGGCCACCAGACACTGATCGTCGCGTGGAGCGCCCCCGACGTCCGCCGCACGGCGGACGAGTGGAAGCGCTTCGCGGCCGGCTTCAGCGTCGCGGGTGAGGCGGCCGCGCGGTACGGCATCCGCGTCGGCTACCACAACCATGACTTCGAGTTCCAGCGCTTCGGGGACCGCACACTGTTCGACCACTTCATCGACGCGACCGATCCGCGGTACGTCGACATCGAACTCGATTGCTACTGGGCGTTCAAGGCCGGGCACGACCCGCGGGCCCTGCTCGCGCAGCACGCGCGGCGCATCACCATGCTGCACCTCAAGGATTCCTCGGGCGCCCCGACGCACGCGCAGCGCGACATCGGCAGCGGTGTCATCGACTGGAAGGCGGTGCTCGACGTGGCGCTGGCCAACCGCGTGACGAACGTGTTCATCGAACGCGACGACCCCGCCGACGCCTGGGCATCGGCGGAGTCGGGGCGCGCGCACCTCCGCACCCTCGGGTACTGAGCGCGCGACCGCGCGCTACTTCTTCGCGATCGGGACCGTCCGCACGGCGGGTGGCGTCACCTCGACCTTCGGGACGCGGATCGTGAGGAGCCCGTTGGCGAACTCCGCGACGACCTTGTCATCCGCCACCGCCCGCGGGAACCGGAAGCTGCGCTCGAAGGAGCCGAAGCTCCGCTCCCACAGGTGCCAGGTGCGGTCCTTCACGACGTCCTGGCGTTCCTCGGTCTTGCTGCCCTTCAACGTGAGCAGCCCGTCGGCCATCGCGACCTCGACGTTCTCGGGCGAGATGCCCGGCAGCTCCGCGGTCAGCACGTACTCCGCGGGGGTCTCGCTCGCCTCGATCGCCGGCGACCACGTCTCGCGGTTCAGGAAGCGGGTCTCGTCGAGCGACGGCAGGTGCAGGTCGATGCCGAACGGCTCCTCGAAGAAGCGTTGGAGCCGGTTGCGCAGCCGGTTGGCCTCACGGGTGAGCGGCGCGGCGGGGAGCTTGGTGGTGGACATATGCCTCTCCTGTTGGTGGCAGCCCCACAGTGCGAGATCCGCGGCCCGCGCGCAGTAGGGAGAGGGAGGATTCGGCGTGCTGGGAGCGCCTCAGGCATCACCGTAGGGTGAGCGCGTAGGGCGACGGTGTAAGGGGTCGACGTAGGGGAGCGGTCG
>Ga0268299_1004042_pt1 | contig 12182 bp, 10 predicted proteins | sample NOBtaG_FD_193484 | JGI IMG/M metagenome (GOLD analysis project Ga0268299, IMG submission 193484) | Activated sludge microbial communities from bioreactor in Nijmegen, Gelderland, Netherland - NOB reactor | ecosystem: Engineered > Bioreactor > Aerobic > Activated sludge | place: Netherlands...
AGCGCCAGCAGTGTGCGGGCATTTTGCAGCTTGTTATCCACCCGCGACGACAGCACGTTGTAGAGCAGAAAATTCTGCCCGCCCTGGCTGCGCGGCACGTCTCGCAGTTCACCGCGCACGGTTTCCAGGTCGATTCCGTCCAGCGCAGGTTTCAAGGCTGCCCAGAAATCCTCAAATGACCCCTGAACAAATTCGACATCTTCGATTTTTTCGTTGGCACGGCGCAGCAGACCCGCTAAATCCTCACGTGCTGCCAGTTGGTCAACACCGTTCATGCCCAGCAAAACCGGAGTCAGCGCACGTTTGGCCTTAAAAATCGCTGTCGCCCGCAAATCCTGTGCCGCCGTGTCCCAATCATTCGCCAGCGCCGCCGCGTCATTGTAATTGGCGATATTGGACATATGATGCAGCAACACGCGCGACCCATCCGGCGATTCCCACCACAATTCGCTTTTATGTCCGGCGGGGTCGAGGCCGCGAAAGTGCATAGCCGTATCGACACCAAAGCCGAGTAAAATCTGCGGCAGTTGGGCGATGTGACCGAAGGTGTCCGGGATATAGCCGACCATCATCCGATGTCCAAATTCTTCGGCCTGGCGCTTGCCCAACAGCAGATTGCGCACGTAGCTTTCCGCGCTGATGAGGAATTCATCCGGCTGGACATACCAGGGGCCAACGGTCAGCCGTCCGGCACTCACCAGCCGTTTAATCCGCTCACGCTGTTCCGGGTATACTTCCAGATAATCTTCCAGCACCACCGTTTGCGCATCGAAATTGAACACCGTATAGTCCGGGTCACGTTCGAGCAAATCCAGCAGCTTGCTCATCATCCGAACCAGCCGCAGCCGGAATAGCTGAAACGAGGCATACCATTCGCGATCCCAGTGGGTATGCGGCACAACGTAAAGCGTATATTTTTTGCTCAAAATCCAATTTCTCCTACATTTACAAAATGCTCGTTAATCATAGCGCATTTGACAACAGCTTGTTAGAGATGATAAACTTTTTTTAGATACACACGAGCAATATTCCGAGAGGTATCTGGGTCATGCAGCAAACTCGCCGCCATATTCTGAGCATTTTGAAAGATCGTGGCGAAGCTACCGTCGATGATATTGTAGCTGAACTGGAAAAACGCCGGGGAAAAGATATTACACCGGTGACTGTCCGGCATCACCTGGCCCGTTTGCAGCAGGACGAGCTTATCTCAACCCCACAGATGCGCCACCGCAGCACACCAGGCCGCCCGCAGCACGTCTACGTGTTGACCGAACTTGCAAAAGCACAATTTCCCAACAACTACCAACGGTTGGCTGCCGGATTGCTCGTCGGCATACGCCAGCATTTACCACCCGATGGTGTTAACGTGATTCTGGACGATGTTGCCGAATTGATGGCAAACGAAGCTCAAATCCCAGACCTTCCTCTGAATCAACGGTTGGATAAAGTGGTCGAATATCTCAACAACCAGGGGTATAACGCCAGTTGGGAAACCTGCGAAGAAGGTTACATTTTGCAGACCAGCAACTGTCCCTATCATTTTATCGCCACCAATGACCAGATGGTCTGTGAGATGGACATGCGGTTTGTCGCGTCGCTGCTCGGTGTTGTACCGCGCCGGATGAGCCATAAAGCCACAGGCGACGACGCCTGCACCTACCTGATCCCGAATAAGTCCAATTAAGGCACAATTTTGCTGACATCCGTCATTTTTATTGACGGTTTTTGGGGGATGTGTTAGAATCGATTTACGTTATTATAGATAAGGTCGAGGGAAAAATGGCTGTCGATACCTTCAATACTGTTCTGGTAGATACTCCCGTTCTGACTGTTACGCCAGCAGCGGTTAATGTGATCCGTACCCTGCTCGAACAACGCCAGATTCCAAATCATGCCCTGCGCGTATTTGTTTCCGGTGGCGGCTGCTCAGGGATGCAGTACGGCATGGCTTTTGAGGAAAGCGCCCGCGATTTCGACAAGACCGTCGAGGTTGATGGTGTGCGTTTGATCGTAGACCCCACCAGCCTGATGTACCTGCAAGGCGCAATCATCGACTTTGTTGACAGCCTGATGGGTGGCGGCTTCCGCATTGAAAATCCAAATGCGGTATCAAGCTGCGGCTGCGGACACTCCTTCAAAACCGCCAACGATTCGGGTGAATCCAGCGGCGGCTGTGGAAGTTGCAGCCATTAATTTTTGGCAATTCAAACGCAAAATCAAAGGCGAGCGCTTTTCGGCGACTCGCCTTTTTTCATTCGATCAATTTAACGCCGCAGTGAACTGACAAACAGCCCCAGCAGCCCAAACCCACCCAGCACAACAATAGGCACAATCGGCGGGACGCCATCGGAGACAGAAATAGTCGTTAAGCTCGTCATCGGCGTTGGTGTAATCAAGCTCAAATCTACAGGCGTAGCCGCGATCAAATCCGGTGGAAACGTAAAGGTTGGCAGCGGAATGCCATTTTCGCTGTCTGCTGCCCCAGCATTATTGGCTTCGACAGTTGACCCCGGAATCACAACCAGCCGCGAATTTTCAGTTGCCGTCAAAATGCCTCCCGGCGTCTGAGTCAGGGCAAGTTGAGTCTGTGTCGCGCCAACAATAACGGGGTCATCGGTGGGCAGTGCTTCCACACTCAGGTCAGGGATTGTGGCAGGGTCGCCAACAATATTGACCAGTTCATCGAATACCCAGCCCCTCCCGGCAGGCGCAAGGTCAAACTGAAATTGATACCAGCGGAAATATTTGCCCAAAACGGGGTATTGATCGCCAGCGCGAATAGTGCCAATAATGTCTGAGCCAATATCCGCTTCAGACCGCACATTGACATCACCCGCGTCGGCTTTTGCTTCCAGAACAGCACGTCCTGGCACGGTTGGCGTAAAGGTCGGCGTTTCGGTATTAACACCTTGTATGGGCGGCGGTGCCAGCGTTGGGAAATTACCGCGCGCCGGGGTCGCCGTTACCAATTCCTGCGCAGCGGTGGGATGATGAGCGCTGCTTGCCGCTAAACCCAGAAAAAATAAACATCCCAAAATCACAATCAGCTTTCGGCTCATCCGCAGTCCATATCCTCATCCGGCTCAGAATGCTGATTATAAGCCAGCTTATCGACACTGAACATGCTTTTTACCCTGCGCTTATCAGGTTTTCATTCGTGCGAAATTTGATTATCGGGATTCAAACGCCCCTGGTCGGCTACGCGCTGGTCGCCTCCGTTGACAAGATAGCCCTGATACTCCTGCCCGCTCAACCCCACGACTGTCCATCCGCTCATATTAAACGATGGTTTTGCCTGGTCAGGTGGGCAGCTTCCACAGTCCGCCGGAAGCCACTCACCGTTATAGCGGCGGGCAATGTGCATATGCGTACCATTTGAGAAGCCACCTTCGCAGGAAGGGTGGCCTATGCGATCTCCAACATTGACCACAGTGCGCGCCTCTACCCTGCCTTCCGCAGCCATATGCAGGTATAAAATACTCCAACCCGTAGTTTCATTACCATCGCCATCCAGATCGAGAATCACGACACCTTCGTCTATACGCGCGATAATCCCCGGCGCAGCAGCCGTCGCCCAGAATTCCGAGACATAGCAAGCCGCGCTGCCATCTGGTCGCTCATCCGGCGGCGCAAAGTCAATGGCTGACCATGCACTCCCTGCGCCCCACCCACCATGCGGCCCACCTGTATAAAACCAGGTCTCACCGCTGGGGAATGGCAGCACTAAAGCGGGCTGTTGAATATCAGGTGGTAGAAGGGGGTCAACCGCATTGGCAAATGGATCGCCAAAATAAGTAACGTAAGTTTGATAGAAACCTTCCGGGCTGGTTTGCTGTGTCCATACATCATAGCGGTTAAACTGGCTGAGTAGATACTGTACACCGACTGTTCCGGCGTTCAAACCCGGCGCAATCGCCAACCGAACACGATCCTCAAATTCAATAGTATTGATCGAACCATATTTCCAGCCATAATAACCGCGATTCAATTGATCGGCTGCCCACGTAATCTGACGGTATAACCCATTGCGATCAAAGCCAAGTGGTGATGCCTGCGCACCCAATGGGTAGGTTTTCAGGTCGTCCGAAGGGTTAAGATTGGTCAGCCAGCCAGATTTATATTCTAACAGCGCCAGCAGCAGGCGCGCATCCACACTAAATTCAAGCGAGGCTCGTTGAATAATCTGTTTCGCGGTCAGCACATCGCCATTGACTAAATCCGTCGCCAGACGTGCGTAACCGGGCTGCTGATCGATAAATGCGGCAACGTCTAGCGCATCGCTGCCAGGGCCTCGGACTAAACGGCTGTCAGGAATGATTTTGAAATCGCTGGTTTGCTCACTTGGTGGTTCGGGAAGTTTGATAACCTGCCCTACCGAAATCACATCGGGGTTAATTTCAGGATTCGCGGCGACCAATGCATCCAGCGTGACGTTATGCGCCACAGCAACAGCCGACAGGGTATCACCTGGTTGAATGACATATTCCCGCACGGCTGCGATGATAGCGCTTGGTCGGGTTGGGTCAGCAGTCGGGTCAGACAATGGAGTTACTGAAATTGCCTCTGGTGTTGGCACAATCATCGCTGCATCCGTCACCGCAGGCGGTTGAGCCACAGGTGTCGAGGTAACAACGACGACTTCGGGCTGGCTGCGGACACAAGCCAGCACACCTAAAAGCATAACGGTCAGGCTGAGAAGAAATCTGCGCATCCGTCAATTATGCCATTACTCAGGCAAAGCTCCAAACACCAACAAACCCCTGTGCCACCGAGAATGGCACACTGTCCACTTGGGTTGCGTCCAGCAAATTGATAACCGGGCCTTCAGCAGTCATTTCGCTGTACAACAGATGCCGACTGTCCGGCGACCAGATGCGATGGCTTTGCGCAAACTGGTCAAAATAGCTCAGAATGTAAATCATCTGTTCCGTTGGGATAAATGCACCATAGCGATTGACGCTTTCGCTTTTAACGTCAAGTACAGACCAGGCCAGTCCGTTCGGCTCTTGTTGGCGCGCAGGCGCTGCCAGGTGGGTCGCACGAGCACTAAACGAGCCGGACGTGGTCGCTAAAGTGATATAGGCAATGCGTTGGCTGTCCGGCGACCAGAAAAAAGCAAAAACGCCATTTACAGGGCTGCGGGCAATCGTTTCGCCCGTCACGGCATCTACGATAAATATTGGCCCAAAGCCTTCGCTTGAACCAACCCGATAGGCAACATAATTGCCATCCGGCGACCATGAAAATGAGACCAATCCTTCGAGGTCGGAAGCCAATTTTTGCACTTCGTCACCATGACTTACGATCACCAGGTCGGTACCACCATCATCTTCGCTGCGCGCCCCAAAAAGCAAGCGGTCATCGACAGGCGACCACGCAGGCGCAAGAATAGCACCGGGAAGCTGAGGCAGCGTATCAATCACCGCGTCGGACGCTGCGTCATAAACATCAAAGGTTGTGTTCCCACGCTGCCATAGCATTCGGCTGCCGTCGGGACTCCAGCTATAATAGAAGGGTGGCCCTCCAAGACCAACAGTTTCGCTAGTAGCTTCTTCGCCCGTGTCGTGCAAAAGTTCGACAAACATCCCTTCGGCCTCGCTGCTGATGAGCATAGCAAGATCGCGGCAGTTTTCGCTGCTGACACAATTCTGAGGCGACCAGTAAGCGTAATTAAACAATTCATTTTCGCCCGTATACACAAGGCTGCCCACGTCGCTGCCCTGATCGGCGACATAAGCCCCCATGTAGACATTCCCCTCGTTCAAATACAGGCTAAAATAGGCGAGACGCCCATCAGTAGACCAGGTGGGCCATTGATAGCGGCGCGTGTTTCCTGCATCATCTGTGAGTTGAATCTGGCTGTTATCCACAGGGTTGAGCCTGTAAATGTTATAATCTTCCCCCACATAAGCAATATAGCCACGCCCTTCGCTGGCCTCCTGGCTGGCGTCGCCTGCCTGAATGACCCCGCTGTACAGAAATATTGAAATGAAAAGAACTAAAAATAAGCCAATCTTCTTCATGACAACTCTCCAAAACCTATTGGGTGCTGGCACTTTTAATTGTATACTATTCGAGAATTTGATGATATAACAGTTCATCATTTCACAATCTAATCGAAAGTTAAGGAGTTACTATGGCAACAAGCCAGGAAATTGAGCAAATTTTCGCCAAAATGTCATCGGTTGATCCTAAGAAAATTGAAGGTATGAACGCAGCCATTCAGTTCGATCTCAGTGGTGACAATGGCGGCCTGTATTGGGTGAAAATCGCCAATGGCAAAGTAGAAGCCGGTTCGGGGCAAACCGAAAACCCCAATATGACGCTGCGGTCTACAGCCGATGATTGGGCGCAGGTGATCGCAGGAACGCTGAATCCGATGCAGGCGTTCATGAGCGGCAAAATCAAGATTCAGGGTGATATGGGATTGGCGCTGAAACTGCAACCCCTGTTTTTGAGCTAACGCGCGCCACCATCAGCAGCGCAAAAGCATAAAACAGGCGAACAGGCGTGGCGTACCGAATCAATCATTGACCACGCCTTTTATATGGCAAGTGCCGGATTCCAACGCCTCAGCAAGTAGATCAATATGGAAAGTGTAACGGGACTCAGCAGAGTCGAGGCCATTATCATGCTCAGGGAAAGCTGATGGTCGAGTTCAAATTCACTGGCGAGAATGATCGTCGCTACTGCCACTGGCATACTGGCCTGTAAAATGACCGCCACCGTCGCGGGCGCATTCAGGCCAATCAGCATCACCAGTGCTGTCGCGACAACCGGCGACACCAGCAGCCTCAACCCCACGCCAACACTGACAATCCGTATCTGTGTCCACGCGGTGGAATGGGCAAGCTGTAAGCCCAACATCATCAGCATCATTGGCACCGTAGCCTGCGAAAACAGCAAAACAGAGCGCGCCAAAACGGGTGGCAGCGTAAACCCAGTAAAATTCACGATCAAGCCAGCAAAAGCGGCATACACCGCAGGCACAAATAAAATATTGAGTGCCGCCTGACGAGGTGATTTCCGCCCACTGGAAGCGATAAAAACACCTGAAGTATAGTTAAAAACAGTGAAAGCAATATAGCACACCACCGCCCGCGCAAAAACATCCGGCCCAAAAGCAAAGCTAATCAGCGGAAGGCCAAAATTGCCATTATTGGCACAGGTCGCGCCCAGCATCACGGATGCGCGCTCAACCCGATTATCACTCCCCCAACGCATAATCAACCAAGCCAGGCCGCCCATAGTGACGATAAAAATTGCCATCACGAGGAAAATTTGCGCTACCTCTCCGCCTGTAATTTTGCTGGTAGAGATCGATTGAAAGACAAGAGCAGGCGAAAGTACATTATAAAGGATGCGTCCGACGGGCTTCGGATCAATCCCCAGCCGCCGCCCAATGGTGTAACCGACGGCAGCAATCAGCATAATGGGTGCAATATTGTCGATGAAAATTTGCAGCAGCTCAAGCAATGCAATTCCCCCAGGCATATAAAAAGATGCCCGTCGGCTTGACCGGGCATCTCTCCAAAATCTAACGGACTATCGAAGTTTAGTCATCATCAAGGTCAAAATCCATCTCGTCGCCGACGAGGCTGGCGCTCCCAATCGCATCTTCGATCACTTCGATCAGGTCCTCATCTTCGGCTTCTTGGGCTTCTTCGGCAAGTGCGCTCAAGAGACGCATCGCCTGAGTGCCACCAATCTCACCCAGTGACCAGATGGCGACATTCTGAATTTCGCGATCATTTTCGCGTGAAAGCCGCGCAAGCTGTGGCACTGCTTCGGCAATTTCCAGTTCACCGCTGGCACGTGCTGCCTCATAGCGCATCGCCGGGTCAGGGCTGTCGATTTCGCGCAGGACAATCGGCTCCCAACGCGCATCGCAGGTACGTCCCATCGCGAACAAGGCACTGGCGCGCATCCGTTCATCATTGCTGTGATACGCCTCATCGATGGCTTCATCAACAATTTCATGACCACAATTGGAAATTGCTTCCAGCGCGCGGCGGCGCACTTCGACATCTTCATCTTCATCATTCAACAGCGAGATGACTGTATCCTGCGCCCGGATAGTCTCCGCTTCCGGCAAATCGCCAAGCTCACCGAGCAGAATAAAGCGCCCCAGTTCGCCGACAGCAGCAGCGCGCACGGCTATCACTTCATCCCATTGTGCCAGGTCGATTAAACGCCCCATCAGTTCGAGCGATTCGTCCTCCCATAACAGCTCAATCGAAGTCTCGCGCACACTGGGATATTCATCGCTCAGACCATAAACTGCCAGTGCGTGGTAATTCAGATCAAAATTGGTTTCAGCCGTCTCTACTAACTGCTGAACCAATTTCTGGCGGTATGTCACCGTCAAACCTTCCCATACAGGCTTTAATCGTTCAATATCGTCCGCGGACAAATCCGACAAACCGTAGAGGATAGTTGCATTGAACGAATCTTCATCGCCGGATTCTAAAGCGGCAAGAGTCGTTTCGATATCAGGGTGTTCACGCTCAACGACTTCTTCTTCTTCGAAATTGTCGTCCCGATAATCATCCATTGTTTGCATGTCTCTCCTTATCGAATCAGGTTCGTCACCGGATTCAAAATGTCATTCAAAAACGCTAATACCATCAATGACAGTAGAAACGCCATACCGATCAAATGCACCATGCCTTCGCGTTCCGGTGCAATAGGTCGCCCTCGAATAATCTCCAAAAGCACGAAGACGATTCGCCCACCGTCGAGCATGGGCAGCGGCAAAAGCTGTGTAATCCCCAACAAAACGCTGATGATGGCGATATAGTTGAGAATAATCGACGGCTGGTTTTCTTCAATGCTCTGTTGTAAGAACATCGACCCAATTTGGCTGATGCCCAGTGGGCTAACGAAACGTGCCTCCTCAGCAGTCAGCGCTCCGCTGATAAGCTGACCAGGCAGTCGGATAAACGAGTCCAGGAAAAAGCCGATACGCTCCACACTGTATTGCACCGACTGCCCCAAGGTGTAGGATATAAGAGCTTGCTGGGGCGCTCCCTGAACAAAAATCAGGCCATTCGCCGCGCTCTGGTAGGCTGGCAGAATGCTAATGCCAATCGCCCCTTCCCCATCAGGTGGATTCTGGCGCGGAACGAGCGTCACATCGAGCGTTTCGCCTTTGCGCAGCAGCGTGAGCGTTACTTCTTGACCCAACTTTTCCTGGGTACGGCTTGGCAAATCTTCAAATTGCGCAAAGCCCTGACCGTTGAAGGCCACAATAAAATCATCGGGCATGATGCCAGCCTGCGCGGCGGGCGAATTCGCTGCAATTGCCGAAACAAAGACGTAACTCTCAATAGCAGTGTTAGGTGCGGGCGTGGACGTGTAGGCGACATCGATAATCTGCTCACCCCGCCGTATCGTCAACGTCAGAGGAAGCCCTTGCGGCAGTAAGGCCTGTTGGAAAAAGGCGTCAACCCCATCAAAATAGCTGCCATTAACTTTCAAAATCACGTCGCCTGTTTGCAGACCAGCCTCGGCAACCGCCGAATCCGGCTCGACGTAACCAATGCCGACACTCGCCCCAACAATGGTCGGCAAACCCGACAGCCCGATAATCATAAACAGCACAAAACCAGTCAGAAGATTTGCCAGCGCACCCGCTGTCATGAAGAAAATCCGCGCCAGAGGCCGAGCTTCATTCACCGACATCATTTTGCGAACGCCGCGCGCCCGCAGCGCTTCCCGCTCGCTGAAATTTGCATCCTGGTCGGACTCGTCGGCAAGCGTTTCGCCGATACGGTCATACAGGTCTTGTTTGTCTTTTTCCATCACTTCTTTGCTTACCGGACGCACAAAATCTTCGCCCAGTGGACGCACAAAACCGCCAATTGGCAGCCAGTTCAGCGTATACTCAGTCTCGCCATGTGTAAACAATTTCACCATGCGTGGTGGAAAGCCAATACCAAATTCGAGGATGGTGATCCCGATAGCTTTAGCAGCCAGGAAATGACCGAGTTCATGAATGAAAACGGCAGGAATCAAGACCAGCGCAAAAGCAACTATCGCCGATAAGGCGTCGTTTCCTACAAGAAAATCCAACATCAGCAGAATCCTCTAACTGTAAATTGTTTACTCATTATAATGGCGCATTTGACCGTCGGGCAATAACACTCATTGATTATTCAGTCGGTTTGATGATCCAGCCGCGCTAGATTATTCGGTCAATTTGATGATCCAGTTGAATCTGATTATTCAGTCGGTTTGTCAAGGAGTTTTGTTGGGCCACCTGGAGGCGCAGTCAGAACATTCAAGACTCCAGACATCAGTTTTAAGCCATCTTTTACCTGGTCAGCGTCTTTTCTAACACAAATACAATGGACATTTGGCCCAGCATCCAGGGTATAGCAAACCTGCAAGCCATCAGCGCGCCAGCGCCGCACCTGCTCCATGATCGCCAACGTCGCGGGCAGCCAGTAAAACAGGGGTGGGCGACTGGTCATCATAACAGCGTGCATCAAATTGCTATCCAGTTCGACCACCTCGGCAAAGGCGATAAAATCACGCGACAAAATCGCTTCCGTGCAAATGCGCAGCCGTTCATCTGCCCCTGCCACACGCCCCGCCTGCAAATCACTGGTACTGGCGGATTGATGCCCTTCGGTTGAGCCAACTGCTTTATGCGACCCGCTGACAACGGCAATCACGTCCACTATATCCCAATAATCTGGCGCGGCGATTGTGTCCGCATACGATGTTTCGTGCGAGTCGCCCTTGTTCCATTGCACAAATCCGCTCGGCACAGAGCGCGAAGCTGACCCCGACCCTCTGCGCGCCAGTGTGGTTAATTCGCGCTCACTCAACTGTGCGCCCGCCGCTGCAACCGCCGCCGCAGTCAGCGCCGCAAACGAGGACGCCGATGACGCAATGCCAGTCCCCATCGGAAAGTTATTTGCAGACAGCACTGATGCGCGCATCGACAGGTTCAAACGTTCGCGAATCACGTCCAGATGGGCTGAAACACGTTCCAAAGCGCGCCCCGTTTCATAATTGCCGTTGAGAATCAGGGAATCGGCGTCAACACCCCACTCTACCGTTGTCTGTGTTTGCAGTCCGTCCAGATTCACGCTCACTGAGGAATTGACAGGGATGCGCAAACGGTCATCGCGGTTGCCCCAATATTTGATAAATGCCAGGTTCGGATGGGCAATTGCGGTTGCCCGGTTTTGCGGATTGGTCATAATCGCTCACATTCATGAAGATCGTAAAAGTTAAGCATTGTCACATAATCACTGTAGGTATAATCTGGTGTGTGATTATCGCGCATCTCAGGAGCATATTTTGCAACCGATTATCGGTCTTATCCGCACCATGCGTCCCAAACAGTGGACAAAAAATGTTGTGATCTATGCTGGCTTGATTTTTGATGGTCAGCTTTTTGTCCCCGGCGCTTTTGTCCGTGTGACGATCAGCTTTTTTCTTTTATGTCTGGTCGCCAGCACCATCTACATCATCAACGACATTGTGGACGTGGAAAGTGATCGCCAGCACCCGCGCAAGAAATATCGCGCGCTGCCTTCCGGTCAGCTTCCCATGCGGCTTGCCATCGTCGCCGCCATTATTCTACCCCTATTTTCGCTGGGCGCAGCGGCCTTGTACAGCCCACAGTATGCTGTCGTGTTGATTAGCTATTTCATCCTGCACGTTCTCTATTCCTACCTGCTCAAAAATATTGTCATCATCGATATTATGGCGATTACGGCGGGCTTCGTCCTGCGCGTGGCGGCGGGCGTGGTCGTCGTCAAGGTCGCCAATTTTTCACCCTGGCTGTACGCTTGCAGCGGCTTATTAGCGCTGTTCCTGGCAATCGGCAAGCGTCGTCAGGAATTGATTCTGCTGGCTGAGAACGCCCATAACGTCCGCGTCACCTACAAGCATTACAACCTGCCGCTGCTCGATGACATGCTGCGGCTGGTGACAACCAGCACATTTATCGCCTACCTGCTCTATACCATTGAAGCGCCGACGATCAAGGTTGCGAACACCAATTCCGCGCTTGTGACCGTGCCGTTCGTATTATATGCACTTTTTCGTTATCTTTTCCTCATTCACGTCAAAGGCGAAGGCGGCGCGCCGGATGAACTCTTACTGCGTGATATGCCGCTGCTGGCGTCCATTCTCCTCTGGGGCTTGGCGTTCGTGATTATTCT
>Ga0268299_1004044_pt1 | contig 12172 bp, 11 predicted proteins | sample NOBtaG_FD_193484 | JGI IMG/M metagenome (GOLD analysis project Ga0268299, IMG submission 193484) | Activated sludge microbial communities from bioreactor in Nijmegen, Gelderland, Netherland - NOB reactor | ecosystem: Engineered > Bioreactor > Aerobic > Activated sludge | place: Netherlands...
ACGGCGGCAGGGACGCTACGCTACGCCGGGGGGAGGGGAGCCACTGAGCGAGCCACCTGCGCACCTCCGCTGACTGCGTCCGACCGAACACACGCAGGGGGGCACTATGTACCTGAGCTTTACCTAGGGGAAAAATCCACCTGCTTGACTCGCCCGAGGGTGTGGCGCGAAGATTCCCTGTTGCGGCGATCTCAGCCGCGCACAACTGACCGCAGGGATTTCGCAGCCAATGAATGAGACGCTCACCGTAGAGGAGATTCGCGACAGGATTGCCGCCGCTCTCGAAAAAGAGAAGGCGAACTTCCTCGCGGATACCTCTCGCATCATCCAGTTTCAAACCGTCTCAGGTGGCAATGTAGAGGAGGAGAAGCTCTACAATGAGCAGATCCCTCTCTGTATCGAATTCCTGCGCGGCGTCGCGGAGCGCATGGGTTTCACCTTCCGCACGAAGCCAAACCGTTGGGCTGAAATCGCCTGGGAAGTTCCCGGCGAGGGTCGCCCTGTTGTTGGCGTTCCCGTCCACATCGACGTCGTCACGGCAATCGGCAACTGGACGCATCCACCCTTCGGCGGGAAAGTCGTCGACGATCACATCTATGGGCGCGGCACGCAGGACGACAAGGGCCCGCTCATGATGGCGCTCTATGGTCTCTATGCCGTCAAGCAAGCCGGAATCGAACTCCCGGTGGATGTCCGCATCATCATCGGGACGTGCGAGGAAATCGGTGATTGGGAAGACATCGCCGAGTACCTCGTCGAGCGTGGCGCCCCAGACTTTGGCTTCACGCCGGATGCGACTTTCCCCGTTACATCGGGCGAGAAGGGGATGATCAGCCTCGACCTCGCTGCGAACTGGGGAGCGACCCATGCCGACCCGGAGACGGGGCTTGAGTTCCTCTCGATGAATGGCGGCACTCGCTCCAACATCGTGCCGGACAAGTGCGAGGCAATCCTGCGATTCCCTGCCGACCGAAAGTCGGAGGTCACGCGCGAGCTCATTCGCGCCACGACCGAGTTCACCGTTCAGAATGCTGGCGCGAATGTGACGATCCTGCCAGAGGTCGCGAAGGACTCCAAGGACGGCGAAATCACGGTGACTTTTCTGGGCAAGGCCGCGCATGGCTCCACCCCGGAAGTCGGTCACAATGCGGCGATTGATGGACTCGCGTTCTTTGGCGATATCTCGACGATCCCGGCGGGCGCACGTGCGTTCATGCAGTTCCTCAACATGGTCGGGCGCGAGATGGATGGCTCGAACATGATGGTCGCCTCCTCTCACCCATTCGTGGGCAAGACGACGGTGAACCTCGGCGTGGTGCGGATCGCTTCTGATTCAGGCAAGGCCATCCTCAATGTCCGCCCGACGATGGGGCTCACGGTTGCGCGTGTGCTGGAGTGCGCCAAGGAAGCCGCTGCGGCATTTGGTGACGCGACGGGATTGGACATTCAGGTCTCGCAGAATGGCAAGGCGATGGATGCGATCTTCATGGATCCAGAGTCGCCCAAGGTGTCGCCATACCTCCCCGCGCTGCAGCGTGCCTTCTCCGCAGTCACCGGACGCGAGGCTGAACTCCAGGCCACGGGCGGCACCACGTACGCCAAGGCGCTCCCCGTGTGCTGCGCATTCGGCCCGATCCTGCCTGGCGTTGATCCTGAACTTGCTCACCAAGTGGACGAACGCATCGCGATCAGCAGCCTGATGCGCAATGCCACCATCTACGGGACGAGTTTCGCCCTCATGAAGTGACTGCCGCGCAGTTGATGTGACCCTGTCGTAAGAGAAGAGGTGCGTGATGGAAACCATCGAGGTACGTTGCCCCGATTGCCCCAACATCCTGATCGTCGATCGAAAGTCAGGGAAGGTGTTGGAGGTCCGTCGCCCCATCGCGGAATCTGGGAGCGGAACCGGTGATCGCTTCGAGGACGCTCGCCAAAAAGTCCTCGGCATCAAGGATCGCGCGGAGCAGAAGTTCGACGAAGCCAAGGAACGCAGGAAGTCGCGGCTCGAAGAAATCGACAAGTTGTTCTCGGCAAAGACCAAGGAACTGAAGGATCAGAAGATTGAGCGCCCGGAAGGCCACTTCGACAACGACTAACGGCATGGCGGGATTCGTCGCCCCCCCGCTCAAGCGAGAGGGAGTCGCAGCGAGCGAGCCAGCCGCCTGTCCCGAATGCTCGGGACACGGTTACGTTGTTGATGAACACAACGTCGCGAGGCCGTGCAACTGCGGGCTGAATGAGAACCTCGCGTTTCGGACGCGTCTCGCCGCGGCCGGAATCCCCAATCGGTTCAACGGAAAGGGATTCAAAGATTTTAGGGCACAGACGAACGAGCTGAAACAGGTATGCCGCACCGCTGAATCATACGCCGAGGGCTTCGACCGCAGCGTGCACGATGGCATCATGATGCGCGGACGGACCGGCTGCGGAAAGACCCACCTGGCCGTCGCGATTCTCTGCGAAGTCATTCGCCGCGGACACACGGGCCGCTTCTGGAATTTCCAGGAACTCCTCGCACGCCTTCGCGAGTCGTACAACAACGCCAACTCCGAAACCGAGGGAGAGATTCTCGACTCGATAGCGAATGCTGATCTCGTCGTGCTGGATGATCTGGGATCAGAGAACACGACGGACTGGGTGCGGGATCGCCTCTACCTCATCGTGAACCGCAGATATGAATCCGAGAAGCCGATGGTCATCACGACGAATTGCTCCGAGTCCGAGTTGGACCAGCGCATCGGCCAGCGGACGGCTTCGAGGTTCTACGAGATGTGCGGCCTGCCCTTTCCAAATTTCCCCGACGCCGACTGGCGCCGCGCGCAAATGAGATGATCCTACGCGCCGCATCTGGCCCGCGGTCTGCTCGGTGATCTGCGCGGGACAGAACGCACCTCCCCCGACCTCCGTACACGACTCTTCGCCGCCACCAAGGATTCCCTCTTCATGCAAGCCGCCGATCCGAAACTCCTCCCCATCGCCACCAAGGTGTACTCAGGAGAACGCCTTTCGTTTCAGGACGGACTTGCGCTCTATGAGAGTTTCGATCTTCCCACGATCGGCGCGCTGGCCAACCACGTACGCGAGCGCATGCATGGCAATCGCACGTATTACAACATCAACCTCCACATCAACCCGACGAACACGTGCTTCATGTCGTGCAAGTTTTGCGCATTCGGTCGCAAGGCGTTCAACCCGGACTCATACATCCTCAAACCCGAGGAAATCGTCGAGCGCGCGCGCCGCATGATGCCGAAGGGCTGCACGGAAATCCACCTCGTGGGGGGGCTCGATCCGAGGCTCAAGATCGAGTACTACTGCGAGTACGTTTCCTCGCTGCATGAGGCATTCCCAGACGTCCACATCAAGACACTGACGCCTGTCGAGGTCGTCTTCATCGCACGCATGTCGAAGATGTCGATCCGCTCCGTCCTGGAGAAACTCCGCGATGCGGGGATGGGCTCGATGCCCGGTGGTGGGGCCGAGATTTTCGAGCCAGAAATCCGCGAGCAGATCTGCGAGCACAAGTGTGACTCTGAGGGCTGGTTCGAGACGCATCGTGAACTCCACACCATGGGTGTGAAGTCCAACTGCACGATGCTCTACGGACACATCGAGGAACCGCGCCATCGCATCGATCACCTCCTGCGTCTACGCCAGCATCAGGATGAATTCGGAGGATTCCAGTGTTTCATTCCACTCAGCTTTCACCCCGCAAACACGGGGTTCAGCCACCTTCCCGGGCCGAGTGGATTCCTTGAGTTGCAGACGATCGCAATCTCACGCCTGATGCTGGACAACATCCCGCACATCAAAGCGTACTGGATCATGCTTGGAATCAAGCAGGCTCAGATCGCGCAGTGGTTCGGTGCGAACGACATCGACGGTACTGTCGTGCACGAGGAGATCTATCACGACGCCGGCGCCCTGACCCCGAAGGGCCAGAGCGTGAGCGATCTTGAACATCAGATTCGGGCGTGTGGTCGCGTGCCCGTCCAGCGCGACACGCTCTACAACGAAGTCCGCGACCCGGTCGAGTCGGCGACCTAAGTAAGCTCTTCGCGTGGCTTCATCTCTTCCGGGCGCATCGTGATTCGGTAGCCGACACCATAAACCGTAACGAACAGCTTGGGATGGTCGGCATCCTCCTCGATCTTGCGACGAAGCCGGGAAACGTGCGTGTCGATCGCCGCGTCATGTTTGGGATCATCCGACTGGAAGAGGAGCTTGCGCAGGTCCTCGCGTTGCACGACCGATCCGGCGCGTTCGACCAGATACTGGAGCAGACGAAACTCCTTAGGCGTAAGCGCGACGTTGAGGCCGCGCACGATGACTTCGCGCGTCTCGATGTCCATGCGCAGGCCGTGAGCATCGAGCGCGAGAATGCGTTTCGTCATTTCGCGCGGGGCCACCTGGCGGCGCAGCACGGCTCGCACGCGGGCGACCAACTCGTCGTTGGTGAAGGGCTTGTTGATGTAGTCGTCCGCGCCCAATTCGAGAGCCATCGCCCGGTCCGTCGGTTGAGCGCGCCCGCTGACCATGATGATGGGCACTTTGCTCACCGCACGAACCTGACGGAGCGCACCCAGCCCGTCGCCTTCCGTCAGCCACCAATCCAACAGCACAATCGAAACCGGTTCCCGGTTCACGATCTCGAGACAGCCGGATTCCCTGTCTGTCGAAAGGGTTCTAAAGTTGGCGGCCTCGAGAGCCCGCCTCATGATGTCGAGGGAATCGGGAGAATCCTCGACGATGAGCGCTAAGAGGCGCTCTCCACCGACCGTGTCGTTCACGGGTACACCCTCCGCTGCAATATTAAGGTTCCTTACTTGGTCACTCTTCGTAATTCATCTGACGTCGAGACGCAACCGGCAAGCGTTGGAATTGCAGCACTCCTTCATGTTATCGAAAATGAAAGACTTCTGACATTCAAGAAGCCTTTGGAAGTCGACAGAGTTATCTCATCGACGCAAAACTCAGGGTTCCCCTGATACGATGAGAATCTCCGACAACTCCTTCTTTGTAATCTTTGGGACCTGACAATCGGGTGAGGCGTACCCAATCGGGATGAGCACAAAGGCCTTCTCGTTCACCGGCCGGCCGAGCAGGTCCCGCAAGAAGTTCATTGGACTTGGCGTGTGAGTCAGCGTCGCCAGCCCTGCCACATGAAGGGCCGTCAGGAGAATGCCCGTGGCAATGCCGACACTCTCCCGCGAGTAGTAGTGCGTGACCCGCTCGCCCTCGGGGTCGACCCCGTACACCTGTTCGAAGACGACGAGAATCCATGGCGCCTCGGTGATGTGTGGCTTCTTCCAGTTCGTCCCCAACGGCGCCAGCGCGGCGAGCCATTCCGTGCTCATCCGCTTGCCATAGCTCTCCCGCTCTTCGCCTTCCGCTGCTTCGCGGATGCGAGCCTTGGTCTCTGGGTCGCCGACTAGAACAAATGTCCATGGCTGCTGGTTTGCACCACTCGGGGCGTATCCTGCGGCGCGCACTGCCTCTTCGATCAACTCACGGTCGACGGGCTCGCTCGAGAACGACCTAACACTGCGGCGCTCTTGCATGGAGGAGCGGAAAGCGCGCACGCGGCGGAGTACCTCCTCGCCATCAAGTCGCGCAGGGGTGTGCGGAATGAAGCCATCGGATTGGGCCATGGGCGTGAGTCGCTTTCTAACTTTCGGTGAATGCCTTCAGTCTGAAAAAAGTAAGGCACGCGTCAATCATGACAGTGCATGACACGGGACGCGAAATCGAATGGACCAGCCTCGCGCCCGTGGTGTCGAATTCCTGCGAACAAACTCTGAATCGGAGCCCCAAGCCCATGCGCGTTGCAAGCATCGCGAAACACCTGTTCCTCGCCTATATCCTCATCACTCTGACTGGGTGCAGCTCGATGTACTACGGGATGGCCGACAAGTTCGGGCGATCCAAGCGCGACATCATGGTCTCGCGTGTCGAATCGGTGAAGACGGATCAGGAAAAGGCCACCGAGAATTTCCAGACGACGCTCGAAAAATTCACAGCCATCGTGAATGTTCCCGGCGGCGACCTCGAGAAAAAGTACAACACCCTGAAGAGCGAGTACGACGACTGCAAGTCGCGCGCGGACAAGGTCAGCGAGCGCATCAAGAGCATCGAGGATGTTTCGGACGCACTGTTCAAGGAATGGGAGTCGGAACTCGATCAATACTCGAATCAGGAACTCCGCCGTGCGAGCGAGCGTCAGCTCATCGACACGCGCAAGAAGTACGATTCATTCGTCACAGTCCTCCTCCGCGCCGAGTCTCGCATGCAGCCCGTGCTCGCGGCATTCAACGATCAGGTGCTCTTCATGAAGCACAACCTCAACGCGCAAGCCATCGCCTCCATCCAGGGCGAAGTGGACTCGATGGAGGGTGACGTTCAAGCCCTCATCGTCGAGATGAACAGCGCCATCGCCGAGGCGAATGTGTTCCTGGAGCAAATGCGTTCCAAGAAATGAGGAAAGGCTCTCCTCGTGATTACCGCGCCGCCGGCTGCGATGCGGCTTGCCCAGCAGAGCGGATTTTGCGCGCCAGTTTCCTCGTTGACCAACCCTCCCCCGCTGGGCGTTTAATATACTAAACAGCGGCATGGAGCACACGTGCCCCAAACCGCGAAACCGTCAATCCCGCCTGCGCGCAAAGTACGTTGCGAAGGTCCGCCATGCGCGGTTAAACGTTTGACGAATCTCTCAAAACTCCGGAGTCGCTCCCAAATGTCATCCACTGCCTCTCACCTCGATACATCCACCGAGGAGCGCACCCTCCGCGACACGGTTCGGGAATTCTGCCTCGAGGAAGTCCTCCCGAACATCCGCGAGTATGAGGAGGCGGCGCGCATGCCCGCCGAGTTGTTCCGCAAGTTCGGCGAACTCGGTCTGCTCGGCATGCTCTACCCGGAGGCGTATGGCGGTTCGGGGATGTCATACCTCATGATGTCTGCGGCCATCGAGGAAATCGCACGCGTATGCCCCGGCGTGGCACTCTCGGTCTGTGCGACCAACTCGCTCGCAATGGGCCAGATTTATCTCTACGGCACCGAGGAACAGAAGATGAAGTTCCTCCCCGAGATTTGCTCGGGGAACAAGATCGCCTCCTGGGGCCTCACCGAACCGAACGCTGGGAGCGATTCCTTCCGCCTGCAAACACGCGCCGCCAAGGTCGACGGCGGCTGGATTCTGAATGGCCGCAAGTCCCTCATCACGCACGCGTCCTTCTGTGACGTCGCGGTGGTGATGGCCCTTTCAGAACCCGAGGCAGGGCGCGATGGCGTTTCGTGCTTCATCATCGAACGCGGCATGAAGGGCTTTGAATCCGGCAAGAAGGAAGACAAACTCGGCATGTGCGCGTCCGACACGGGCGATCTCGTGTTCCGCGATTGCTTCGTGCCCGACGCCAACGTGCTCGGCAAGGTCAACGCAGGTGGGCGCGAAGCACTAGGCGTGCTCGACGGTGGCCGAATCGGAATTGCGGCGCTCTCGGTCGGGCTCGCGCAGGGCGCGCTCGACGCAGCTGCAGTCTATGCAAAGCAGCGCGAACAGTTCGGCAAGCCCATCGCGCAGTTCCAGGCGATTCAGTTCAAGCTCGCTGATATGGCGACCTGGACGTTGGCGGCACGTTGCCTCGTTCGTCACGCGGCCGAGGTGAAGGCATCCACGGGCCGCGCGGCGGATGTCGCCAGCATGGCCAAGCTTTATGCGTCCGAGATGTGCGTCAAAGTCGCTGAGGAGAGCATTCAGATCCATGGCGGCTACGGCTACACCAAGGACTTCCTCGCGGAAAAATACTGGCGCGATTCCAAGCTTCTAACCATCGGCGAAGGCACGAGCGAAGTGCAGCGCATGCTCATCGCACGCAGCGTGCTTGCGGGCGCGTAAGCGCCGCGCGATGCGCGCTTACGCGCGAGACCGGAAGGCTGTGAGGCTGGATGGAAAATCAGGCTGAAAGGGGAATAGGCTGGAGGATTGTTGGTTCGCATGTGCGTCCTCCGCCTCCCTGACCTGCAGCTCGTCCCTCAAGTCTTCCAGCCTCTACACCCCGCAGCCTGCTCCTCCCTTCCAGCCTGCTCTCTTCCTCCCATTGACCCGGGTTGGTGCCCGCGTGGACTCTTCCGCGCCGCAGAAATCGGCCATTCAGAGGAAACTGCCCCGACTTATGTCCACACCCGTAGAGAAAATTCGCAATATCGCGATCATCGCACACATCGACCACGGCAAGACGACGCTCATCGATTCGATCTTCCGTGCGGCGCACACCTTTCGTGAAGGCGCCAAGGTCGAAGAGCGCGTGATGGACTCAAACGACCTTGAAAAAGAACGCGGCATCACGATTCGCGCAAAGCATTGCGCGGTGAAGTGGCGCGACTACGCGATCAATATCGTCGATACGCCCGGCCACGCCGATTTCTCCGGCGAAGTCGAGCGCGTTCTCTCGATGGTCAACTCAGTTCTCCTCCTCGTCGATGCGAACGAAGGACCGATGCCGCAGACGCGCTACGTCTTGATGCGCGCCCTGCGCCTCGGTCTGTGCCCGATCGTTGTTGTGAACAAGGTGGACCGCCCGAACGCGGATCCGAAGAAGGCGCTGCACCTCACGTTCGATCTCTTCATCGAGCTTGGCGCGACGGACGAGCAGGCGGACTTCAAGGTGCTCTATGGCTCCGGCCTCAACGGATGGCTCGTCAAGGACCTCGAGAACGATCCGCGTCGCGACACGATGGAGCCGCTCTTCGAGACGATCGTCGAACACGTTCCCGCGCCGAGCGGCAGTTCCGAGGAACCGTTCCTGATGCAGATCAGCACGCTCGCGTGGAGCGACTATGTCGGCCGCATTGGTTGCGGTCGCGTTCTGCAAGGGCAGCATCGCAAGGGACAACACGTCGTGCGCACGACGACGCGTTGGAAGAACTACGAGCGGCAGGAAGGTGACTGGGAAGTCGTCGGTTCGACCAATGAACGCTCCGCTCACCTCTGGACGACGCAGGGTCTCGACAAGGCAGAAGTGGAAATCATTTCCACCGGCGAGATCGCATGGATCGCGGGGCCCGAAGACATCATGATCGGCGACACCTTCTCGTCGCCGGAGATCGCGAACCCTGCGCTCCCCCCGCTCGAGATCGAAGAACCCACCGTGTCGATGTTCTTCCTCGTGAACACCGGTCCGTTCGCGGGACAGGACGGCAAGGCATTCACGCTGCGTCAGTTGCGCGAACGCCTCGTGCGGGAACTTCGCGTCAATCTCGCGCTTCGCGTCGAGGACCTCCCGACGGGTGAAGGCATGAAGGTCTCCGGTCGTGGCGAATTGCATCTCGCAATTCTCATCGAGGAAATGCGCCGCGAGGGGATCGAAGTCTGCGTCTCGCGCCCCGAAGTCATCACGCATCGCGACGAGAACAACGCCGTGCTGGAGCCGATGGAACAACTTCGCGTGGACGTGCCCGATGATTACCAGGGCGTCGTCATCGAGAAGTTGGCCCGCCGCAAGGGCGAGTTGACGAACATGGAAAACACCGGCACGGGTGTGACGCGCATGGAATTCCGCATTCCGACGCGCGGCCTGATTGGTTATCGCAACGAGTTCCTTACCGACACTCGCGGACTCGGCATTATGTCCGCCCGCTTTACCGGGTACGGCCCGTGGTGCGGCGAGGTTGTCTCGCGCTCGCGCGGTTCGATGATCGCGACCGAGACGGGGGAAGCGACGAGCTACTCCCTCGAGAACCTTCAGGTCCGCGGCCAGCTTTTCGTCGGGCCCATGGAGAAAATCTACTGCGGCATGGTTGTCGGCGAGCACTCTCGCCCCGAGGACCTGCCGTGTAACCCGATCAAGAAGAAGGCGCTCACCAACTATCGCTCCTCGAACAAGGAAATCGATCAGGGGCTCGACACACCGCGCCGCATGACGCTTGATCAGGCACTCGAATGGATCGCCCCCGACGAACTCGTCGAGGTCACGCCGAAGAACTGCCGCCTGCGCAAGTCGATCCTCGATCTGGAACAGCGCAAGGCTTCCGAAAAGAAGCTTGCGATGATGTCCGGCGCCTGAAACGGCCCGAGCATCCCGGCATTGCAAATGAGCGACGCGATTACGTGTCGCTCATTTCTTTTAGGTTCCGGAATCGACGATCAACCCAACCCCAGGAGATCGAGAACCGCGCCCTTCTCGGCGGGCACGCTGGCTGGCTGCGCGCTGCATTGAGTCGCGTAGTCGGGATCTTTCAAGCCATGCCCGGTCAACACGCAGACGACGTTCATCTCGGTCACCCCGAGTTCACGTCGTGTTTTCTCGAGAGTTCCCGCGGCTGCCATCTTCAGCAGGCCGGCGACCGACGCGGCCGAGGAGGGTTCGCAGAAGACACCTTCCTTGGATGCGAGTAGCTTGTACGCCTCGGTGATTTCGCCATCGGTCACCTCGTCGATCATGCCTCGCGATTCATCACGCGCTGCGAGCGCCTGGGTCCAACTCGCGGGATTGCCGATGCGGATCGCCGTCGCGATCGTTTCCGGATGCGTGACGCGTTTACCGCGAACGATCGGGGCAGAGCCCGCTGCCTGAAACCCCCACATGCGCGGCAGGGAGGCGACGCGTCCCGCGCTGTGCCATTCCTTGTACCCCCTCCAGTAAGCCGTGATGTTTCCCGCGTTTCCGACGGGGATGCAGTGCAGATGCGGCGCCATGCCGCCGAGTTGATCGCAAACCTCGAACGCGCCCGTCTTTTGACCCTCGATGCGAAAGGGATTCACAGAATTGACGAGCGTGATCGGGTGCGACTCCGAAATCTCCAGCACCATCTCGAGCGCCTGGTCAAAGTTGCCGTCGATGCGAATGACCTCCGCGCCATGCATCGAGGCCTGGGCGAGCTTGCCCAGCGCGACGTTTTTTCCCGAGGGAATCAGCACGATGCAGCGAAGGCCCGCGCGCGCGGCGTACGCGGCCGCGCTGGCCGACGTGTTCCCCGTCGAGGCACAGATCACGGCGCGCGAGCCCGCCTCGCAAGCCTTGGACACGGCCATGGTCATGCCGCGATCCTTGAAACTGCCTGTCGGGTTCAGGCCCTCGTACTTCACCGAAACGCGCACGCCCGGGCCGCATGCCTCGGAGACCTGACGGCAGGGGATGAGCGGCGTGTTCCCCTCACACAGCGAAACAATCGGCGTGGCTTCGCTGACCGGGAGGTGGTCGCGATAGCGGTGGATCAGACCGCGCCAAGGGAGGCTGGTCGTGGGTGTAGTGGAAAGGGGCATTTACAATCTTTGAGGGTCTAGTGTGAGTGAAACAACGTAAACCGAGAAGCAAGAACGGCTGTGAACACAGGGCTAATTCAAAGGCTGGGCCGAAGTGGCGACCCAGCCTCCAAGCTGGTCAACCTTTATTGTTCACGCACCGACGTCTGGATCCCAATCGAGTACAAGTCAAAATGCCACTGCGGAACACTTGTTGCAAAGTCCAATTTGATGGCATCCGAATACCCATCTTGAATTTCGAAGGACTCGACGTCAGAATCTATCTCGACGGCGGTAGAGTTATTGTTCACTCCGGACGAACCGATCGTTGTCCAGCTCGTTCCAGTAGATGAAGCATCAGTACGCTTGAGGTAAGATATAGTCATTGTCCTCCATGCTTGGGATGATGACCATTTAACCCGACAACCTTCCAGAACGGTGCCGGACTCGTAGTCTATTGGGATGATAACAGATGCCGGTGTGGTTCCAGACAGCATCAAACCATCCTGAGAAGACAACGTATTATGGCTCCCAGAAGTAAATGGTATGCTCGCCTTGGTTGCAATTGCCCAGTCCTTCCACTTGGCATGCTGTACTTTGGCACGGCCCTTCGCATACAGTGCAAACTTTTCTCCAGAAACATTCTCGCTATCATCAATAACTTCGCCGTACAGCGCATACGCATTCACAATTTCCCCCTGACCATCCGTCTCGTCTTCGGAAACCTCGGCAAGATTGGCCGTGGCATGAACCCCGTAAGCGTTCCCGATGGAGGCATCGCCAAACTCGGGCTCTCCCTCCTCGATATGCCATTCCTTAGAAAGTGTCCGAAAACAACTTGATGCTCTTCATCGCCCTGCGTTCTGCGTGAGCGCTCTTCGCTCGCCGGAGCCCTCTCGCCATGGCCGAACGCGCCACCTATCCTTCTGACCT
>Ga0268299_1004045_pt1 | contig 12168 bp, 7 predicted proteins | sample NOBtaG_FD_193484 | JGI IMG/M metagenome (GOLD analysis project Ga0268299, IMG submission 193484) | Activated sludge microbial communities from bioreactor in Nijmegen, Gelderland, Netherland - NOB reactor | ecosystem: Engineered > Bioreactor > Aerobic > Activated sludge | place: Netherlands...
CCGGCCGGTCCTGGAGCGTGGCCGGAGACGTACACAACGGCCGGATGCTTGCTGTCCCGTCCGGCTGCCGGCAGATAGAGATTTCCGGTGACGTAGAGCCTGGGCCGGCTCTCAAACACGATGTTCTGGACGCGGTAGCCGTCCCGCTGAAACTCACCGGTGATTCGCGCATTCAAAGGCGTACGCGCGGGCATGGGATCGAGCCCGAGCATGTCGAGCAGACGGCGGCGCACTTCCGGCCGGCGCCGCTTCCAATCCTCCAGGTTGGCGATGCCGTTGAAGGCGTGGCGGCTGATCGCGTTGCCGCGCAGAACCAAGTTCCGCCGGAACAGTTCGTATCGCTCTGCGGCGGTATGACGCCGGGCCCCGCCAAGCGCGGGAGGAGTCCCGGTGAATGAAGGTTGGGCCCCGATGGGTGAAGGTTGAGCCCCGCCCGGTGTGGGCTGAGCCCACACCGCTATGGCGAGGATAAAGACGAGCAGAACCCGCATCGCGCTGGATCAGAAATCGAATCGAAGTCCGAACAGCATCGCGCGGCCGCTGCCGGCCGTGGTCACCAGTCCGAACGAGCCGGACTGGATGTTGAGATTAGGGTTGCTGAAGTTGGGCCGGTTGAAGGCATTGTGCATTTCCCAACGGAACTGGGCTTGGGCCCTGTCGCCGAGCACCAGCCAGTTCTTGTGAATGCCCATGTTCCAAGTAGCCGTGCCGGGACCGGTGAGCACCGTACGAGCCGAGTTGCCATAGAAGCCCCTTCCGGTCGCGGGAACCACGAAGGAGGACCCGTCGAAGATGGGGCGTCCGCTCTTGATCGAGCCGCGCATTTCACCCGAGTCGTAGTTGCCGTTCCCGATGCGGTCGGGACGGCCAGAGAACTGGTTGGTGAACGCCGGATCGGCGTTTGAGTAGGACGGACTCAGACGGGCGCCCGTGAGCATCGTAGTGATGCCCGCGAGCTGCCAGCCGCCGATGACGAAGTCGAGCGGGCGAGGGATGTTGCCCAGGAACTGGCGGCCGCGTCCGATGGGCATGTCCCATACGTAGCTAAAACGGAACTGCTGGCGGCGCAGGGCGGGATCGTCGGCGCGCTCCAGATAGCGCGCATACTGATTCTGCTGGAGACCTGCCGTATAGCCGTTCAATCCGGTGTCGGTCAGCCCCTTGGCCCAGGTGTAGTTCACGTTGAACCACAGGCCGCGGCTCATGCGCCGGTCCGCCTGAACGGTGAAGCCGTTGTAGGAAGAGTAGCCGCCGGTCTGAATGAGACTGGCGGAGTTGAACCTCGGGTAGGGCCGTCGCGCGGCGCTGAAGGGCGTGGTGCTCGGCCGCAGCAGGTTGAGATCCTCGCTATAGGGAATTCCCAGCGAACGCGTGCCCACGTAGCCGATGTCCACGGCCATGCCGAGGATCTGACGTCCGATGGAGAAGTTCCACTGGTGCGTCCTCTCGTTGGGGAAGCGGGCGCTCAGACCGCTAATGGTCTGCACGCCGGAAAAGGTGGAAGTGGTCGCAAACGGATTGGGGAACTGGATGGCCGGGTTATTCGCGTTCTCCAGGATGAAAGATTCGGTGGACTGCCAGGGCCCGCCCGTGGCGTTCTGGCCCAAGGAGCCCGGCCAGAACTGCGAATAGAGGCCGTAGCCCGCGCGGATGACGGTTGTGGCGTCGCCGAGGGGCCGGTAGGCGATTCCGAAACGCGGGCTGAAGTTGTTCGAGTCGTTGAACATCAGACTGCGCAGCGGGAGCCCGGCGTCCTGCGCCGTCCGGATGGGCAGCGTCGCGGCAATGGAAGGCACGAGGTCCGAAGGGATCGACGACCCGGCTGTGACCATGCTGCCCGTCGCGGGGTCGAACGTGAACATGCGATCGAACTTCTCCACCCAGGGCGTTTGGTATTCGTAGCGAATACCGTAGTTGAGCGTGATGCGCGGATGAAGTTTGAAATCGTCCTGCAAATAGAACCCTGTGAAGGTGCTTCTGGTGTAGGCGTTTGGGCGGGCGATGCCGCGAGTGGCGCCGGAGAGATAACCCAGCAGGAAGTTCGAGTAAGCCAGGCCGCTCAAGCGGTCGTCGAAGGAATATGTGCCTCGAATCGTGAGCGGCTTGTTCTGATTGTTCACCTGCAGGCGGCGGACGTCGACGCCAAACTTCACACTGTGCCGCCCGTTGAACCAGGAGACGTTGTCGATCAACTGGTAGGTGTTCTGAGCCGTGTAGGTCTGATTCCGGTTGTTGCTCGCGGCTATGGGGATGGCGCCGCCGAACGAAAACAGCGGCATGCCGCTGATGGCGGGATCGTTATCGGGGTTGTCGATGCCGTTGATGCCCAACTGAGACTGCACGTCGGCGCCGAAATTGAAGTCCTTGTTGTTGGCGTAGGTTCGATTGAAGCCCAGCTTGACTTCGTTGACGAGGCTGGGCGAGAACGTGTGAGTGTCGGAGACCACGAGGCTGCGTCCGGGAATATTGCTCAGCGTGCTGGAGCCGTAGCCGTTCTTCAGCGCCCCCGGATAGGTGTCGCCATTGGTGGCCGTCATGCCGAAGCGGACGAACAACAAGTTGCGCTCACTGATCTTGTGATCCCCGCGGAAGGAGTAGACGTTGGAGTCGTAGGCCCCGCCCGGGTCGGCGTAAAAGTTCTGTGTCATGCCGTAGATGCCTTGTCCGGGTTGATTGGGATCGGGGTAGAGCAGGTCCTGCGCCTTCTGAGCGACGGAGCTTATACGGCTGGCGGGAAGCGTATTGTTCGCGAAGGGCGTGCGGTTGCTCAGCGGATCGACGAGCGTGATCAAGCCGTTGAGGGCCGAGAAATTTCCCTGCCTCATTGCCGCAGTGGGCACGATGGAATAGCTGCGGTTGCCGATCCGGTAGCGGGCGCCGCTGTAGGAGACGAAGAAGAAGGTCTTGTCGCGGCCGTCGTACAGTTTGGGAATCACCACGGGGCCGCCGCCGCTGCCGGCGAACATATTGTGGTTGGTGAAAGAAACAGGCAGGCGGTCGGCCCAACTCCGGGCCGAGAACTTGCTGTTGAAGACGCCCCAATACAGGCCTCCATGCAGCGTGTTCGTGCCCGACTTGCTCACCGCGAGAAACTGGGCCACCTGCGCGTACTCCGCCGAGGTGTTGGCCGTGAGGATCTTGATCTCCTGGAAGGCCTCGATATCGCCGGAGAAGCCGTTGGCCGTGTTTCGGCTGCTCACCATGTCATTCACGGAAATACCGTCGGCGGTGAAGTTGTTGGCCGTGTCGCGCGCGCCGTTCACCTCATAGCCGTTGGTGCTCTGAATGCCCGCAGTGACGTTCGTGATATTCGCCCAGGCGCGGCCGAAGACGCTCATCGGGAGTTGCGCGAAGTCGCGGCTGGTCTTGATGTTGGAGAGGGTCACCGTCTCCGTTTCGACCTGAGTCGATCCGCCCTCGACGGTCATGGTGGTGGCCACGTCGCCGACTTCCAGCTTGGCGTCGATGCGCTTGATCTGGGCGCTGGACAGATCGATGCGGGTTTGGCTGAAGGTCTTGAAGCCGGGCGCGGAGACAGTCACCTGGTAGAACCCGGTCTGAAGTCCCGCCATGCGGTACCCACCGTCCGCGCCGGTCGTCGCTGTTTGGCTAAAGTTCGTTCCTTCATTCCGGACAGTGACGGTGGCGCCGGGAACCATTGCGCCGGCGGAATCGGTGACTGTGCCCAGAATCGTGCTTTGTATGGACTGCGCCAAGAGACCTTGGAGCCCCAGGAAACCGTAAGCGGCGATCAGAATCGCCGGTAGCGCGCGTGGAAGTTGCATCGCGTTGAACCTCCTGACTGTGTCGTTAGACTTCCCCTGGCCCAAGCAAGGGGCTATTTATTGCAGTAAGTGTAAATATTATTGGAGAGGTTGTCAATGGGCGAATGGGGCCCGCGGGCGGCCGCGCGGAACGCCGGAACCGGCGGCGGTGGAATGTCCGTTGCGGGAGAGGGGATCAGGCGAGACGCCGGGCGGCAAGGGATTGAACCGCCGATCCGGTCGCGGTAGACGGACCCGGTTCGGTAAAAAACCGGGACAGCACGAGCGCGAGCGCGCCCTTCAGCGCGGAATCGCGGCCGTGCTTGGAGGGAACGATCCGTAAGGCGCTGAGGCTGCGATGGGGAGCCTGCCGGCGCAGAATCTCCCAAATATGGTCCTTCATGAGGTCCCACGCCGACGCCAGATAATCGCCCACGATGATCGCCTCGGGATTGAACGCGGCGTTGAGATTCGCGCAGCCCAATCCCACATGAGTGGCCGTGATGCGCAGGCTCTCCTGCGCGACGGCGTCTCCTTGCCGCGCCATGTGGACGATCTCCTCGGCATTCGGCCGACGGCGCCGCCCGGCCGCTCCGCATCGTTCCGAATAGAGCCGTTCGAGCGCCCTTTGGGAGGCGTATTCCTCCCAGCACCCGGCGCCGCCGCAGACGCAGCTCCGGCCGCCGGGATAAAGAATCGTGTGGCCGAATTCGGAGGCTTCCCCCGTAGCGCCGTGGAACAGATGGCCATCGATGATGACACCCGTGCCAAGCCCTGGGCACATGGCCAAGAAGACGAAATTGTCGAGCGGCTTACCACCCGGCTCGCAGAACCACCTCTCCGCCAGGGCGCGAAGCTTCGCGTCGTTCTCGAAATGGAACGGGGCGGTGCTTCCTTCAGAAAGGATCGAGCCGGCATCCACCGAGAACCAGCCGAGGTTCTCCGCCGCGACGACCCTGCCCGTGGCGTGATCGGTCGTTCCGGAGATGCTCACGCCCACGCCGAGCAGCCGGTCCGGCGCGACGCTTGCCGTCAGCGTCCGGAGCGCTGCGCGAACGCGGGCGAGGAAGGCATGGTAATCGGGATGCCAGGGGACCGTGCGCTGTTTGAGGATGGCGCCGTTTAAGTCGGCGATGGCGAGCCGGGCGCCCGACCGCGCGATTTCGACCCCCGCCGCCACCAGCGATTCCGGCCGCAACCGAAGGATAAGCGGCCGCCGGCCGACCTGGGCGTGGTGCTCGGAGCCCGACTCGCTGACGAGTCCATCCCGCAGCATGCGGTTGACGATAAAGGTCACCGAGCTTGCGGAGAAGCCCGTGATTCTGACGATGTCAGCGCGAGACGCCGCCTGGTTTTGCCGGATGATGTTCAACAGGAGGCGCTGATTCGCCTCGCGTACGTCTGCCTTTCGTAACGCGCTGCGGTGGACTCGGACCATCGTTAACACCCCAGAGGATACAGCATAGCATTGCTACAGTGACTATATAAATTATTCCGCAGCCGAGCCCGGCTATCGGGGCGAGGTGCGGCTGGGCGGTTCCGTTACGGGGCCGCGCAGACGAAGTTCTCCGCCTCGTCGATGCTTCCCGAGCCCTTGTACTTCGCCGTCTGCGGATACGGGCAGAGCGGCCGCGTGCGGACGGTCTTGTTGTTCACGATTCGCGCGGCGGTGATCCGGTCGGGCGCCTTGCCCTGCTCGACCCAGGCGACCACTTCGAGAAGTGGTTCAAAGCTTCCTGCGCCGACTCCGCCTCCGCAGTGAAAAACGCCGGGTTGCATGAAGAGCCGGAAGAAATCCTGAGTGCGGGGGCCCATCGCGCTTACGACACTCTCGTAATAGTTGACGCCCATCTGCCCGTTCAGCGACGGATCGGCCCATCCGAAGTACATCAGCATCTTGTTCTTGCGGTCGCGAAACGCCGTCAGGTCGGGGTCGGTCGCGTCCAGAATCGCGTGAATCCATTCGAGCCTGGGCGCGTCGCGCTCCAGATTGAACGAGCGCGCGTCGATTCCCTGCTCCTTGCGGGGAAACGCCATGTAGCGGAAGAAGCTTTCGGCGAAGTTGTAAGCGATCGTCCGCTCCGAAGTTTCTCGCACGATCCATTGATCCCAACCGCTCCGGCCATCGGCGCCGGCGATCTCCGCGCTGACCGGCCACCCGGGATGAACAAGTTTCCCTTGGCTCCTGAGGTCTCCGTAGATCCGCTCCAGAGTTCCGATCTGAGCCGAGGTGAAACATTGCGGCGTATCGCCTCCCGCCTCGCAGCGCGGCAGGTCGCGCGCGGGTTGGAAGTTACAGCGGCGCGGGTCGTCGATGATGCCGTCCTTCAACCCGTCCTTGGCGTCGCAGAGCGTGTAGATGCGATCGGCCAGAGTCGTGAGCTTGGCGTAGGGCACGGGGGCCGCCGCGAGCGCTTGCGCCGTGCACGCGAAGCTGGCCATGGTGGCGCTGAAGTTCAGTACAGGCGCGCCGGCCACGATGCCATCGAAGTCCGCCGGAAATCGTTGCGCGAGAATGAGCGCCTGGCGGCCGCCGGTGGAGCAGCCCTGGAAATACGAACGCGTGGCGGGACCGCCATAATAAGCGGACGTGACTCGCTTTCCGGCCTCGGCGGTTACGTGGAGCGAGCGGAAGGCGTAGTCGAGCAACTTCTGGCGATCCAGGGCGAACGTGGCGAGAGGCTCGTCGCGGTTATCGTGCCCGGTGTTGGTGACGGCGGCGGCAAAGCCGCGGCGCATGGCGATCGAACGGAGCAGAAGCCGCTGCGGAGACTCCAGCGAGTCGCCCGCGAAACCTCCATTGCCGGTCATCATGAAGCGGCGGTTCCATTTCGTCGGTAGCGCCACCTCGAACCGGATCGCCGGCAGAATCTGGCCCATCACGCGGCAGAACTCCGGCGTTTCCCCATCGGCGGGAACGAGCACGGCGCTCTCGATCGTGACGTCGAACCCGGTGAGCGAGAAGAGAGATCTGCAGGAGGCCTTTGGAGCGCCAATCGTTTCACCGGCGGGCGGAGGCAGGAACGCCGCGGGCGGCTGTTGCGCCACGGCGGATGACGCAATCAAGAAGAGCGGAACCCAGAATCGCATGCTCTACACTATAGAACCTCTTGCCGGGCAAGAGGCTGACACGAGCGCCTGACGCGAGAGCCCCGTGCGAACGACGCTCTCGCCGTCAGGCCTTTGCGCCCGGCTTAGTAACGCCGGGACCGGCGGAGCCTGGAACCACGCTCATCAGGTCTTCGCCGAGGATCGAAGGGCACCACATGCTCTCGATATGCTCGATGACGAGTTCGGTGCCGCGTGTGTGGCTTACGAAGGGGCGGGTGCGCGGGTCGTACATGGCGTCGGTGAGGTCGCGGGCGAGGACTACTTCGAAGCCGAGGCGCGTCATCTGGCGGGCGCCGAAGCCCCGGTTGAGGATGCAGATGTTGGTGTGGACACCCATGAGGACGATTTTGTCGATGCCTTCCTGTTTGCAGAAGTTGTAGATCTCCTGGCCGCTTTCGCTGACGCCGTCGAAGCCTACGATGTCGATGGCTGCGTGTTCTCGCGTCCAGGGGTAGGGCGGGCCGGTGAATTTCTTGACGATGGGGTCGTCGCAACCGCCGGCGGAGTCGTCGATGGGGAAGTTCTCTTCCTCGACGGGCACGCGCGGACAGCGGTTGATGATAGGGAACGGCGAAGCGGCGGTGGGCGCCGCTTTCATGCGCTCACGCCAGGGTGTGCCTTCGTAGAACTTCATGGTGTCGCTCGGCGAGTGGATGATCATGACGCCGAGGCCGCGGGCTGCGCTTACCACCCGATTCATGCGCGGCGCCATCAGTGCGACGCGCTGGGCGGACATGCCGCAGGTGTGGGTGTCCCACATGTCGCAGATGACGATGGCGGTGCGGGCGACGGGCCATTCGAGGATTTGTTCCGTAGGTCCGGAATTCCTGGAGCGTTTGCGGGCGCGCAGGCGAAGCGCGCCGGGGACCTTGGGCCGGTTCGGGAGCGCGTCGCTGCGAAGCGTCTGCGTGGCCGCGCCGAGCGTAAGGGCCGCGGGGATGGCGTTCAGGAAGGACCGGCGGGCGATGAGGTTCATGATCTTCTACTCCGGTTGCCGTTAACGGCGAAGCCAGCCGCTGGTGATTCGCTTTGGCACGGCCCCTACGGGAATGGTTTTGACGGATTTGAAGGTGCGGTTGTCCACAACCACGGTCGTGTCGTCTCCCGCCACGGCCACGTAGAGATGCTTGCCATCGGGCGGAATCGTGAGCCAGTCCGGGTGGCTGCCGACTTTCACGAACGCCAGAAGCTTGTAATCGGGAATCGAATACGCCGCCACGGCGCCATAGTGTTTGCTCGTCGCCCACAGCATTTTGCCGTCGGGCGTAATCGCCAGGCCGTGGGAAGGGGAACCTTGCAGTCCCTCGGTTTCCTTGTGCTCGCCGGGCGGATCGGGGAGGGCGACGCGGCGAAGCTCCTTTCGGTTGGCGAAGTCGACGATGGCGAAGCCGTGGTAGTCGGAGAGTTGCACGACGATCTCCTTCGTGGAGCCGTCCGCATTCCTGGTGAACGCCATGGGGCGGATGCCGGCGCTGAGGGTGAGAGTCCAGGAAAGAGTCTTGGTGGCGGTATCGATGACGCTAATTGTGCTGGCGGCGATGGAGCCGGCGACGGTGTGGCGGCCGTCGGGCGTGACGTAGACGTTGTGGATCTCACCTTTTACCGGGATGCTCTTGATATTGGTGAGGGCGGTGGTGTCGAGGACGTCCACGGCGCCCGGCGCTTCGCGGATGCCTGCATAGACGAACGCTCCGTCGGGAGTGACGTCGAGGTTGTTGGGACGGCCGCTGAGAGGAATGCGCTTGATCACGCGATAGCCGGCGGCGTCGATCACGTCGACCGTGGTGAGAGCTTCGTTGGTGGCGTAGATCCGCTTGCCGTCGGGCGCGATGACGACGCCATGGGGCACTTCAATGCCGTCGATGACGTCGACGATTTCGTTGGTCGCGGGGTCGATGACGTGGATGTTATCTCCTGCCGAGTTGGACTGGAGGACGCGAACGGCGGCGGGTTCGAGAGTCTTGCCATTGACCCAATCGGCGAGGGTGCGCCATTCGGGATCGGCCGTGGACTTCCAATGCTTGCCGCCGGCGTGGAAGTGGTCGCCGCCGGCGGAGGCGGCGAGAGGGTGAAGGAGGACGCGGCTCTTCATGGGCGCGCCGGGGACGACGAACTGGCTCCAGGCAATGAAATTCTTGCGCGTTTGCGCCTCGTCCCAGGACTCGGCGCCGGGCGTGAGCGGAACGAGGGGCGGGATGCGGTGAGTGTGGCAGGAAACGCAACGCGCGTGGCCCGCGCGCTTCTTGAGAAAGATCGGCTGGACGCGCTCCTTGAAGAACGGATAGTCGAGAGTGGGCCGGGATTGTGCCCGAGCGATCGGAACGGCGAGAAGAGCGCCGGCGGTTGCCAGGACGATAGTTACCGGGCGGAAGTACGGCATCATAGGGTTCTCAACGGCGAGCGGTGAAAGTATACATCAGGCGAACGCGGAATCGGGACCCGCCCGGACGCTGTATACTTCCAGAAACCAAGCGCCCGGCGCTCCGGGCGCACGCACTCCCCTAGGAGGGAATCGCATGCGGCTCTGTCTGCTGCTATTGGCTGCCGCCGCTCTCGCCGCGCAGCAACGCAATCCTCACAACACCCCGGCCGATGCAGCCGCCGGCGCGAAGATCTACCGTTCTCATTGCGCGGATTGTCACGGGATAAAAGGCGAGGGAGGAAAGGGGCCGAACCTTTCCACCGGCGTTTACTATCACGGATCCTCCGACGAGGCTCTCTTCCGAACGGTAACCGACGGCATTCCCGGCACGCCCATGCCCGGCCAGTTCTTCTCCGCCGATCAGATCTGGCAGGTGGTTGCGCACCTGCGTGCGATCGCTCGAACCGGCAGCCACTCCGCCCCCAACGGCAACGCGCGGCAGGGGCGCTCGTTGTTCCGATCCAAGGGGTGTTCGGGCTGTCACATGGTTCAGGGTGAGGGCGGCATCAACGGTCCGAACCTCAACTTCATCGGCTCGCAGCGGCCGGTCGAGTTCCTGCGCCAATCGATTCTCGAACCCGGCGCCCACGTGGCTCGCGAATACTGGCCGGCCGAAGTGGTCCTCGAAAATGGCGCATCGCATAAGGGATTCGTGATGAACGAAGACACCTACTATGTGCAGATGCTGACCGCCGGCAAGGGGCTAGTTACGCTTCCGAGAAAGGATTTCCGAAAGCTGGAAGTCCGGAAGGATTCGATTATGCCCTCCTATCAAGGCAAACTCAGCGGCGAGGAACTCACCGACCTGATCGCCTACCTATGGACGCTGCAGCGCGCGCGTAGCAATTGAACACGGGAGAACCTTCCATGAAAAGAACGATCCTCGCTCTGCTTGCCTGCGGTGGATTGGCGCTCGCGCAGGTCACGTATGAACGGCTGCTGCGCGCCGACCGGGAACCGGGCCAATGGATGACTTACTCCGGCAGCTACAGGGGCTGGCGGCACAGCGCGCTGGCCGAGATCAACCGCGAAAACGTCGAGAAGCTGAGGGTCGCCTGGGTCTATCAGATGCCCGTCACGGAGCGCATTGAGGCCACGCCGCTGGTTGTGGATGGAATCCTGTACGTCAGCGAGCCGCCTTCCAACGTGGTGGCGCTCGACGCCGCCACGGGACGGCCGTACTGGCGCTACCGGCGCAGTCTTCCGGCAAAGATCAACACCTGTTGCGGGCAGGTGAATCGCGGAGTCGCCGTCGCGGGCGACCGTGTTTTCGTCGGCACGGTCGACGCCCACCTGGTGGCGCTCAACGCAAAGACCGGCGCCGTGCTGTGGGACGTTCCCGTTGCCGACCGCCTTACGGGCCACAGCCTTACGGGTGCGCCGCTGATCGTGAAGGACATGGTCATCGCCGGCGTCGCCGGAGGGGAGTACGGCATCCGCGGCTTTCTCGACGCCTACGACATGAAGACGGGCCAGCGCCGGTGGCGATTCTGGACCATTCCCGAACCCGGACAACCCGGCAGCGAAACGTGGAAAGGCGACGCCTGGAAGCAGGGCGGCGGCCCGACGTGGGTGACCGGATCGTACGACGCCGAGCAGAACCTGATCATTTGGGGGACCGGTAATCCGTCGCCCGATTGGAACGGCGACGTACGGCCGGGCGACAACCTTTATACCGATTCAGCGATCGCCTTGGATGCGGACACAGGGAAGCTCAAGTGGCACTTCCAATTCGTGCCCCACGATGTCCACGATTGGGATGCCGTGCAGGTGCCCGTACTTGTCGACGCCGAATGGCAGGGCCGTCCGCGCAAGCTCGTCTATTGGGCTCACCGGTGCGGGTTCTTCTATGTGCTCGATCGCACGACCGGCCAATTTTTGCTCGGCAAGCCGTTCGCCACGCAAACGTGGGCGGATGGATTGGACGCGAAGGGCCGTCCGATTCGCAAGCCGAACATCGATCCGTCGCCGGAGGGCGTGTATGTCTGGCCCGGCGTGCAGGGCGCCACCAATTGGTATTCGCCCTCTTACAGCCCGCTGACCCGGCTGTTCTATCTCACGGCGTGGGAAAACAAAGGACTCTACCGAAAGGGCGCCGCCGAATATATTCCCGGCAACCGCTACATTGGCAGCGTGCCGGAAATCGACCTGCCCGACGATCCGGGGCATGGCGCTATCCGCGCGATCAATCCGCAAAACGGAGAACGGATGTGGGAGTACAAGCTGCACACCAAGCCATGGTCGGGAGTGCTCTCCACGGCGGGTCAGCTCGTATTCGGAAGCACGGGTGGCTGGATTGACCGCGAGAAGACTCAGATGGAGAGCTACTTTTTCGCGCTCGACGCGGAGACCGGCCGGGAGAAGTGGAAGATCAACCTCGGCGGGACCATGTCGTCCAATCCGATCAGTTTCGAGGCGGGCGGCAAGCAGATGATCGCGATGCCCGCCGGGGGCGGCATTTTCACGTTCTCGCTCCCGTAGGGAGATCGCCGGCCGCTACCGGTTGGCGTAGACGGCCCGGGCCTCTTGGAACTGGCCGAGCACGTGCCGCTTCTCTTTCTCGGAACGCCACCAGGGCCAGGCTTCCGCCATTGCCGAGAGCTTGTCGATCCAGCGCACGAAGTATTGGGCCGACTCGCGATTGCGTATCGGCTTGCCGCCGACGTACACGCGGATGGCGTTGGTCGCGGCCTGTGGGTACTCGCCGTCGAGCAACCGGAAGCGTTCGCCCTCCGCGTAGAGTGAGAACCAGGAACTCTCCTCGACGCGCACCCGCTCACGAAACTTTCCGGGGGCAAGCGTCTTGAACACCTTTCCGTTCCTGTAGAGGACGACTTTCGAGAGCGGCGCGATCGATTGCACGGAGCCCTC
>Ga0268299_1004046_pt1 | contig 12166 bp, 12 predicted proteins | sample NOBtaG_FD_193484 | JGI IMG/M metagenome (GOLD analysis project Ga0268299, IMG submission 193484) | Activated sludge microbial communities from bioreactor in Nijmegen, Gelderland, Netherland - NOB reactor | ecosystem: Engineered > Bioreactor > Aerobic > Activated sludge | place: Netherlands...
ACTTCTGCCGCGCCTGCAGCACCACGACCGGTCCGCCTTCGTACTGCCACTCGTCGAGCGTCGCCAGGATCGGCTTGCTCTCGCTCTCGGGCAGGACGCGCACGCCGATGCTCTCCGGCAGGCCCTCGACCGCGAACGAGGCGTGCTCGAGGACGGAGGCCTCGGTGGCGGGCGCGTCGAGCACGAGGACGAAGGCCTGGTCCTCGTCGATCGACTCGTCGCCGGCATAGGGAATCGAGGAACGCACCGCCGGCCCGCCGGTGTCGAACGAGAACGCTCGCTCGCCCGCCACCGGGGCGCCGGCGAGGGTCTTCAGGCCATCGCGCAAGCTGAAGCTGCAGCGCACGCCGGCGGGCAGCTCGCGCTCGAAGTCCCAGGCCCAGGTGCGGCTGTCGATCCAGCGACCGCTGCCCTTCTCCTCGCAGTCGACCAGGAAGGGGCCGGCGCCGGCGCGGGGATCGCCGAGCGGCACCATGGGAGCGGAGAAGCGGGCGGTGACCTGGCGCACGTTCTTGACCGTACCGCGCGGGCTGAACTCGGCGACCTGCGCATCGGGCGACGCGGCGAGAGCGGGCGACGAAACGAGGAGGACGAGGAGCCAGGCGCTGCGCGAGCCGATCATGGGCGCCGTCTATGCCGCGCCGTGGGGCGACGCAACCGGGACGCGGTTGCGTCGCGCGCGCGTGCATGGTGAATCGGCGGCGATGGAAGTGGGCGAGATCGTCGTCTGGACGGACGGCGCGGCGAAGGGGAACCCGGGACCGGGTGGCTGGGGAGCGATCGTGGTCGTGCCGAGCGGCGAGGTGGTCGAGCTCGGCGGCGGCGCGGCCTACACGACCAACAACAAGATGGAGCTCGGCGGCGCGATCCACGCGCTCGAGCACCTGCGGGGACGCGAGGGTCCGGTGGCGCTGCACACCGACTCGACCTACCTGATCGACGGCATCACCAAGTGGATCCACGGCTGGCGGCGGCGCGGCTGGAAGACCTCGACCGGCAGCGACGTCCTCAACCGCGAGCTATGGGAGCGCCTGGCCGAGTTGCTCGCCGAGCGGGGCCGGCGGGGAAGCGTGCGCTGGCGCCACGTGCGCGGCCACGCCGGCATTCCGGGCAACGAGCGCTGCGACGAGATCGCGGTGGCGTTCTCGGAAGGCCGCCGACCGGAGCTCTATCGCGGTCCGCTCTCCGGCTACCCGATCCCGATCCTGGCGCCCGACGACGAAGTCGAGGCGCGTGCAAAGGCGGCGCGCGGCTCGGCGCGGCCTTCGCGCGGTGGCAGGGCCTTCTCCTATCTCAGCCTGCTCGGCGGCGTGGCGATGCGGCACGCGACCTGGCCCGAGTGCGAACGGCGGGTGAAGGGCAAGGCGGGAGCGCGCTTCAAGAAGGCGATGACGCGCGCCGAGGAGGCCGAGATCCTGCGCTCGTGGGGGCTGCGGGGCGACGAGCTCGGCTGAGCGGGCGATGCTCTACTTCGCCTACGGCTCGAACCTGCTGAGCGCGCGCCTGCGAGCGCGCGCGCCTTCAGCGCGGGCGGTGGGCGTCGCCGCGCTGCCGCGGCGCGAGCTGCGCTTTCACAAACGCTCGCGCGACGGCTCGGCGAAGTGCGACGCGGTGCCGACCGGCCGGGCGGGCGATGCGGTGCACGGCGCGGTCTTCGAGCTCGACGAATCGGACTGGCCGGCGCTCGACCGCGCCGAGGGGCGCGGCGCCGGCTACGAGCGGAGCGCGCTCGAGATCGAGTGGCAGGGCGCGCCGGTGGAGGCCTACCTGGCGCAGGCGGGGTTCATCGAGCCGGCGCTGCTGCCCTACTCCTGGTACGTCGAGCTGGTGGTCGCCGGCGCGCGCCAGCACGGCCTGCCGGCGGAGTACGTCGCACGCCTCGAGCGCCAGGCTTCGATGCCCGACCCCGATCGCGAGCGGGAGGCGAGGGAGAGAGTGTGGCTCAGCGAGCCATGACGAGACCCGAGAGTACGACGGGCACGGAACCTCCCGACTCACCGCGCCTGCCCCGAGTCGGGGTCGATGCGGAGCGACGAGACGTCGACGGCCTCGAAATCGGAGCCGTGGACTGCCAGTCTCAACTGGCGCAGGTCGTCGTTGTTCCAGCGCTCGTCGGGCACGCCGCTGAGGTACCAGGAGGAGCCGTTGTCCGCGAGGATCATGCCGTACTCCTTCAACGCCTGGAGGATGACGCGGTTGCTGGCGGAGAAGCCGGAGAGGTCGAAGCTCGCCTTGAGACGGAAGCGCTGGCCCATGGGCGGCAGCGAGGCGAGCGTGCTCGACGAGGCGAAGTGCCGCGCCGGCCAGACGTAGGCGCGCCGCGTGCGCGGCACGGTGAAGCGCAGGGCGTGACGGATCGCGCCCGCGGCCACCTCGTCGTAGCGCACGAGACCGGGGAGAATCGGCAGACCGGCGGCATCGGCGGAGGTCCAGCCGTCGGGGCGTAGCGCGTTCGAGCGCAGATCGTAGACCGCGCCCGAGCCGGCGTCCCAGCTCCCGTCGTCCTGCGGGTACGAAGCGTACAACTCGTAGAGCGTGCACGAGCCCTGATCGACCACCAGCACATGGCGGTCGCCCGAACTGTCGGGCCCGCCCTCGATCGCGGCGTCGGGCGGCACCGGATACGGGCCGGGGTCGCTCTCGTCGCCGTACCAGACGAACTGGATCGGCACCATCGGCTGGCCGGCGGGCACGACGTCGTAGGGGATGCCGATCGGGCCGCCGTCCCACAGCCCCGAGCCGAAGTCGGGGTGGAGGCCGAGCGTCGGGCCGATCTCGGTGACATAGGCGTCGGAGTTGGCGTCGACCGGGAGGTCGTCGACGCGCCGGTTCCAGACGTTGTCCGCCGGCAGCATCGGGCAGCCGGCGATGCTCGGCCCGCTCGACCCGCCCGACTGGGTTGCGGTGGCGGTCGCGGTCGGCGGCGCCGGAGTGCGGGTACGCGTCGCCGTACGGCTTGCGCTGGCCGTGCGCGTCGCCGTGCGGGCAAGAGTGGGGGTCGCCGGTGGCGCCGTCGGCGTCGACGTGGGGGGCACGGTCGGCGTGCGCGTAGCCGGTACCGGGGTGTCGGTCGGCGGTGCGGTCGAGGTTGCGGGCGGTCGGGTGGGGGTCGCGCTCGGCACGAGCGTGGGCGTGCGCGTGAAGGTGCGCGTGCGAGTCGCCGTGCGAGTGCGGGTGGGCGTGCGCGTGCGGCTCGCCGTGCGGGTGCGGGTGGCGGTGCGGGTGCGCGCCGGCGTGACGGTTCGCGTGGGGGTGCGGGTGAGCGCGACAGTGCGGGTGCGGCTGGGCGTGCGCGTGCGGCTCGCCGTGCGCGTGCGCGTCGCCGTGCGGGTGCGGGTCGGCGTCGCGGTCGCGGCGGCGGCCTCGACGGCGGCGAGGACGAATAGGGCGAGCAGAAGTGCGGCGCGAGTTCGCATGGCGCGTGGTCGGATCGTACCTTCGACCTACAAGACGCGTGCCCCGGATGCATCTCGCTCCGCGTGCGAACCCTCGCCCCGCGGAGCGCCACGATCGTGACGAAACCAGGGGTGCGGCGTGCAGCGCCGTTCTGAATCGGCCGCGGGAGAATCCAGAGCGGCGGGGACCGCCGCACTCCAGGGGGCCTAACGTCCGAAGAGCGCGTGGATCGTCGGCTCGAGGTCGTCCGCGTCGATGGTGCCGTCGCGGTTGGCGTCGGCGCGCTCGCAGGGGTCGGCGGGCGTTCGGCCGACGAGATCGAGCAGCGCGAGCGGATCGGCGGCGCCGCGGCGATCGTCGCAATTGGCGTCGCCGGCGAGGTCCGCGGCGAACGAGCTGCCGGTGATCTGGATCCGCCCCTCGCCGGTGGCGCGCGTCACCAACACCGACCACGCCCCCGGCACGGGGTTCTCGATCTCGCAGAAGCCGAACACGCCGTAAGTGAAGTCGGCACAGTCGTAGTCCTCGGTGGTCGGCGCCGCGCCCGCGCGCACGTAGAGGTCGAAGTCGTTCTCGACTCGGAAGAAGCCGTCGCCGCCGGCTTCCTGGCCGTTGAGCGCGAAGCGCAGCAGGCGCGTGCCAGCCGGCACCTCGAGTTGCACGCGCAGTTCCGGCTTGGTGTCGTCGAGGACCGCCGAGGTGGCGTCGGTCAGCGCGCCGTCCTCGCCGATCGCGGGCAGGTCGCCGCAGGCGGTCCCTTGGTCGCCGGCGAGCTGCGCCTCGATCCACTCGCGATGGACGTACACGTCGGTGGTGAAGACCTGATCGGGCGGCGAGCAGTCGAAGCTCTCGCCGCCGGAGACGATGCCGGCGAGCACCGGGCCCTCGCCCAGGTCGACCAGCAGGGGGCCGCCGGAGTCGCCGGCGCAGGTGCTGGCGTCGCTGCCGTCGAACTGCCAGCAGACGTGGGTCTCGTTGGCGACGCTCTCCTGGCAGGCGGCGGTGGTCACCAGGCCGTCGCGCTTGACGCCGAAGTCCGAGGCGCGAAACGGCGGACCGCCGGTGCTGCCGTAGCCGACGATGCGGCCGCGCGTTCCCAGCGGCGGACGCCGCGCCAGGTTGATCGCGCGGGGCTGGATGCCCGCCGCCGGCGCGGCGAGCCGCACGATGGCCGCGTCGCCGCCTTCGGCGAAGGCGTAGTGGGGGTGGATGGCGACCGACTCGACGGCGACGATGCCGAGGTGCGGCAGGTAGACGCGCAGCAGCGCGGGTTCGGTGGTGCCGCCGGCGAGGCACTCGCTGGCGTTGCTCGCCTCGGTGGGACAGACGCAGTGCGCCGCCACGATGAAGGTGCGGCATCCGATGAGCGTGCCGGAGCACAGGCCGCCGAGACGGATCGGCTCCTCCTGCGAGTACTGCAACAGCGCGCCCGCGGCCGGAACCTCCGAGGTGGGCGCGCCGTTGACGATGCGCGGCATGGGAGCCGCGGTCGCCGCGGCGCAACTCAGCAGGATCGCGAGAAAGGCCGCAGCGCGGAGCCGGTGGTTCGCCATCGAACTGGGAGACTACGTGCTGGGACGCGGTATGCAAAGGACGGAGAATCAACCTCGAGCGAGACTCCCGGCCGCCGCGGTCGCCATGCTAGAGGGGCGGCGATGGACTCGCCTCGCCTCACCGCCTCTCCGACGCGGCTGCTGCTCGACGCCGTCGGCGGGCCGGGCGCGATCGCGGGCAAGCTCCGCCGCCTCGGCCGGACGCTGCGGCTGTGGCTCGATCGAGAGGAGATCGACCGGCGTCTGCGCGAGCTCGAGCGCAAGGGCTACATCGACCGCCGGCCGACGCCGGCGCAGCTCTTCTTCGGCGGTCTCGACATGCTGCGCTTCGTGATCGAGCCGGCGGCGCGCGACTACTACAACCAGAAGGGCATCTCCTTCGGCTTCCACCAGGTGCTGCGCGTGCTCGACGACCCGGTGTCGATGATCGACCCCACCGGCTTCCTCTCCGAGCGCGACACCATCGTCGGCCACGTGATGCAGGTGGTGCACCTCAACCCGGTGTACGATCTGCAGCTCATCCAGATGTTCCCCGACGGCCTGGAGGACTTCGAGCGCCAGGTCGAGGCGATGGTCGCCGGCTCGCACCCGCGCCACCGCAGCATCGGGGCGATCGTCGAGGATCCCGACTACCACCGCCGCCTGCTCGACTACGTCCGCCGCTTCCGCGCCGACCCCGCGACGGCGCCGCCGGTGCGCGCCGAACAGACCCTGCGGCGCGACCCCGCGTTCGCCGCCGCCGAGCGGCAGTTCGCCACCCTTCCCGGCTTCATCGAGTACTGCAACCGCCTGCCGACCGGCGTCCTCGCCCTCGCCCGCCGCCTGCGTCGGGTCCGCAGCTACCAGCCCTGACGCGCGCTCGCGACGGCGGCTTCCGCTGTGTCCTCGCTTCGTGGGGTGTGCTACCAGGCAGCCGATGAGCCACTCCTACAGCGTCTTCGATCCGCTCTTCTCCGACGCCCAGGCGGCGGAGATGGTCGCGCTCTGCGAGCGTTACGGCACCTACGGCACCTACGCCGAGGAGCCGACCTTCACCGGCGTCGGCGAGGGCCTGCCGGCGCGCTACGACGCCGTGCGCAACTTCGTCAAGACGGGCGGGCGCTTCGGCCGCAGCGAGCCGATCCGCACGCTGGCCGCGCGCACCAACTACTTCCGCGAGACCTACGCCTACGGCGAGGAGATCCGCGCCGAGGGCATCCAGCCCTTCCTGCACCACGAGGGCTTCGTCGAGGCCGCGCGCCAGCTCTACGGCCGGCCGGTGATCGAGCCCGCGATCGTGTTCGCCAATCTGCTGGTGCCGGGGCAGGAGCTGGCGGTGCACACCGACGTGCCGGAGTTCCGCGGCGTCAGCCGCAAGACGCACCCGCAGTGGCTGTGCGTCGCCATGCACCACTCCGGCCTGTTCGACGACTGGCGCATGCCGATCGCCACCGGAGTGTCGTGGTTCCACGACTGCGCCGGCGGCGAGTTCGCCTTCTATCCCGAGGGGCCGACGGGCGCACCGGTGGCGCACCGCGTGCGCTACAACACCGCCATCCTGCTCGACACCGACAGCGTCTTCCACGGCGTCGACCGCGTGCGCGAGACCGGCGCGCCGGTCGACATCCTGCGCCCCGGCACCAAGCTGGTGTTCGACGGCGAGCGGCGCTGGCGCGTGGTCGACGGCGAGCAGACGCTGGCTCGCTACCAATGGAACGAGCTGCGTTTCTCGGTGTCGTGGAAGGCCTACTGCTTCGTCGACGAGCGCGAGCGGCGCGCCTGGCGCGAGCACGCCGACGACCTGACCGTGGACGCCGTCCTCGAGCGGATGCTCGCCGATCTCCGCCGGCGCGGTCGCCTGCACGGCGAAGCGCCCGCGGGCGCCGCCCTGGCCGAGCTGCTGATCGACGAGTACATCCACTACCCCGCACCGGCCGCGGCGTGATGCCGGAGGGACCCGTCCTCCTCACCGGCGCGACCGGTCTCCTCGGCAACCAGCTCGCGCGCGCGCTCGTCGCCGAGGGGCGCGCGCTGCGAACGCTGGTGCGCACGCCGGAGAAGGCGCGCGCGGTTCTGCCGCCGGGCTGCGAGGTGATCGCCGGCGACGTCTGCGACGCCGGCTCGGTGCGGCGCGCTCTCGAAGGCTGCGAGGTGGTCTACCACGCCGCCGGCCTGCCCGAGCAGTGGCTGCCCGACGCCGACCGCTTCCGCCAGGTCAACATCGAGGGCACGCGCAACCTGGTCGAGGCGGCGCTGGCCGCGGGTGTGCGGCGCTTCGTCTACGCCAGCACGATCGACGTGTTCGCCTGGCAGCCGGGCGTGCCGTTCGACGAGTCCCGGATCGACGAGCGGCCCAAGCCGACCGCCTACGAGCGCTCGAAGCAGGAGGCCGACCGCGTCGTCGTGGCCGCGCTCGAGCGCGGGCTGGCGGCGGTGTTCCTCCATCCCTCGGCGATCTACGGCCCCGGACCGGCGGGCTCGCCCGGCCTGAACGATCTCCTGCGCGACCTGCTGCGCGGCGCGATCCCGATGCTGCTGCCGGGCGGCATGCCGCTGGTCTTCGGCGCCGACTGCGCCCGCGGCCACATCCTGGCCGAGCAGCGCGCCGCGGTCGGCGCGCGCTACATCCTGAGCGAGTCGTACTGGACGCTGGCGGAGATCGCGCGGGCGGTGCACGCGCTCCGTCCCGCCGCCAGGGTGCCGCGCATGATGCCTCTCTGGGTGGCGCAGGCGGTGGCTGCGGTCGGCGAGGTGGTGGCGCGCGCGCTCGGCAAGCCGCCGCTCATTCCCCGCGGGCAACTGCACTTCCTCGGTTCGCACGCCGTGCCGGTCGCCGAGCGCGCCCGCCGCGAGCTCGGCTGGAGCCCGCGCGCGTTTCGCGACGCCCTGCCCGAGACGCTCGCCTTCGTCGAGCGCTGATCTGGAGTGCGGCGTGAAGCGCCGCTCTGGATCGCTTGCGGCCCCATCCATAGCGGCGCTTCACGCCGCACTCCAGAACTGGCGACCCGCCGCGGATCCGTGTCATACGAAACCCCATGCGTCTCCTCGCCCTTCTCCTCGCCCTCCTCGTCGCCACCGGCTGCGCCGGACCCTTCGTCGCCTACAAGAAGGCCGCCGATGCGGCCATGAGCCCGCTCAGCGCCCCCGCGCTGGTGCGCGACCAGGCGCTGAAGAGCGAGTTGCGCCGGGTCGTGCTGGAGAGCGAGAGCTACGAGGGGCTCTCGATCACGCCCGCGGTCTTCATGGAGCGCGGCTTTCTGGTCGGCTTCGTCGACAGCCAGGAGCAGGGCGAGGCGCTCATCGCGGCCGCACGGCAGGTCACCGGCCTGCGCTCGCTCGAGACCTATCTGCCGGTGAGCCCGCCGCAGAGCACGACCGAATCGGACTTCACCCTCAAGGGCGAGGTCAAGACGCGCGTCGCGCTCGACCGTTCGCTGGTCTCCGCTCGCTACACCATCGAGGTTCTGAACGCCGAGGTGGTCCTGCTGGGCGTGGTGATGTCGGAGGAGGAGCGCGAACAGGTCGAGGACGTCGTCGACGGCACCGGCGGCGTCACCGGCGTGAAGAACTTCCTGCTGGTCGTCGAGGAGCCCTACGCCAGCATCCGCCCGCACCTCCGCTGAGGCTCAGGCGGGTTCCCACAGCGGGAGAGTCACGCGCTCGCCCAGGCGCTTGAAGGCGACGCGCACCTTCATGCCGAAGCGCATCTGCTCGGGCGTGCAGTTGATCATGTAACCCACCAGGCGCGGGCCTTCATCGAGTTGCACCAGCACCAGGATCAGCGGCAGCAGGTGCTTGAAGGCGGGCAGGTGCGGTTCGTAGGCGACGACGTAGGAGTAGATCTCGCCGGTGCCGCGCGCCTCGAACCACTCGAGGCGATCGCCTCCCTTCCAGTACATGGGCTTCGGCGGCCAGTGCACCTCGCCGGTGGTGCGGTCGCGCTGCTGCATCAGCCGGCCGTCGCGCGCGCCGTCCCAGAACGGCCGCATCACCGGGTCGTCGACGTCGGGCAGGGCGTAGTCCGGATGCGGCGTCTCTTCGAGGAACGTCACGTCACTCCCCTCGCAGCACGGCGGCGCTGGTGGCCACCCCCGACGCCCCCGTCACCAGCACGGTGCGGCACTCGGGAACCTGGTTGAACGACGTGCCGCGGATCTGGCGCACCGCCTCGATGATCAGGTTGAAGCCGTGCACGTAGGCCTCCGACAGACCGCCGCCGGAGGTCAGCGTCGGCAGCGCGCCGCCGAGCTCGAGCCGCCCGCCCTCGGTGAACGGCCCGCCCTCGCCGCGCTTGCAGAAGCCGTAGTCCTCGAGGCCGAGGATGACCAGCGGAGTGAAGGCGTCGTAGATCTGGGCGCAGTCGATGTCGGCGGGCTGGATCTGCGAGCGCCGCCACAACTGCTGGGCGCAGAACACCGACGTGGTCTCCATCTTCGGGGTGTTGTTGTAGTTGGCGAGGTGCACGGGGTTGGGGCCGGAGGCCTGCGCCACCGAGTGCACCAGCGCCGGCTTCTGGCGCAGGTCGCGAGCGCGCTCGATCGAGGTCACGACGCACGCCAGCGCGCCGTCGGTCTCGAGACAGCAGTCGTAGAGGTTGAGCGGATAGCCGATCATCCGCCCCCGGCGGTAGGTCTCCATGTCGAGCTTGCGCTCGCGCATCATCGCGTAGGGGTTGTTGTTGGCGTGCTTGCGCGCCGCGATCGCGACGTTGCCGAGGTGCTCGCGCGTCGTGCCGTACTCGTGCATGTGGCGGTGGGCCCACATGCCGATCACGTCCACCGGCCGGATGAGACCCCAGGGGCTGTGCAGCGCCTTGTCGTCGATCGAGATCTCGCGCTCGTTCATCCAGGGTGCCGAGGTCCGCGCGCCGCGGTTGCGGGCGCGGTGGCAGACGACGGTGTCGGCGAGACCGGTCGCGATCGCCGCCGCGGCCTGCATGATCGTGGCCGCCGAGGCACCGCCGCCGTACGAGATCTTGCTCCACCAGCGCAGGTTCCTCACCCCGAGGCGGCGCGCGATGGAGACCTCGTGGGTGCGCTCCATCTCGAACATGCACATGCCGTCGACGTCCTCGGCCTCGAGCCCGGCGTCGTCGAGCGCGAGCTGGATGGCCTCGACGGCGGTGTCCGAGATCGGCCGGCCGATGTCCTTGGCGAACGGCAGGTGACCGATCCCGACGATCGCCACGCGATCGCGGATGCGGCGGAAGAGAGAGTCGTCCAGCGTGAGGTCCTCGATGCGGCGTACCATCGCCCAAGTCGTGAGAGCGATTCAAGTCACCGAGGCCACGGAGATCCGGAGGGCATGGAGACCCGGAGGGACTCGGAGCCGACGCCCAAGGCTCGTACTGCAACCGGATTGGCAGGCTGCATCTCGGTCATCTTCACTCCATCGCCGTTCATCTCTGTTGTTCCTCTTCACATTGGGGCTAGGGTCGCGACGATGCGCATACCGAGATCCATCCCCTTCGTCCTCGCGGCCTGGCTCGCGGCAGCCGGCTGCGCGACGACGCGGCCGGTGCCGACCTCCGCCCCGCCGCCGGCGCGGCTGACCCACGGCGTGGCGGTGGGCGAGGTGACGGCGAGCAGCGCGGTCTTCTGGGGGCGCTGCGATCGCGCCACCGCGCTGCACGTACGCACCGCCAGCGGCCTGCGGGGGTCGACCGAGGTCGACGACAACGGCGACTTCGCCGGCGCGATCCGCCTCGACGGCCTGTCGCCCAACCGGCGGGTGGTGTACGCGATGTGGTGCGGCGAAGAGGACACGCCGCCGGCGCGGGCGGAGCGGGTCGAGTCCGGCGTCTTCGTGACCGCGCCCACCGCCGACGACACCGCCACGCCGGTGCGCATCGCCTGGGGCGGCGATCTCGGCGGCCAGAACGTCTGCCGCTCCGCCGACGAGGGCTACGCCATCTTCGCGCGCATCCGCGAGACGAGGCCCTCGCTCTTCATCGCCCTCGGCGACCTGGTCTACGCCGACGACGCCTGCAAGCCCCAGAGCTGGTACGGCTACACGCAGGTCGAGGGACCGCCGCCGGCGGCGGCCGAGGTCGAGGCGTTTCGCCGCCACTGGCGCTACAACCGCGCCGACCTCGCCTTCCAGGAGCTACTGCGCTCGACCTCGATCCTGTCGGTCTGGGACGACCACGAGATCGTCAACGACGCCGGTCCGGCGCACGACGAGAGCAAGGAAGCGCCCGGCGTCCACCGGCTGCCGCCGGCGCGCACCGCCTTCGTCGACTGGCAGCCGCTCGAGCGCGACGCCGGCTTCCACCGCAGCCTGCGCTGGGGGAGACACGCGGAGATCTTCGTGCTCGACACCCGCTCGCAGCGCGATGCCAACTTCGCCGACGACAGCGGTGCTTCCCCCAAGACGATGCTGGGCGGGGCCCAGCGCGACTGGCTGGCGCGGGCGGTCGCGGGTTCCGACGCGACCTGGAAGCTGGTGGTCTCGAGCGTGCCGATCTCGATCCCCACGGGCGGTCCGATCCGCGGCTACGACGGCTGGGCGAACTTCGACGGCGAGAAGGGCTTCGAGCGCGAGTTGCTGGGGTTGCTCCAGGGATGGCGCGACGCCGGCGTGCGCAACCTCGTCTTCCTCACCACCGACGTGCACTTCGCGACCGGCCTGCGCTACCGGCCGTTTCCGGAGTTCACCTTCCTCGAGTTCGTCAGCGGCCCGCTCAACGCCGGCATGTTTCCGAAGCAGGAGCTCGACGAGACGCTGCGGCCCGAGCGCCTCTTCCTCTACGGCCCGCCCGATCCGATGAACGTGCGCGGTCTCGAGGAGGCGCGGCGCTACTTCAACTTCGGCGAGCTCGACATCGACGCGTCCGGCGCGCTGCGCGCCCGCATCGTCAACGGCGACGGCGCCGTGGTCTACGAGCGCAGATTCGAGCCGCAGCCGTAAGCGCGCGGGTATCTCGGCCCACGGGGGGCGGCGCGCCCGCGCAGCACATGGCTGCGCCCCTTCCGGGGCGCGCGATGGTGGTGTCGGCGGGGAACCCCGGGCTTGCGCCCGGGGCTATGCCTGCGGCGCCGCTCCGCGGCGCAACGTGCCGCCGCCCTCCGCGCCGCGCCGCGGAGCGGCGCAACGTGCCGCCCCCGCGCGGCGCCGCGGAGCGGTGCAACGTGCCGCCCCCGCGTCGCGCCGCGGAGCGGCGCACCATGCCGCCCCCGCGTCGCGCCGCGGAGCGGCGCACCATGCCGCCCCCGCGTCGCGCCGCGGAGCGGTGCAAC
>Ga0268299_1004047_pt1 | contig 12166 bp, 8 predicted proteins | sample NOBtaG_FD_193484 | JGI IMG/M metagenome (GOLD analysis project Ga0268299, IMG submission 193484) | Activated sludge microbial communities from bioreactor in Nijmegen, Gelderland, Netherland - NOB reactor | ecosystem: Engineered > Bioreactor > Aerobic > Activated sludge | place: Netherlands...
AATTCGATCTTCTTTACCCAGATGACCGGACCGAGATTCGCGTCGCCAATGGGTTGGAATTTGTACTTTTCGTAGTAGTAGATTCCCTTGGCGTTCGCACCGCGCCCGAAGATATAGCGCAGCGAACGGCTGTCGCGGATGTGGCCCAGCAGGTCCTCTTCCAACTTGAGCAATACCTTCCCGCGCGCCAGACCCTCTTTGGCGCAGATGTTGGGAACGTATATGCCCGTCGCTCGGGAGAACGACTTCACGGCGTTCTTTCCATTCAACTGCTGGCCGGAGCGGATCTGTTCCGTGAGGATATCTTCCACGGTGGCCTTGTTCAACGCGAACAGGAAGTAGAAGCCAACCAACTCGCCCCGGCGCCGGAACGTGCGCAGCGATTGCGGACAGGCCTCGATGAAGGAGCGCGCCGTTTCCGCATTGATCAGGTTCCGCGGATCGTCGTAGAAACGCGCGCCAAAGGCCAGCACGTCCGGAATGTCGCCCACGCTTCCGAACCCCGCAATCACGTCGCTGCCCCGGCGCGAGGCATAGAACTTCAGAGCCCACTCGGTGGAATCGCGCAGGATGTTCCAGACGCCGAAGAATACCGCCACGCATAGCGCCAGCAGCGCGGCAAAGTACAGAACCTGGTTCATGGGAAGCCACGGGGCAAGGTCTCGAAGCAGTTTTTCAATTTGGTCGCGGCCTAGGAAAGCGACAATCCAGAGGAACCCCGCCAGCGCAAGGCTGATAGTCGCGCGCGCCGTGAGTCGAACCCGGCTCATGAGAAACCGATGATAGCGAAAACACAAACCCCGGAACGCCGTAGCGTCCCGGGGCCGTGAATTCGGGTTTCGATCCGAACGCCCCCGGCGCCGTTAAGCGGCGAGGGCTCGATGCAAAGGTCCGAAGTTAGAAATGATACTTCAGACCGAACTGAACGTTGCGTGGATTCTGCACTTGCGATCCGATGGCGCCGAATGTATTCGGCGTGCCGATATTCAATCCCGGCGGAGCCCAGCTCACGTGATTGAACGCGTTGAAGAGCTCGACACGGAAGTCGAGGTAGTGGCGCTCGGTCACGTTGAACTTCTTTCCGACCGAGAAGTCGAAGTTGAAGAACCCGGGACCGCGTTCGGTGCCGATGCTGGCGTTTCCGAACGTTCCGTCTGCCGGATTGCCGTAGGCGCAACGGCCATCATCCACGCCGCCGGCGCAGAACGGGTTGACCGAGCGGTCAAGCCCGAACCAGTTGTCGATCGTGCGCGCCGACTCGTTGACGGTCATCGTCCGGTAGTAGTTGGCGCGAACGTTGCCGCGGACGGCCTGGCCGGTGCGATCCAGAGCGCGAACGGTCAGTGGCAGACCCGTACGGGCAGCCACTGTGTAGTTCACACTCCAGCCTCCGAGCACGAGGTCGACCGGCTTGCTGGCGCTGGAGCCGAACTTCTGGCCTTGTCCGTACGGAAGCGCCCAATTGCCGCCGATGGTGAAGTTGTGGCGAACGTCGAAGAACGCTGGGCCCCGGTTGGAGCGGCGATCATATGCGTTCTGCCAATAGGCGCCTTCGCTCGAGGTGAAGCCCGAGCCGTAGTAGCCGAGGTTGTCGGTCAGCGTCTTGCCCCAGGTGTAGGCGGCAAGGAAATCCAGTCCGGCAGCGAACCGGCGGCGCGCGGTGACCTGCAGCGAATGGTAGTCCATCGTGGCAGAAGACTCGGTGCGGGCGATGTTGCCCAGGTTGGGCAGCACGTTGATGAGAGGCCGCCGCAGGTTGAGGTTCGTCCAGGTCGAGAAGGGGCCGGTGCCGGCGACAGGCTGATTCGCCTCCACCGGGGCCACCAGGTGCGTTCCCTTTTGGCCGACGTATCCGGCCGAGAACGCGGTGGCGCTATCGAACTGATACTCGACGGTGAAGTTCAACTGCGAGGTGGTCTGGGGACGGAGATCGAGATCCCAGGCGCGGCCCTGTAACTGGGGCACCACGCCGGCCGCGGCCGGGCGAGGCATATCGAGCGAGAGATTCGAAGTGACAACGTCGGCGAACCCCGTGGTGATCGTACCCGGCGTGCGGACGTCATAGGAGAAGTCGGTCTCGATGAAGAACGGCGGATTGAGCGTCGTGCGCAGGTTGGCGCCCGTGCCCTCCATGAAGCTCTGATAGGCGGCGCCAGCGCGAATCACGAGCTTGTTGTCGAAGCCGTCCGGCGTCCAGGCGAACCCGACGCGGGGCATGAACTGCTTCCAATAGCCCTTATACAGCGCTCGGCCATACTCTCCCGAGCCGGGATTGATCAACTGGCCCGTGAATGTGTTCACGTTGACCTGGCGGTCCTTCACTTCGTAGATCGGCTGCATGTACTCCCAGCGCAGGCCGAGATTGAGCGTGAAGCTCGGGGCGATTTTGAAGTCGTCCTGTACGAAGAGAGCCGGGCGCCAGAAGCGGTGGCCCCAGGTGCCGGTGGCCGCGCCGCGGCCTTTGCCGGAGAGCTGATCAAGAAGGAAATCGGCGTGGTCGAGGCCGGTGACGCCTCCGCCGTAGCGGAACACGCCGAGGACGCCGTTGTTGCCGGAGTAGTAGCGGTTCTGCTGATAGCGCATCAACTGGCCGCCCATCTTGATCAGGTGGCGGCCGTTCTGCCAGGTGAGGTTGTCGTAGAAGATGTACTTGTTGTCGCCGGTGTTGGAGGCGACTGCGGTTGAACCGATCGCGGTGAGGCCGCCGCCCAATTGGACGTTGCTCAGACCGGCGATCGGCTGGCCGCCGGGAATGCCGAACTTCGAGTTGCCGTCGGCGCCCAACTGGCCGCTCCAATCGAGCGGAGTGTCCTGAATCACGATTCTCGAGAACGACAGACGCGCTTCGTTCACGACCGTCGCCGAGAAGGTCCGGTTCCAATTGAGGACCGCCGACCAGGTCGGGTTCTCCGTGCCCGCCGTCATCGACACGGGCAGCGCCGTGCGGCTGGTGAACGTCTCGTAGCGGCCGATCGAGAACCGGCCCATCACGTTATCGCGATCCGAGACGCGATAGTCGATCTTCACGTCTCCCTGGTTGTTGCTCTGGAATCCCGCCGACGAACTGGCGTAGTTGCCAGTGACTCCCTGCGGTCCCGCGCCAGCCTGGTTCGGCAGCGGGTAGATGCTGGGGTTGGAGAACAGAAAGCGGGCTACGGGGCTGAACCGCGAAACCGGAATCTGTTTGTTTGCGAACGGCTGTCCGTTGGTCGGATCCACGATCGTATTCGTGAACGAACTCAGGTCGCCATTCCGCCATGTTTGCGGGGCGACCGCGGCCGTCGCCGGACCGTCGGTCCGCTGGCGCGTGCCTTCGTAGTCCACAAAGAAGAACAGCTTGTTTCTCTTGATCGGGCCGCCGAGCGTGCCGCCGAAGATGTTGCGCTTGAAGCCGGTGCGCGTGGCCGTCGAGGCGACGCGGTTGCGGAAGAAGCCGTTGGCGTCAAGGACCTTGTTGCGCAGGAATTCGAAGACGTTGCCGTGGAACTCGTTGGTGCCGCTCTTCATCTGCAACATGACCGTCGCGCCGCCGGAGTTGCCGAATTCGGCCGCGGCGTTGCCGGTGAGCACCTTTACTTCCTCGAGCGCGTCCACATTCGGCGTGTAGCCGACGCGGTTGTCGATGGAATCGTTCACGTCCACCCCGTCGAGCATGAAGTTATTCGTCTGTTCGCGGTTGCCGTTCACATAAGGCCGCGCGCCCAAGCGTCCCGTCATGCCGGAGGGATTCGGACTCACCGCGCCGGGAATCAGCAACGTCAGAGAAACGAAGTTGCGGCCGTTCAGCGGCAGGCTGGTGAGTTTGTTCGAGTCGATCGAATCGCCCGTCTGGGTCGATTCGGTCTGCAGAATCGGCGCAACGCCGGTGATTTCCACCGATTGCGAGACCTCGCCGAGTTCGAGCTTCACATCGACACGGGCGGTCTGGTTGACGGTGATGCCGAACGGGCCGATGACGGACTTCTTGAAGCCGGAAGCTTCCGCCGTGATCGTGTAGCTGCCTACCGGAAGGAACAGCAAGTTGTAGACGCCGGCTTCATTCGTTGTGGCGTTGAAAGTGACGTTGGTGCCTTGATTGGTCCCAGTGACCTTGACATTGGGTGCGAGGGCTCCTGTCGCGTCCGTTACCGTACCGGTGATGGCGCCGGTGATGGTCTGTGCCGGCGCAAGCATGGCAAACAGGCATAACATCGCAGCCAGCACAATGATGTTCTTGCTCATTAAGCTACTCTCTCCTTTATAGGTTCGTCGATTGATTCCTGGAACGGGAAGTCGCTCACTGCGAGCAATTCTTCTAAATCCCATAGAAACCCCTGATTTATGCGGTCTATTTCAGATAGGTTGCAATTCGTGTGCCAACTCGATTGCATGTTGGCTGTGTCGTCTAAACTCTTCTGTTCAATACAAAAACCTCACTCCGGGCCTCCTTGTCGCGAGGACCCTGGAATGGAATTCCGTAGCTATGCGCGCAGGGCGATGCCGGTTATCGAATCGCCGCGCGGACCAGCTTAAGTTGAATCTGGTACCTGTCACCGCGCATCACCGAACGCGTAAGCTCCAGCGGCTGGCCGCCGCGTAAGAAAGTTAATCGTTCTCCGCCCAGGGCGGGAGATCCTTCGTCGACCTCTAGCAACCTGGCTTGGCGGGCGTCCACGGCCACCGCGAAATGGGTCTGTTGCGCGTGGTCCGGAGTCCGTCCGAAGCGCGCTTCCAACGTTTCGTAGAGGGACGCCTCGGAGAAGTTCGTCTCGAACAGTCCGGGCGCGAGGCTGCACGGAATATGCACCGTCTGTAGGCCCATCGGCTCTCCACCGGCCAACCTCAACCGTTCCAGCCGGTATACGTCGCTGCCTTCGGCAACTTTCAACTTGGCCGCGAGATTGCCGTCGGCCGGCGCGACACACTGCTCCAACACTTTTGACGCACTTGGCAAACCAACGTCGCGCATCTCTTCGGTAAAGCTGGTCAGGTGTCGCGGTCCGAATTGAACTTTGGCGTCGGCGACGAAGGTGCCCCGTCCCTGTTCGCGCCGCACGAGTCCAGCCTGCACGAGATCGCGAAGTCCCTGCCGTACGGTCGCCTTGCTGACGCGGTAGGACTCGGCCAATTCGTCTTCGGTTGGCAGTTGTTCATGCGGCTTCCAGTCGCCGCGAGAAATGCGGTCGGCGAGCGCGTTTCGAAGTTGGAAGTACAGGGGGACAGGCGAACCTTTGTCCAATTGGGTGGTCATAATCCGCCCCAACATTCATTATAAAGACCTGACAACAGGTCAATAGTAGGTTGGATCGGTGCGGATGTCAAGCATCTGTATAAGTGATTGAAAATAAGGAATTATTGATCGCGAACGCTCCGGCGGCTATGGCGTTTTGCCACAGCCTGCGTCTGTCGTCGTCTTAAAGTAGCGAGGTGTCCAGCCGCGATTCCGGCGCATCCACGTGCGTCGTCACGCTGGCGCCGGCTCCATTCAGATAAGTCTGCAGCTCTCCGCGCGAACCATCGAAGTGCACCAAGACCAGTTCGTCCACCGCGAGTTTCCGGAGCTCGGAGCGTGAGGCCACAGCCGAATAGTAGAATGCCCGGCTCTGTTTCCGGCGTCCGGCCCGGCCGCGCCGTACGAGTCGTTCCAGCAGCGTCATCACGGTCGTATAGGCGAGAGGACGTTGGGCCTCCAGGTCCTCCTTCACCTGCTTGACGCTCGCTTCGCCCAATCGCCAGAGAGACTTCAAGCACTCCATCTCCAAGGGCGGTGGGAGTTCGCGCTGCGGACCCGGTCGTCTCATGTGTCTCTAGGTATCCTTCAGCGCGTCGTTCAACCTGTCGGCGAACAGCGATGGACCGGGGTCGGGGCGCGTGCGCCGCTTCTCCGCCTGAACGTGGCTGGCGACGGGCGCGAAGCTCGGTGGGACGCCGGCCTGTTGTGTAACCGGCTTTTCCGGAGCCACAGGCTCCGCTAAAAACTTCTCCTTCTTTAGCAACGGGCGCTCCAGCGCGCTGTTCCAGCCCGTCCAGCAGCCCTCCATCACCTTGTCGCGCTCGACGAATCCGCGAATCGTCTCCATCTTCGAATCGAGATTGTCCAGATGGTGCAAGAGCATCGCTTCGGCGAATACGGGCACCTTCGGCGACCCGAATTCCAGCTCTCCGTGGTGGCTTAGAATCATGTGGTCCAGCAGCAGCTTCAGCTTCGGCGGAAAATCTGGAATCTGCCGCACCTTTTCGTTGACGATGCCCAGACCGATCTGGATGTGCCCGATCAATTGGCCCGCATCCGTGTAGCCGAAACCGCGGTCGAAACTCAACTCGTCGATTTTGCCAATGTCGTGCAGCACGACGCCGGCCAGCACGAGGTCGCCATCGATGTGCGGATAGTGGGGCGTTACGAGTTTAGCGAGTGTGCACAGGCTCAGAACGTGCTCGATCAGGCCGCCCAACCATGCATGGTGAATGGTCTTCGCGGCCGGGGCGTTCTTGAAGCGGGAGGCGATCGCGTCGTCGCCGAGAATCGCTTCCAGCAAAGCGCGAAGGTGCGGATTGCCCATCTCCGCCACGACGCGTTTCAACTCGGCCAGCATCTCGTCGCGGTCGCGCGACGAGGCGGCAAAGAAATCGCCGAAGTCCACCTGGTCGTCGCTCAGCCGCATCAACTTGTGGACGGTGAACTGAAGCCGGTTGTTGTAGACGCTCGGCAGGCCGGCGACCTTGACGAAGTCGTTCTTCTCGAAGGTGTCGACCACGTGCTCCACGTTGTCCCACATCTTCGCGTCGACATCGCCGGACTTATCGGACAACTGCAGTGAGAGATATGGCTCACCGGATTTCTTCTGGCGAACCTCCTTGGATTGCACCAGAAAAACGCCGGTGGACTGCGTCCCCGGCTGTAGGTCGCGGATAAAGAGAGATTTCATGAACGTGGCCGGCCCCAGCCGGCGGGAATTACTTGTCTTCCTGCTTCGGAGCGCTGCTCGTGCCGGGAATCGGAACCAGCCACAGCAGCCGTTTGCGGCGAGGATTGGCGGCGACTTCTTCCTTGGTCACCGTTTCGGGCTTCAACTGCGCGGGATCGGTCCACTTCGTCTCCTTGCCCGGAGCGGCGGAAGCATCGACCCATCCCTCTTTGATCTCGAGAAAAGCGTCCTGGCGCAAGGCGGTCAGGTATTCGCGAATTCTCGGTTGAAAGCGCTGCATGTAGAGCTTCTCGGTGATTTCGTTCTCCACCTCTTCCAGAGCCGCCAACCCGGCTTTGTGCCGCTCTTCGATCTTCAGGATCAGAAACCCGTTGTCCATCTTGATCGGATCGGTTACGAAGTTCCGCTGTTGCGCCCAGAGAACGTCCTCGAGCTCCTTCTTCAGATCTCCGCGCTTCATCGCTCCGATAAAACCCTCGTCGCGCGCCGACGCGGCGTCGGAGTTGTCGCGAACGAGTTCGTTAAAGCGCTCGCCTTTGCGCGCCCGCGCCACCAGGTCCTTCGCCTTCTTGTCGGCGGCCGCGATTCCAGCCGCGTCCTTGCCTTCGGTGCTCACCAGCAACTCCCGCAGGAAAAGCCGCTCCTCGCGGTTGAACTCGTCCTTATGCTCGTCGTAGTATTTCTGCTTCTCCGCTTTCGGGATGTTGATCTTGCTGCCCACTTCCTGCTGGATCACCCGTTGCGTGATCATCGAGTTCTTCATGTCGTTCTTGTAGTCCTCAAACGGCATGCCGGTCTGTTCCCGCACCAGTTTGGCCAGATCTTCGGGATCGACAATCTTGTACTGCCGCATGATGTCGTTCACCTGCTTGCTGACTTCGGCGTCGACGGTAATGCTCAGGTCGCGCCCCTTCTGTTGAAGGAGAAGCTGATCGATGCGGCTCGCCAGCACACCTTCGGCGCGCGTCTTGAACTCAGTCTCCAACTGCTCGCCCTTCAGGCCGCGCTGCGTCAGTTCGGCGCGCAGTTGGGTCCTCGACTTCTCGATTTCCGTGCGGGTAATGATATCCCCGTTGATCTTCGCGATAATCTCTTCCAGCAGTTGCACGTCGGCTGCGAGGGCCGGCGCCGCGGCCAACGCCGCCAACGCCGCAGCCGGGAGAAGGAACTTCTTCATACGCTCCATTATCCGACAAGTATCGGAGTTTTGAGAAGTGGGCCAAATTCTCACCCCTGTGAATCGCCGGAGAGGCCTTGAAACAAAACTACAAACTTACGCTCGAATACGACGGAACCCGGTACAGCGGATGGCAGGCCCAAGCTAACGCCCGCACCGTGATGGGCGATCTCATCGGTTCCGCGCAGGACTTCTTTCAAACCGGCGTCGAAGTGATGGGCGCAGGCCGCACCGACGCGGGGGTCCACGCCGCAGCTCAAGTAGCCCATCTGCGCGTGACTCCGCGCGAGCTCCACACTCCGGAGCGCATTCTCGGCGAACTGAACCGCCGCCTGCCGCACGACATCGCCGTTCTCGACGTTCAGCTTGCTTCGTCTCGCTTCCACGCCCGGCGCGACGCTATCGCCCGGGTCTACACGTACCAGATCGCGACCCGCAAGACGGCCTTTTCAAAAAAGTTCGTCTGGTGGGTCAAGGAGCCCCTCGACGTCACGCGAATGTCAGAAGCCGCCGCAAAACTCCGCGGACGTCACGACTTTGAGTGCTTTCGCGCCGAGGACCCATCGAAGGAGCGCGAATCCACCGTAGTCGTTGTCGACAGTGCGGACATCGAAGAACAGGATGGAATGATCGTGTTTCGAATCGAAGCGTCCCACTATCTGTGGCGGATGGTGCGGCGGATCGTAGGGACGCTCGTGAAAATTGGCCTCCAGCAGATCTCGCCAGGCGACTTCGACCGCCTACTGAACGCCCGCTGCGGCGGCAATCTCGATGTCGCGTCCTGGACTGCCCCTGCCTCGGGTCTCTTCCTCTCCGAAGTGAAATATCCACCCGGATTGTAGCGTTTCTCCACCGTCCCCCCGACGGCCACGGAAATGCTCTCAAACAACTCATGTGTCGACGTGTGCCGATGCACCAGGAGCCTGTCATGCCGTTCATAGTTCGCCTAGTCGCCGTGACCGCCGCTGCCGCGCTCGGCGCGGCCGGTCAATCCAATGTCCCCATCGGTCGCGAACTCTCCGTTCCGCGCCACCTCGCCGACGCCGACGTCGCCAGTCTAGCCATGTCCGACCTTTTACGCCATGGGCAGTTGCTTTTCAGCGCCAACTGGACCGACCAGGAAGGAGTTGGCCGTCCACTCACCAAAGGAAACGGTAAGGCGCTCAGCGATCCCGGCTCGCCGCTTGCTGGTATGCGCGCCTTCAATCGCATCAGCGGTCCCGACGCCAACTCCTGCGCCGGGTGTCACAACGCGCCATTCGGCGTGGCGGGCGGCAGCGGCGATTTCACCGGTAACGTCTTCGTACTCGGCCAGCGATTCGACTTCATCACTCTCGACTCCGCCGACTCGACTCCGGGGCGCGGCGCCATAGATGAATCCGGCCGGTCGCCTACGCTTCAGCAGATCGCCAATTTCCGAGCCACGACCGGCATGTTCGGTGGAGGCTACCTGGAGATGCTTGCCCGCCAGATGACAGCCGACCTGCGAGCCATTCGGGACATGATCGGTCCTGCCCAATCCGCCGAGCTTCGGACTAAGGGCGTCTACTTCGGCGTCCTCGCGCGCCGCGCCGACGGAACGTGGGATGCTACTCGCGTCGAGGGAATCGGCGAACTTAGCCTCGCCACCAGCGGCGTAACGCCCCCTTCGCTGATCATCCGCCCGTGGCACCAGGCGGGCGCCGTCGTGAGCCTTCGGGAGTTCACGAACAATGCGTACAACCAGCACCACGGCATCCAGCCCACCGAGCGCTTCGGCGCGGACGCCGATCCCGATGGCGACGGTTTCGTGAATGAAATGACCAAAGCCGACGTGACCGCCGCCACGCTCTATCAGGCGGCGATGGCCGCGCCTGGACGGGTGATTCCAAACGTACCCGAAATCGAAGAAGCCATTCTTCGCGGAGAGAAGCTCTTTGAGTCCGTAGGCTGCGCCTCTTGCCACACGCCCGTGTTGCAGCTTGGATACGGAGGTCACCTCTTCGCCGAACCCGGCCCATACAACCCGGCGGGGAACGCCACTCCCGCAGAAACTCCGGTCGTCATGCTCGATCTGAACTCGGCCCGGCTTCCCCTGCCGCGTCTTCGCATGGAGCCATTCTCCGGCACCATCGCCGTGCCCGCCTATACAGACATGAAACTCCACAACATGTGCGGCGGCGCGGACGGCCTGGACGCGCCCGAAGTGCTCAATATGCAACAACCCGCAGGCTCGGCCGCATTTTTCGCCGGCAACTGCCGGTTTCTCACCAAGCGCCTCTGGGACGCCGCGAACTCGCCGCCATACATGCACCACGGATTCTGCACCACCATGCGCGGCGCCATCCGCGCCCACGGAGGCGAAGGGCTCGCCTCGCGCGACGCGTTCCATACCCTTCCCGCCGCCGATCAGGACGCCGTCATTGAGTTCCTCAAATCGCTGCAGGTGCTGCCTCCCGGCACGCCTTCGCTCGTTGTCGATGAGAACTTCAAGGAGAAAGCCTGGCCGCCGATTCCGGGGAATCAGCTTTAAAGGCGGAGCTCTCGGGACGAGACGACGGGACGCGCCGCCGTTGAAGGCGCCCAACTGTTCGGCCCAAAGTCGGGCCGACGAATTTCGCACCGCTTAGTCCACGATGAATAGCCTGGCGCCCGCCAGCGAGTAACTGCGGTGAGCCTGCATGCCATCGCCAACCTGGAAGCTCATCCCAGGCCGAAGGATCTCCACGCGGCCATCCGCCAATTCCGTGTGGAGCTCGCCTTCCAGACAGAAGAGAATGTGGCCCTTTTCACACCAGTGATCCGCCAGGTAGCCTGGAGAATAATCGACGATCCGGACCCGAATCTCGCCAAAATGCCGGGTTCTCCAGTGCGCTACGCCTTTTTCTCCTGGATAGGCGACTGGCTCCACCGCAGCCCACTCGGTGATCTGGAACGGAGTATCCGGGATGTGCATATTGATTCGATTGTGGCGCCTGCCGGAGTAAATCTGGCTGGAGCGCGCAAACCTCTTTATCTTTCCGCCAGGCCCATCAGCAATCGCTCCGCGCTCTCCAGCATCCCCGCCGCATCGCCGCCCGCGGCAATCGGAACACGCAACACGCCGGCCGGCGTGAACGATGCGCCCTGAGTGGCTCGCACCACTTCCATCAGCCGCATTGGGTCGACCTGCGACCCAGGATGGAACTTCACATTGAGCGCCCCTCCGCGGCGGTCGATCGTCTCGATCGCCAATTTCTCCGCGCCGCTCTTGAGCACCGCGAATCGTAGCAGCAGCCGCAGCGAATCCGGAGGCGCGCCGTACCTGTCCTCCAGTTCGTCGAGAATCGACTTCGCCTCCTCCGAGTTCGCAGCCCCGGCGATCCGCTTGTATGCCCGCAACCGCTGTGTCTCATCGCCGATATACTCGCCCGGAATTCGAAGATCCAATCCCAGGTTCAGCGTGGCGTGGATCTCGGGCGCCACCGTCTCGCCGCGCAGCTCCTGCATCGTTTGTTCGAGCAGCTTCAGATACATGTCGTAGCCGACGGCTTCGATATGCCCGTGCTGTTCGCCACCCAGAAGGTTGCCCGCTCCGCGCAACTCCAAGTCGAGCGCCGCGATTTTGAATCCAGCGCCCAGATCGGAAAACTCGCGCAGCGCCGCCAGCCGTTTCCGCGCGACATCGGTCAGTTCCGCGTCCTCGGGCACCAGCAAGTAAGCATACGCCCGCCTGTTCGACCGCCCAACGCGCCCGCGCAACTGGTATAGCTCGCTCAATCCATGCCGCTCGGCGTGTTCGATGATGATTGTGTTCGCAAGCGGAATGTCAAGGCCGTTCTCGATGATCGTGGTCGACACAAGCATGTCGAACTCGTGTTTCATGAACCCGAGCATCACGCGCTCCAACTCGCTCTCGCCCATCTGACCGTGGCCGACTCCAATACGGCACTCCGGCACAAGCTCCTGCAGCCAACTCGCCCGCATCCAGATCGAGTCCACCCGGTTGTGGAGGAAGTACACCTGCCCGCCGCGCGCCAATTCCTGCTCGATCGCCGTCTTCACCAATTCCGGATGGAAGTGAGCCACCACCGTGTGGATCGATAGCCGGTCTTTCGGCGGGGTC
>Ga0268299_1004048_pt1 | contig 12164 bp, 8 predicted proteins | sample NOBtaG_FD_193484 | JGI IMG/M metagenome (GOLD analysis project Ga0268299, IMG submission 193484) | Activated sludge microbial communities from bioreactor in Nijmegen, Gelderland, Netherland - NOB reactor | ecosystem: Engineered > Bioreactor > Aerobic > Activated sludge | place: Netherlands...
ATCAGATTGCGAAAACTCCTTGGAGCGGCCGCTTGATCGCCTCGCCGCGCATCCCGAAATCCGGCGACTACCACGGGCCTGCGGGCGCAAACCGGTCCCCGTGATGAGTTCTTCAGCAGCCTGCTAAGCCTTGGGGTGTTGTAGATCTGCGTCCTTTTAGTAACGCAAGCCATGACGGCAATGCGATCGGCGAAATCTGGTATGAGCGACCCGGTAGAGCAGTCGAAGATCCTTCGCTGTTGCTTAAGTTGCTGTTCACGAGCCAGCCACTTTCCATCCAGGTTCATCCGGACGATGCGTACGCGCAGTCGATCGGACTGCGCAACGGCAAAACCGAAGCTTGGTACGTCCTGAGTGCTGCTCCTGAAGCCAAAGTCGCCCTGGGCTTGAAACAACGCCTCACTCCGCAACAATTGCGTCAGGCCGTCAACGACGGTTCGATCCCAGATCTTGTCGTGTGGCAGGCGGTGTCGCCGGGCGATTGTATTTTAGTTCTCCCCGGGACGATCCACGCGATCGGCTCGGGACTTGTAATCGCAGAGATCCAGCAACGCAGCGACGCTACATTCCGTCTTTTCGATCATGGTCGAAAGCGTGAACTTCATATTGAGAATGCAATTGCGGTGGCGGAGGCCGGACCTGCCGATTTTCGCGTCGTACCAACCCCCCTTACCGACACGCGAACTCTTCTAATCTCAAACGCGCACTTCATTTTCGAAAGGATCGATCTGGCGCCCAACTCCGCTTGGTGCCTCGAAGCGGAACAAGAGACCTGGCTGCTCGTCGTCAACGGTAGTGGCCGCGCCGGATCGTTGGACGTTGCCACGGGCGACACCGTTTTCGCACAGTCAGATCGCGTCAACTTGCACGCCGGCACGATCGGCTTGGTGGGTCTCGTGGCGTACACGGGCGCTGGCCCGGTTGTGGATCTGCTGCAGCGCCTCGGACAGCCGGACGTAAGCGTTGCCGGACGGTCACAGCAGGTGCAGTTGCCAACCTCCCTCACACGAGCAAAGCCGGCACAAACTGGCGGATGCATGGAAACAACTCCATGAGCCAGCTTCAGAGTGTTGCGTTCATCGGCAATCATCTTCCACGCCGCTGCGGAATTGCTACCTTTACCCATGATCTTCATCGGGCGGTCTCGACAGATCGTCCGGTCCTGGAGACCTGCGTCGTCGCAATGACGGACCCCAGGAGCACCTATGACTATCCGCCAGCGGTGCGCTTCCAGATCCACGACGAAACGATCGGCGAGTATGTTCACGCTGCCGAGTTTCTGAACAAGGCGCGATTCGACGTTGTTTGCCTTCAACACGAATACGGGATCTTCGGTGGTGAGGCCGGCAGAAATATCATCGAGCTCCTATCGCGACTCGAAATGCCGATCGTGAGCACATTACACACCGTGCTCCCCGAACCGACGCCTGTTCAGCGCCACGTGATGCGACGGATTATCGATATTTCGACAAAGACCGTTGTGATGTCGGAGAAAGGTCATGAGTTTCTCCGCTCCGTTTATGACGTGCCGGCTCGAAAAATTGAGATCATACCGCACGGAATACCCGAATTCCCGTTTCTCGAAACGCATCACGCCAAGGCGAAACTCGGCTTTGCCGGAAAGACGATCATTCTGACGTTCGGCCTCCTGTCCCCAAGCAAAGGCCTCGAGACTGTAATCGATGCCATGCCGAGAATAATCGAATCCTGCCCGAACGCTGTCTATGTCATTCTCGGCGCGACCCATCCGAATCTCGTGCGGCAGCAGGGCGAGGCCTATCGCAAGAGCTTGAGGGAGCGCGTGCAGGAACTCGGCATCGAGGACCATGTCGTCTTTTTCAACCAGTTCGTGGACCTGGCCACACTGCTGGATTTTATTTCGATGTGCGACGTCTATGCGACGCCTTATCTCAATGAAGCCCAGATGACATCGGGCACACTGGCCTACAGTTTCGGACTGGGAAAGGCCGTCGTATCGACGCCCTACTGGCATGCCAAGGAATTACTGAGAGATGGGCGCGGCGTTCTGGTTCCATTTGGCGCTTCCAAAGCCATGGGCAGCGAGATTGCCGGGCTGCTTACAAACGACGTCCGCCGTCATTCCATGCGCAAACGTGCTTACGCCGCGAGCCGATCGATGACGTGGGCGCAAACGGCCAAGCGCTATCTCGCGGTTTTCGAAACTGCGTGCGAGCGTGTCCGACCTGAAACAGCGGTGCCCGTTGATCCCGCCCTTTCTTGGAGCAAAGGACTCGCCATTCCAAAGATGCAGATCGGGCATTTTCTCTCGCTCTGCGATAGTGCGGGCATGCTGCAACACGCCGTGCATTCTGTACCGGACCGCGCCCATGGCTACTGTATCGATGATAACGCTCGTGCCCTGCTGTTCTCGAGCGCACTTCAGAGTTCTGGCAAACAGAATTTGCCCGAAGCGATCACTGCACGCTTCGCGGCATTCATCCAGCACGCATGGAATCCGGACACGTGCCGATTCCGGAATTTCATGAGTTACGACCGCCGATGGCTGGAAGAATCGGGCTCAGAAGATAGTCATGGCAGGACGCTTTGGGCTTTGGCCGAGTGCGCACGCAAGGACACTGATCCGTCTCGGCGAAGATGGGCCGCGGCGCTGTTCAAGACCGCACTGCCCGCCGTCGAGGAATTCCTGTCTCCGCGGGCCTGGGCCTTCTCGTTGCTAGGGTTAGACGCGTATTGTACGCTGGTCGGCGGAGAGCCCTTTCCCGACCGCGTGCGCAGACTTTTGGCCGATCGGCTAATGTCCCTGTTTTCAGCAACGGAAAGCAAAGATTGGGTGTGGTTTGAAAATTCACTGGCATACGACAATGCGCGCCTGCCCCAAGCGCTGATCCATACCGGCCTGACGACGCACACGCTATCCTATGTCGAAGTCGGCCTCCGATCGCTTCGTTGGCTCATGTCGCTGCAGACTACGGCATCGGGCTCTTTCAGACCAGTTGGGACCAAGAGCTTCGGCACGCTCCGCCAAAAACCTGAAGCGTTTGATCAGCAACCAGTCGAGGCGGCAGCAACAATTTCTGCGTGCCTTGCCGCGTGGCGGGTGGATAATGGCGCGGAGTGGTCGTCAGGGGCGATGCGGGCGTTTGGTTGGTTTCTGGGCGACAACGACCTGCAAACGCCGCTGATCGATTTTGACACGGGTAGCTGTTCGGACGGGCTCCATCCGAATCGACCTAATGAGAACAAGGGGGCGGAATCAGTCCTTTCGTATCTTCTTGGTCTTGTTGAGATGCGGCAATTCAAGCGAACTGCTGCGATAGGCCGAAAGAAACCTCAGTCCAAATGGGTACGCAGCGCCGTTCGCACGATCGCACCTCAAACAACGCCGGGGGGCCTTTTTGTCTCAAGCCCAATTCCTGAATCGCCAAAGCCTATATCTGCGGCCGGATCCGACCAGAGTCGTCGTCAGACCTTTCAGACCGGCGACTGAACCCCGAGACTTCAATCCAACCGATAAGACCCGAGCCAACCATATCGTGGGCAGAGTACTTCGGCTCGATTCCGAAGCTGCCGCACAGCAACTGAGCGAGGTGCTCGAAAATTTCGAAGGTCGTCACAGAAATCTGCTCGATATCTTCGAGGCGCGCGCTGAAGAGATGGAAGAGGCCTTCGAACCACATGGTGAATTGAATAAGACGCAACGCCGATTGATCGGTGCGTATTTTCTTCATGAGTACTCATTTGAAGCGTCGGCCTTGTTCAATCCGAGCATCGTCCGACATCCGGACCAATCCGGCGCGCCGGAGAACGGCTGTCGATTCATCTTGAGCCTTCGCGCCGTCGGCGAAGGACATATTTCATCGCTGACCTTCCGTTCGGGAAGTATCGGCGTTGATGGCAGCGTCACGGTCGATCCGACCGCGCGTCTCGCCTCTGTGCCGAAGGTCGTAAGCCGAAAGTCCGGAATCAATGGGGACGAAATCGAATTGGTCTTCAGGCCGGACGACGACTTGAGTGAACGTGTCATCTTTCCGGTCACCGACTCCCAAGCCCACGGCATCGAGGACGCCCGCTTCGTCGAATTCAGCCACGATGAACGAACAACGTTTTACGCGACCTACACAGCCTATACTGGCCGGGCTATCCGCTCCGAGTTGCTCGAAACGACGGATTTCAGATCATTCCGGATGACGCCTCTTGCTGGATCAGCGGCGCGCAATAAAGGCATGGCTTTGTTCCCGCGCAGAATAAACGGCCGCTACGCGATGATCGGAAGACAGGACAATGAAAACCTTTATCTTATTTATTCTGACGATCTCTACACCTGGGAAGGCGGTCACTCCATCCTTCAGCCCGAGTATCCGTGGGAGTTCGTTCAGATCGGCAACTGTGGCTCACCCATTGAGCTGGATCACTGCTGGCTGCTGCTGACACACGGGGTCGGTGCGGTAAGGAAGTATGCGATTGGGGCGGTTCTGCTGGACAAGAATGATCCCTCAAAAGTTCTCGCTCGCTCGCGCGAACCACTCATTCGTCCCGAGCCAATCGAACGAGAAGGTTACGTGCCCAACGTAGTCTATACTTGCGGCGCCATGCGTCACGGCGATCAGATTATCTTGCCTTATGCGGTATCTGATACCTTCTCCAATTTTGCGACGATAAAGATTTCGGCACTGATGCAAGCGGTCGGGAGCTAACGACTGCTGCGCGGGCCGCAAGACGTAGCGGAAAGAAGAGGCTTGATCTATGGCAGAACGCACTTGGCTCGACGCGCAGATCGTGCCGGTCATTCTGGCCGGCGGCGCGGGAACGCGCCTGTGGCCGCTGTCGCGGCCGAACCGGCCGAAGCAATTCCTGGCGCTGATCGAGGACCGCTCGCTGTTCCAGGCCACGGCGCTCCGGGTGTGCGGGCGCGCCGAGTTCGGGCCGCCGCTCGTGGTCTGCAACGCCGAGCACCGCTTTCTCGCCGCCGAGCAATTGCGCGCGGTCGGCGTCGAGCCGCGCGCGATCATCCTCGAGCCCGAGGGCCGCAACACGGCGCCGGCGGCGGCGCTGGCCGCCCTCGCGCTGGCCGAGAGCGACGACGCCTACATGCTGCTCCTCCCCGCCGACCACGCGATCGCGAACACGGAGGCGTTTTGTGACGCCGTCATCCGCGGCCTCGCGGCGGCGCGGCTCGGCAACCTCGTCACCTTCGGAATCCTGCCCGACCGGCCCGAGACCGGCTACGGCTATGTGCGCGGCGGCAATGAGCTCGACGGGCTCGCCGGCTGCTTCGCGGTGGAGCGCTTCGTCGAGAAGCCCGACCGTGCCATCGCCAAGGGCTATCTCGCCGACGGCCGCTATTACTGGAACAGCGGCATGTTCCTCGCCAGCGTGCGGCAGTTCCTGGGCGAGCTGCGCCGGCACCGTCCCGACATCGCCGAAGGCTGCACTGCGGCGCTTGCGGCTCAGCGCCGCGACGGCCTCTTCGTGTGGCCCAAGCCCGAGCCCTTCCTCGCCATCTCTGGCGAATCGATCGACTACGCGCTGATGGAGCATACCAAGCGCGCGGCGCTGGTTCCCGTTGACATGGGCTGGAGCGATGTCGGTTCGTGGTCGGTGCTGGCCGCACTCCTCGCGGGCGGCGCCGGGGGCAACACGACGTCCGGCCTCGTGCGCACGCTGGATGTGCGCGGCTCGTATTTCCGCTCCGAATCGCGCCTCGTCGCCGCGGTCGGCGTGGAGAACCTGGTCGTGGTCGAGACGGCGGACGCGGTGCTGATTGCGGCTAAGGACCGGGTCGAGGACGTGAAGCAGCTCGTCGCCGCACTCAAAAACGAGGGACGCGGCGAGGCCGAGGCGCATGCGCTGACCGAGCGCCCATGGGGCTGGTTCCGGACTCTCGCGCAAAGCCCGGGCTACCAGGTGAAAGATATCTTCGTCCGCCCCGGCGCCAAGCTTTCGCTCCAGCGCCACAAGCACCGCGCCGAGCAATGGATCGTCGCCAGCGGCGAGGCGCTGGTCACGCTGGGCGAGCGCCAGATTCGCCTGACGGCGCGCGGCCATGTCGATATCCCGCAAGGCGAGATCCACCGCATCGAGAACCCCTCGGACCAGCCGCTGCGCGTGGTCGAGGTTCAGACCGGCGCCTATCTCGGCGAAGACGACATCGAAAGGCTGGTCGACGATTACGGCCGCGCCGACGATGCGGGAAATGCGGGCGCTGCCGCCGGGGCGATCGCCGCGCGCAGGGCTTGACACACGCGACTTTCATGCCGCATCGCTCCGGCCGGCTTGGAACGGCATTGTGGGCCGAGCGCCCCGCGTTGCATTCAACCTACGCCAACGAAAAGAACGGAAATCAATCGCCTCAACGTCATCCGCGATCTGATTGCACGTTTGGCCTGTCCGGCCACAGATAAGCACCTTGCCGGGCCGAAACTTGCACACAGAAAATCAGGCAGTCCCTCCGGCTGATTTGGGAAAGTTGAGATGCCCAATAACACCTCATTGTCCGCGTCGATCCACGGGCTCAGCGAAGCGGATGCCCAGGTTCGGCTGAAGGCCGAGGGGTACAACGAGCTGCCCCGGCCGGACCGGCGCACGCCGCTGCGCATCATCCTCGAGGTTTTGCGCGAGCCGATGCTGGCGCTGCTGCTCGGCGGCGGCGGTATCTATTTGGCACTCGGGGACTTGAAGGAAGCGCTTATCCTGCTCGCCTTCGCAACGATGTCCGTCATGATAACCGTTGTGCAAGAGTCTCGCACCGAGCGCGTTCTGGACGCACTGCGCGACCTCACCAGCCCCCGCGCGCTGGTCATTCGCGACGGTCAGCGCAAGCGCATCGCCGGCCGGGAGGTAGTACGTGGCGATTTCGTCGTGCTCGCGGAGGGAGACCGGGTGCCGGCGGACGCAGTACTTGTTCAAAGTCATGACCTACAGACCGACGAGTCGCTGCTGACAGGGGAGTCCGTGCCCGTGCGCAAGATCGCCAGCAGCGAAGACGCAACGTCCAAACCCGGCAGGCCGGGTGGCGATGATCTTCCGTATGTGTTTTCAGGTTCATTGGTCGTGCGCGGGACGGGCGTCGGCGAGGTGGTCGCGATCGGCGTACTGAGTGAAATCGGCAAGATTGGCCAGACGCTCGGCACTCTGGAATCCGAGCCGCCGCGGCTTCAGGCACAAACCCGCCGCCTCGTGCGCGGGTTTGCCGTGGTCGGGGGGACGGTGAGCGTCCTCGCGGTGCTGCTCTACGGTACCTTGCGCGGCGGATGGCTCGACGCGGTGCTCGCCGGCATCGCGCTTGGCATGTCGATGCTGCCCGAGGAGTTCCCGGTCGTCCTCACCGTGTTTATGGCAATGGGCGCCTGGCGGATCTCGCGGGCGCGCGTGCTGACCAGGCGCGCCGCTGCGATCGAAACTCTTGGCTCTGCAACGGTGCTGTGTACGGACAAGACCGGCACGCTGACTCAAAACCGCATGTCGATCGCCGAACTGCGAGTCAAGAACGGCGAAATCTTTCAGACCCGCAAGGCGCCCGGCGTCGAAATGCCGGAAGCCTTCCACGCCTTGGTCGAGTTCGGGATTCTCGCCAGTGCGCGGGACCCCTTCGACCCCATGGACAAGGCCTTCCATGAACTCGGGCGCGAGCGATTGGAGCAGACCGAGCATCTGCATGGACCCGAGTGGAAGCTCGTCCACGCATATGGGCTTCGCCCCGGTCTTCTTGCCATGTCGCACGTCTGGCAGGCGGCTAATGGCGGGCAAGAGTTTGTCATCGCGGCCAAGGGTGCGCCCGAGGCCATCGCTGACCTTTGCCACCTCAGTGCTGCGGATTTCGCTGTACTGACAAAGTACGTGGACGCCATGGCCACCGAGGGCATGCGTGTGTTGGGCGTTGCCCGGGCGTCCTTTAAAGGGCCGGCATGGCCAGACTCACAGCACGATTTCGCGTTCGAGCTCTTGGGGCTCGTGGGCCTCGCCGATCCGCTGCGGCTGAGTGTGCCCAATGCAGTGAGCGAGTGCCGGTCGGCCGGCATCAAGGTGGTGATGATCACCGGCGACTACCCGACGACCGCCAGAGCAATCGCCCGTCAAGCGGGTCTTGATGCCGAGGACGTCGTAACAGGTGAAGAGCTCGAGCAGCTGAGCGCGCTCCAATTGGCCTTGCGCGTGCGGACGGCGACCGTGTTCGCACGGATTATGCCGGAGCAGAAACTCCGCATCGTCAACGCGCTTAAGGCGAACGGCGAGATCGTGGCCATGACCGGCGACGGCGTCAACGACGCTCCCTCGCTCAAGGCGGCGCACATCGGCATTGCCATGGGCGGACGCGGGACGGACGTGGCGCGTGAGGCTTCCTCGATCGTGCTACTCGACGACGATTTCGGCTCGATCGTGACGGCCATACGGCTCGGTCGCCGAATCTACGACAACCTCCGCAAGGCCATGGCCTTCATCTTGGCTGTGCATGTGCCGATCGCAGGGCTGGCGCTGCTGCCGCTGCTGTTCGGTTTGCCTATCCTGCTCGGACCCATGCACATCGCGTTCCTCGAAATGGTAATCGATCCGGTGTGTTCGCTCGTCTTTGAGGCCGAGACGGAGGAGGACGATGTGATGCGCCGACGGCCGCGAGCCCCCGATGAACCGCTGTTCTCCGGCTCGTTGATCGGCTGGAGCCTTCTGCAGGGTGCCTTCGCGTTTGTGCTCGTTGCCGTCATCTTCATCGCGGCGCTCGGCCGCGGCATGCCGGAGGCGGAGGTGCGGGCGCTGGCCTTCTTTTCGTTGGTGTTGACAATTGTCAGCCTGATTTTTGTCAACCGCTCGTTCAGCGCGTCGCTGGTAACGGCTCTCCGCCGGCCGAATGCAGTGCTCGTAAGTGTCTTGTTTGCCGTCACTGTACTGTTGAGCCTAACGCTCCTTTGGCCGTGGGCACGCGGACTTTTCCGTTTCGGACCTCTGCACTTGGACGATCTCGCAGTGACGCTTGGTTCCGGCGTTGTGGTTCTCGTTCTTCTCGAAGTCGTCAAGCCCCTATGGCGCAAACGCCTAGCGAAGCGAAGGCCAAGGGCGTCTCCGATACAATGAACCGTCGATCATGGCATATTCGTTGTCAGCGTCGGCGCCCAGATGTTTTAGCACCCTCTCCGAGACGCCATGAGCGGCCCAGTGCTGAGCCGGGTATGCACCCTCTTTCCATGGCCCGAACCGCTCGGGCAAATCCCGCCATGGGATGCCGGCGCGGAAGCGGCTATCTCAATCAACTCATATTGTGGGCCACAATCGACGGCTGACTGCCGCCTTGGCCGAGATCGGCGCCGGGGAAATTGTGTTGACCGCTAACGCACGTTAGCCATGCCGCCAATCGTTCCTGCTACACGGCCTACACGACGATAGAACCCCAGGCCAAGACGGAGTCTCCATGTACACTTCAATCTCTCGTACGCTACTCGCGGCGGCGGCGGCATCGCTTCTGGGTGGCCCTGCACTTGCGCAGGAAACACGTCCCGCTCAGCCGACTACCGGCATGCCCATGCAGGGGTGCGAGCCCGGGATGGGGATGATGTGTATGATGGGCGAGATGTCGCGGATGACGCACTCCGACGGCATGGCGCATCACGCGGAGCAAAGACTCGCCAAGCTTAAGGCGGATCTGAAAACGACCGACGCACAGCTGCCGCAGTGGAACGCGTTCGCCGATGCCATCCGAGCCGCCGCCAAGGCCATGCAGGATCATCATTCTACAATGATGCCGGGCATGGGGAAGGCGACGCTTCCGGAGCAGATTGCCATGCATGAAACCATGCTGTCCCAGCACCTGGATGGGATGCGGATGATCAAAGGCCCCGCCGCGGCGCTGTACGCAACGTTGACTGACGCGCAGAAGAAGATCGCTGACCAAATGATGTTGATGGGGCGGATGGGTAACCACTAGATCAATCGATCTAATTTTGCGTACCGGAAATTCCATTCTCCGACAAAGATTCCGGCGCCCGCAGTAAATGCCAACGGTAAGACACGAACACTTGCAAGGTGGAAACTATGTCGGGGATCAAGAGAATCGTTGTGCACGTCGATGGCGGCGCGCACGACGCGTCGGTGCTGCGCCTGTCCGCCGCATTGGCAACCCGTTTCGGCGCTGGCCTCGAAGCCGTCTTCGCCAGCGTGCCGGCGTTTGTTCCGGCGTCAGCCGACGGTATTACTGTGCCCGAGATGATCGAGTTGCAACGGGCGTTCTACAGCAAGCGCGCTGACACAGCCAAATCGACACTTGCCGGCATATCCCTGCAGCAGGGCAAGCCGATTTGGACGCGGATGGATGCGCTGGCGTCGGATGCGGTGATCGCGCGGGGGCGCTACGCCGATCTTACCGTGCTTGCTCAGCCGTCACCTGAGGAGACCGGGGTTGCTATCGATTACGACGCACCGGCGGAGATCGTCATGTCGTTGGGTCGGCCCGTACTCATGGTTCCGTACGCGGGCATTTTTGCCGACGCGGGCAAGCGCATTCTGGTCGCATGGAGCGGCACGCGCGAATCCGCACGTGCGCTTGGTGATGCGCTACCCTTCCTGGTCAGCGCGAATGAGGTCACGATACTTAGTGTCAACCCCGCGGCCGACGCGGCGGTGATGGAAGTTGATCTTAAGCAGTGGCTCCTCGCCCACGGCATCAGCAGCAGAACACAGACCGCGCACACCAATGAAATCGAGGTCAGCGACGTGTTGCTCTCGGCGGCAGCGGACTTTTCGGCCGACCTTCTCGTCATGGGTGCGTACGGCCGCCCACGCCTGCGTGAGCTGATCTTGGGCGGCGCCACGCACGACATCTTCCGGCACATGACAATGCCGGTGCTGATGTCGCACTGATATCAGATTTCGCTCGGCCCTTAGAGTCCAAAAGTCATCAAGCTCAGGCTAACTTGCGAACGAGTAGCATGATGGAAGCGGGGTAAAGAAAGGCGCGGGGGGATTAGGCAGACGCATCCGAAAATATCGCGTCGCCCGTAAACGCTCTCTGGATGGTGCGGTCGATGTTCTTGTACGTGGCCCGACAAAGGATATTGGGCTTTCTTAAGCGAATGTCGCACAGGAGGGAATTTCCGGCTGTGGTTGGCGGTGCGGCGTTCGTCTCAACCATAACGGCAACCGTTCCGGTCGAGATCCTGATCGTACTTTCCACGGTTTGGTCCCGCAGACGGTGGTGGTTGATTGCGGTCGGTGCGGCTTGCGGTAGCACGGCGGGCGCGGTTGCTCTATACTTGGCCTTCCATCATTTCGGCTGGGCGCTGTTACTAGAGCGATATCCAGACCTCGCAGGCACCCGCGCATGGTCCCAGATCACGGGGTGGCTATCTGAATACGGAATTGTCGCCCTGTTTGTCCTGATGACAATTCCGCTTCCCATTCCCAAGCTCCCCGCGCTTGCTGCAGCGGGCATCTATCGGTTACCGGTGTTGGAAGTCGTTGCTGCCATCTTGCTCGGAAAATTGATCAAGTACTCTGTTTACGCCTACGTCGCCTCACGCTTTCCGGGTTGGTTTCAAGCCCTGGACGAGCATCCCGTGGCGAAGATCAAATGAGTGTAAGCGCGGGAGCAATAATCCCCACGGAAGCAGCCATTGCGTTGCTGGATCGGCTACCGTCGCGTCGCCTCCGTGACCGCGTTCGTATCCGCGGTTCTAACCCTGTTGTCCAGGAGCAGCTCGAACGCCCATTTAGCATAGCATCCATTATGCGTTCCGATCGACCCGACCGGCCGGCACGGTAAGGTTTCGCATCCGGCGCCATCGCGCCGAGCCCGTCACGCAGCTTGGCATAGTGACAAGCTGAAAGGACGTGACGCCGCAACGCGAAGCCTTATCCGCCGGCCAAGTTTCGGCACCGGCTTTGCAAAAATATCATTGCTCGCCGGCGCCGTTTGCATTTTTCCGGGCCACACGGTGCCTCTTCAGGGTTTCAGGTTAGAACCCAGGCTGGCCCTGCGCAAAATTGCAGTTGCGGCCGCCTGACTGGGGGCGCCGCAGCCGGTAATATCGGCTGGGCTCACTGGAAAGGCTTGGCCTTTTGCAAACTATCTCAAAAATGGCAATCCACACATGCGGCGGGCCCTCTGGACCGCATTGCGGTTGTATCGCCGGGAGGACCCGTTGACCCTGCGCGATCATTTGATGACGAGCGGGCGTCGATCAAAGCAACTTCATGAT
>Ga0268299_1004049_pt1 | contig 12160 bp, 8 predicted proteins | sample NOBtaG_FD_193484 | JGI IMG/M metagenome (GOLD analysis project Ga0268299, IMG submission 193484) | Activated sludge microbial communities from bioreactor in Nijmegen, Gelderland, Netherland - NOB reactor | ecosystem: Engineered > Bioreactor > Aerobic > Activated sludge | place: Netherlands...
CTGCGGGCGTTGGCGGGAGGAAGACGATCTTCGGATTGCACAATGCCTCCCATGACAGAAGCAGGGCCGGGCAGACGAGCAGAGCGAGCAGAAGGAGTACCCCCGTCGCTCTGATCGCTGGCGGCGTCAGGGCGCCGTGCGTTGACGGGAGCGACATCGCGTCCGTGTACGTCTGCCGCCACGGAGGTGCAAGGCGGCTGCGCGTGCGCGGTCGGCTGCGGCGCGCACGCAGTTGACAGTTCGTTCGAGCGCGTGCGAGACATCTCGGCTGCGATGAGCCACGAATCGAGCAGTCGCCGCGGAGATGTAGAGCCCGGTGGCTCGAGTTGCGTCTTCTGCGGCGCGCTGGCCGCCCAGTGTTTCACCCGCGAGCCGCAGACCTATCGCGTCGTGGTGTGTGAGAACTGCGGCCTCGGCCGCACTCTGCCGATGCCGAGCCGTGCCGAGACCGCGGCGCTCTACGCCGGCGATTACGCCGACGCCAGCGCACGCAAGTTCGGAGGCCCGCTCGAGTGGGCGCGCCGGCGCTTCGGCGAGCGACTCGCCGACCGCATCCTCGCCCGTGCCGGCCGCGGCGGCCGCGTCCTCGACATCGGTTGTGGCGACGGCAAGCTGCTGCTCGCGCTCGCGCGCCGCGGCTTCGAGTGCGTCGGCACCGATCTGAACCCGCGCCTGCGCGAGACCGTCTCGCCGGAGTCGGGCGAGGTCTACGTCGGCGAGTTCGAAGACGCGCATTTTCCCTCCGCCTCCTTCCGCGTCGTGGTCGTGCGGCACGTTCTCGAGCACCTGCGCGACCCGCCGGCGGCTCTGCGCGAGATCCGACGGGTGCTGGCGGACGATGGCGTTCTCGTGCTCGCCGTTCCCAACCTCGCGAGCTGGCAGGGGCGCCTGATGCGCGACCACTGGTTCCACCTCGACCTGCCGCGTCACCTCTACCACTTCACCCCAGCCAGCCTGGCCGCGATGCTGGAGAGCAGCGGCTTCGCGCTCGACCGGATCTCGCACTTCTCGCTCGAGCAGAATCCCTACGGCTGGTTGCAGAGCCTGTTCTCCGCGGCCGGTGGTCGCTGGCATCATCTCTACGACGGCGTGCTGCGGGCGCCGGGGTCGGCGCACGCGCGCGAGCGCGACCCGCTGGTCGCCTTCGCTGCCGCGTTGATGGTGCCGCTCTGCGCCGCGCTGGCGACCATCGAGTCGGCCTGCCGCCGCGGCGGCACGATCGAGGTATGGGCGCGGCCGCGTTGACGCCGCCGGCGCGACGGGCGGCGCAGGCCCTCACGCTCGCCGGCCTGCTGGCGCTGGTGGTCTTGCGCCTGCTGCTGGTGCACCACCGCCTCGACGAGACTCTCTACTGGGAGGAGCCCTATCGCCTGACGATCGCGACCGAGATCCTCTCCGGGCCGCGTCTGCCGCTGGTCGAGTACCAGGCCGACCATTACCAGGGCGGCAGTCTCGCCGTCGGCCTGCTGGCCGTGCCGCTGGTGGCGGCGCTCGGCCCGAGCTTCGAGACGCTCAAGCTCGTGCCGCTCGCCTTCGCGCTCGCCACCGCCGCGCTGTGGTGCGCGCTGCTGTGGCGCGCCGTGGGGCCGGCGGCGGCGGCGCTGAACGCCTGGCTGATGGCGCTGGCGCCGCCGTTCGCGCAGATCTACCAGGTGCACGCGATGGGGTCGCACGCCGAGTCGGCGTTCTTCACCGCCGCCGGCTTCCTGCTGCTGCACGACCTCGCCGCGGGGCGCGGCAGCGCGCGCGCGCGGGCGTTCGCCCTCGGTGCGATCGGCGGCCTCGGGCTGTGGTTCTGCTACACCGCCGCCAGTGGCATCGCCGCCTGGGGGCTGGTCTTTCTGTGGCTGGCGTGGCGGGCGCGCGGCCTCGACCGCCTCCTACCGCTGGCGCTGGGAGGGGTCGCCGGCCTGCTCCCTTGGCTGGCGTACAACGCCTCCAACGGCTTCCGCGGCCTCGACCGCCTCTCCGAGCTGCTCGATCCGAGCCGCCCGGTGGTCACCGGCTCGTCCGAGCCGCTGCCGACGCGGCTGGCCGCCCTGTTCGCGGTCGACCTGCCCCGCGCGCTGGGATTCCCGGAGGCGGTGACGGGCGTACCCGAGGCGACCGCCTGGGCCTATCTCGGCCTCGTCGCCGCCAGCCTGGTCGCCGTGGGCTGGGCGGCGCTGTCGGGGTTGCGCCGGGTCGACGCCCGCGCCGACGCCCAGGGCACTCTGGTGAGTGCTCTGATCGCGCTCGCGGTGGCCTTCCACCTGCTGGTCTACGCCGTGTCCTCGTTCCGCCCCGACGTCGAGACCGGCTTCATCGCCTACCGCTTCTTCGCACCCCTCTACCCCCTGGCCACCGCCGCCGTCTCGCTCGCGGTGACCCGCGTCTGGTCCGGGAAGCTGCGGCCGGTGGCGCTGGTGGCGGTGGTCGCTCTGCTGTCGCTCGGAGGCTACGGCGTCGTCACGCTGCTGCGCGAGACTCCCGCCAGGCCGCCGGTCCCCACCAGCCACGGCTATCGCCTCCTCGGCCTGCTGAGCGCGATCAAGCACCGCGATCGGGTCGCGCACTCGGCCGCGCTGCTGGAGCGGCTGGAGGGCGAGCCGCGGGCGCTGGCGTTCTTCGGCTACGGCTGGGCCCTCCAGTTCGAGTACGAGAAGTACGGCGACTGGTCGGAGTTCGTCCGCGGTCTCGCCCTCTGCCGCACCCCGGAGGACCGCCAGGCGGCGATGGACGGCGCCCAGTGGGCGCTCGGCGCCCGCCTGAGCTCGATGCGGCGGGAGGCCAACGCCGGCTATCGCGCCGAGTGGAATCGCGCCGCGCTGGTGAAGATGTCGGAGTTCGCCGCGCGCGTGCGCGCGCTGCCGGCCGGCGAGCGAGGCCCGCGCGCAGCGCGCCTTCGCGCCGATCCGCGTCAGTCGCCGTAGCCCAGGGCGCGCATGCGGGCGCGATCCTCCGGGCTCAGCTCGATGGTGGCGGGCGCGGCGCGGGCGCGCTCCGCGCTCACGCGCGACTCGCGCGCCGCCAGCTCTTCGGCGAGCGAAGCGAGCGGCGCCGACTCGAGGCCGGCGAGGTCGCGCTTCTCGCCGGGATCGGTGGCGAGGTCGAAGAGAGCGCGCGCACCGTTGCGGCGCTCGATCAGTTTCCACCGGTCGCCGACCACCGCCAGGCGGTGCAACTCGGCGCGCTCGGTGTTGTTGAGGTCCGCGAACGGCACGGGCACGGTGGCCGGCTCACCGCGCGCCAGCGGCGCCAGGGATCGCCCCGTGCCTGCGCCCGGAGGCGGCAAGCCGGCCAGCTCGGCGAGCGTGGCCCAGAGGCTCGCCAAGGAGACCGGCAAGGCGACCTCGCGACCGGGCTGCAGGCCCGCACCCGCGAGGATCAGCGGCACGTGCAACTGCTCCTGGTAGAGGGTGATCCCGTGCATCAGGCCGCCGTGGTCGCCGAACTCCTCGCCGTGATCCGCGGTCACGGCGACGATGGTGTCGCGCGACAGCCTTTCGACACCGCTCAGGAGGCGCCCGACGTGGATGTCGGTGAAGGCGATCTCGGCGTCGTAGAGGGCCAGCAGTGTTGCGAGCTGTGCCGCGCTCGGAGCCTCGAACGAGCCCCCGGCGGCGCGCCGGAGACCGTCTCGTAGGAGCAGCCGCTGGGCGACGCCCGCGAGCGGATCGGCGCTGTCGACGCCGAAGCGCCTGGCCATCTCCGCCGGCGGGAAGTAGTCGGCGTGCGGGTCGAGATAGTGGAGGAAGAGAAAGAACGGCCGCTCGCTTCGGCCCGGCTCTCCGATCCAGGCGAGAGCCGCGTCGGTGACGCGAGCGGCGTCGGCGACCTCGACCCAGGTGCGGAAGTCCGGGTCCAGCGGAATCATCTTCACCGGCGCGTCGATCGCCACGGGGTCGCCCTGCAGCACGTCGAAGCGCGCGAAGCCGCGGCCGATGCCGACGCGCGGAGAGACGAAGGCCGGGTTGGCGGCCATCGCCGCGGTGGCGTAGCCCGCGCGCGCGAACGCCTCGGCCATCGTCGGCACGGACTCGCCCAGCACCGAGTTCGCCTGCTCGACGCCGTGGACCGCCGGGTAGAGACCGGTGAGGATCGAGACCACGCTCGGCGCCGTCCACGAGCTGGTGGCGTGGGCGCGCTGGAAGAGCGTTCCCCGCTTCGCCAGCCGGTCGAGGTTGGGCGAGGTCGGCCTGTCGTAGCCGTAGGCTCCCAGGTGATCGGCGCGCAGCGTGTCGATCACCACCAGCAGCACGTTCGGGCGCGACGGCTCGCGGGTGCATCCGAGGCAGAGGGCGGCGAGCAGAAGCAGGCGGGCCCGTGTCACGGGCGCCCGCTGGGGTGGCGGCGGCCGGCGCGCCGCCCGCAGAGCGCCAGGGCGGCAGCGACGCCGAGCCACGGCGTCGCCGCAGAGGAGGTGCGATCGGCCGGCGGGCGGTGGTCGGGGAAGAGGTCCTGGCAGCCCGAGGTCGGGCGGTCGCGGAACTCGAACGCCTTCGGCAGCGTCGCCTTGCCGCCGCCGGGGCGGGCGATGGTGACGTCGACGGTGCCGGCGGGCTGGCCGGCGGGCACGAGGCCGGTGAGCTCGGTGCGGCTCAGCACGGTGACGAAGCCGGCCTTGGCCTCGCCGAAGTGGACCTCGAGGCCGGGCGTGAATCCGTCGCCCATGATGTGAAAGGCGATCGGCTCGCTGCGGTCGCCGTGCCTGGGATTGACGGCGAAGGCCGACGGCGGCGGGCTGAGGCGGAAGAGGCCGGCGCGACCGTCGGCGAGCGCCACCCACAGGACGACGCGGCGGAAGGCGTCGAGGCTGGAGGCCGAGGCCACCACCCGCGTCACCTCGCTGCCGGCGAGCGGATCGCCGCGACCGAGCAGGCGCAGGCGGAAGCCGGCGTCGACGCGCAGGTAGACGCTCTCGACGCCCATGTCGGCGAAGGTGAAGAGGACGTCGCCGTTGGCGTTGGTCGACACCCCGGGCGGCGGCGCGGCCAGCGCGGCCTCGTTGGGCGCGATGACGATCGGCAGGACCTCGAAGTTGGCGCGCGGCTCGGCTGCGGCGGCGGCGATTCCGGCGGCGAGGGTCGCGGCCAGGGCGAGCAGGATCGAGCGGGTCCGGAGCACGGCGCAGTCTTTAGCCGATCGATTGCCGCTGCACGAGTCGCGTGCTAACGCCGGGGTGAAGGAGGCTACGGATGGCCACTGCGATGATGGAAGAGAGGATGGCGTACCTCGAGGGTCGGGTCGACGGGTTCGACGGGCGCTTCGACGCCCTCGATCAGCGCCTCGACTCGCTCGATCACCGGGTCGACGCGCTGGACGCCAAGCTCGACCGCACCCGCGAAGAGCTGGCGGCGCGCATCGACGCGCGCTTCGATTCGTTGAGCAACCGGATCGACGCGATGGAGGGCCAGATGAACGGCCGCATCGACTCGCTCAGCAGCCGGATCGACGCGATGGAGGGCCAGGTGAACGGCCGCATCGACTCGCTCGGCAGCCGGATCGACGCGCTGGACGGCCGCATCGACTCGCTGGCGGTGCGGATGGAGCGGCACTTCCAGTGGAACATGGGGCTGACGGTCGGCTTGTGGAGCACGGTGGTGCTGGCGCTGGTGTTCCGCGCCTGACGGGCCGCGCCGGCGGCGGTGGTTGCAGGCCCTCGCGGCAGCGGGCACAAGTCGGGGCGTGAGGGAGACGGAGCCGTGAGCCGCGCGGCCGATTCCGGCGAGACCGCGCTGCGGCCCTACTGGGAGCGGATCGCGACCGAGTGGGGGGCGGGCGATCCGTTGGGGGCGGTGTGCTACCCGGGCATGCCCGTCTGGTTCAACCGCTTCCACGCGCGCTCGCAGGTGCGCGCGATCGAGCGCATGCTAGCGGGCATCGAGCTGCGCGGGCGGCGCTGTCTCGACGTCGGCTGCGGCAGCGGCCGTTGGACGCGCTGGTTGGCGGAGCGCGGTGCGCGCGCCAGCGGCGTCGACCCGACCGCGGCGATGCTCGAGGTGGCGCGGCGCGCCTGGCCGGAGGGCGATCTGCGGCAGATGTCGGCGACGCGCCTGGAGTTCGAGGACGGCTTCTTCGACCTGGTGACGAGCGTGACGGTGGTGCAGCACCTCGAGCCAGAGGAGCAGGCGGCGGCGGCGGCGGAGATGGCGCGGGTGCTGCGGCCGGGGGGAGATCTGCTGGTGCTCGACCTGATCGACGCACGCGACCCCGGCCGGATCGTCTTCCCGCGGACGCCGGAGGGCTGGATCGCGCTCTACCGCGCCCAGGGCCTGTCGTTGCAGCGCTGGATCGGCCAGGACTTCGCGCCCCTGCTGCGCCTGCCCGCCGCCCTGCTCTCCTCCGAGCGCGCGCGCGGCTCCGCCACCGAGGTCGCCGCGCCCACGATCCTCGAGCGCCTGGCCGGCTCGCGCCTGCTGCAGCTCGCCCTCCGTCCGGTGATCGCCGCCAGCCACCCCCTCGAGCTCGCCAGCGAGCGCCTCCTGCCGCCGCGCTGGGCGCGGCATGGCTGCTTTCTGTTCGAGAAGGCCGGACGAGAAACGGTCTACTTCAGATAGCCGAGTGCGCGCAGTTTCTCTTCCGTCGCTGGGTCGAGCTCGAGCTTTTGTTGCTCCGCGCCGGCTGCCCCATCCTGACTCTCGACGGTTCTGGCGCAGAGGTCCTCGTAGCCATCGACAAGGGCTTTGAGATCGCCTGCTGCCTGCGGGTCAGCGGCGAACAGCTCGTGTTGCTCGCCTGGATCCTTGGCGATGTCGTAGTAGCGGTACTCGAACTGCTCCTGGTCCTTGCGGTAGCGGGCGAGCTTGCGGGGGCCCTGCTGCACGAGGAACCCGGGCGGAATCACGGGAAAGACCTCGTAGTTCTCGCCCACGCCGAGGTCGACCCGGGCCTCGCCGAACATCGCTCGGTCTGGCGGCGTGGCGGCTTCCTCCAACCAAGGGAGCAGGCTGGTTCCCATGATCTGCCGAGGCGGTGCGGCGTCAGCGAGGTCGAGGATCGTCGGCATCAGGTCGATGTGCCCTGCGAGAGTGGCGATCCGCCGGCCGGCGGGAATCCGCCCCGGCCCCCACATCATGAGCGGCACGCGGGTCACCTCCTCGTAGAACGTCGGACCATGGCCCCAGAGCCCATGCTGAAAGAACTCCTCTCCATGATCCGACGTGAGGATGAAGACGGTGTTCTCGGCCAGGCCCTGCTCCTGGAGGAACGCGAACAGACCCTTCAACTCGTCGTCGGTATAGCGAATCTCCTGGTCGTAGGCGACGATCTCCCGCAGAGGCCGTGGTGAATCTCCGGTCACCGTCGTTCCATTCCGCTCCGTGAAGAGGTGCTGATAGGCCTCCGGTGGGCTGTACGGGTCGTGTACCTGGAAGGTGTGCAGGAAGAGAAAGAAGCGCTTGTCGCGATTGAGCTCCAGCCAGCGCTTCGCACGCGCGAAGGTCACGTCGACCTGGCCGTCGGGAGCCATGATGTCGGCGCTCTTGTTCTCGGCGTACACGTTGAATCCGCGTCCGAAGCCGTGGTTGTAGCCGAGCCAGCCGTCCTCGGTGACGGCGCCGGTCTCGTAGCCCTCTCGACGGAGGACCTCGGCCAAGGTGACGAGCCAGGGAGGCGCCGCCTCCATTCCGGTGACCACGCCGTGTACGCAGGGCTGGACGCCCGTCAGCATGGACATGTGGGACTGCGGCGTGGTGGTCGCCGCCGCCAGGAAATGATCGAACACCGTCCCCCGCTCGCCAAACGTCGAGTGCATGAACGGAGCGGTGTCGAACCCATACTGATACGACGGAAGGTGCTGTGCCCCGAGGGTGTCGACGGACAGGAGGATCACGTTCGCCCGGTCCTGGCTTTCGTGCTTGGCCGCGTACAGCGTGGGGTTCGCCCAGAGCGGATAGGAGAAGCCCTCGCTCGGCGCGCCGTGCGGCGCTGCCTCGAAGACGAACGAGACCTTCTCGCCGCCGAGCGCGTCGAGCGAGACGCGCCGATCGAGCCAGCCGCGCTTGGCGGGGTCCATCGGATCGACGACCTCTTGGAACAGCTTGCTGCAACGCTCCTCGACACAGCCCTGCAGGACGAACTCGAGAGGTCCTGGATGCACATCGGGCTGCGTCACGCCGATCGCGAACTCGAGGTATGCGCGTCGGGGGACCTCGATCGGATCGAAGCGGCGCGTATGGTCGGCGTCGGCCTGAAGCGCCACGCCCTCGACGTTGAAGCGCACCGTCTGCCCGACCAGGGTTTTGGGTACGTCGAGAGCGACGTGGGCGATCGCGCCGGTCGGCGTCGACTCGATATCGGCGAACTGGGTGGGAAGGCGGGTGCGCGTCGTGCCCTGTCGATAGAACGAGATCAACGCCACCCTCTTGGCATGCTCGAACCCGGGCGCCAGATGGGACACGGGAAAGGTGACGCGGCCGTCCGGCGGGACGACCTCGTCGCTTAGGATGAGCAACTGACGCGGCGGGCGATCGAGGACGTAGCGCGTCTCGTCGAGTAGGGTCGCCACCGGATAGTAGTGGGTCGTGGCATCGCCCACCCACGGTGGGTTCACGAACCGGTGAGTGGGTTGGCTGATCTCAGCGCCGCGAGGCCCCAGCGCGACGTAGGCGCCGCCAACGACTGCAGCCAGCACGATGGCGAGCAAGGTGCGTCGCAGCATATCTCAACAAGTCAGGATCTTGGAGAGGCCCGGTGGACAGATGAGGGGACAGGCACGTGTTCGCAGCGGTGTGTGGTGAAGCCCACGCTCCCTTCCGACGTAGTGCCTTAGGACGAATTGACGCCGCTAATCCCTGTACCCGAGCGCACGGAGTCGCTCTCGCGTCGCTTCGTCGACATCCTTCTCCACTGAGGTGGTATCTCTTGCTCTGACACTCGACCGGTAGTCATCCAGCAGTGCCTCGAGCCGGGAGAGTTCCTCAGGAGTGAGTTTCGAAGAGACGTCCGCGAGTTCCGCCGGGTCTCTCTCCACGTCATAGACCACACGACCGGGCGGAATCTCAGATCTCACCATCTTGAGATGTCCACTCTGCACGGCGAACCGATTTACCTTGCATGTGTCCTCGAGCCCCAACCGCCGACAGTCGCCCCAAGCAGTCTGCAACTCGGCGAAGAGAGGACGCTCGACCAGCGCCTCGCCTTCCATGATGGGGGCGAGGCTCTCGCCATCGTAGTCCCGAGGGTGATCAAGCCCGAGTAGGTCCAACAGCGTTGGAACGACGTCAACGAGCCCCACCGAAGTACCGCTACTGCCAGGCTCAATATGCCCTGGCCAGTAGAATGCGAGCGGGACGTGAAGCGACTGTACGTTCAGGGTCTCCCCGTGACCCAGCTTCCCATGCTCCCCGAACTCCTCACCATGGTCCGCGAACAAGACAACGATGGGGGGAGGCGAGATGGTCCGAATCGCGTTCAGTAGATCGCTGAATGCCCTGTCGAGGTGGTTGATCTCGCCAGAGTAGAGTGCGCTCAGTCGCTGAGCATCGGCTTCCGACAGGGGGTCTCTCCCTGAATTGTGAGCCAACTCTGTCAGACCTCCGGGGTAACCCTCGATGAACCGGCCCTGGTATCCTGGAGTCAGAGCATCCGCGAAGGATCGCCCGGCTGAATCCTTCGGTACATAGGGGGCATGAACCTCGTACGTGTGAACGAACAACATGAACCTGCGGTCGCTGCCGAATCGCGTGATCCAGTCCTTCGCCTTTTCGAAGGTCTGCTCGGCAGTTCCGAGCGTCGAATCGTCAGCATTCTTGGTGACGGACACTCCGTTGTCGTACCAGTCGAAGCCTGCATCGAAGCCGAAATCTGAGCTGACGTAGGCGTTCTCGGTTATTGCAGCGTTGAAGTAGCCGTGTTCGCGGAGAACCTGCGCCAGCGTCTCCACGCGTAGCCATGGGTTAGTCTCGTACACGCCGTGATGGATTGGGTAGAGCCCGGTGAATAGAGTTGCGTGGGACACAGGCGTATTCGGATACTGCGCGTAGGCACGTCGAAACGAGAATGCGGAGCGCAGGAATCCGTCTATGTGTGGGCTTACGCCCTGCGCCCCACCGAGGGCCCCGAGATAGTCTCCTCTCAGGGTGTCCAGAGATATCAGGATGATCGATGGCAGCTGCCTTCCCAGCAGCGGGAGTATCCACTCTCGATCATCCACCGCGACAGAGCCCCAGTAAAAGGCTCCCGTTGTCTCTTTGGCGGTGTCAGCACTGGCCTTCGTTTCGAATCGCAGTCGATCGACGGGTCCGCCGTCGAGCTTTGAGAGGTCGACAACGCCATCGATCCAGCCGGGTCGAAGAGGACCGGCTGTCTCTTCGAACACGCGATGCCATCCGGAGCGGGTCCTAGCACTCACGATGAACGTCAGCCTTTGGTTTGCGGCGAGATCCTGCCCTCCCACGCTGATTGTCAGGGCTCCTGCGCCGTCAGGCATGTCCACTTCGAACAGGCTGTCTGGCATCGCGCGCGTGGCATCACGCGTGCTCGTGCCGATTCTGATCTTCCCGAACTCCGGCTGCGGCTGGTCCGCTGGGATTGACCCGGGTTCGTCCAGGCGCTTCGTGACCTCGCGTAAGCGAGGCATCTCACCGTCCCAACGGAGGGCGCCGATTGTGAGGATGGCTGCAGCAATGGCGACAAGGGAACCCAGCGCCAGACGAGTGCTATGGAGTCGTCGCATTGTGAGTCGGATCCAATCTCGCTCGGGTGAGCGGGGAGTCGCGGCGGCCCCGGGCTGAGCACCGCGCGTGCAGTCTGTTGAGAGGAGATAGCAGTATGGAGCGTCGTTTCTCAACCCCAGGTTTTCCTCCGTGTGGTGCTGGAGATCGCTCGGCGGGGCCGCAAGAGGGCCCCGGTCGGGCGTGAGATCGCCGCGTACCCGGCCGGCCTGTGCCGCGATGTTGCGGGTGGAAGCACCCTCTGCGCTCGATTGCTTCGCCGTGCACCGCGCTGTTAGAGGCAAACACGGTGGGCGGCTCCGAGCTGAATCGCGATCGACTCCTGCGCACTGCTGCCGGCCTGGCGGCCGGGATAGGCCTTGTCGGTCTGTTCTGGTGGCTCCGTCTCTACGACGGATCCGATGAGGTGGCGGTCTACGCGGGCGATCTCTACCAACAGATCTACCCCATGTGGGTCCGAGCGGGGGAATGGATGCGGGAAGGAACACTCCCGCTCTGGAACCCGTACCAGTCGCTCGGCCATCCCTTCCACGCATCGCTGCTGTACGGGGTCTTTTACCCGCCGAACCTCCTCAGGGTCGTCTTGCCTGCGCACGTTGCCCTGGAACTCACGATGGTGATTCACCTGCTCCTCGCCTGGGCGTTCACCTTCGCCTTCGCGCGTGTGCTCGGCCTCGGCCGTCTGCCGGCCTACGGCGCCGCGACAGTGTTCTGTCTCGCGGGCAACATGGTTCAAAACGCCATCTGGTTCCTTCCGGCGTTCGAAGCGATCACCTGGATTCCGATGGGCTTGCTGGCGGTCGAGTTGATCGTCAGGCAGCGGCGGTGGCGCTGGTGCGTCCTGCTCGCCACTGCGATCACCATGCCGATCCTAGCCGGTTGGATGCAGGAGTGGTTGCACCTTGTCCACGCCGTAGCGATCTATTCTTTGGTTCGTCTCAGCGCGATGGCTTTGGACCCCGAGCAGCGCAGTAGACTTCCGAGAGTCGTCGCTCTCTTGGCGATTGGCGTGGCGCTCGGGATCGCGGCGGCCTCCATTCAGCTGCTGCCCACCTACGAGCTGCAGGAGCAAGGGTGGCGTCGTTCCGGCGGGCTCACGCTGCGTGAGACGATGCCAACCGGGGTGAAGGCTCCACGGGCGTGGCTAGCCGATCTGATCAACGCGACCCCTGGCCATCCCCGGTACGGTTACGTCGGCGTCGTGAGTGTCGTCCTCCTGCCGTTGTCGCTGCTCGCCGCGAATCGATCTCCCCTCATCGGCATGTGGTTGATTGGCGTCTGGGGCGTCTCCGTCGCGATGACGTTCGCGACGCCGGCCTTCGCGATCTACCGAATGCTACCGGGTGGCACCCTGTTCCGTGCACCGTGGCGCATCATCGTGTTGGGCTCGACCGCAGCGGCTCTGTTGACGGGGTTTGCGCTCGAGGCCGTCATGTTCGGCGCTCGCACTCGCGTGGCGGTGGCTGCGGCAGCATCTTCGCTGCTTGCGGTCGCGTGCTGGTGGT
>Ga0268299_1004050_pt1 | contig 12158 bp, 7 predicted proteins | sample NOBtaG_FD_193484 | JGI IMG/M metagenome (GOLD analysis project Ga0268299, IMG submission 193484) | Activated sludge microbial communities from bioreactor in Nijmegen, Gelderland, Netherland - NOB reactor | ecosystem: Engineered > Bioreactor > Aerobic > Activated sludge | place: Netherlands...
AGGCGGCCGAACGACTCGAGGATGCCGCCGTCGAGGTTCGCGTAGTACTGCTCCTCGAAGAGATCCTTCAAGCTGCCCGCGCCCATGACGACGCCGATCTGCTTCTTGGTGTGGCGCCCGAGGTACGCGGCAAGCCGGTAGTACTCGAAGTAATCCGAGATCAGCACCGTCATGCCGCATGCCGCGAGCACGTCGGCGCGCGCGAGGAAGTCGTGGACGTCGACGGTGCCGGACCCGGTCGTCGACATCAGGTTCCGCATGGTGATCTCCATCAGCGGAACGACGGTCTCGCCCTCGACGCCGGGCTCCTTCGTGAAGCGCTTGAGCGCGCACTCGAGCATGTCGACGTTCACGTGCGTAACCGGGCGGAAGCTGCCGCGCTCGACGAGGACGGGCTTCTTGTAGAGCACCTCCGACGGCTGGAGCACGGTGCCGTCGGCCGAGAACATCGCGGCGCCGGTCAAGCCGAGCTGCACGAGCTTGAGGCTCATGACCCGGTTGTCTACGTGCCGGAACTCGATCCCCGACATCTCGACCATGTCGATCTCGATGCGGTCGGTCGTGAGGCCGTCGAGCAGCGACTCAACCAGTAGCTCGGGCTCGTGGTAGAGGAAGCACGCGCCGTAGACGAGGTTCACGCCGACGATGCCGAGCGCCTCCTGCTGCGCCTCCTTCTCCTTGTCGAGCATGTTGACGTGGATGACGACCTGGCTGTCGGCGTCGCGCGGGTGCGACTGGAAGCGGATGCCGAGCCAGCCGTGGCAGCCTTCCGACGAGTTGAAGCCGGCCGCCTTCACGGTGTCGGCGAAGGCGAAGAACGCGGTCGAGTTGCCGCGCCGCTCGCGCAGGCGCTCGAGGTTGAGCGCGTGCTCGTACTCGAGCATCGCCTGCAACCGGGCGCGGCTGACGTAGCGCTCGCCCTTCCCGTAGATCGCGTCGCTCACGGTCATGTCGTAGGCCGAGATGCTCTTCGCGATCGTCCCGGCGGCGCCGCCGGCGCGAAAGAACCAGCGCACGACCTCCTGGCCGGCGCCGATCTCGGCGAAGGTGCCGTAGCGGCGCTGGTCGAGATTGACGGCGAGAGCCTTCTGATGCGGGTCGGTCGGGCGGGTGGTGTCCTTCATGACTTCATGCATCGGCGGGAACCTCGGATTTATTGAGCCGTCCTGAGCAACCCCCAGCAAATGACATGCCCCTTGTGGGGGCCGGCGCGAGAACGGGCGCCGCCGGGCACGTGCTCGGCGTTTGAGCACCGTGCTGCGCAGCGGTTGGGCGGGTCGGCGGAGGAGCGGGTCGTGACGACCACGCTCGAGGCCGGCGCCGCGCCCTCGGCCGAGCTCAGGGTGCCGGCGCGCCGGCAGCCTGAAGCAGCTCGCGGAAGCGCGGCGCTTGGCTCTCGAGCACCTGATCGGCGCGGCAGGCGACCTCGCGTTCGAGGCACTGGGCGACGTCGGCGACGGTCGCGAGCGCGGGGGTGCCGCGTCCGGCGCAGGCGGCGGTGCGGGTCGCGAACCCGAGCCCTTCGGGGGCGCGAAGATCGGCGATCCCGAGGGGCGGCGTGTCGCACGCCTTGGTGATCGCGGCGGTGAACGCCGCCACGATCGCCGGCAGCACGCCGAGCGCCTTGGTGCATTTCGCGGACGCCTTGCCGAGACAGCGGGGATCGCCGGGCTTGGTCTGGAGACAGCCGAAGACGCCGGCGCCGCACGCGTGTCCGGCCTTCACCCGTCCGGCCGCGAGCTTCGCGACGGCTTTCTGAATCGCCGCGTCGCACTTGCGGAGCGCCTTGGCTTTGTCGGCGCCGATGCCCGCGCCGCCGCCGACGCTCGTCGCATCGAGGCAGGGCAGCGCGGTCGCCGCGTCCCAGCCACCGACGGTCGCGAGCTCGCCCGCGCGGGGCACGGCGAAGCCGAGCAGGCGCTCGACGGCGCACGCCTGCCGGAGAGCGACGCACGCGGCGACGTCCGCCATGGTCGCGAGCGACGCGATGCCGCGACGCGCGCAGGCTTCCGCATCCGCCGCGTAGCCGAGTCCCGCAGCGGCCACGAGGTCGCCGGCGGCGACCGCGGGCTCGCCGCAGGCTTTCACGAGCGCCGCGTCGACCTTCTGCGCCGCCGCCGTCAGCGCTTCGCGCGCTTTCGTGCAGGACGTTTGCGCCTTGGCGAGACACGCGCCGTCGCCACCCTTCAGCTGCACGCAGTCGCTCACGCTCTTCACGCACGCTCGCAAGGACGCGAGGCGCGCGAGCACGAGCGTCCGTCCGCCTTTGCGGATGCGCTTGGCGCACGCGTCGAGGGCCTTCGCGGCGACGGGATCGGCGAGCCCGGCGCCGTTGCCGTTCGCCGGCGACGCGCAGTCGGGATCGGCGCGGTCGACGAGCGTGTCACCGTCGTCGTCGACGCAGTTCTCGCAGTCTTCACACGGTGGGTCGGCGCAAGGCGTGACGGTCGGGAGCGGCGTCGGCGTGGTGGTGGCGCCCGGCGGCGGGGTCGCGGTCGGCGTCGGCGTCGCGGGCGGCGTGTCGGGGATCGGGACGTCCTCACCGGCGGCGTTCTTGACGGTGAGGTGGACGTTCGGGATCGGCTGGTCGTTCTCGTCGAGGAGCTGGATCGCGAGGAGCTCGAGCGTGTCCGCGAAGTCGGCGACGACCTCGGCGTCCCATCCCGTCTTCCCGGGGAAGTTGGTGATCCCGACGTCGGAGCGGAGCCGGAGGTAGAAGCCGCTCGAAACGTTCCAATCCTCCACCTTCACCTGCACGATCTCCTTGGGGAGGCAGGCGACGCCGAAGCACTGGACCGCTTGATAGGGTCCCGAGCCGGCGAGCTCGGCGACGGCGAAGGCGAACGTCGTGACGTCGGGATCGGTCTTCGTGTTCACCAGCGTACCGCCGAGGCCGAAGACGAAGTACGCGCCCGGCGCCGTCGCCGCGTAGCCCCCGATCGGCCCGCTGTAGGCCCGGGCGTCGACGTACGCGGCGAGCTCGGGGGACGTCGCGTCCGCGTTCGTCCGCTTCAAGCGCGCCTCGGCGCGCAGCAGGATCCGGCCGCTGTCGCCGCCGGCGAAGCCGGAGTAGCCGCGGATCCGCCCGCAGAGGAAGTTCGGCGTACCGGCGGCGGGACAGAGCGCGCCGCGATAGGAGAAAGCGCCGGAGTCGACCGTCGCCGGCTCGCCGCTGCCGTAGAGGTTGAAGCCGTTCTGCCGAAAGCCGGACGAGATCTCGAAGATGGCCGCCGGGACCGCGGACGGCGCTCCGAGGATCACGACGGCCGAAAAGAGGGCGACGGCCCGGAAGATCCTCCACCGCAGGGCACGGGCACGCATGCCGGGACGGCGTTCATCGGCGATGAACGAACGTTCAGCGGCAGCGCGCCGCGGCGCGAGGTCAGCGCACGCAGCTCGGGAACGTCGTGTGGAAGACGTTCTTCTTCCACGTGTTGCCCGTGCAGACCGGATCAGCGTCGGCGCCGTCGGTGAGGTTGCCGACCGCCACGTTGCCCGTCACGACGTTGTCGGAGGAGCGGAGCACGATGCCGTTCGCATGCTCGTGGGCGCGGTTGCCCTTGAGCGTGTTGCCGCCGGTCGTGACGTCGAATCCCGAGCCGAAGCCCGGGTCGCCGGCGAGTCCGACGGCGACGTTGCCTTTGAGCGTGTGCCCCCCGGCCCCGGCCTGGAGCCGGAAGCCCATCTGCGCCGATCGCGTCGCCGTGTTGTCCTTGAGCACGTGCTTGGCGCCGTCGATCGCGAAGCCGAAGCCCGTGACGGTCGCGGTGTTCTCTTTGTAGACGTTGCCGGTCGTGCCCGCCTCGCTGGCGAACCCGCGCGCGGCATTGTGGACCGTGTTCTGCGTGAACGCGTTGCCGTTGCCGGACGACTGGAACGCGTCGCCGCCCGTGCTGACACTCACGTTGCCGACGAGCTTGTTGCGGTTGCCGTTGATCTGAAACGCGGCACTGTGACTCCGCGCGAGATTGTACGCGAGCAGATTGCCGTTGCTGCTCACGCCGAACGCGAGCGCGTTGCCGGCGGCCCGCATGGCCTGCACCTTGTGGCCGCCCGCGCCGCCGACGTCGACCGCCACCGTGCAGCCGAAGATCTGGCCGCCCCGGATGCTGGCGCCCTTCCCTTCGATGCGAAGACCCGTGCTGAGGCCCGTGCACGACAGGGCCTTGAGGTTCATGTCGAGGACCACGGGACCGACGACGGTGAGCGCCGTCCCTGGACAGGACGTGACGTCGCTCGTCATCGTGAACGTCCCGCCCGGTCCGATCGTGCCGCCGCAGGTGAGCTGCGCGGCCGCGCCGGACGGCACGGTCGTCATCCACAGCGTCGCCAGGAGCATCGTCATGCGGCCGACTCGCCGCGGCGTTCGGGTGGTCGCCATCGCTGACCTCCGGAGGACTGCGCAGACCTGATCGGGAAGAGGAGCCCCGCACTAAGCCGCGGCTACCGTCCGGTCAAGCCGGACCCGAACGGCCACGGCGGCGTCAGTCGCCGCGCGACGCCGTCCAACCCGCGCGCCGCCACCCTTCGAGGCATGTGTCGACGATCGCCGGCGAGTTGGCGTGGCGGAAGCCTTCGACGGTGAAGTGGGGCGCGACCTGGTGCATCTTCTCGAGGGCGGCGAGCGCCTCCTTCGACCGTCCGAGGTGGCCGTACGCGGCCGCGAGGATGCGGTAGATCTGCGGCTGATCGGCCCGGAGCTTCAACGCTTCCTCGTCACGCGCGATCGCGTCCTCGTAGCGACCCGCCATGAGATGCGCGACCGCGATCCGGTGCACGAGGAAGTACAGGTGGGGGTCGCGCGGCGAGAGGCGGATCGCCTTCTCCGCGACGCGGATCGCGTCGTCGGGACGTTCGGCGCAGAGCGCGCCGGCGAGCCCTTCGTACGCGATCGTGAGGCTCGGGTTCAGCTCGATCGCGCGCTCGAACGCGGCGATCTCGCGCGCGTGATCGCCGTTGATGCCGCACGCGTAGCCGAGCGCCGCCTGCACCGAGGGGTCGCCCTCGTCGAGCGTGAGGCCGATCTCGGCGACGCGGAGCAGCTCCGGGGCGGCGCGCTCCGGGTCGGGCTCCCAGAGATAGGTAATGAGCGTGAAGCGCGCGAGCGCTTCGAGCGCGGCCGCGGTCGCGAAGCTCGGATCGAGCTCGCGCGCACGCGCGTAGAGTCGCACCGCTTCACGCACTTCGTCGGCGGACCGCAGGCCGAACGCCAGCCAGCGCGCGCGCTGGAACGACTCCCAGGCATCGAGCTGCGGCACCGGCTTCCGTTGCGCCCGCTGGCGCTCGGCGCGGGCGAGCGCCGGCTCGATCGCGCCGATGATCATCGCGACGATGTCGTCCTGGAGTGCCAGCACGTCGCCGCGCTCGCGCTCCCAGCGCTCCGACGTCACCTGCACGCCCTGCACGCCGTCGATCAGTTGCACGGCGACCCGGACGCGGCCGCCGATCTCCTGCACGCTGCCCTCGACGACGTAGCGCGCGCCGAGCTCGCGGCTCACCTGGCGCGCGTCGACGCGCTTGTCCTTGTACGTGAAGGTCGAGCTGCGCGAGATCACCGGGAACGAGCGGAACGCCGAGAGCCGCGCGATCGCGTCTTCCGCGATGCCGTCGGCGAGGAACGCCTGATCGGGATCGGTGCCGCGATGCTCGAACGGCAGGACGGCGATCGCGGGTCGGCCGCCGAATCCCGGGATGGTGGCGGGGGTGTCGTCCGCCGCGGTCTCGCCCGCACCGAGCGGCCGGAGCGCGTAGACGCGCACCGGGAGCGGAATGTTCTTGAGCGTCCGCTCGCCCAGATCTTCGATCACGGCCTCGATCTTCCCGCGCACCTGGTCGACGACCGCCGCCGACGCCGCGACACCGCCCGGCTCCGCGATCGCTTCCAAGCGCGCGGCGATGTTGATGCCGTCGCCGAAGATCTCGTCCTCCTCGATCACGAGGTCGCCGAGATGGACCCCGATGCGAAACCGGAGGCGCTCGTCCTCGGGCACGTCGGCGTCGCGGCGCGCGAGCTCGCGCTGCGCCGCGACCGCGCACGCCGCCGCATCGACGGCGCTCGCGAACTCGGCGAGCATGTTGTCGCCGACCGCGTTCACGACCCGGCCGTGATGCTCGCGGACGAAGCCGCCGAGGGTGTCGCGGTTCGCGCGCATCGCGGCCACGGTCGCGGCCTCGTCGGCCGCCATGCGGCGGCTGTAGCCGACGGCGTCGGCGGAGAGGATCGCCGCGAGCTGTCGGCGGCGGGTCGGATCGGACGTACCCATGCGAGGTCCGATCGAAGCTACGGGAGCCGACCCTGGCCGGCAAGGCGAGGCGTCGCCGCGGACGTGAGGCCGCTCGCTAGGGCGCCGCCTTCGGCCCGGCGTACGTCCAGCCGACGATGCGCCAGAGGCCCTTGTCCTTCTTGAGCGCGAAGGTCATCTGCGCCGATGCCCGCATCGGCGTGCCCTTCTGTTTGAAGCCGTACTCGGTGGCGACGACGACGTAGGCGGTATCGTGCTCGGCTTCCTCTCGAATCGTGTTGCCGAGCTTCATGTGTCCGTCGGTGATCTCCTGGGCGAGATCGTACTCCGTGAGATCCGCGAGCCACGCCTTGAACGCCTCCCGCCCTTTCCAATGGAAGGGCGGGACCTCGTCGACGATCGTCACCTCGGTTGCATGCGTCGCCTCGGCCGCCTTGAGGTCGCCCTTGTTGAAGGCCTCGAGGAAGCGCTGAACGGTCGCGATCGCCGGCGGGCCGTCCGCGGCGGCGGCAGGGGTTGCGAGCACGACGGTCGTCACGAAAGCGGAAAGAAGCAGGGCCCATCTCTTCATCTCGAGGTCTCCTTTTTGGTCGGCAGCCGAGCGGATACGAGAACGTAGTCCTCGGGGTCGAGCGTGCGCGTCCACGCCCAGAAGTCGACGAGGCGCCACGGACTCAAGCCGTGCACTTCGCCCGCGGCGTTCTTGTAGAAGCTGTGCGCGATGTGGGGCGACGCCCAGACGGTCGTCCGGAGCTCGTCCTGGCAGCGCGCGTACCAAGCGTCGTCGCGGTCGCGGCGCGGCTCCATCGCGGCGAGATCGCGCTCGGCGAGGAGCCGCAGGCACTGGAGCACGTAGCGGACCTCGCACTCGGAGTGGAAGATCAGGCTGCCGCCGCTCGCGAGGTTCGTGCCGGGGCCGTAGAGCATGAAGAAGTTCGGGAAATCCGGCACCGTCATGCCGAGATACGCGCGCGGCCGGATGCCCCAGCGCTCACGGAGATCGACGCCGCCGCGTCCGAGGATCTTCATCGGCAGCAGCACGTCGTTCACGCGAAAGCCGGTCGCCCACACGACGACGTCGGCCGCGTGCTTCGTACCGTTCGCGTCGACGACGCCGTCGGGCTCGAGCCGCGCGACGCCGGATCGCACGAGCGTGACGTTCGGCCGCTTGAGCGTCGCGAGCCAGCTCCCGTTGTCCTGGAGCGTGCGCTTGCCGGTCGCCGGGTAGTCGGGGACCACCTTGTCGATCAGATCGGGACGGTCGCCGAGCTGGCTCGTGATCCACTCCGTGAACATGAGCCGCGCGAAGTCGTTCGCGGGGCTCACCGACTGCGCCTGCGGCTCCCACTCCGGGTCGACCTTCGCGACGACGAGCCCCTTGTCGCAGCCCGGCCAGAAGATCAGGAAGCGGTACCAGCGGCCGTAGAACGGCAGATGACGCAGCGCCCAGCGCACGCCCGGCCCGACGGCGGCGTGGTAGTTCGGGTTCGGGAACATCCACTGCGCGCTCCGCTGGATGACCGTGAGATGCCCGACGCGATCCGCGATCGCCGGCGCCACCTGGAAGCCCGTCGCCCCGGCGCCGATCATGACGACGCGCTTGCCCGTCAGGTCGACCGCGTGGTCCCAGCGCGCGGTGTGGAACGCCGGACCGTCGAACCGTCCGGGGACGTCGGGCACGTAGGGCCGGTTGAGCTGGCCGACGGCGCTGATGACGGCGCGGGCCCGCAACGTCTCGCCGCTGTCGAGCGTCACGGCCCACGTCGCGGAGGCCTCGTCCCAGACGGCGCCCGTCACCTCGGTCTTCCAGCGCACGTGCCGCTCGACGCCGTGCTTCTCCATCACGCGCCGGAAGTACGCCTGGAGCTCGGGCTGTCGCGCGAAGAACTCCGTCCAGTGGTCGCTCGGCTCGAAGCTGTAGCAATAGAAGTGGTTGCCGACGTCGACGCGCGCGCCCGGGTACGCGTTCTCGAACCACGTGCCCCCGACGTCCGCGTTCTTCTCGATCACGACGTACGGGAAGCCCGCTTCCTGAAGGCGGATCGCGGCGAGCAGGCCCGACATGCCGCAGCCGATCACGACGACGGGAAGTGCCGCGGCGGCCGCGCTGTCGACTCGCACCGCCGCGCGCGCGCCGCCGCCGTCGAGCTCCATCTCCTCGAGCAGCATCGCGACGTACTCGTCGGGCACGCTCTCGCAGACGAGCCAATCCATCATGCGCTTCAAGAGCGCCGGCCCGATCGGCGCCGGCTCCGGACACCCGCGGTCGCGCCACGCGCAGATCACGCGGAGCGCGAAGTCGCGCGCCTTCGCCTTGTCCTCCTCCGACATGAAGCCCTGCACCTCGTTCAGGAACAGGCCCTGCGGCTTCAACGGACCGTCGAGAATGCTCGCGTCGCCGGTGATGTGCACGCACGAGAGGAGCAGCGTCGGCACCGACACGTCGGCGAGCGCGGCGGCGATGTCGGCGTCGCTCGCGTCGGCGGCCGTGAACGGGATGCCGGCGTGGGGGTGGCGCATCACTTCCGAGGTTTCTCGCGGGGCGCGCTCCGGAGCGACTGGAGATCCACCAGGTCCTGTGGGCGTCCCGATGCTCGCTTGTTGCGGGCGAGATCCGTCCGTCCCAACACACCGACGCGGTGGGTTCCGAAACGAACGACCTTCCTTCCCCGCCAGGCTTGGTCGAACGAAACCCCGCTGATGCTGGTCATGACGTCGATGCGAAGCGGCGGCCGGCCGAGCGTCACCATGCGATCGGGCGTCGCGAGCTGCTTCGTCTCGCGTGCGAGCGTCGCGAACCCGAAGCTCGCCAACGCTGACGCCAACCGCGCGGCGTTGGCGGGCGTGGGATCGACGAACAGGTCGAGGTCACCGGTCGCGCGGGGCCGGGCGTGCACCGCCAAGGCGTGAGCGCCGACGATCAGGAAGCGGACGCGTGCGGCGCACAACAATCCGATGAACTCGTTCCATTCGGGCGGGAGCGTCACCGTATATCCCCCAGGTCATCCGGCGGAGGGTTTCGACCGCCGCCAGCCGTTCGGCAACTGGCCGCGACGCCCAATAGGCCGCCTCGTCGCGAGCGGCCTCATCGGGCGTCGTCCATTTCCAGCGCGGCATCGCGCCGACCTTGGCACACGACGACCGCGACGAGAAGCGCGCGGCAGCAACGATCGCCGAGCCGCGGCCGCTCGTGGCCACGCTCGCCGACGAGTGTCAGTCCGCCTTGTCTTTGAACGCGGGCTTCGGTGCTCCCACGTTCTTCAGGAACGGAGCGCCGTAGACCGCCTCCCAGCACACGCCCTCGCTGTTCGACAACTGGACGGTGACGGGCGACCCGAGCGGCGGCGTCGGCGGGTCGAGCAAGACGTTCCGGCCCTTCACGCGGATGCTCGCCGCGCCGTCGAGCCCTTGCTTCAACCGTAACTGCTGCAGGCCGTCCGGCGTCAGCTCGCCGTCCGTGTAGTCGAACCCGAACTCCGTGGTGCGCCAGCAGGGACTGGCGTTGTGGCACGTCCCACCCGCCGGGGCCGCGGCAGACAGCACCAGCCCGGTGCCGTCGTAGATGCAGAGCTGATAGTCCGTCGTCGCCCGCGGATCGCCGAAGTCGGCGATCGTCGTCGCCGATCCGTTGTTCCATCGCCACTGGAGCGAGTCTTTGCGATCGGCGGCCAGGTCGTCCTTGATCTCCAGCAGCGCCTTGCCCGCGACGGCCGGCGTGCGACAGCCGGCGAGCGGCACGCTTCCGCAGGCGGGCGAGCCGCCGGGGGTGGGACTCGCCTCCGGCGTGGCGGTCGCGCCGGGAGTCGCGGTCTCGCTCGGCGTCGGGGTCTCGCCGGCAGTCGCCGTCTCGTCCGGCGTCGCGGTTTCCTCCGGCGTCGCAGTGTCTTCGGGTGTCGCGGTCTCGAGCGGAGTCGGCGTCGGCGTCGGGCTCGGCAGCTCCGCGTTGCATTCGACCGGATACGCGTTCACCGCCGGCGATCCGGCGGCGCTCACGCAGTCCGCCTGGAAGCCCGTGACGCAGGAGACGCAGCTCACGAGGTCGGCCACGGTATCGACGGGGCCCCCGCACGGCGGTGCCGTCCCGGGAGGATCGACGGGCGGACACTCCGGCGGAAAGCCGATCTCCGCGACGGTCGGATCGTCGGAGGTGCCGCATTCGCGATCGGGCCCACCGCACACGGAGCAGATCTTCCCGAGCGCCTTCGCCTCCACCTTCGCGATCGCGAGCGCCGTCGGCGCGTCCGGACACGGGCCCACGATCGCCCCCTTCAGCACGAGGTCCTCGCACTTCCCGAGGATCTTGATCTTGGCTTGGTAGAACTTGCTCGCTTCGCGGCCGAGGTAGCGCTGACACTTCCGGACGGTATCGTTCGCGCCCGGCGTGAGCGCGTCGTAGTAGAGCGCGATCGCCTGACCGATGGCCGTGTCGCTGATGCACAGCAGACACGACGAAACGTGGGCGCAGTGCTCGATGGTGTTGGTGCAGGTTTGGTTTCCGAAGTTCGGGCATTGGCCGATGTCCCACCCGATCGCGGCCAACGGATCGTTGTCGGCGCTCGCGCTGCACGTCTGATCGACGCCCGCGCAGCGTCGCGCGATCGATCGTTGCAGCGTGGCGTTGGCGCCGAAGATCAGCTGCACCGTCGCGGCGTCGGGACAGGGGCCGGCCGCCTTGCCGGCCAGCACGTCGTCCTCGCACTTCTGGAGCAATCGCATCGCGGTGCGGCTGTAGCGGGCGTCGGCCCGCGCGATCTCACGCTTGCAGGCCTCGGGCTCGGCGCCGGACGGCGTGGGCAGGCAGGCGAGGAACACCACCGCGGCGAGGACGGCACCTCCGAAGAGGCGCCGAGCGCGCAGCACGTCGAAGCGACGGCGAGCGGGCACGAGACGAGGCTTCATGGTGTGCGTGTGACGATTCGGGAGGGGGAACCTCCAGGTAGCACGCTCCCGACCGTCGAGGCGAGCAGGATCTGGCCTACCGCGTGCCGTGACCGGGACTTCGCCTCAGCGGATGCGTGGTGCGTCGACCCATGCGGGCGTCCGTCAGGGCAACGTGACGCCGCCGAGGCCGAGCAGCTCGCCGAGCCGCGGCGTGGTGCTCTCTGACAGCTGATCCGCGCGACACGCGAGCTGGCGCTCGAGGCACGCGCCGACGTCGGCGACCGACGCCAGGTTCGGAACTCCGAGACGCGCGCACGACGCGGCGAGCCCCGCGACGCCGAGGCCCTCGGACGCGAGCAAGTCGGCGGGAACGAGCGGCGCGCCACACGACTTGGCGATCGTCGACGCGAAGCTCGCTTGTAGCTTCGGCAGCGCGCCGACGGCCTTCGTGCACGTCGCACCCGACTTCGCGACGCACGCTTGATCGCCCGGCTTCGTCTGTACGCAGCTGAAGACCGCCGCGCCGCACGCCTGCGCGGCTTTCGTGCGGCCGGCGAGAAGCTTGGCGGTCGCCTTCTGGATCGCGCCGTCGCACTTGCGGAGCGCCTTCCGCTTTTCGGCGGCGATCGCGAACCCGCCGCCGTTCGTCGTGGATGCGAGGCAACGGAAATCGGCGTCAGCATCGAATCCGCCGAGCACGAGGAGCTCCCGCGCGCGCGGCACCACCGCGCCGAGCGCGCGCTCGGCGGCGCAGACCTGTTGCCGGCGCACGCACTCGGCGACGTCGGTGACCGTGGCGACCGTGCCGACACCACGGCCCTCGCACACACTCGTCTGGTCGTCGAAGCCGAGGCCGATCTCGGCGAGTAGATTCGCCGCCGCGACCGTCGGCTCGCCGCACGCCGTGGCGATCCCCGCCGTCAGCTTGGCTTCGGCGCCCGGCAGCGCCGCCCGCGCCTTCGCGCACGTGCCCTGCGCTTTCGCGAGACACGCGGCGTCGCCCGGCTTCAGCTGCACGCAGTCCGCGACCGCCTT
>Ga0268299_1004051_pt1 | contig 12155 bp, 10 predicted proteins | sample NOBtaG_FD_193484 | JGI IMG/M metagenome (GOLD analysis project Ga0268299, IMG submission 193484) | Activated sludge microbial communities from bioreactor in Nijmegen, Gelderland, Netherland - NOB reactor | ecosystem: Engineered > Bioreactor > Aerobic > Activated sludge | place: Netherlands...
CCCGCCTCCTATGACGCCACCGAGCGGCTGAAGTACATGGACGAGCTGGGGATCTGGGCCATGGTCCTGTACCCCAACGTGGCCGGGTTCGGCAGCCAGCAGTTCCTGAAGCTGAACGACCCCGAGATCATGCTCACCTGCGTGCAGGCCTACAACGACTTCCAGACCGAGTGGGCCTCGGCCGACTCGCGCCGCCTGCTGCCGATCACGTCCACCCCGTTCTGGGACATCGAGGCGTCGGTGGCCGAGATCCGGCGCTGCGCCGCCATGGGCCACAAGGGCATCCTGTTCACCGGCGAGCCCCAGAAGCTGGGCCAGCCCCTCCTCGGCGACCCGGCCTGGAACCCGCTGTGGGAGACGGCGGTGGAGCTCGACCTGCCCATCTCGTTCCACATCGGCTCGGGGAACATGGAAGGGGGCATGACCAAGGAGATGATGGCCATCTACGGGAACATGGCCACCTTCACCGCCGGCTCGGTGGAGGTGTTCCTCAAGAACGCCATCCAGATGAGCGACCTGCTGCTGTCGGGCGTGCTCACCCGCTACCCCGAGCTGCAGTTCGTGTCGGTCGAGTCGGGCATCGGCTGGGTGCCGTTCGTGCTCGAAGCGCTCGACTACCAGTTCCAGGGCAACCGGGTGCCCGACGAGCGGCCCGAGTTCGACATGCTGCCCAGCGAGTACTTCGCCCGCAACGTCTACGCCTGCTACTGGTTCGAGCAGGTGGCGCCCCGCCGCCTGATCAACAACGTGGGCGTGGACCGGATCCTGTTCGAGACCGACTTCCCCCACCCCACCTCGCTCTACGGCGACGAGGTGGCCGAGCGGATCGAGGCCGGCCTGTCCGATTCCACCCCCGAGGAGCGCAAGGCGATCCTGTGGGACAACGCGGCCAAGCTCTACAAGGTGGAGGAGCCGACGGCCGACGACCTGGCCAAGCAGGCCAAGCTGATCGGCGCCTGATCCACCGCTTCACGCGACGGTGCCCCCGGCCCGGCCGGGGGCACCGTCGCGTCCGGGACCGGGCTCAGTCGGTGGGGGCCAGGGGCCGCAGCTCGAGGTCGGCCGGCTCGCTCAGCGGGTCGGTCTCCCACGCCTTGAGCTGGGGCAGGACGTGCTCGGCGACACAGCGCATGTTGCGCTCGGCTTCCTTCCACGGCATGCCGGCGTAGGACGTCTGCACCATGATGCCGTTGTTGTCGATCACGCTGTGGATGTAGCGGAGCTGGTCCATCACCTGGTCGGGGGTGCCGATCGGCATGAGCTTGGCGAAGGCCTCGGCCGCCCCGTCGAGCCCATGGCGGTCGATGAACTTGCCCACGTTGGCGTAGAAGTCGTAGCCCTTGGCCTTGCCGAAGTGCTCGGCCGCCATCTCGTAGTGGCGCATGGCCGTGTGGTAGTAGGCCTGGACGTACTGGTTGCCCAGCGTCTTGGCCCGGTCCTCGTTCTCGTCGACGAAGAAGAAGCCGCCGCACAGGGGCTTGGGCCGGGGGACGCCCGGGTTCACCTGGTCCCACGTCTGGTAGTACAGCTCGAAGTCCTTGGCCACGACCTCCCACGGCTTCTGGGGGATCACGAGCATGCCGATGCCGAGGTTGGCCATGATCTCGACCGACTCGGGCGACACGGCCGCGGCGTAGGTGCGCCCCTTGAACGACTTGAACGGCCGGGGGCGGATGTCGCGCCGGGGCTGGTTGAGGGTGGCGCCACCCTCCACGTAGCCGTTCTCCAGGCCGTTGATCACCATCTCGGCGTACTCGACGAAGGTCTCCCGGGCCTCGTTCATGTCGAGGCGGAAGCCGTCGTACTCCACCCGGCCCAGACCCCGGCCGAGGCCCAGGATCATGCGCCCGTCCGACAGGTGGTCGAGCACCGAGATCTGCTCGGCCACCCGCACCGGGTCGTGCCACGGCAGCACGATCACCATCGTGCCCAGCTTCACCCGCTCGGTCTTGCCGGCGATGTAGGTGAGCCACTGCACGGGGTCGGGCGACATCGTGTAGTCGGTGAAGTGGTGCTCGACGGTCCACACCGAGTCGAAGCCGAGCGGCTCGGCCAGGAGGGCCATCCGGAGCTCCTGTTGCCAGACCTCTCGGTCGGTCAGGGCGTCGAAGGGATTCTGGAACAGCGATGCGTAGCCAACGTGCATCTCACCACCCTAGGTGAGGCCGTTCCAGAGCCGGAAAACAGGCGGGCCCCCTACCCCGTCGGGCGGGCGACGGGGCGGGTGTCGGTGAGGAGCCAGCCGAGGCCGGCGGCCACGAACGGCACGAGCAGGAGCACCACCCCCAGGTCGGCCCAGGGGACCACGAAGTCGAACTCCTCGTCGGGGTTGAGGTACACCCCGGTCAACAGGAGCAGGGCGCAGACCACGGCCAGGCCACCGGCGGCCAGGCCCAGCCCGGCGGCGGTCGCGGCACCGGTCAGCCGGGAGGTGGACGGCCGGGCCCCCACGGCGGTGAGCACGGCCGCCTCCGGGCCCGCCTCCACCCGGATGAGGGCGACGGCCACGGCCACCGCGGCCAGGCTGAAGAAGGCCCCGATGGCCAGGGCGATGGAGCGGATGGCCACGAACGGCGGCGGGGCGTCGGACAGCAGCACGCTCGACTGACTGGTCGGCGGAGGACCCACCGGGACCCCGGCCACGGTGCCCAGGGCGGCCGGATCGAGCCGGTCGCGCTCGGCCGACGTCAGCGGATGGTCGGCCACCAGGAAGCGGTCGAGCACCATCGTGTCGGCGAACGACATCCCCGGCAGCTCGTGGACCAGGAGGACCTGAGGGAACGACGAGGGTCGGAGGCCCACCCGATGCACCCGGACGGCCGGATCGAGGGCCAGCCGCATGGTGCCGGCCACGATCACGTCGACGTCGGGGCCGGGCGGCTCGATGCCCATCATGGCCAGCAGCTCGGGGGTGGCGACGGCCGTGGCCAGGCCGTAGCCCGACCCGCTCGATCGGATCGTGTCGACCGTGAAGGGGAAGCGGCCAGACTCGCCTTCGCGGGTCGCCGCACGCTCTACCGGCGTCAGCACCTGCACCAGGCGGGCCCCGGGCACGGTGGCGGCCAGCGCTGCGGCTTCGGTCTCACCCCGGTCCTCCACGAGGTGCCCCACCGTGTCGTACGGAACGGTGATCCGGGCCATGTTGGGCGGCACCACCGGCTGCCAGTTGGAGGCGATCGAGGCCATGAACGACGAGATGCCGAAGGGCAGGGCCAGGGCGATGCTGGCCGCCGCCACGGCACCGGCCGAGCGGGACCGGTTGCGGGCCAGGTCCCGCCAGCCGAGCCGGATGGGCACCGGGCCGGACCCGGCCACCACCCCGAGGAACGAGGTGACGGGCGGGGCCAGGAGCAGGCCGCCCACCAGCACCCCGATCACCCCGGCCACCACCAGCAGCGGATCGTTCTTCGGCGCCCCCACGATCATCGAGGCCGTGCCGGCGGCCACCAGCGCCACACCGGCGGCGAGGGAACGGCCGACGCCGCCGGCCCTGGCCCGGCGGGCGGCGATGGCGTCGAGGGCCGACACCCGGGCCACCCGGCGGGCCGGCCACCAGGCACCGGCCACGGCGGTGGCCACCGCCAGCGGCAACAGGGGCAGGACGTAGCCCCACGGGACGTCGGTGGCCGCCACCCGGTGGCCCGTGAGCCGCTGCAGCGTGGGGGCCAGGAGGGCGAAGCCCACCAGACCGGCGGCCAGGCCGATGAGCCCGCCGGCCACGCCGACCACGAGGCCGGTGAGGCGCAACACCGAGCCGACCTGCCGGGGCGGCGCCCCGATGGCGGCCAGGAGGCCGAGCTGGCGGGTCCGGCGCTGGGCCAGCACGGTGAACCCGGCCGAGGCCAGCACCGCCACCTGGATCAGCAGCACCGTGGCCAGCAGGTAGGCCAGGATCAGGTCGTCCCGGGCGGGTCCGGGGCGCTCCTGCTCGAACAGGGTGCCGTCGACGTCCACGTCGGGGGCCTGGAGCTCGGCGGCCGCCGGGTGCCCGACCGACGGCAGCAGCACCCGAACCCTCTGCCACGGGCCCAGCTCGGCCCGGGGCACCAGGCCGCTCACGGCCCCCAGGTCGGTCGGGTTCTCGTAGATGCCGGCCACCACCCGGGATCGGCCGCCGACGGTCACCGTGTCGCCCGGTGCCAGCGACGCTCCGTCGTGCCCGTCAGCGGGGCCGTCCAGGCGCTCGAACCGGCGGGCGGCGGCGGATGACAGCGTCACCTCACCGGGCCCGGGCCACGACCCGGATCGCAGGTCGAGCCAGGGCCGCCCCAGCGGGCCGGCCGGGTCCTGGGCCACCAGCGTCGTCCCGTCGGCGCCCGGCACGCCGAACAGCACGAGCTCGGCGTCAGGATGGCGGGCCACCACCCGCTCCACCCCGGCCAGCACCTCACCGTCGTTGTCGCCGGCGAAGCCCTGGACCATGGCCGGCGCCGCGCCGGTCCATCGTTCGGGCTTGTCGGCCACGTGACTGAAGGTGGTGACGGTCACCACGGCCCCGGTGATGCCGAAGGCCACCAGCGCCGTGACCAGCACGTGCTGTCGCCACTCCCGCCGGGCCAGGCGAGACACCCAGCGGAGGAGGGCGGCGGTGGCGGTCACCGGGGACCGCTGGCCAGCAGGCCGTGGGGGATCGCCGGGTTGGCGTCGGTCTGGTCGATCATCCGGCCGTCGCGCAGGAACACCACCCGGTCGGCCCACGCGGCGAGCTGGGCGTCGTGGGTGACGACCACCGCCGCCGCTCCCCCGTCGCAGGCCCGGCGCAGGGTGCGCATGACCGCTTCACCGTTCACCGAGTCGAGCGCGCCGGTGGGCTCGTCGGCCAGGATCAGGGCCCCCTCCACCACCAGGGCCCGGGCGATCGCCACCCGCTGCTGCTCGCCACCCGACAGGTCGTCGGGGAAGTGGCCGGCCCGGTCGGCCAGGCCCACCGCCTCCAGCTGGGCCAACGCCCGGGTGTGGGCCGCCCGGCGCCGCACCCCGCCCAGCTCCAGCGGCAGGCGCACGTTCTCGGCCGCGGTGAGCGCCGGGAGCAGGTTGAACGACTGGAAGACGTAGCCGATCCGCTCCCGGCGGAGGCCGGCCAGCCGGGCCCGGGACAGGCCGGCCACGTCGACCCCGTCCACCAGCACCCTCCCGCTGGTGGGACGGTCGAGCCCGCCGGCGATCGTGAGCAGGGTGGACTTGCCCGAGCCCGACGGCCCCATCACGGCCACGAACTCGCCGGACGGAACGATCAGCGACACGTCCCGGAGAGCGTGGACGGCGGTGGGGCCGGCACCGAACGAGCGACTCACGAGCTCCAGGGCCAGGCGGGGCGGCGGAGCGGCGGTCATCGCCCGGCCCCGGCCCGCTTGCCCCGGCGACCGGCCGGGGTCTCCGCCGGCCCGCCGGCCTCCGGGGTGCTCGGCGTGGCGGACCCCGGTGACACGGCCGGCCGGCCCGGCGTGAGGCGGGCCCCGGAGCGGAGCCGGGCCTCCACGCTGTCGAGCCAGCGCACCGCCGCCTCCAGGCGGAACAGCTCGGCGTCGCACATCATCAACGTGGCCACCGTGGCCCCGTCCAACGCCTTGAGGCGGGTGAAGCGGTGCATGGCCTCCAGGGTCTGGCGGCGGTGGCTCTGGATCACGTCGGCCGCGCTCTCCGGGTCCACTGAGGCGGCCAGCATCACCTTCATCACCAGCTCGTCCCGGGGTGGCGGCTCGTCGCCGGGGACGGCCCGGAACCAGGTGGCCAGCTCGGCCTGGCCGAGGGCGGTGATCGTGTAGGGACGGAGAGCGACGTCGGCCCCGGGCCGCGCCTCCACCAGGCTGTCACGCTCCAGGCGGCTCAGCGTGGTGTAGACCTGACCCACGTTGAGGGGCCACAGATCGCCGGTGCGAGCCTCGAACTCCGACTTCAGCTGCTGGCCGTACATGGGCCCGGTGGACAGCAGGGCCAGCAGCGAGTGACGAATGGACATACCGAGTATGTATCACGCCCCTACCCGGTATGTCCATACTCGGTATGCTGATTCAAGCAACGCCACGCTGACCCTATGGTCGTGTTCAGCCGTTGATGCAGAAGCGACTCGGGGGATCGCAGAACCAGGTGGCGGGACCGCCCTGCCAGCCCACGGTGGCCACCCGGACCTGGGGCAGCACGCCCCCGGAGGCGGGCACCGTGACCTCCACCGAGGTGGTGGCGGCGTCCTCAGCCCAGGCCGACCAGCCCGGCAGGTTGACGTAGACCTGGTACTTCCAGAACGCGGAGCCGGCGCCAGCCGGTGGGGTCCAGGTGACCCGCACCCGGTCGGGGGCCACGAACGAGGCCACCAGGTCGGTCACCGCGCCGGGACGACAGGGCGGCACCGTGATCCACTCGGTGGGCCCGGCCCCGTCGGCCCCGACGGCGGTGACGCCCACGTCGTAGGCCCCCCAGCTGCCGGCGCCCAACTGCTCGCTGGTGTCGGTCCACTGCTTCGACCAGGGCGACCAACCCGACACGTCGGACGGCACCCAGTCGGCCGGCAGGGCGTCGGCGTCGGCGTTGCGGGCGCCGATCTGGTAGCGGTACACGGGCTCGGTCGGCGCCGCCGGCGCCTCCCAGGTCACGGTGGCCGGCTCCCCGCAGGCCCCCCGCTGCACCCCGAGGTTGGTGGGGGCACCCGGCACGGCACCGCCGCCACCTTGGGCCGAGGCCCCGTGCGGCCCCCCGCCCGTCACGGCGGTGGCGGCCACCACGGCCGCAGCCAGCAGACCCGCCCGCCGGGCCCGTCGTCGGCCTCGGTCGGACCGGTTGGATCCCGCGCTCCGCCGCCCTCGCCCCATCACACCCGCTCCCTGCTCTGGCGTCGCCTTCGCCGCCGCTCGACTGCCGACCGCCGAGCGTACCGCCCGACCCCGCTGGGTGGTAGGGCGGCTTCGCCCACGGCCCCTCCCACCAACTTTTCAGCCAGCCCGCCGCCGGCGGCGGCGTCGGTGAAAAGTTGACAGGCTCTCGACGCCGATCGGGCGCTACTGGAGGCCGCCGCTGGTGCTCGTGGCGCCGATGAGCACGATGAAGAAGACGACGAACAGGACGGCCAGCGCCAGCAGCACCGTGCCGATGATGCCCAGGATCTGGCCGGCCCGGGCCTGGTCCCGGCCGTCCCACCGGCCCGGCTGGGCGTCGATCTCCTTGATCGCCTGGCCCCCGAAGTACCAGGCGAAGGGTGACGCCAGGATCGGGAACCCGCAGAAGAACGCCCCGATCAGCCCCACCAGGCCCAGCACCAGTGCCGTGTTGGCCCCCGAGTGCTTGGGCAGGCGGTAGGCCGAGTAGTAGGGCTGCTGGTAGCCGGGCTGCTGGAACGGCGGCGGCTCCGACGGGTAGCCCGGCGTGCCATAGGGGCCCGGGGCCGGTCCGGGATAGGGGGCACCCGGGTAGCCGGGCTGCTGGTAGGGCGGCTGGCCGCCGGGCGGTCCGTAGGGCGAGGACGCCGGCGGCGTGCCGTAGGGCGACTGGGGCGGCTGCTGCTGGGGGGGCGGCCCCGAGGGCACCGAGCCGTAGGGCGACTGGGGCGGCTGCTGCTGCGGGGGCGTACCGTACGGCGAGGACGCCCCGCCGGGGGGCGGACCATAGGGCGACGACGGCCCGCCGGGAGGCGGACCGCCGACCGGCCGGGTCGCATCGGGCCCAGGGTCGGACGGGTCTGCACCGCCGGGCGGGGTGAAGTCACTGGGAGGCGCCACCCGCCCATCCTGTCATGCCGGAGGCCCGATCAGGCGCTCAATCACGACAGTGCGGCCCGCAGGGCCGGTACCACCTCGGTGGCGAAGCGCTCCAGCGAGGCGTTCATCACCGACGGGGGCAGGCCCGGAGGCCCGCCCCAGGTGACCAGGTCGGTCACCTGGTGCTCGGCCATGAAGGCGCTGAGCTCGGCCACGCAGTGCTCCGCCGACCCCACCGTCCACTCCAGCGGGTTGAGCGGGATCGGGGCCCGCGGCTCGTCGGCGGGCCGGGGGCCATGGTCGTCGCTGGCCTTGATGAGCCCCACGTACACCCGCCGCCGGTACCGCTCGGCCTCGGCGATCGGAGGCCAGTCGCGCTCGGGATCGTCGGTCACGAACACGCCCCGGATGATGCCCACCCGCCGCACGGCCGGGTCACCGCCGGCTGCCGTGACCGCCTCGGCCCAGGGGTCGAGCACCACCGGTTTGGGCCCCTGGGGCAACAGGTTGGTGCCGTAGCGGGCGGCCCGGATGGCGCCGGCCCGGGACGTGGCGGCGATCCACAGCGGCGGGCCCCCGGGCTGAACCGGATGGGGCGTCACCAGCACGTCGTCGAACGACCACCGCTTGCCGTGGTAGCTGAACCGCTCCCCCGTCCAGGCCAGCTTCAGGATGTCGAGCGTCTCCTCGGTGAGCGACACCCGGTTCTTGCGGGGCACGTTGAACCCGGCGAACTCGTGGGCCGCGTAGCCCATCCCGGCCCCCAGCTCCATGCGGCCGTCGGAGATGTTGTCGAGGATGGCCAGATCCTCGGCCAGGCGGATGGGGTGGCGGAACGGCAGCAGGCAGATGTCGGTGGAGAACCGCATGCGGCTGGTGCGGGCCGCCGCCGCCCCCGCCACCGGCACGAAGTTGGGCAGGTAGCCGTCGTCGATGAAGTGGTGCTCGGTGAACCAGCACAGCTCGAGGCCAAGCTGCTCGGCCAGCTCGATCTGCTCGAAGGTCTCGGCGTAGACCCGGGGCATGGGCACGTCGCTCCCGGGCGGGCAGCGGAAGTCGTGGACGATGCCGAAACGCAGAGGGAGGGCCATAGCGGTGACGCTAGAGGGCCCTCCCGGTGGTGCTCAATCTCTCGCCGCCGAAGCGGCAGCGCCAGCGTCAGTAGACGATGACGCCCCGGATGTTCTTGCCCGACTTCATGTCGGCGTAGCCGTCGTTGATCTGGTCGAGGGTGTAGGTGGTGGTGATCAGCTCGTCGAGCTTGAGCCGGCCACCGCGGTACATGTCGACCATCCACGGGATGTCACGGGAGGGGCTGCTCGCCCCGAACAGGGCGCCCTGGATCCGCTTCTGGAACAGGGTGAGCTCGAAGGCCGGCACCTCGACCTTGGCCGTCTCGGCGTTGCCGATGCCGGTGACCACCACGGTGCCGGCCTTGCGGATCGAGGAGAAGGCCTCCGACACGTGCTCGGTCATGAGCACACCGGTGGTGACGATGGTGGCGTCGGCCCCCTGGCCGTTCGTGACCGACTGGGCGAAGGCGGTGGCGTCGGCCATGTTCGAGAACGAGTGGGTGGCGCCCACCTGCTCGGCCACCTCCCGCTTGAACTGCACCGGGTCGACGGCGATCACGTGGAGGGCGCCGGCGTGGGCCGCCCCCTGCACGGCGTTGATACCGATGCCGCCGATGCCCATGATGATCACGGTCTGGCCGGGCCGGACGTCGGCCGAGTTCACAGCCGAGCCCCACCCGGTGCCGACGCCGCAGCCCAGCAGGCACGCCTTGTCGAGCGGGACGTCCTTGTCGACCTTCACCACCGACTCAGTGGACACCACGGTGTCTTCGCAGAACGTGGAGATGGTGCACATCTGGCCGGCGGGCACCCCGTCGACCGTGGCCCGGTAGGAGCCGTCGGCCCGGGTGCCGGCAAGGAGCACGGCGCCCGAGTCGCACAGGTTCTGCATGCCCGAGGCGCACCAGCGGCAGCGGCCGCAGCCGGGCAGGAACGACATGATCACGTGGTCGCCCACCTCGAAGCCGGGCGTGTTGGGGCCGACGGCGCTGATCACGCCCGCACCCTCATGGCCACCGATGAAGGGCAGCGGGACGGGAAGGTCGCCGGTGACGGCGTGGTCGTCTGAGTGGCAGAGGCCGGACGCCGTCATCTTGACGGCGACCTCGCCCTGGCGAGGCTCCTCGAACTGGATGTCGACGACATCCCAGCCGGTTCCTCCCTCTTTGAGGACGGCGCCGCGGGTCTGGATCATGAGGGGTTCCCCTTCGTCTGTTGGCTCGGCTCGTACATCGCGACGCTAGCAGAGCGCTGGGTGAGTGTGCTCAGCGTCACACCCGGTTCCCGTCGAGGCGGAAGACCGGGAAACCGGGGGCGGCGGCCAGCAGCTCGGCGTCGGTTGAGCTGGCGGTGAGCCCGTCCACGAAGCGGCCGACCTCCCAGCCGAAGCGGTCCAGGTAAGCCCGCAGCACCGGCACCTTGGCCGCGCTGTCGGTGATCTCCACCGCATGGAACGGGGTGCGGCGGCGCCCGGCCCGGATCCGGCCCGCTCCCCCGGCGGCCCGCAGGTTGCGCACCCACTGGGTCTCGCCCCGGGGGGCCACCAGGTGGCGCTGGCCGTCGATGGTGAGCACGTTGACCGGCAGGGTCCGCCACTGGCCGGTGGTGCGGCCCCGGACCTCGAGGGTCGACGCCCCCCAGGGTGTGACGCCGAGCGCCACGATCGCGTTCACCAGGGGATTGCCGACCCGGCGGGCGATCACGCCGGGGGCGATGTAGCGGGTGGTGGTGGCGTCGGTTGTCATGGCCTGTCTCCTGTTGTGATCTTCGAGCTAATTCGAGAGCACTGCTCTCTCATCGCTCACCATAGCCCGGATCCGACCGAAATCAAGAGCAGTGCTCACTTTTTGTTGCGATGATCTAGACTGATGCCATGACCACCGACAGCACCGGGATGCCAGCGGCCCCCGTCCACCGCAGCGCCCGGCAGCGGGCCCGGGAGCAGATCACGGCCGAGCTGCTGGCCGCCGCCCGGCGCCAGCTGGCGGCGGAGGGGGCGGCCGGGCTCAGCCTGCGCTCGGTGGCCCGGGAGCTGGGCATGGTCTCGTCGGCCGTGTACCGCTACTTCGACAGCCGGGACGCCCTGCTCACCCGCCTCATCGTCGACGCCTACGACGCCCTGGGCGCCACCGCCGAGGCGGCAGCCGAGGCGCCCGACAGCACCGCCGAGGCGGCAGCCGAGGCGCCCGACAGCACCGCCGAGGCGGCAGCCGAGGCGCCCGACAGCACCGCCGAGGCGGCGGGCCCGAGCGATCTGGACCTCTGGGTGGCCACGGCCCGGGCCATCCGGGCCTGGGCGCTCGACCACCCCCATGAGTACGCCCTGCTCTACGGCTCCCCGGTGCCGGGCTACGCCGCCCCTGAAGCCACCACCGCCTCCGGCACCCGCCCGTCGCTGGCGCTGGTTGGGATCGTGGCCCGGGCGGCCGCCGCCGGCCGCCTGGCCCCGCCCTCCCCGGCCGACGCCCCGCCCCTACCGGCGGCGCTGGCCGCCGATCTGGAGGGCCTGGCCCGCCAGGTGGCGGCACCCCACGTACCTCCGGAGGTGACCGTGACCCTCATCGGAGCCTGGACCCAGCTGTTCGGTCTGGTCAGCTTCGAGCTGTTCGGCCAGACCCGGAACATGGTGGTCGACAACGCCGCGCTGTTCGACGCCACCGTCACCCGCCAGGCCCTCGCCATCGGCCTCCGCTGACGCCCGGAGCCCCTGGCTGGGCCTCTGTCAGACGGGGACGGCGACGGGGTCGTAGTCGAGCAGGCCGTAGCCGGCGGCACCCTTGTTGGGGATCGTGGGGTCCTGCAGGGCCCGGCCCTCCTCCAGCGACCACCGGGCCACGTTGTTGCCCCGCTCCACCCGGGCCGCCTCGTAGGCGGCGAACGCCTCGGCCACCGTGTCGGCCTTGGCCAGGGCCCGGGCCAGCACCACGGCGTCCTCCACCGCCATCGCCGCCCCCTGCCCGAGGAACGGGGTCATGGGGTGGGCGGCGTCGCCCAGCATCGCCACCCGGCCCCGGGTCCAGCGCTCCAGCGGCGCCCGGTCGTACAGGCCCCACTTGAACAGCTCGCCGTCGGGCACGGCCCGGATCAGGTCGCAGAGGTGGGGGGCGAAGTCGCCGTAGGCGGCCAGGAACTGGCCGTTGGTGGCCGGGATCGACCAGCCCTCGGCCTCCCAGCCTTCCGTGGTGCCGCAGCCGATCAGGTTCATCAGCGTGCCCCGGCGCAGCGGGTAGTGGAGCAGGTACCGCTGGGGGCCGCGGTGCATGGCCAGCTCCCGCTCCCGCACGATGTCGGGCACCAGCTCGATCGGCAGCACGGCCCGGAACGCCACCTGGCCGTTGAACCGGGCCGGCTCGCCGGGGAACACGAAGGAGCGGACGGCCGAGCCGTTGCCGTC
>Ga0268299_1004052_pt1 | contig 12150 bp, 12 predicted proteins | sample NOBtaG_FD_193484 | JGI IMG/M metagenome (GOLD analysis project Ga0268299, IMG submission 193484) | Activated sludge microbial communities from bioreactor in Nijmegen, Gelderland, Netherland - NOB reactor | ecosystem: Engineered > Bioreactor > Aerobic > Activated sludge | place: Netherlands...
GCAGCCGAATCAATGGGCGCCAATGCCCGACAATGGCGGGCATTGGCGTGAATACCAATCGAAGTAGCACTCTGCACAACTACCCTTAGTGAATACCTTTCACCGTGCCTTTGTAACCCGTCACCTGGGCTTCCACATTCTTGAAAATCCAGAAATCTTGCACGTCAACCACGTACCGCGGTGCAATGATTATATCTGCACCTGATTTGCTAATGGCATCATACGCAGCTTGGGACGCTGCCTCGTGCTGAACACCAAACGTAAATAGACTGAACAGTGCGGTGACAAAGTCGGCGGGTTGAGCTCCATAGGGATTATATATCCCCGCCTGGGTAACCACGGAACCATCATACAAGACGCCATCCGCGAACTTGTTCGAACTGCCAAAAGGAATCCCCAAGAAATAAGTAATTTTCGCCTGACCTGCTATTTTCTCTCCAACCGCCACGTCGGCTTTCAACTCATTAGCAGTCAGTCTAACCTGGATGGGAGCCGATGCCGTATTGGCATTGTGCGCAATGCATCCACTCGCCAGGATACCGACCGAGAACAGTAATGGAACAATGAGTTTCACCTTCTTCATGGGGACTCCTTTTGTAAGAGTTAAGGGCACGAAAACCGAGTCAGTTTATACAATACAGCTCTTAAATTGGCAACAGCACAATACTTATGGTTTTCCCGGCAGAGAGGGAGCCATAGCAGGCCGATGCAAGCATGGTCAATGCCGAGTAACGACCGGTCGAACAGTCCGTGCGTATCCGACACCACTCCGATCCGCATCCGCAGCTCCGCGACTATTTTTTTGGTTCGGACGCGCCCAGTGAATCCTGAACGCTTTTCCACTCGAAGGTGAACGGCTCGGAGGTCTGCTTGGGCAATGCGGCCAGCTCCGCTTTCAACCGCCCGGCGCGGGCCGCGCTCATGGGGTGCGTGGAGAAGAGCTCCACACGTTCCTTGTCTTTTTCCGAGAGACGTTCAAAAAACCGGATCATGCCGTCCGGGGCGATTCGTGCATCGGCCAAGAGGCGAATGCCGGTGACATCCGCTTCCGTCTCCTGCTCGCGGCCGAACTTCAATGTGGCCAACTCCAAACCCAGTTGCCTGGCCAGCCCGATCAGACCTTGCTGATCTCCCACGAGAATACTCACCACCGCGGCTAATCCCATCATCTTTACGAGCCGTTCCATCCCATGCCGCTGCAACACGTGGTTCAACTCATGACTCAACACTCCGGCCACTTCTTCGCCGCTCTCCGCCTTCTTCATCAAGCCGGTGAACACCACCACATAGCCCCCCGGCAACGCAAACGCGTTCACCACCGGGCTCTGCACCACCGACACCTGAAACGTATAGGGGTTGTCGGGAATCTTGGCCGTCATGCGCTGGGTCATTTCCTGCACCGCGCTGACGGCCGGGCCGTCCTTGAGCACCGTTTCTTTGGAGAGGAAGTCCTGGTAGACCGTTTCGCCGAGCTTCTGTTCCCACTGAACCGGTATGCGGGCGACCGCCCATTCGACGATCAGATCCGACCCGAACCACAGCATCAATCCCAGTCCGACCACCACCCCCACGGCACTGCCCCACAAGGCACGATGGCTGTGGCGCGCCCGACGAACCTGCTCGGCCGCCCGCTCCACATGCGCCATCAATGCAGAGGGAGCGGCGCGTCGAAACGCGATGATCAATGCCGGATCCTTGAGATACAACGTCCGGACCGATGCGCCGGCTCCCCACGACACCACCAGCTGATCATGATCCAGCCCCCCCGCCTCAACGGACATGGCCGTGAATGCGATGGCCTCTTCGACGAGCGGAGAGTTCCCGACCGGAGCCATGGTCAGACCATCCGCCGACACCGTGACATGACAAGGCGCACCGGCGGCAGGCAGGCCATCACCGAAACAGAGCGCGTTGGGAGTAGTCTTCATCGGATTCGATCTTGCGGCTGATCAAAATGGTTGTGAACGAGGCCGCAGGTGAACGCAAACCGGAGGCGTACCCTCAGCGGTATGTTGAGGATTTGTCGTGAGCCGAGAACGAAGTGCACGAGCATTTTGACCGGCCGCTATTCCGAGACAGGGATGAATTGTCTGATCCAATTCCCAAAACTGCCGGGATTGCGGCTTTGGATGTAGACCACGCCGGGGCCACGGAAGCGGCACACCAGCCCTTCACCTGACGTCAAACTGGCAATCCAGCCGGAGGAGGCCTTTTCGATATTGTATGTGGTGGTGGACGTCCAGGCGACCAGGTGGCTGTTGTCGACGATATACTCTTCGTTCGGCTTCAGCTCTATTTTGTGGATCGCCCCGAAGCTGTTCAGGATCAGCTGGCCGGTCCCGCCGATCTTCAGGATAAAAAACCCTTCGCCGCCCAGCAGGCCGCGCGTGAGACTTTGCATCTTGCTCTCGATCTTCACTCCTTCCGCGCCGGCCAGAAACCCATCCTTCTGCACCATGTATTCATTCACGCCGTCGAGATCCAGCAAGACAATTTCACCGGGTACGGTCGGGGCCAGGAGCACTTCTCCCGCTCCACGGCTGGCCCGGAGCGTCTGGAAGAAAAACTTCTCGCCGCTGAGCATCTTTCGTGACAAGGCGCCCAGGAAACCGCCCTCCATTTTGCTTTCGATATCGATCGTCGGCGAGGCGGCCACCATGGCGCCGGACTCGGCTTTCACCGTCTCCCCTTCGTTCAGATAGACGCGCACCATCGGAAATGCCCCGGGATACAGAATCTCACTCTTCATCTCGCGCTCCCTTCTTGAAACCACAGCCCCCTGACGATGCAGCCGATTCTGTGGAATGTCCCCCATCCTGTCAAGTCACGCCCGACTTCCAGCCAGGCACCGTCTTATGCGACCGGCGCGGCCTGCTCAAGATCGGCAGAGTTTACTCCGATAGAGACCACACGGGCACCCTCATGTTCGAATAGGCGAGTCGTCTTCATGACGAATGCCCTGGTGACCGACCACCCGGCTCACTGCATGAACCGTATGCGAGCGTACCCATGAAGAGAGTCGTCATCGAAGAACTCACGACTGGCATGATTCTCGCCAAACCGGTCACCAACAACGCCGGGTTGGTAGTGCTTCCTGTCGGCGCCGAGCTGGATGAAGCGACCCTCTCACGATTGCAGCGACTCGGCCTGACGTCCGTCTATGTGGAGGGGGAGTCGGGTGACGCGAGCGGCAAGACGCTCGACGAACTGGAGGCCGAGCTCGACCACCGCTTTCGACTGGCGGCGCAGGATCCGATTCAATGCCAACTACGCGAGGCGATTCGACTCCACCTTCGAACCACGCATGGAATCAGCGACCATCCGGAGGCGACGCCATCGGCATGAATCCATCAGGGAACATTGATCTCCGACGGCGAATCGAGCAAGTCGGTGAGCTACCGACCCTCCCGCATGTCGTCCAAAAACTGGCTTCCATGATCGGCCGCCCCAACGTATCGGCGGAAGAAATCGGGGCTCTGATTGAAAAGGATCAAGTGCTGTCCGCCAAAGTTTTGCGGCTGGCCAATTCGCCGTTTTATGGATTTCCTTCGCGGATCGCGTCGGTCGCCCATGCCGTAGTGGTCCTGGGCCTGAACGTGGTGAAGGGCCTCACCCTTTGCGCGACGGCGTTCGACATGATGCGAAACGCCGGCATGAACGAACTCTGGCGGCACTCGCTCGGGGTTGCGATGACCGCGCATATTCTGGGCACCAAGGCGGCCATGAAAAATCCCGAGGAAGTGTTTGTCGCCGGACTCCTGCACGACATCGGCAAGGTCGTGCTGTACGTGAAATGGCCCGATGTCGGCCAACAGATCACCGCCGTGACCCGCAACACGTCCCAGCCCCTGATGAACGTGGAGCAGGAATTGTTCGAGGTGACCCATGCCGATGTCGGAGGCTGGCTCGCGAGCGCCTGGCACCTTCCGACCAGCCTGCGCGAACCCATTCTCCACCACCACACCCCTGCGGCCGCTCAGGACGCGAAACTCCAAACTGCCATCGTGCACGTCGCCGATGTCCTGGTGAAGGGTCTGGCCTGCGGCAATCCCGGCGACAACCTGGTCCCGCCGCTCTCCCGGCAAGCCTGGGAGCTGGTGGGTCTGGACGCGCAGAGCCTCGCCCACTGCCTCGCCCAGGCCTCGGAAGAGTTCCAGACCATCGACGACTACTTATGAGCGGATCTGAACAGAACCGGCGCATTCTGTTGCTGCACAGCGACCCGCTTGAAATCGAACGATTGACAGCGGGATTGAACCGGTCAGGATTTACGGTGGTGGCTGCGGATGCCGGCCGCCTGGCGATGCACGAACTGGTGCATGACCCGCCCTGTCTGGTGCTCGCGGCCGAAGGCACCCACGGCCGGTCGGCAGATACGTTAGCCCGGGACTTGCGCGCCGACCCCTTCCTGGGACGATTGCCCCTGATCATGTTGGTGCGTGATATCCGGGTCAACGATTTGGATTGGGCAACGCTGGGGGTGGACGACTATATCGCCGTCCCTTACCGCCCCGACGAAGTGCCGCAGCGGGTACGCCTCTGCCTGAGCCGGCTTGCACGCTCGCTGGACGCGAATCCCCTTACCAGACTCCCCGGCAACAGCACGATTCTCCATGAAACGACCGCCCGCATCGAAAGCCGGCAGCCCTTCGCGCTGGCTTACCTGGATATCGACAACTTCAAGTCGTTCAACGACCGCTATGGCTATGCCCGCGGCGACGAAGTCCTGGTCGTCACCTGCCGCATCCTTACGACCGTGGTCAGTGAGCTCACCGGTACCGACGGATTCGTCGGGCATGTGGGTGGAGACGACTTTGTGTTTATGAGCGCCCCCTCCTCCATCGATGCGATTTGTCAGACTCTCATCAAGCGGTTCGACCTGGTCATTCCGGACTTTTACGATCCGGAGGATCGACAGGCGGGATTCATCGACTCCGTCGATCGCCGCGGCAACCACGAACGATTTCCCATCATGAGTCTGTCCATCGCCGTGGTGACGAATGAACATCGCGTGATCTCCCACCCGGGAGATGTCAGTAAGATTGCCTCGGAATTGAAGAAGGTCGCCAAGAGCCGGCCCGGTAGCGTCTACGTGAAAGACGGCCGGAAAACAGATTCTGCTGATTCAACGCCTGAATCGACCTGTTAGGTGTACAAGAAAACTGTCATGGGGAGAGACCGATCGGCACGCTCCAATGATTACTGTGCCGGTGGCCCGCCGGGTGCCTGTCCGCCGCCGTTCACGCCATACTGACGACGAAGTTCACGCCGGTAGGCACGCCGCTCCTCAGGAGACATGCTTTTGAATTTTTCCCGCAGTTCTTTACGCTGTTCGGACGGGAGGGACCTGAACCACCGCCGGGCGTCGCGCACCGACTCGCGTTGTTCAGGAGGAAGCTGGCGAAACTGCTGATACCGCTCACGCAGCTGTTGCTGCTGCTCCGGCGGAAGCGTCCGCCATTGCTTGAACCGTTGCTTGGCTTCCTGACGCTCTTCCGGCGTCATCGTCCCCCACTGCTGCGCCCCGTTGCGCAACCGTTGTTGTTTGCGCGGGGGCAGCTGATCCCAGTTGTCACTGAACCGCTGCAGCAGTTGCTGCTCGCCGGGGCTCAACTGGCTCCACGGCACGCCCGCCGGATCGCCCTGCGCCCAGGCAGAAGCCACGCCAGCTCCCAACACAAGTACCCACACAAGTAGCGCTCTCATGGTCCGGGCTGCATCCTCATCGGCTCACGTGGGCCGTTCGAATTGCGATTCGGCTCACGGCCCTTCAACGGGGTTCGGGAACTTGTCGCCGGGCCTCTCGTATCGTCCTTGGATGTCGGACGTTCCTCTCTGGGAACATCCTCGGTGACTTCAAATGGATCCACCCAGCGGCCTGAGTCGTTCTGCCAGGACCCCAGGAAGTCGAGAAAATCGGCATCGATCTCGTCCGGTTTCGGCGCCGGCTCCGGAGCGGCCTGGGCCAGAGAGGCACACAGACACAGACCGAGCCACAGCCAAGGACTAGCCGGTCGTGGCAGTGCCATCGGCCAGCCAGTGGTAAAATTCGAGATCTTCCGACAATTCGATATTTTCAGGCGATTGCATCAGCTCAAGATCTTCGAGCAGAAGATGGGAGTGGTTCGCACTATTGGATTGCCACGTCCACAGGCTGACGGCCAGTGCCATCATCGACGCCAGCGCCATGCCGCCGGCCCACCTGAGCCAGGGCCGCCGTCGCCGCGAGGCTGCCTCCAGCGCATTCAGCCTGGCACGCTGCACCGACAGCACCGTCTTCTGCTCGAGATCCTGCACACTCTGATCGAGGAGGTGTTTCGCCGTCACCGCGAGCGGATTCCGTTGTTCATCCGATCGTTCGTTCATGGCCAATGCGCTCCCAACCGCGTTCGCAACACCTGCAATGCCCGGAACAAATGCGTTTTGACACTGCCTTGCGAACAGCCCATGGCTTGAGCCGTTTGCGCGACATCCAGTTCTTCCCAGATGCGCAATAGAAACGCCTGCTGTTGCCGCAGCGGAAGGGCTCGCAACGCGACCTCCAACTCCGCACAGGCCCGCTTGCGCTGCACCTCCTCATCCGGCGCTGCGGCGGTCGCATCGGCGATTTGTTCCAGCGGATCTTCCCCCTCCTCCCCATCCTGGGAGACACGGAAAAATTCCCGCACGCGATTGCGCACCCTCTCGCGGCGATACCAGTCGCGGATGCGACTCTGCAGAATACAGTGGAACAACGGGCCCCATTCCTCCTCGGCCCGTTCGCCATACTTGTGTGCCAGCTTCAACATGGCATCCTGCACCAGATCGAGCGCCTCATCCTCATTCCCCGTGGCGATATGGGCCATGCGGAATGCGCGCCGCTCAATCCCTGCCAGGAACCGATCCAATGCCTGGGTTCGATCCAGTGATCCCACCCTCTCACCCAGGCACAGGCTGCCTGGCTGTCCATCGACGGCAATCTGGGAATGACAGCCGTTCATTCCCACCTATCCACTACCACGCGGGAACCTGCTAGGCCACAATCTTCAATACCTGTCGACACGAGGAACGCCTGCTGCAGGCCCATCCCATAGTGGGCACTTCTCCGAACGCAGACACTGGTGGCCCGGCTGAAGCTGAGATCGGATAGATTTTCGACTCGAACGACCGTGAAATCAAGGAAAGGCAGGCAATGCACCATGGCATCACCGACCATCCCCTCGCCCATCCCCTCTTCCCGTCTGTGGCTCGTCATGCCCTCTCCCCTTCCTGGAAGACCGCGTGCTCGGAGAGGACAACGCATCAGGATGCTTCCGGTTGACCGGGCTGAAAGGGAAGGTGGGAGGGAGGGGCAGCAGTAGACCAGAATGTGGGTGAGGGGATCGGGTTACTTGGATTTATCGGCGTCTGCAGGCCGCTTTCCACCGGCCCATGCGACCGAGGGAATCGGCGCCACCAGGTCGTACCGGTCCTGTGCTTCATTGTCCTTCAAGTCCTGGCCGACACTATAGAGGACGCCCTTCTTCATATTCACCAGGATGGGGAAACCGGTGAAGGGGTCGTAGACGCCTTGCCCCGCCTTGGCAATTCTGGTGAGCAGGTCTTGCTCCGGTGGCGTCCGGCGCAACCAGGCCTGCAGGGATGCCAGCCGTAAGCGCGCATCCGTTTCCAGCACTCGACCTGCGTAGGTCTCCCATGTCGGAAGGGGATCCACCCCGACGAGGCTTTCAATGGGATTCATCACCATGTCCCCGATCCCATACGGAGGCGGGTGTACGAACTGAGACTGTTTCGGCAAATCGGTATACCGCCCCTCTGCAGCAGCCTTGCCCGCAGCCTCATAATATTGCGCATAGGCATTGAACCGGCGCTGCTTCGGCAGCGGTAACGCTGCCGCGATGGAGCCATAGAACGGCCGGGCATCGGATCGGTCCTCGGTTACCGCTTCGTCCAGCGTCTTGGTGGCCAGCACGAACTGACTCTGCATCGGCCAACGAACCGACTGCTCTGTCTGCTCAAGCGGCCGGGCGAGTTTAGCCAATCGGCTGACGAATCGGTCGTCAAGCTCAGGCCGGAGCAAGAGTCCGCTCATGACCATGACATCATCCTTCATCGCGGCACTGGCCAGCATTTTCACCGGCAATGTCTTAGCCTGCCCCAAGACCGTACGCCAGGCCGTCAAATCGGTCTCAAGTCGTGCAACCCCGGCCTCAACATCCTGTGCAAACCCCTCGGCAATATAGAGTTGATGAGCATAGAGAATCAGACCGCAGTTCGGGGTAATTGGTTGTCCATATCCCCAATCTTCAAAGGGCTTTGTCAGCCACTGCCGGTATCGGCCCATACTGACCTCGGCCCGGGATGCCCATCCCTTCACATCCGTCGCCTCCGCACGCATCTGCGCCGCCGGATCGGCAGTCTTCATCCACTTGCCCATCGACTCCGCCGAAGCTCCCTGATCCCCGCCGGACGATGCTCCCTCACCGGTCAGGCAAGTGTGGGCATAGGCACGATCGGCCCCCTCAACGCGCCGGTCTATCCCGGCCTGTACTGGATCCTGGGACGCCGCGGCGCCGAATCCAAGGAGAAGGACATATCCGTTCTTGCTGGAATCCTGCAATGTACGTTGCGGCACCGACGTCATCGCACGATAGGCCGCGCCGGGCTGCTCCTCCAGGACGAGCCACGTCAGTGCGACCGCCCCGACCACTCCGCCGATCAGGGCCAGCGTGAGTCCGACCAACGCGAGGGCCATGACGACTAAGGACTGGGTCGTCGAGACTCCGGCTCCCACCAGAGAGGCTACCAGCTCGCCCATTCGAGTCCACGCGCCGGCTCCGGCAGGCTGACTCGGCTTGGGCCGAGCAACAGGCGCGTCCACGGGCATAGGCGCCACAGCTTCCTGTTCGTCGGGCAGGCGTTCCACAGCAACAACGGCGGGCTCCTGTTGCTCGACAGACACAGCAGGAACAGGAGCCGGCGCTTCATCCGAAACGGTCGCAGGGGGATCGGCCTCAGCAACTTCATCCGGAACGGGTGCTGCCGGCTTCTTGAGCCAGCGTGTCAGCATGTTCCCGGTTGAGGCGCTCGGAGTCGGCTTAGACGACGAGTCATCCCACAGAATCCGCAGCCCCTCACCTGCATCGGTCTGAGAATCGGCCTGAGCCGTTGAAGTCAGCGCCTGCTTCTCCGAAGAAGCCACAGACTCAGCAGGTGTCTCCAGGAGTTCTTCCGCTGGAGTAACGGCCGTCGCTTGCGTGGGCTCGACCAGAGGGAATACCGGTTCCTCCGTTGCGGCAACGATCGGCGAGGGAGCCGGTGGAAGTGAGACTGTCTCAGGAGCCGGAGTGAGTGATGTCTCCACCGGGGGCTCAGTGAATTCGCTTATGGAAACCCTGTCAACGGCACGAACCTCCACCGCCAATTGAGAGGATGGCTCCTGATCGGTCACCACCATCTCCGGTTCTGATTGAGGTGTCACCTCCGGATCAACCGGCGACAAGGGAGCATCCGGTACAACCGGCTCGACTCCCGCAACCGGCTGCTCGTCGGCCAGGGAAGGCGTGGCGACAGGAGCGAGGTCCTCGGCGACCGCCTCCGGCGCAGGCTCGGCCATGACATTCTGTAAGCCAAGACTCTCCGCGGGCTGCTCCACCGGTAGGACTGGTTCCACAGGCAATTCCGCAACCGCCTCGCCGACCGGGGCCTGAAGCTCTTCGACGACGACCAGCTCCGGTTCCGTCGGCGGCACGTCGGTGCTCACGGCGATGGCAAACTCCGTCACCGGTTCGACTGGAGCAGAACGCGGTTCCTCTAAAACCGTGGCGACAACCGACTCACGGTCGGCTAGGCGCAACGGAGGCTCCACCGCTCGATCGATCGTGGATTCGGCCGGTTGCTCAGCTTCAGGCACGGCGTCCGGAATCGGCCCCTCGACCGCCTTGGAATTCTCGACTGGAATACGAATAGATTCCTCAGGCACCGCAATCGGCGCATCCGGGGAGAGAATCCGCAACTCCGAAGTCTCTGTGGCGGCAGGCTCCACAGGGCGATCAGCAACGGCTTCAACCGAATACGCCTCTCCGACAACCGGTGCCTCAGTCGCGTCGGACACGACAGGCAAAACTACCGTGGTGTCCTGCACTGCCACGGCACCCCCGGTAGAGGCCGGGCCAAATTCCGGCTCAGGCTCCTGGCGCGGAATCGTGACGTCGTCCACTTCAATCTGTTCCCATGGCATGGGCGCCGACAAAGATGTGGCTGCACCGGCCTGATCAGCCGGGATGTCCGGTACCGTCGCCTCGAACAAGGGGGACTCTTCCTCTGCGGGAGCTGGTGGAGCCGTCAGCGAGCCGGCCGTCTGCTCCTGTACCGCAGCATCGGGCGCAGGCTTCTGCTCACCATCCGAAAGCGTCTGAGCGGGCGTAGGAGACGCTTGCATGGCCGCCACAGCCGCAAGAATTTCCTCCCATGAGAGTCCCGATGAGGTGAGTTCCGAAGGACGCGGTGAAGGAAGCGACTCCGCGTCCTGATTGACCTCGACCGCCTGGTTTGGCGCAGGAGACTCGATCGTTTGCTCGACCTCGTCCGTTCCAAGCTCCGCCAGGGGCTGAGTATGCGGATCCACAGCACTCGTTGCTTCTTCGATCTGATCCCAGGGCATCGGCGCAGGACTTGTCGGAGCTTGGGCAATAGGGTGGCTACTGGCCTGGGTGAGCACTTCGATCGTCGGCGTGAGGGGCTCAGACACTGATGCCTGGAGGGCCATCTCGTCGGACGGCATCGGAGCGGCGGCAGCCGGCGGTTCAGGTTCGACAGGTTGGATGGGAGCCACCCCGGCCAACGACAGCGTTGAGACCTCATTCTGCGTTGGCGGCAATGACTCGGGTTCAACCATGACCGGTTCCGGACTCGACGGCGGCGGCGAGGGGATTACGACCGCAACCTCTTCGATCTGGTCCCAAGGCATGGGCGCGGGGCTCGCCGGTGCTGTGGCAATCGGGTGCGCACTGGACTGCGTGAGAACCTCGATCGTGGGGCCTGCCGACTCGGCCACTGATGGTGTGGGAACCGTCTCTCCCGAATGGGTAGGAGTAATACCCGCCGGCGCCGCCGGTCCTTCAGGCTGCGGAGAAATGGTCCCACCGGCCTCTTCTACTTGGTCCCAAGGCATTGGAACGGACTGTGCCAACGGTGTAGTAATCGAGTCAGGACCGGTTTTCGCCGACGCGTCAACCATTGGGGGGGACATTTCAGCAACCGGTGCAGGCACTATTTCGGTCGGCTCTGTCGAAGCAAGAGCGACATCTACGACAGGACGATCACTTTCACCGGCAACCGGCACCGGCTCCACCGCCGGGGTGACGGCTGAAACGGAGGACTCAGATTGAGGTGGAACGTCCGACTCCTGCGGCGCATCGACCGGCAGCGTGACCGACAGTGACTCCTCCGGCCTAGCCTGCGGTAGACCTTCCGTCACCGCATCCAGGGTGGAAGAGGGAGTGGCGGCAGCGATCACCTCAGGGGACTGCTCGACCGCCGAGATCTGGACTTCCTGTTGGCATGGGACATCACCGGAGGCCGTCTCCACCTGCTCCCAAGGCATAACCACGGCGGAGTCTGTGTCAGGGGGAGTCTCGTCGAGTGCCGGAGCTGGAGCGGTCGCACTGAGAGTATCGACCGCGGAAGGCTGGGGAGACGCTTGCAGGACCTGCCCCGTAACCGTGTCGAACATGGCCGCGAAACGAAAGGCCACCGGACTTCCCGGGGCTAGGGAACGAATTCGCACAAAGAGATCGCTCGCCCGGTTCGGATGGTCGGTGTCCGGATCTTCCAGCAACACCTCCACCGCCTTGCCGTACTCGGCCACCGCTGCCATGACGTCGCCCTTTTCCTCATAAACACGGCCCAGCATCTCCAGGAACGGAACATAGCGGGGTCCCGCCGTTAGATACTCCCGCAGGAGCGACTCCGCCAACCAATAGTCCTGCCGCTCCATCGCCTCCCGAGCCAGGGATTCAAACGCCGTCCTGGCGCTCATGAGACTGCCCAGCCGCAGGTGGAGCGTGGCGAAGAGGCGCCGGGCTTCCGCGTTGAGCGGGTCAAGCGCGAGCAGGTCTTTCAACGCAGAGGACGCCCGGCCATACTTGCCGGCGTTCATTTGTGTAATGG
>Ga0268299_1004054_pt1 | contig 12141 bp, 7 predicted proteins | sample NOBtaG_FD_193484 | JGI IMG/M metagenome (GOLD analysis project Ga0268299, IMG submission 193484) | Activated sludge microbial communities from bioreactor in Nijmegen, Gelderland, Netherland - NOB reactor | ecosystem: Engineered > Bioreactor > Aerobic > Activated sludge | place: Netherlands...
CACCGCGGTCAACGACGACAGCCAACGCGGCCGGACCGGACGTCGCTCCAAGACCATCGTCTACGACGCGCGGCCCGGCGGCATGGGTGCGCGGCAGATCATGCTGTACGACCGCCGCACCGGGTTCCGCACCGCGCTCACCGCGGGCGGGGCCGACAGCATCAACGCCGCGATCGACGACGGCGAGCGCGTGGTCGTCTTCGAATCGGCGGCCGACTTCTTCGCAACCGGCGCGGGCGGCACGCAGATCTACAAGATCGATCTTCGGAAGACGCTGCTGGGGTGCCCGTTCCCCTGCCCGTCGAGCGGCAACGCCGGGCTCTCGCAGCTCACCAACAAGACCGGCAACAGCAAGAACGCCGTCACGAGCAACAGCGGCAAGGTCGTCGCGTTCGAGTCCGACGCCGATCTCATGAACGTCGGGCAGACCGAGAGCCAGATCTACGTCCACGACGGCAAGAACAACCTCCTCGCACGCGTGACCCACGGCCCGGGCGCTGCGCGGAACGCGAGCATCACCCGCGACGGCGGCCGCATCCTGTTCGAGTCGACGGCCAACCTGGCCGGTCTCGGCACCGGCGGCACCCAGATCTTCTCGTACCGCCGGAAGAAGGGCACGATGCAGCAGGTCACGACGCAACCGGGCGGCACGTGCACCAACGCCTCGGTGTCGTCCAACGGCCGCGCGGTCGCGTTCCTCTCGCCGAGCGACCTCCTCGGGCTCGGCAGCACCGGTCCCGAGGTCTACTCGTACGACCTCAAGAAGAACGCGCTCGTGCAGCTGACCGACGCGCCGGCCTCGGTCAGCTCGCCGTCGTACGCGTCCGGCGTCTTCACCGTCTTTCTCGCCGACGGCGACCTCGCCGGGAATGGCAGCCCCGGCACCCAGCTCTACCTCGTCAACCTTTTCGCCCTCGGCAACCAGCAAGTTCCGTAACAAGCCGTTTCGCCGTCGGGCCGTTGCGAGGTCGTGGGTCGGTTCGATGCGCGGTAGGGGTACACTCCTACGGTCGCGGGGCCGCTGGTGCCGGCGCTTACTACTCGCCGCTGCCACTCTGACTTGGGCACACGCGAGCTGACCGCCGGGGGGTGAGCGCCACAGCGCTCACGTCCATCCCGGCGACGAGCCGCTCCCCGGAGCGACCCCTACCACGCATCGAACCGACCCACGACGCGGTCAGGACGGCGGCAATACGTCGATTCTGGCGTCGCCGCCGCTTGCGCTCGAATCGATGCCCGTCGCTGGATCGCGCGCCGAGATCGTTGCCGAGCCGACGGCGCGCACCTCGAGCTTGCTCTTGTCGCCGGCGGTGTTCGGCGCCGCCACGATCGCGGGGTCGGACGAGCGGTACTCGACCTTCTGCGTGAGGTTCCGGACGGTGCCGCCCGCGTAGTGGCCGGTCGCGGTGAGATGCGGCGTGTCGCCGACGCGGCGCTTCGTCCGCTCCGGCGTCAGCACGATCCGCTCGAGCGCGCCGAGGACGTGGAACGTCGCATCGTCGTTGCTCGTGCTCGACCGGACGCCCGTTTTCGGCTCGACGACCGCGATCGTCACGGTGCCGGGCGCGAGCGCCTCGATCCGGCTGCGGTCGCCCTTCGTGTTGGAAGCGCGGGCGATCGCGGGATCGCTCGACGCGTACTCGACCTTCTGGGTCAGATTGCGCGTCTCGCCGCCGGCGTAGTGGCCGGTCACGGTGAAGTGCTGCGACTCGCCGACGGAACGCCGCGCTTCCCGCGGGCCGACGGTGACGCGCTCGAGCTTTCCCGTCGGCGGTTTCGATCCGCCACGCTCGCAGCCGGCGAGCGCGAGCGCCGCGAGCAGGAGGATCCACGGGCGTCGACCGGCCGTCACGCGTCAGGACTAGCCGGTCGGGGCACGGCGGTCGATCGGCCCGCGCGCCGCGATGCGGCCTACGATCCGACCTTCCGCTGTGGCGCCGTGTCGGCGGTCTTCGCCGCTTCTTCCTCGGCGTGCTTCATGAACATCTGCTGCGCGGCGTTCATCGCGGCACCCATGAACTCGTTCATGTTGTCGCGGCACCACTGGATCGACGCCTCGCGGTTGGCGGACGCGCCCCGGAAGTGCGGCGTCACGTGGCGCGCCCAGAGCTCGTACGACTTCCGGGTGTGCTCCCACTCCGCCCAGTTGTGCGCGAGCTGGAGGAAGCAGCCGAAGCCGCCGCTCTGCTGGCGCAGGCGCTCGAGCTGCGCGATCGCGTCGTCGGGCGTGCCGATGACGGCCTGCCCGGACTCGACGAGCGCCGTCGCCGGGTCGTCCGCATGGAACGCGTCGCCGACGGCGGCCGGGTTGAACATCGTGAAGTAGTCGATCCAGCGCCGGAGCCCGTATCGCACGTTCGCGAACGCCTGCTCGCGGGTCGGCGCGAGGTGCACGGGCCCGACCAGGCGGAGCCGGCTCCGATCCATCACGGCACCGCGCGCCGCCGCGATGTCGGTCGCGATCTGCCAGTTGGTGCCGAGGACGTCGTACCCCGCCGCGGTCGTCGCGGCGACGCACAGCATGCCGAGCCCGTACTTGCCCGCGAGGCGCCCGCCCGACGGCGTGATCGTGCTCGCGACGCACACCTCGGGATGGGGCTTCGTGTACGGCAGGAGCTGCACGCGCGCGTTCTGGAGGTCGTACCATTCGGTCTTCTCGGTCACGACCTCGCCGCGGAAGAGCCGCAGGATCACGTCGAGCGACTCGGCCATGCGATCGCGCTGCTTCGCGACCGGAATGCCGAGCATGAAGGCGTCCGACGGCAGGAGGCCCGGCCCCGCACCGAACATCACCCGGCCGCGCGTCATGTGGTCGAGCTGGAGGATGCGATTCGCGACCATGAGCGGGTTGTGGTACGGCAGCGACACCACGCCGGTCCCGAGCTTGATGCGCTTCGTGCGCTCGGCGGCGGCCGCGATGAAGAGCTCCGGCGACGCGATGATCTCGAAGCCGGCCGAGTGGTGCTCGCCGATCCAGGCTTCCTCGTAGCCGAGTCGATCGAGGTGCTCGACGAGGGCCAGGTCGCGCTGGATGGCTTCGGTCGGGTCTTCGTCCAGCGGGTGGAACGGGGCCAGGAAGATGCCGTTTCTGAGGTCGAATGGCGCCATGGTCGGGGGAAGCTAACCGCGTCGCGGGCGTGGGACAAGCGTGCGGGCTTTGCCGTTTTTCGGAGACTTCGGCCGGCGGCGAGCGCGCAGAGTGACGGCACCACGGGGCTTGCGTTCGACGCGATTCGCGCGATAGCCGAACTCGCACGGAGGTGTTCGGGATGGCGCGTGCCAAGAAGCGGAAGCCAGTGGCGAAGGCGGCACGGAGGAAGGTCGCGAAGGGCGCTGCTTCCCGGCGTGCGACGACGAAGCCGAAGCGCGCAGCGGTCAAGGCGAAAACAACGGCTCGGACGCGCACCACGGGCCGCCCGGCTCGGAAGGCGTCGGACGCTTCGACGGCGATGCGGGCGCTCGCGCAGCGGATCGTCGACGTGACGTTGAGTGACGACGACGAGGCGATTCTCGGGCTGTACGCGGCGAACGTCGAATCGAGCGAGGCGGGCAATCCTCCCGACGTCGGCATCGAGGCGCTGCGCGCGAAGTACGTCGGGTGGCGGAACATGACCAGCGCCACCGCCTTCGAGCCGCGAAGCGTGGTCGTCGACGGCAACGTCATCGTGATCGAGTGGCTCGGCCGCGTGACGCTCGCCGCGTCGGGCCGCCAGGTGGACATGCGCGAGGTCGCGATCCACGAGATCCGCGACGGCAAGATCGTGCGCGAGGCCTTCTACTACAACCCCGCCGTGCTCGCCTGATGGCGGTCGCGCGCGCCGCGACGCTGGCGGTCAACGACGCGACCTACGTCGCGTGGAACGCGCACGACGCGGACGCCGTCGCCGCCGTCTTCGCCGAGGACGCGGTGCTGCGGGAGGCCGGACGCGACGGCGAGATCCGCGGGCGCGCGGCGATCCGCGACCGCGCCGTGACCCTCCTCCGTGGCTTTTCCGATTTCCGCCTGGAGCGCCTGGCACTCGTCGTCGACGGCGACGCGCACGCCGACCGCTGGGTGATGACCGGGACGCACGACGGTGAGCTCTTCGGCATCGCGCCGACGGGCCGGCGCGTCCGCATCGAGGGCGCGACCTTCACCCGCCTCGGCGCCGACGGGCTCGTCGTCGAGGACGTGCACTTCACCGACATGGCGGGATTGCTCGCGCAGCTCGGTCTCGCGTGACCGCGCGCGTCGTCGTCCTCGCGCTCGCGGCGGTGCTGGCCTGCCGCGGCACCGCCCACGCCGTCGATCCCGCGATCCAGGCGCTCGCGCGCGACGTCGTCGGCGTCGGTCAGGGCGTCTACGTCGTCGCCGAGGACGGCACGATCCTCGCCTCCGAAGCCGCCGACCGCGCGGTGCACCCGGCGTCGGTCACGAAGATCGCGACGTCGCTGGCGCTGCTCCAGCGTCTCGGGCCCGACCATCGCTTCACCACCCGCCTCCTCGCGACGGGGCCGATCGAGGCGGGCGTCCTCCGCGGCGATCTCGTCGTCGATGCCGGGAACGACCCGTTCCTCGTGGACGAGGGCGCGGCGCTGATCCTGCGCCGCCTCCACGCGCTCGGGGTCCGGTCGGTCACGGGCGGGCTCGTCGTCCGGGGGTCGCTCGTCTTCGACTGGCAGCGCGACCCGACCGGCGCCGCCTTCGCGCGCGCGCTCGGCGGCCATCTCGGAACCGTCTGGCCGACCGACGCGCCACCGCTCCGCGACGCCAAGCTCACCTTCGGGCGCGCCGCCAAGGCCGGCACCGGTGAGGGCGGCGATCTGCTCCTGACGTATCGCTCGCCGCCGCTGCTCGCGATCCTGAAGGCCCTGAACGGGTATTCGAACAACGTCTTCCACTTCGCGTCCGACACGATCGGCGGATCGCCGGCGGTCGAAAAGGCCACCGCCGCCGCGGTGCCGGCGGACTACGCGAACGAGATCATCATCGCCAACGGCGCCGGCGCCGGCACCGTGAATCGCTTGAGCCCGCGGGTCGCCGTCGCGACCATCGACGCGCTCCGTCGCGAGCTCGCCCGCCTGGGCCGCGACCTCACGGCGGTCCTGCCCGTCTCCGGCATCGACCCCGGCACGCTCCGCGAGCGCCTCCTCGATCCTCCCGCGGGCCGCGGCATCGTCGTCGGCAAGACCGGGACGTACGGCTCGGAGGGCGCGTGCGGCCTCGCCGGCGCGCTCCGGACCACGCGCCACGGCATCGTGACCTTCGCGGTTCTGAATCGGGGGGTCGCCGTACCCGAGGCGCGGCAACGCCAGAACGTGTTCGTCGGGAAGCTCGCCGCGGCCCTCGGCGCCGAGCCCTGGGCGTACGGCGCCCCAGCCGCTCCGGCGTTCGGTCAGGCCCGCATCGAATAGCCGGCGGTTTCCCTGGTCATCCGGACGAGCGCTGCGCTATAGCGCGAGCGGGCTCGACCCGCCGCCCCCTGGGCATCGCGAGCCCGTGCCGACATGCCGAGTCTCGTGCCAGACGTGTCCGATCGTCCGTCGTCCGGGCGGCGCCCTTTCGTGGGACGCGACGGCGAGCTCGACGCCCTTCGCGGGCACCTCGGACGGGCCGGCCTCATCGTCGTGACGGGCGATCCCGGCATCGGCAAGACCAGGCTCGCGGAGGAGTTCGCGGCCGTCGCCGAGGCGAGCGGCGCCGCGGTTCACTGGGGGCACTGCTGGGAAGGCGACGGCGCGCCCGCGTTCTGGCCGTGGATCCAGATCCTCCGCGCGCTCGTCCGCGACGTGCCCGAGTCCCTGCACGCCGAGCTCGCCGACCTCGAACGCCGGCTCGCCGGCGCGAGCGAGTCCGGGCCCATGGACGCGGCCGGAATCGACACGGCGCCGTCGCGCTTCCGGCTCTTCGACGCGGTCACCACCGTGCTCGGCGGCGTCGCGACGACCCGCCCGCTCGTGCTCGTGCTCGAGGACCTGCACTGGGCCGACACGTCTTCGGTCGTGCTCCTCCAGTTCCTCGTCCGTCACGCGCGCGGCGCGCCACTCCTCGTGATCGCGACCTATCGCGACGTCGAGCTCGAGAAATCCCATCCGCTCCGCGCGCCGCTCCGGAACCTCCTGCGGCACGGCGACGCGATGCCGCTCACGGGGCTCGCGCCGGCCGACGTCGCACGCTACGTCGCCGCGACCCTCGGCGACGAACGCGCGCGCTCGCTCGCGACCCGGCTCCATCGCGAGACCGAGGGACATCCGTTCTTCGTCGTCGAGATGGTGCGCCTGCTCGAAGCCAGCACGGCCGCGGCGCTCACCGGCATCCCCGACGGCATCCGCGAGCTCATCGCGCGCCGGCTCCGCCAACGCTCGCCCGACTGCCAACGCCTGCTGGGAATCGCGGCGGTGGTCGGCCGCGATTTCTCGTTGTCGCTGCTGCGGCGCCTGCCCGCGCTCGCCGGCGCCGACCTCCTGACCCTCCTCGGCGAGGCTCTGGATGCACGGCTGGTCACCGTCGGGAACGACCGCGACCAGTACCGCTTCGGCCATGCGCTCGTGCGGGAGGCGCTCTATGCCGATCTCGTGCTCGGCGATCGCATCGCGCTCCATCGCGAAGTCGGCACGGCGATCGAGGCCGCCGCGGGCGACGACGCGCCGATCGCGGTGCTCGCGCATCATTTTCGCGAAGCCGCCGCCGACGGCGATGCCAGCCGCGCGGTGAGCTACGGCATCCTCGCCGGCGAGCGCGCGTCGCGCGCCCTCGCGCACGAGGAGGCCGTCGCGCACTACGAGCGCACGCTCCAGGTGCTCGAGCGCCAACGACCGATCGACGAGGCGCGCCGTTGCCCGCTCCTCATCGCGCTCGGCCTCGCCCGCGTGCGCCTCGGCGATCCCGCCGCCGCGGAAGCGACGTTTCTCCGCGCCGCGTCGCTCGCGCGCGAGCTCGGCCTGCCGGAAGAGCTCGCGCGCGCCGCCCTCGGCGTCGGCGAGGTCGAGCGGCACAGCGACCGCGTCGTGCCGTTGCTCGAAGAGGCGCTCGCCGCGCTCGATACCGGCGACAGCGTGCTCCGCGCCCGCCTGCTCAGCCGCCTCGCGGTCGCGCTCTACTGGGATCGACCGGAAGCCCGGAAGCGCGCGCTCAGCGACGAAGCGGTCGGGATGGCGCGACGGCTCGGATACGTGCCCACCCTCGCGTACTCGCTCAGCAGCCGCATCGCCGCGCTCTCGGGTCCCGACGACGTCGAGGAGCGCCTCGCCGCCTCGCGCGAGATGGTCGAGCTCGCCGCCCAATGCGACAACGCCGAGTTCGCGATGATCGGCCACGGCTGGACCATCGCGGAGAGCCTGGCGCTCGGCGACGTCCAGCAGGCACGCATCGCGATCGCGGCCTTCAGCGAGCTCGCGACGACGGCGCGGCACCCGTACTTCGACTGGTGGCTCGCGGCCATCCGCACCATGGAGGCGATCCTCGACGGCCGACTCGCCGAGGCCGAGCCGCTCGCCGAAGCGTGCTTCGCGCGCGGCCAGCGGACGGTCGCCGTCGACGCGACCCACGTCTTCGCCGGCCATCGGTACGCGCTCTGCATGGAAGGCGAGCGCCACGAGGAGCTCGAGCCGATCGTGCACACGGTCGTCGCGCAGTTTCCGAACATCCCGAGCGGCCACGCCGCGCTCGCACTCCTTCACGCCGATCGCGGCCGCTTCGACGTGGCGATCGCCGAGATGGATCGGCTCGCGCCCGACCGCTTTCGGGTGCTGCCGCGCAATCCCGAGTGGCTCACGTCGATCGCGGTGCTCGCGCAGACCTCGGCGCTCACCCCGGGCGCGCCGCACGCGGCGACGCTCTACGATCTCCTGCTGCCGTATCGCGACCGCCACATCGTCGCGGGCATGGGCGTCATCTACGCCGGATCCGTCGCGCACTTCCTCGGGATCCTCGCGGCTGCCCTCGCACGATGGGATGCCGCAGAGGATCACCTCACGCACGCGCTCGCGGCGCACGAGCGGGTCGGCGCGACGGTGCTCGCGGCGTACACGCGTCACGAGCTCGCGCGCCTGGCGCTGGCACGGCGCGGCCCCGGCGACGACGTGCGCGCCGCGAGCCTCGCGGCTTCGGCGCGTGAAGCCGCGGAACGCTGCGGCATGCGCCGTCTGCTGCGCCTCCTCGGGACCCTGCCGATTCCCGCGCCCCCGCCCGTCGCGGCCGAGCGCCCGCCGGACACGCGCCGCGCGCTCTTCGTGAAGGAGGGCGACTACTGGCGGCTCGGTTGGGACGCGTCCGAGTTCCGGCTCCGGGATCGCGTCGGCCTGCGCTACCTCGCTGCCCTGATCGCCGACCCGGCGGTCGAACGGCTCGCGGTCGACCTCGTCCGCGCCGGCGGCCGGTCGAGCGACGGCGATGCGACGCCCGTCGAGCCGACCGCGGTTCCTCGCGAGCTCGGACGCCCGCGGCAACTGACGAATGCCGAGGCAACCCTCGATCCTCGGGCGGAGGCCGCGTATCGCGAGCGCCTGCGCGAGCTGCGCGACGTCATCGCCGACGCTCGGGGCCAGAACGACCTCGGGCGGATCGCCGCGGCCGAAGGGGAAACCGACGCCATCACCCGCGAGATCGCGCGGAGTCTCGGGCTCGGCAACCGCAGCCGCGACAGCCGTTCGCCGATCGAGCGCGCCCGCATCAGCGCCACGCGCGCGATCCGCGCCGCCATCGACCTGATCCGCGAGCAGGACCCGAGCTTCGGCCGCCACCTCGTCGTGACCGTGAAGACGGGCACCTTCTGCGCCTACGTGCCGGACCCCGAGACCACCGTCACCTGGCAGCTCTGACCGACGTCACACTGTTCCCTCGGAAGTCACGATCCTTCTGCGGAGGTACCCTCATGCGCCGGATCCGAGTCGTCCTCGTTCTCGTCACCGCCATGGCGCTCGGCGCCCCCGCGTCCGCCGTCGCGCTGTTCACGGGCACGTTCACGCCGAGCTCGTGCGTCGCCGCAAAAGTGGCCTGTCTCGCCAAGATGCACGGCTGCCTGCTCAAGTGCCACGAGAAGGCCGCCCGCGCGGGACTCCCCGTCGAATCCGAGTGCCTCGGGAAATGTCGAGACGGGCTCGCCCTCGCGCCGGCCGTGCCCGGACGCGGATGCTGGGCGAAGGCCGAGGCCAAAGGCGACTGCGGCCCCGCCGTCGGCGACGCCGCGACCACGAGCGCGCGGATCGACGCCCACGTCGGCGAGACGGTGCGGAGCCTCCTGCCACTCGGGTCGGCACCGGCGCACCGGTGCAGCTCGAAGAAGATCGGGTGCGTCCGAGCGTACGACGCCTGCGTCCTGAAGGCGGTACGGAAGGCCGCCGTCTCCGGGACTTCGCTCGGCGAGCTCGACCACTGTACTCGCTTTCTCGACGGCTCCGCCGGGAGCTGCGTCGGCAAGCTCGAAGCGAAGTACTGCGGACCGTTCTGCGGTTCGACCGAGCCACCGTGTCAGACGTTCGACGACGAGGGATTGCTCCGTCTCCGCGACGATGCATTCCTCGACGAGGCCATCGACGACCTTCGCGCCGGCCCCCGCGACGTCGACACGCAACGCTGCACCGGCGACACCGCGGTCCGCTGTACGAGCGCGCCCGGCGGCGTCGCGGGCTGCGGCGGCCCGCTCGGCACGTGCGAGTTCCAGGTCGGCGCGCCCATCCCGCAAAACTGGGGTGGATTCCCGATCTGCACTTCGACGCACTGGAGCGGGTCGCTCACCGGGACGTTCGACTCGGCGAGCGGCGCGAGCGCCGGCACGGGCGCCGTGTTCACGGTGTACCGATTGGGAGGGCCGATCGATCAACCCTGTCCCGCCTGTAACGACGACCCGACGCCGAACGATGGGCTCAGCCAGGGCACCTGCACGGGGGGCATCCACTCGGGACACCCGTGTGACGCGAACCACCGCACGACGTTTCCGAGCTTCGGCGCGACGAGCCTCGATTGTCCACCGTCGAGCGGTGTCGCCGGCAGCGCGGCATTGTCGTTCACCACGTCGAACGAGGGCGCGGTCGCGATGACGGTCGACGCCGGGAGCCCGACTTGCAACGGCCTGCCTGGCAAGAAGTGCCTCTGCGCCACGTGCTCGCTCGACAAGGGCATCGCGTGCAACTCGGACGCGGAGTGCGCGCTCGCCGGTGCCGGAACGTGCACGAATTCCAGTGGCGAGCCGCGACGACCGAACGCGTGCTACGACGACTCGACGATCCCGGGCGACGGCTGCGTCGACACGGGCGACACCGGCAACGTCGCCGGTACCTGCTCTGATGGCCCCTACGAGACGCATTGCGCGATAGAAACCTTCCGGAGCTGTATCTCGGACGACGATTGCCCCGCGACGAACGACTCCTGCACCTCGAGCTTCGTACCCTGCTACGTCGGGTACCACGGCAACGTGGGCGACTCGGTCACGGCAATCGGACGCCATGACGCTCCACGAAACGCCGCAGCCGCCATGACGCTCGCCGCGGTGTTCTGTCACCCGGCGTTCGACTCCACGGTGATGAACTCGGTCATGGGCGCGCCGGGGCCCGCGCGTTTCGCGATGACCGGCTTCGGACACGACGACGGGGGTCCGGCCTGCCCGACACGCGCGTCGTTCGTCCCGACCGCCAAGGCCGGCGCGACCGATCTCGGATGGAAAGGGTACGTGAGCGGCGAGCCGCCTTTCGGCGGGACCGCCACGGTGACCGTCGCCGCGTCCTGTACCGGCACGTACCCGGACTGTAGCTGCACCTACACGGGACCGATCGCGAACCCGAACGCGCCCTGAAACGAACTGCGTGCGACTCGGTCGGTGCGCATGCGTACGTGCGTGAGCGCATGCGCACGCGCGAACCGTGCACGCCGCTTGGTCATTTCGAAAAACGATTGAACGAAAAACCTCGGGACGGGTCCGCCGCCCGACCGTCGCAGGGTCGTCACGCCGCACGAAGTTGCACGCGGGCGGGCATCGCGGATTGAGCGCCATGGCAGGCGCGCTACCGGCGTCGCGTGGCATCGCCGTTGCACACATGGGCGATGCACGCGTGCCGGTGGGGAAGGATGCTCGTTCTCGCGAGCGTCGTCGCGATGCTGTCAGGACCTTTGCTGTCCGCCGCCGCGTCCGCCGCGGCCGATGAACCCGCGCGCGCGCAATGTCAGAGCGCGATCGTCGCCGCTGCCGCATCCGCGGGACGCCAGCGCGCGCTCCGGCTCCAGCGCTGTAGCGCGACGGCGTTCCGCTGCCTGCAATCGCGTCCGGACGACGCCGCGTGCATCGAGCGCGCCGCGAAGGAATGCAGGCTCGCCGCGTCGATGCACGAGCGCGCGGAGGAGAAGGCGGCGGCCGCGATCGCGCGCGCCTGCGACGGCCTCGGTCCGGCACTCTGGTCGTCGGACGGCCTCGGCTTCGACGGCGTCGCGCCGGCATGCGCCGCGAGTCACGGCATCACGGTCGAGGACGCGACGACGCTCGGCACGTGCCTCGCGCGAACCGACGGCTGTGCCGACGCCGCGAACACGGCGCTTCTCGTTCCGCGGACGGCGGAAATCCTGCGCACCTTCGCGCTCGAGCCGATCGGCCTTTCCTGCCTCGACGACCACGGAGGCGACGGCGCCCGCGTCCGCGACGCGCGGCGCGTCGGCCGTCCGCTGGAGCGCTGTCTCACGATCACGCTTCGCGACGGGAGCCGCTTCTTCGAGTCGCGCAGCAAGACGCTCGCGACCTGCGCCGCCGCCATGACGTCGTGCCTCGACCTCGGCGGTGAGGCGGCGAGCTCGTGCATCCGCTCGACGGGAGCGGCGTGCGCCGGCCGCCTCGCGGAGCTCGACCTCGAGTCGGGGCGCGTCGAGGGCGTGTGTCGCGAGCCCGTGGTCGCGTTCGCGACCTTGATGGACGCGGCCGGCGGTGGCGGCGCCGCGCTGACCGAAGGATGCAGCGACGTCGGCGTCGCGACGCTCGCCGGGTTCGGCGACTGGCTCACCTGCCTCGAACGCCGGCTCGCGTGCCGGAGCGTGGATCTCGCCGCGACGCTCGCGCCGCGCATCGACGCCTTGTTCGACCAGGCGGGCGTACCCCTCCGACCCGCGTACTGCTCCGCGCCGGCGCAACCGACGCCGACGGCGGAGCCCAGCGCGACCCCGACCGACGTGCCGAGCGCGAC
>Ga0268299_1004055_pt1 | contig 12134 bp, 7 predicted proteins | sample NOBtaG_FD_193484 | JGI IMG/M metagenome (GOLD analysis project Ga0268299, IMG submission 193484) | Activated sludge microbial communities from bioreactor in Nijmegen, Gelderland, Netherland - NOB reactor | ecosystem: Engineered > Bioreactor > Aerobic > Activated sludge | place: Netherlands...
CTCGGCAAGCGTCGCTTCTCGTCGTCGGCCAAGGTCCGAAAGCTCCTCGGGCGCGACCTCATCCCGGGTGACGACGCGATCCGCGCGAGCGGCGAGACGCTGATCCGCTACGGCGCGGTGTAGCGGAGCGCTGTCTGTCCGTCGGCCGGCGAGCGCAATGATCGTCCGAGGCCGCCGCGCGCTCGCGGGCACCCTACGCCGGACTACGCGATACGTCGTACCGTGACCGTGAGCGTCCCGCTGTTGTTGCCGTAATTCGTCCATGCGTCGTTGACGAACAGCCAAAGAAATCCCGAATCGGCAAGCTGACGCTGGGTGCCGTTCCCGATCGTCACGGGACCGCGGCCGATCCGAAACACCAGGCGGCGATACTCCTCAGGGTCCTCCTTGAGGACGAGCTTCAACCATTGCGCCAGGCCGCGATCCTTCGACTCTATCCGCGGGTCCGACGATACGATGCCACAAAGCTCCATCCAGTTTGCCTGCGGAATTCGCCGCGAGAACTCCAGCGCGCGATAGAGAACGTTGCTCCACCCATTCGCGTCGCACGAGATTACGCCGTCCCGGAGATTCCCCTCGGCCGAGATCTCGTAGGTGTGATCCTTTCGAAGGATCAGGCCGGTTCTACACCAGTGGCGATTCGCTTCGACTTCGACGGTATGCGCGTCCCCGACTTTGCTGTACGACGCCATCCGCCGCCAAAGCGTGTTGTTCGCCTTCTCAGCCGGTAGCGCACTGATGTCGACGACGCTCGAGTGGAGATAGCCGACGGAGGGGTCGTACTCTGGGTCGGTCGGGCTGGTCGCCACGGGTGCCCACCGCGGCCAGCTAACGGCGGCGACCATGGCTCCTTCGTAGGAATCATGAGGCTCGGCGGCCTCGAGCTTGCACGCATAGCCGTCGAGGCGTGCTTCGTCGAAACTCGCGCCGGCGCTCTTCGCCTTCGTGACCATCCAATGTAGCGCCACGTTCGCCAGCGTCCGCTTCCCGTCGTTGTAACCGCCGCCGACATCGGAATGGACGCCGCGAAACCAAACTTGTTCGAACTCTTTGCCCTTCCAGGTGGTCGGTTTGACGAACAACGTCGGTAAGAAACTCGACCGAATGTCGTCGCACGCGACTGCATGGTACGCGTGCTCGATGTTGTCGGAGAGGGACAAGTCGTGAAACGAGTTGTCCCAAAGACAACGGACGTTGAACTGCATGCCGAAGACGGGAATGCCGAGCGCGCCGACGGTGTCCCAAGCCCCCAAAAAATGAATCAACGGAGTCGCCACTTGCGCCGATTTCGACGGCGATCTCTTCTCCGCCCTCGTCTTGTAGACGCCGTAATGATCGGCGATCGCATCGACATTCGCTCCCAGCAGTAGCCCGCAGTTGGAGATCCATCCGGCTATCGAGCGCGCTGCATAGGCGCCGCGCGAAAAGCCGAACAGGAAGATCCGATCCCCTTCTTGATAGTTGTCGGCCAGCCAGCTGTAGCCGTCCATGATCTGATCCGAGATGCCCGTCCCTGTGCCACCCTGAAACAAGTCTTCAGCACGGTGGCCCGTTGCCCCAACGCCTCTGAGATACTTGACCAGCTGACGGTCGTTCGTGACGAGCGCCTTGGACACCACTTCCACATTGGTGTCCTCGTCCGACGTCTCCTCGTTCCAAGTGCCGTCACAGCAGACAATCAGATTCCGCACGTCAACTCTCCTTTTCCCTTGAGAATGAACGTGGTGCGTCGTCGAAGGCGGACGTGAGCAGGGTAAGCACGGCGGTCGTGAGGTTCGAGCTCCGATCGCGCGATCTATGTCCTCCGGGGCGCGCTCGATAACCCGAACCGAAGCCGGCGTTCAACGACGTGCGCAAGGTTTGTGCGCCAAGGTGAGACACACGGGTTGATTTCGCCCGGGGTGCCGTTGACGCGCCGATCGCGAATTGGGTGGAGAGCGCGCGACAAGCAGATTGCGATGAATCTTCCGCCCGCCGCCCATAATGACCCCGCCGAATCCGACGCAACGATCGTGCAGCGGGTGGGCACAGAAGGCTGGTCCGTCGAGGAGACGGCCGAGGCGTTCGCGGTCAGCGCGCAAGATCCACAAATGGCGTCGCCGGTTTCGGATGGAGGGGGCGGCTGGGTTGCCCCGCCTCCAGGCGGCTGTCTCAAAATGGCGCATCAAACTTCTGGTGTGCCATCCAATTGCACGTAATGAACGCATCCGACCGTTGATGTTTTTGGGTTGCTTCGTTAGCAAACGCCCTCGCTTGGTCGTCGACAGTAATTCCGGCGGCCGCTGTCCCTAACTGACATCAGACGTCTATTTCCAAGGGTCATCGTCCCACACAAAATCGAGTTGGCCGACAGCTCTCATGCAAATGAGACCGGGTTTCATTGCGCGCTTTCGAGGCCGGTGCAGGTCGCAAATTGATTTCCAGCGAAGGAGTTCAGCTATGCGTGACGTAAAAGTGGTGTTGCGTTTCGTTCGGATCCTTCCGGTCGTTTGTGCGGTGTTGGTTACCCGGACCTTTCCCCTAGAGGCCGCCGAAGCTCCGACAGTCAAGGCTCTCAAGCAGGCTGCTGACAAAGCCGAGAAGTCCGCGGAGAAGGCGGACGAATCCGCTGCGAAGGCCGAGGACGCCACAAAGCAACTGGAAAAGGCTATCGCCGAAGCCAAAAAATACCCGACGGATCTGGAAAATTATCTGGGTGACACGATTGTCTTGAATGGCAGCACGAGGGCTGTCGTCGTTCATCCACTGAGAGAAGACGAGGAAGCCCATAGAAAAGCTTCCGAGGCAGGAAAGGATGCAAAGCCCGCCAGTGAAGTCGTCGTGTCAGCAAAGGACGACGTTGTGTACATCCCGTCAGGGACCTACCTCAAAGGTGGTACGCTCGTGGACGTCTTGAATCGGGTGTATGCCTTCGTTCCAGCCTGTACCTACTGTGAAATCGGTGTAAATTGCGATGCTGGGTTCTACGCTTGCGCCATGCCGCAGGATACGTCGAAGGGTGCTGACGCCGATGTGGTCAAGCAGGCAAAAGAAGAAGGCGTGACCTGCGAGGCTCCGTACAAGCCGAGAAGGATCGAGAAGGGAACCAAGCTCCATATTCGGTTGTCCGATTTCAACGACGTGCCTCCCAATCGCTATGGGGTGACCTTCGGAGGTCTGGTGGTACCCTTCAAGTTCCAGCTGACCGGCAAGCAGGATTTCAAAGCATCCGCGTCGGCCGCTCCGTACATGGGATATCGCCTGGGGTTCACGGGCTCCGGTGTGGAGCTTGCCCCGGTCGTCTTCGCGGGCATCGGCGTAGTCTCGGCCACGAAGACGAAGGAAAAGACGTCCACGACGGACGGCGAAGACGGGACCACGACGAAGACCGAAAAGACGACGACCGAGCTGGCGTCCTTCTCCTACGGGTTCGGGCTCATCGGAACGCTCAAGCGAAGCTTCCATTTCGGCGGGCTGATCGGATTCGATCACACCGGGAGTGGGAAGGGCTACAAATACAACGACAAGCCTTGGTTCGCGGTGGAGCTGGGGGCGTCGTTCAACTAGCGACGTAGCGGACGGCCTCCTGAGGCGCATTTTCACGGGTTCGTTCCAAACCCGTTGGAACGCGCCTCAGGGCAAAGCCGCGTCGCCGACTCTCCGGACGGCGATCGCGTCGTCGAACATCTGGCCACCGAGCCACCAATCGCCGAGCCTGATGGTCGTCGACGGTCCGACGTAGTCGTTCGGCCACGCGAACTCGAGGCGCTTGGTGCGCTCGGGATCCGCGGGATTCCACGTCCAAACCTCACCCGTCGGGTGAGCGAACGACCATCCGCAGTAGTGCTCCATCAGTAGGTAGGCGCCGGTGCTGATCCGTCGAGGCGTCACCAGCGCGACGAGCCGGCCGTCATCGAGGAGCTTGAGATTGTCGGGCGCGGCGTTCGCGCCGAGCCACGCGGTTCCGTCCGGCTTCGCAACGAGCCGGTCTTGTTGGATGCCGAACGCGAACGAAGCCCCAGTACCTGCCGAGTTGACATAGAGCGTGCGCTCGTCCGGGCTGAGCGCAAGACCGTTGGCGCCCTTGACTCGCGCGACGAGCCGCCAGCCTCGGCCCTTACGCCATGCGTATACGGCGCCCGGTTCGACGGCCTCGAGCGGATCGTGCCGCGTCGGCTCCGCGATGGTCGTCGCGGCGGCATTGCCGCAGATCGACATGACCGACGCGTACACCGTGCCGTCGCGCGTGAGGGCGACCGAGTTGAAGTTGAAGCTCGGACCCTCTGGACCCCGGAGCTCGTCGGTTCGGGAGTCGAACACCAAGGTCGGTGTGGCGGTTGGTGCATTCGACCACGTGAAGAAATCGACGTACCCGCCGGCGTTTCTCCAGCCTTCAGCCGGGATCCATCTCATCGTCCTGGTTGCGGCGAGCACGCCGCGGCCGCCTGCAAAATCGGCGTGAGGCTGCCAGTACAACCCTTGCCACGGGGGAGCCTCGGTATCGATCCCGGCCGGAAGGTGCGGCGTTCCACCGAACGGCCGAGGCGTTCCGTTCTCGAGTCGGATGAAAGTGAAGCCCTGCACCGGTCTCCCCGTGGGTCGGCGGCGATCGGCGAGCGAGGTGATCGCTACCTGATTCGAGGTCCCCGATGGTGCATAGGGCCAGCTCGCGACCACGAGATCCTCCGGTCCGGCACCGACCCGGAAACGATCGTCGACTGGGATCGGTGAACGGTGGGCACAGCCCACGGCGAGGACGGTGGTCACGATCGCGGCGCACGTGGTCGTTCTCATCGCGCCGCTTCGATATCACGTCGGAGCACGCCATCGACCGAGCTGTGTCATTTCGGCGCCACAATTCGCGCTCGCAGAACCTATTCACGTTGACCTCTTCGAACGATCGCGGCACTCGCTGCGATCGCGAGGAGGATGGCAATGGCCCCACGTGTAGCGATCGGTGCGGTAGCGGTGATGCTCTTGGCCACGATCATGGGATGTGGCGGACCGACGCGTCGTTACGAAATTCTCCGTCGCGGACCCCTTGCTTCCACGTTCACGGCCGTCGGTGAGGAGCGTCGCGGACAGGACTACAGCAGGGAGTTGGCTTACGTGCAGTCGCGACGAAAGAAGTTCGGCTTCGCGTCGAACGAGGTCCGCGAGAACTTGGTTGGCCTCGCGCTGTCGGGTGGTGGCATCCGGTCGGCGACTTTCGGACTCGGCGTCATGCAGGGTCTTCGCGAGCACGAGGTTCCGTTGCCTCCGGCGTCCTCCTCCGCTCCGCCACGGTCATTGCTGACTCGCATGGATTATCTGAGCGGGACGTCGGGAGGCGCCTACATCACCGGATGGCTCGAAGCTCACTACGGCTCGCCGCTGCACGGCTCTCCGCCGAAACCCCTCAACGAGCGGGGTTGGGAGATCGTCGCGGACAGCGAGCACCGCCTTCTTTCGGAGGACGGTGCCGGAGACGATCCGGCCACTCCGAACGATCACTTGAGCCAGCTCCGGGCACACGCTGGGTTTCTGAAGAGCAATGGCTTCTGGCCGGCCGCCGATATGCTGAAAGCGTATCTGGTTCGTCTTCCGGCAGCGTTCATCATCGACGTCGTGCTGCACTTGAAAGGCAACATCAACTGGCAGCACATGAGCGAGGTCTATCGCGAGCGCATTGCCGACACGTACCTGCACGACCGCGGTGACATGGGCATCGACGAGCTCAACGGCAACGACTACGCGACGCCGTACGTCATCATCAATGGGGCGCTCACCAACATCAACCTGCGCGAGGACGAGCCGTTCGACAAGCTCGGCTACAATTTCGAGTTCACGCGCGACTACACGGGATCCGACGGGCTCGGCTACGTCGAGACGCCTGCCTTCAACCGACGCGTTGCCGGTGTCGAGTGGAGCAGCGAGTGCACATCTGGCGCGCGGAAGCCGACGGCCGTTCTGGTCAAGGACACCGGAACGGCGCCCGAGTCGCTCGATGCGGCGTGGGCGATTGCCGCCTCGGGCGCGGCGTTCGATCCCGACGGGGTCGTTTCCCGGAAGAATGCCTTAGTCCGGTCCCTAGCCGGCTACTTCGGTGCCGCCGTCAACCTCAACATCGGATACGAAACATGGAACTACGCTCGGAGCTTCAACGGCTGGTGGACGCCGTTCGACTACCTTCGCATGTTCACCTACCAGCGGGTCGCCATCTGGATCGGTCGCTCTGCGCGCTGGATCAAGGTCACCGACGGCGGTCACTTCGACAACTCGTCCGTCTTCGCGCTCCTTCGGCGCGGGGTTCAAACGATCATCTCCTCGGAAGCGGGAGCGGACCCCGAGCGTCGCTACGAAGATCGGATGAACCTGAAGCGTCTCGCCGAACAGTTCCTGAAGATCGACGTCCAGCATGAGCAGGCTTGGCTCGGTGACGAGATCTGCCTTCGGAAAGGAGGAAGCGCGGTTGCACGCATCATTTTTCTCAAACCCTCGGTTGATTTCTGCCGCTCGAGCAACACGCCGAACGTGGGCGACGACGCCAAAATTTGCCGTGCGCGCGATCACGACGCCACGTTCCCTCAAACCACCACATTGCAGCAGTGGTACGACCTCGAGACCTTCGAGGCATACCGGCTGCTCGGTCGGAAGATGGCCGCTGAGCGCTTCGAGACGTTGAGCGATTTTCCGCCGCTGGCGGTCTCCTGCCCGCAGACGCCGACCATGGCTGAGAATCAACCCGCCGGGGTTCGGTCTACTCGGTAAACAAGACGTCCCCGCTTCGATCGCTGACGTGCGATTCGGCAGGGAGGCACCCAAGAAGCGTGGCTTGCCGAAGTGGTCGATCACCAGCGGTGCGCGAGAGGTCTGTGAAGCGATAGCTCACCACGGCCGCATCACTGTCACCGTCAGCGGACATCTCGTCCGGTGCATCAGACACTCGTCGCCGCGTCGCGAGCATCCTGCATGGACCGAACAGCACTTGGGCTTGGCCTGCGCGTTGCAGCCTGTGCGGCGATGGCTACCTCGAAGCGTCCTCCGAAGAAGACGAAGCGATCCCTGAAGAGGCGAGCGGAAGTCACCTTGCGCTACCGCGTCGATGGAACCGTCCACGAGATCGCGGTTCCCTTGCCCGCGGACATGCCGCGCATCGCAATGCGCTGGGCGTCGATCGCGCGCATTCGCCGCCGGTGGCGGGATTCGGATCACGTCGACAAGAATCCTCTCGCGGAGAGCCTCAACGACTACGATGTGATGCGAAGTCTGGGGCGCGCCGACGTCATCGAGATCTCGATCCCGTTCGCTAGCAGCTTCCAAGGCTGGGAGGCGCGCATTTTCCCCTGGGAGTGGCTGCTCAGCGATCTGGTGCAACCGTTCCAGCAAGGCGATCGCAAGCCGACCGTCATTCGCCACCTCGACTGCGTGCCTGACAACGCGCTGACGGCGTCCGACGGGCCGATCTACATCGTCGAGAGCGCCCCCAAGGACATCGCCCGCGACTACGACCTCGCGTCGGAGCGTCGTCTCGTGGCGGGCATGCTCGGCCGAGATCCCAAAGACGTGCCCCACTCTCTAGACCCCTCCCTTCAACAGCTCATCGAGATGGTGCGGGAGCTGCAACCGGGACTGATCCACATCGCGGGTATCGACTCTCACCAGGCCGCGGAGCTGATGCCCGAGATCAGGCCGAGCGACAGTCCCGACTGGCAGGTGCTCGACGGCATGTCGCTCCGCTCCCCCGAGGACCCGACGCGTAGACGCCGAGCGACCAGCGACGACTCCGAGATCGAAGCCATGCGAGCGAAGATCGACTCGCGCCTGCTGGTGCGAGCCGAAGATGCCGCGACCGTCCTGGCCGATGCGGCGCGGAAGCCCTTCCTCGTCTCGTTCAACCTCTACAATTCCGCCGCCCGCCTGGCTGCACTTACGGTCGCCGAGGGTGCGCGCGCGGCGATCGGGTTCCAAGACACCATCGACGACGGCGTGGCGGAGCAGTTCTTTGCCGCCCTGTACTATGCCCTGGCGGTCGACGAGCGTTCGCTCGTCGACGCCTTCACCACGGCCGTCGAGGCGGCGCGTGAGTCGTCCTGGGGCCTGCAGGGCGCCTGCATCGTTCTCTGGACGCGAGAGTCGGTCTTCGCATCGAGCGAGAAACGCACCTCCAAGCGGGCCGCGTTGGCCCTGTCTCCGCCGGCGGTTCCCCGCGCTCCCGCGGACGCGCCGGTACGCGCGCGCATCCGCGTCGATTGTCTCGCCGCAAGGGAGGTCAACTACGCGCTGCTCCAGAACGGCAACAGTCCGTTCGAGAAGCTGCACGTCTGGCGAAAGAACTTCGACGGCGACGTGTGTGACATTCGCGTCGCCGTCACCTTGTTCGTCGGCCAGGATTCCTTCCCCTACGTGACGACGTTCGACCTCGAGGCGCATCAGGTGGGACGGAGTCTCGCGCGCGACGTCACCATTCCGCTGACGTCGACGCTCATCCGCACCGAGGCCGAGCGCATGACGAGCACGCTCCGCGTCGAGGTCACCTGCGGGAAGGAGACGGTCTTCGAGAACACCTTGACCGTCATTCTGTCTCCGGTCGACGAGTGGACCGACACCGACGAGAGTCGGCAGTGGCTTCCGTCCTTCGTCCTGCCCCGCGACCCAGCGGTCGCCCGCATCATCGAGTCCGCCCAGCGCTACCTCATGGCGATCACCGACGATCCAGCAGCTGGTTTCGACGGCTACCAAAGCGTCGGAACCAACGACAAAGAGTCGATCGACCGACGCTGCGAGCCGGTGGATCTGCAAGTCCGCGCGATCTGGTCGGCTCTCGTGCACGAGCATCGCCTCAGCTACATCAACCCGCCGCCGTCGTACGGCGACGGGACTCAGCGCCTCCGGATGCCGTCGGTGATCCTCGGCGACCGTCGCGGCACGTGCATCGATCTCGCCTTGCTCGTCTGCGCCTGTCTCGAGCTGATCGACATCTACCCGGTCGTCTTCTTGCTCGAGGGCCATGCCTTCCCTGGCTATTGGCGCGGAGATTACTTCCACGAACAGTTCCGCAGCGCGGACACGGTCGGCAGCGCCGAGGTTCGCTCGGGCATGAGCGCGCGCAATCAGACGGCATACACGGTGGACCGCGAGGGCTACGTCGAGGTGCGCGACCTCGTCCACGAGGGAAAGATCGTCCCGCTCGAGACGGTGTGGCTGACGAACTACAGCGGGTTTCAGGAGGCCGTCGTCGAAGGTGAGCGCAATTTGCGGAGCCGCCTGGAGTTCCATTCGATGATCGACATTACGCTCGCGCGCCGGAGTGGCGTCACCCCGTTGCCGATGGTCGGGAGGGGCGCCTGATGGTCTCCCGCAAAAGCACACGAAGCCTCGGCGACCTGGTGCGCGAGGCGCGTACCGCGATGATCGGCGCGGGCGTCTATCCCGTCGACCACCGCCTGCCGGGAGAAGTGCCGATCGGAAAGTTGCGCCGGCGACGCATGCAGCGCGATGACGACGAGGCGTCGATGTGCGTCACGTTGTTGCGTGACGAGAACGACGTCTTGCGGTGGGAAACCGACGCGGGACCGTCCGCGTTCGTGCCGTCACGGCGCCGTGCCGGCCAGCGCCGCCGCGCCGGCGCGACGCCGAGCGAGATCATCGATCAGTTCAAGTATCGGCCGCTCGCAGGCTCCAAGGTCGGCAAGATGCTGGACGACCTCGACAACGGCTTCAACAAGCTCCGCGGGCTTCGTGCCCTGACGGCGAATGGCTGGGGACCGGTCGGCGCGGTGCCGGTCCAGACTGGACGCATCCTTTTGATCGTGCACGGCACGTTCAGCAGCTCCGCCGCGATCCACGAGGGGCTCTCGGACACGAAGCTCGGCCGCGACTTCCTGCGCGAGGCCGTTGGAAAGAACGGCTACACCCAGGTACTCGCGTTCGAGCACCCTACGCTCTCCGTGAGTCCGTTCCTGAACGGCTTCGATCTCGCGCGCGTCTTTGCCGACACCGCGGCGGAGATCGACGTGATCTGTCACAGCCGCGGCGGTCTTGTCGTGCGCTGGTGGCTCGAAGCGTTGAACGTGAATCCGCAGATTAAGGAGGCGCGCGTCGTGTTCGTCGGATCGCCCCTCGGCGGCACCAGCTTGGCGTCGCCGGAGCGGCTGCGTCAGGCACTGAATCTCCTCACCAACGTGATCGATCTCACCCGGGATGTGGCAGGGATCGCATCGCTCGCGGTGCCGATGATCGGCGTCATCGGTGGCCTGATGCGGCTCGTCGGATCGGCGACGCGGGTGGTTGCCAGCACGCCCGTGATCGACGGAGCAGTCGCGATGATTCCGGGTCTCGCCGCTCAGGCGCGTATGGAGAACAACTTCGAACGCATGCGCCTCGGAATGGCCACACGAGAGATTCCGAAAACGTACAGCGTGATCCGGAGCAACTTCGAGCCGGACCCGGCCGGTTGGAAGTTCTGGAAGTATTTCGTCAAGCCTGTGGAGCGCGCCGCGGACGCGGCCGTCGACTGGGTCTTCGATGACGCCAACGATCTCGTGGTCGACACAATCTCGATGAGCGAGCTTTCAACGCAGCTCGCCATCACCGAGGTCGCGTGCATCTGCGATTTCGGTACGAACCCCGCCGTCCACCATCTGAACTATTTCAGCCAGACGCGCACCGTCGAGTTCCTCGCGAATCGGCTCGCCCGATAAGACCAGGAACAGCGGCTTGTCGTGCTCGCGTCTCAACCTGGAACAGTTTTTCCGCATCGGTCGTTGAGGGTCCCATCGCGCCCTCCCTATAGTCCGACTCCGACGATCGAGTCGTACGCGTACGGAGGGACGACCCATGAAGACGAAAGAGCTCGAGTGGACCGGTGACGTGGAGCGTGGTGCCAAGGGGAAGAAGGCGCGCCGCGTACAGGAGTGGCTCGGTCTCCAAGGAGTATCGGTGGCGGTCGACGAAGACTTCGGAGGTGCCACGGAGATCGCGGTGCGCACCTTTCAGTCGCGCTCCGGCCTTCCGATCACGGGCGTCGTGGATCAATCGACGTTCGATCGGCTGACGGCACCGATGCGGCAGGCGCTGATCGCGCTGCCTCCGAACGGGCGGCGGCTCGGCGAGCTCGTCGTGGCGTATGGGCAGCAGCACGTCGCGCAGGCGCCGCGCGAGATCGGTGGCCCGAACATGGGCCCGTGGGTGCGCCTCTACAACGGCGCCGACGGGAAGGATCAGCTCTGGTGCGCGGGATTCGTCTCGACGCTCGTGCGCCAGGCGTGCGAGTCGCTCGGGATCGACTCGCCCATCAAGCTCTCGGTCGGCTGTGACGCGCTCGCGGCGAATGCGAAAGCAGCGGAGCGTTTCGTCGCTGGCAAGGACGCGTCACCGACGACGATCACGCCGGGCATGATCTTTCTCTTGCAGTCCAAGAAGAACGCCAAAGACTGGATCCACACCGGCATCGTTACCCACGTCGACGCCGATGCAATCGGCACGATCGAGGGAAACACCGACCACGATGGCAGCAGCAACGGCTACGAAGCGACGACGCGGATTCGCGGCTGGGTCCGGAAGGATTTCATCCAGATCTAGTCGGCAATCGATCTAGCAGCCCGTGACTCGTGCGGCTGGAAGAAGGGGGCCGGAGGGCGGAGATGCGTTGCCACGCGCTCGCATGCGAGAGTCGACACGTTAGCAGCGGCGGGTGCCTGGGCTGAGGGCCACGCCGATGGACTCCGACCTGACCGCGTTGCAGGCTGACCGCGCATGCAGACGCCCGATGGAGTGAAGCCGACTACCCAGGTCGCGTATGTCATCGCATCCCGTTGCCGGGTCGCCGACCAGACATTGCGTCCGCACCCTCGCCAATGGCGCGCCGCCGTCCTGCTGCTCGCGACCGGTCTACTCGCCGCTGCAGCCGGCTGCGCCAGCACGACCACCCGCCGCCACCTTCCACCGCTCGATACCGTCGCGCACGTCGACCTCGCCCGCTACTCGGGCACGTGGTTCGAGATCGCGAGCTTCCCGCAGCGTTTCCAAGCGGGCTGCGTCGCGAGCGGCGCCGAGTACACGCCGCGCGCCGACGGCACGATCGCGGTCGTGAACCGCTGCCGCGACCAGACGCTCGACGGTCCCGAGCGCTCCGTCACGGGAATCGCGCGCGTCGTCGACCCCACGACGAACGC
>Ga0268299_1004056_pt1 | contig 12133 bp, 15 predicted proteins | sample NOBtaG_FD_193484 | JGI IMG/M metagenome (GOLD analysis project Ga0268299, IMG submission 193484) | Activated sludge microbial communities from bioreactor in Nijmegen, Gelderland, Netherland - NOB reactor | ecosystem: Engineered > Bioreactor > Aerobic > Activated sludge | place: Netherlands...
TGTCCTGGAACGACGGAGCGTCGTAGCGGACACCGACCTGGACGTTCAGGTACGGCGTGATGGTCCACTCATCCTGGATGTAGGCGCCGAAGAGCGACGAACGGAACCGGACGGCGCCATCGCAGCTGGTCACGCCCGGCGGGCAGATCGGCACACCCACGATGTACTGGTTGGCGGTGCCGGCCGTGAAGTTCGCCTCGGAGTTGAACGCCCACACACCGAAGATCGACTGCGCGAACAGGTTGCGCGCCTTGTACGTCGAGTAGCTGCCACCCACGGTGATGCGGTGGGCGCCCATCGGGATCACGAGGTTGTCGGTGATCTCGACGATGTCCTGGTCGAGTTCGTTGCCGTGCGAGAAGCGCTCGGCGCCGGAGACGATCGTGAAGCCGCCCACGAGGGCCGAGATCTGCGGCACCGGGCCGGAGTACGGCGTGCGGCGGTCGCGGATGGTCGTCAGGCCGGCGTAGATCTCGTTGTACCAGCCGTTGGTGAAGTTCGAGCGCAGCTGGACCACCGAGCCGCCCTTCCGCGAGGTGAAGCGGTAGGCGTTGTTGAGCAGCTGGTACGTGGTGCCGGTGGCCGAGCGGCTGAAGACGTCGTCCTCCGCCTCGCCATAGTTGTGGCGCACCACGAGCGAGGAGTTGAACGGCAGGTCCTGGATGTCGAAGCGGACGAAGACGTTCGTCAGCGGGTTCTCATTGACTCGTGCGCCCGCACCGGCGTTCGGCAGCCCGAAGCTGGTGAGGATGTTGTTGTAGGAGTCGACGCTGGTCTGGCTCGGCACGTTGGTCGCACCCGCCAGGCCGAGGTACGGGCCCGCCGCCGGCGCCGTCTGTCCCTGCAACTCCGCGTTCACGAAGAAGTGGACCTTGTCCTTGATGATCGGGCCGCCGAGCGTGAAGCCGTACTGCTGCTGCTCGAAGTCGGTCAGGTACGGCTGGCTGCGCGTGGTCGACTGGTCGCGGTAGAAGAAGTAGGCGCTGCCGCTGAGGTCGTTGGTGCCGTTCTTGGTCACGGCATTGATGAGGGCGCCCGCGAAGTTGCCGTAGCGCACGTCGAACGGCGACAGGAGCACCTGGTACTGCTTCACGGCGTCGAGACCGATCGACTTGCCGCGCGCCTGGCCGCCGGGCTGGCCGGTGGAGCCGAGGCCGAACAGGTCGGATTCCGTCGCGCCGTCGATCTGGATGTTGTTGTAGCGGTTGTTGGTGCCGCCGCCCGAGAGCCCGGGACCCGAGTTGGAGATCTGCGGCGTGAGCGCCACGAAGTCCGTGAAGTTGCGCCCGAGGGACGGCAGGCGCTGCAGCGACGAGTCCGAGATCGTCGTCGACACGCCGGTGCGCGTCGCGGTGATCACCGGGTCGATCTCCGAGACGATCACCTGGCTCTCGAGGACCGCCGCGCGGGCCGAGAGCTGGAGGTCGACGCGGGTGGTCTGGCCGATGGTGACGTTCTGGCCGCGCTTGGTGACCGGCTCGAAGCCGATGCGCCGCGCGGTCACGTCATAACCGGAGCCGACCTCGAGCCCGAGCACGAGATAGTTGCCGGTCGCGTTGGTCACGGCCGTGCGCGTCGCGCCGGTCTGTGACGAACGGACCAGGATCTGCACCGACTCGAGGCCGGCGCCCGACTCGTCGGTCACGCGGCCGCCGATCGATCCGGTCGTCACCTGCGCGCCAGCGACGCCGGCGCTGAACAGCAGCGCGACGATCGCCCGGAGCACCGTGCTCAAACGGGTCTGCTTCATTGGAAATAGTCCTGGGTAGGTGGGAACGGTGGCTTACAACGGAGATAAGGTACGGTCGACCGTTACATTCGGTCAACGAGGGCCGGTAACGGACGCGCAACCATCGGCCGACAGCGGCCTTGACAGCCGGACTAGGACGCGGTCCCGGACCGACGCCCCACGGTGAGGTAGTAGACGGGGATCCCGACCAGGCAGACGGCGAAGACGCCGAGCGTGGGCATGCGGCTCGTGGACTGCACCAGCGCGTTCCCGAGCAGGTACAGTACGGCCAGCATGAAGAGCGCCGGCACCACGGGGTACCCGGGGCAGCGGAAGCTCGGCTGGTAGTCGGCGCGGCCGCGCAGTCGAAAGATCGACGCCACGGCGAGGAAGTAGAACGGCAGGAAGGCCGTGACGAACGCGTCCGCCAGCTGCTCGAAGCTCCGCAGCAGCACGAAGGTGGCCCCGAGGGCTGCGGTGAGCGCCACGGCCACCCACGGGGTGCCGAACTTGGGGTGCACCGCCGCCACGCCCTTGAAGAACAACCCGTCCTCGGCCATCGCGAAGAAGACGCGCGGACTGGTGAGCAGCACCGTGTTGAGGGTGCCGAACGTCGAGATCATCACGGTCGCGGACACGAACACCACGCCGGCCGGACCGATCACGGCCTGCGCCACGTCGGCCGCCACCAGCGTCGACACGCGGATCTGCTCGATCGGCAGCACGGCCAGGTACGCCAGGTTGGCGAGCAGGTAGATGGCGATGACGAGCAGCGTCCCGCCGATCAGGGCGCGCGGCAGGTTCCGTTGGGGGTCCTTCACCTCGCCGCCGTTGTACGAAAGGTCGGCCCAGCCGTCGAAGGCCCACAGGGTGCTCACGAGCGCGAGGCCGAACGCGGCCACGGTGAAGCTCCCTTCCGGCATCGTCGGCGTGTAGTGGCCGCCGGTCTGCGGCAGCCCCACGGCGAACGCCACCAGGATGATGAACAGGAGCCCGCCGTACTTGGCGACCACCGTCAGGTTGGTGAAGGCCGAGCCCACCTTCACGCCGACGATGTTGAACAGGCCGGTCAGCAGGATCGCGGCGGCGGCGATGTAGCGCACCGACATCCGCTCGTCGAGCGTCGGTGCCGCACCGGTGCGGACGCGCCAGAAGTACTCGGAGAAGGTGATCGCGATCGCGCCGAGCGAGGCCGCGCGGATCATCACCAGCTGGCTCCAGCCGAAGACGAAGGCCGGGACCTTGCCCCAGCCCTGCCGCAGGAACACGTAGATGCCGCCCGTGCGGGGCAGCGCACTGGCCACCTCGGCGAGCGTGAGCGCCCCACAGATCGCGAAGATGCCGCCCGCGACCCACGACGAGAGCATCGCGAGCGGTCCGGGCAGCTTGTCGGCGATGCCGGCGGGCGACCGGAAGATCCCCGACCCGATCGTGGACCCGATCACGACGGCGATGGCGCTCCAGAGGCCGAGCTTGCGCTCGAGGCCCTGTCCTGAGGGGGCAGTCATCCGCCGAAGGTACGCCGCAGGGCTCCCTCCGGGGAGGGGGGCGGGCGATTATTCCCCATGCCCGGTTTGCTGCTCGCTTTCGTCTTCTGGTCGGCGGTCCTCGCCGTCGTCGTCTCGCAGGTCATGATCCTGCGTTCCTCGGCCCGGGTGCTGCGCACCGCGGCCCACCGCAACGTGGCGGTGGAGTGGGTGTTCGCGGTGGGTCCGGCCCTGGCGCTGGCGGCGGTGCTGGCGTTCTCCTGGCGCGCCGCGATGCGCCCTGCGCCCATCCAGGTGGACCTCGCCCCGGTCGCGGGCCAGGTCGGCACATGACCCCCGCCCCCACCGCCGGTCCGGCCACCGCTCCCTTGGCGGAACGCACGCTCCTGCAGGACCTGATCACGCTCACCAAGCCGCGCATCATCTCGCTGCTGCTGGTGACGACGATCGCGCCGATGTACGTCGCCGGCGACCCCGCGTTCTCGACCGTGCTGCTGGTGGCGCTCGGCGGCTACCTCATGGCGGGCGGTGCGAACGCGGTGAACATGTACCTCGACCGCGACATCGACGACGTGATGGCGCGCACCAAGCTGCGCCCGATCCCGTCGGGACGGATGCACGCCCGGGCCGTGATCGCGTTCGGCGTGGGCATCGCGAGTGCCGCGACGTGGATGCTGGCGACGTTCGTGAACGTGCTCACCGCCGCGCTCGCGCTCGGGGGCTTCTACTTCTACGTCTTCATCTACACGCGCTGGCTCAAGCGCAGCTCGCCGCAGAACATCGTCATCGGCGGCGCCGCGGGTGCCTTCCCGCCCCTGGTCGGCTGGGCGGCCGTCACCAACGGCCTCGACCTCACTGCGGCGTACCTGTTCCTCATCATCTTCTACTGGACGCCGCCGCACTTCTGGGCCCTCGCCCTGAACAAGCAGCGGGACTACGGCAACGCCAAGGTGCCGATGGCGCCGCTGGTCTGGGGCGAACGCGAGACGATCGCGCAGATGTGGTGGTACTCGGTGCTGCTGGTGGCGCTCACCGTGCTGCCGGTGGCCTTCGGAGCCTTCGGGGCGACCTACCTCATCCTCTCGTCGGTCCTCGGCGCGATCCTGCTCTGGGGCGTCTGGCGCGTGCGGGTCGCGGCGGAGTTCTCCAAGCCCGCGTGGTGGGTCTACGGCTACTCGCTGCTCTACCTCGCACTGCTCTTCGTCGCGATGGTGATCGACCGCCACCTCCCGGTCGGCTGAGCGGACGCCGCCGGCCTACACGACGATCAGCTCCGCCTGGATCTCCCCGGGCGTGATCACCAGTCGCCCGCCGGCATCGACGTAGCCGTTCACCTCGGTGCGCATCCCGATCTCGCCGGTGAGGTAGATGCCCGGCTCGATCGAGAACCCCACACCGGGGATCAACAAGCGCGTCTCGCGGGTCTCGAGGTCGTCGATGTTCGGGCCCATGCCGTGCAGGCCGCGCGCGTCGATGGAGTGCCCCGTGCGGTGCGTGAACCATTCGCCGAACCCGCGCGCCTCGATGACGGCGCGCGCGGCGTTGTCGGCCTCACCGCCACGCACCGGCTGTCCGGCCCCGAGCCGCTCGCGCAGCAGCGCGATGGCCGCGTCACGGGCGTCGCGGATCGCCGTCCACACCTGCGTCGCGCGTGCCGTCGGCGCGCCGATGCTCGCCATCCACGTCTGGTCGGCCCACATGCCGGTGGCGCCCGGACTCGTGGCGAAGAGATCGATCAGCGCCACGTCACCCTCGCGGAACGCCCGCGGCGTGCGGGCCGACGGGACGTAGTGCGGATTCGCGGCGTTCTCCGTGGCGGCGATGATCGGGCCGTGGTCGGCCTCCATCCCGTACTTGGGGAACTGGGCCAGCACCCAGTCCGCCACCTCGTGTTCGTGCAGCGGCGTGCTCGTGCGGGCCGCGGCCCCGATCATCCGGAAGGCCTCGTGTGCGATGGACCTCAGTGCCTCCGCGTTGGCCCGGTGCGAGGCGACCTGGGCCTCGGTCCAGACGGCGAAGAAGCGCGAGACGAGTTCGGCGCTCGTCACCACCTCGGCGCCGCTCGCCCGCACCAGCTCGAGCACCCCCGCGGGTACGCGATCCACCACCGGCACCGCGTCCCCGGGGGAGTATTCCATCGCGATCCGCTTGCCCTTCACCAGCCGGGGCAGCGCCTCCTCGAGGACACGCCAGGAGCTGTAGACGACCTTCTCCCAGTGCGCCGGCCAGTCGGCCCACGGCCCCTGCTCGATCGCGTGCGTGATCGCGACCGGCGTGCCGCTCGCGGGGATCCAGGCGAAGATGCGCCGCGTGACCATCCCGCGCATGCCGAGCAGCGAGCCGGCCACGGGATTGAGCCCGCGGAAGTCGTAGAGCAGCCAGCCGTCGAGCTTCGCGGCGGCAAGCGCGGACTGCAGCGCGGAGAGTGTCGCGGACGTCAGCATGCCGGCCTCACCGGATCGAGCGCCACTCGGCGCGCCATTCGCAGGTTCCCTCGCCGCGACTCGCGCAGCGCACGTGCTCCACGGCCCCGACGCCGCCGACGAGCAGCTGCATGAGCTCGCGCAGCACGGACTCGTAGAACGAGCAGCCGGCCTGCCGCGGCGCCGCGTCGCGGGTGACCGCCCCCGGCACGTCCAGCAGGATGGTCGCCCCGACGCGACGGACCGTGCCGCCGAGGAAACGCGCACCGATGCGCCGCACGTGCCGCAGCGCCATCGGCCGCGCCAGCATGGTCGGCAGCGCGCGCACCAGTCGGCGCGTGGTGGCCGGGACGCGCGCGTACGTGAGGCGCGCCAACCCCCGTCCCGCCTCGCGGAACACGGCCTCGGCGTCGGGGCGGCGACCGATCAGCTTGGCGATGCCCACCGCCTCGTCCACCGGCAGGCGCTGTCCGCGCTTGACCGCGTCGTTGTAGCGACGGATCTGCGCCAACACCGTGTCGCTCAGCCCGAATCGCTTGGTGCGGAGTTCCTCGACGAACTCCGCCTCCAGATCCGTGTCCGGCATGTCGACGGCGCGGACGGCCTCGAGGAGCACCAGCGGGAGGAGTGGATCGACGGTGTCGGAGGTCACGGATGTGGCGGCGGGTGGGAATGGGGGAGCAAGCTAACGAGCGACGGGGCGGCGCGCACCGGCACCAAACGCCCGCGCCCGGCGTTGACTGCGCGGGATGGCTGCTTGCATCCCGGTCGAGTGCACCGCAGGTTCCCCCCGTTCTCCCCATGCACGCCTCTCCCACGCCTCCGTCGCCGCAGTTCGATTGCGACGTGTTCACCGCGACCCTCGACACCCTCCTGGATGGCGAGAGCGACGCGGTGACGACGGCGCGCGCCGAGGCACACGCGCGGACCTGCCGGCCGTGCGGGCAGCGACTCGCGGCCGCCGGACGCTACAAGCAGGCGATGCGTCGGCTCGGCGAGCGACTCGGCGCGTCGGAGGCGCTGCGCGACGCGGTGCTGGGCACCTTGCGCGGAGTGCGCGGATCTCCGACGCGCTGATCGTCCGGGCACTGCTCGGTGCGCTGCTGTCGGGCGTGATCGCGGCGGTGGCGCGCCGAGTCGGCTCGCTCTCCGCGAGCGGCCAGTGGGCCGCCTTCGCCACCGGGACGCTCGCCACGGCGGCCGGCTGGGGCTGGTCCCTGCTGCTCATCGCGTATTTCGTGCTCTCGTCGGCGCTCACGCGGCTCGGTGCGGCGGAGAAGGCACGGCGGACCGAATCGACCCTGCCGCTCGCCCGCGGCCGCAACGCCGTGCAGGTCCTGGCGAACGGCGGCGTGTACGCGGTGTGCGTGGCGGCGGGCGCGCTGCTGCCCCAGCCGGCACTGGCCGTCGCCGGTGCCGGCGCGCTCGCCGCGGCGGCGGCCGACACCTGGGCCACCGAACTCGGCGTCCTCTGGGGTGGCACGCCTCGTGCACTCCTGACGGGACGGCCGCTCCCCGCCGGTGCCTCCGGCGGGGTGACACTCGTCGGCCTGGGCGCGAGTGTGCTGGCGGCGCTGCTCGTGGCCGGCGCTGCCGTGTTCGTCGTCGCCCCGGCGGGCACGGAGCGCACGCTGCTCTTCCGCGCCGTCGTGCTGGCGGGCGTCGCGGGCAGCCTGCTCGACAGCCTCGTCGGGGCGACACTGCAGTCGAAACGCTGGTGTGAACGCTGTCGTACGTGGACCGAGCGCAGGGTGCATACCTGTCAGTACCGTACGCAGCATGCCCGGGGACTGCGGTGGATGACGAACGACACGGTGAACCTGCTGGCGACCCTCGGTGGTGCCTTGATCGCGTTGTTGCTGGCTGACGTCCCCCTCTGACTGCCATGGCTCTCGACCCCACCGCCTTCCGCGCGTCCCTCGGTCGCTTCGCATCCGGCATCACCGTGCTCACGATGCGCGGCAGCGACGGCGTGGACCGCGGGATGACCGCGACCGCCTTCAGTTCCCTCTCGCTCGACCCGCCGCTGGTGCTGGTCTGCATCGACCACAACGCTACGATGGCCCAGCCGCTGGCGCGTGCGACGCACCTCGCGGTGCACGTGCTGGGCGAGTCGCAGGAAGCCGTGTCCCGGCAGTTCGCGGCCAAGGACGGCGACCGCTTCGCCGGCCTCGACATCACGCGCGGGGTCGCGGATCTTCCCCTCATCGCCGGCGCGCTCGTGCGCCTGCAGTGCCGCATCCGGGACCGCCATCCGGGAGGAGACCACGTGATCATCGTCTGTGAGGTGCTCGACGCCGCCGTCGCGGACGGCGAGCCGCTGCTCTACTTCCGCGGGCGGTACGCGAGGCTGGCGCGATGAACCTCGAGGTCGAGAAGGAGGAGGTGGTGCAGGCGCTCTGCGCGCACTACGCGCAGGACCACCTCTCCACCGGCGAACTCGAGGCGCGGTTCGACCGCGCCTACAAGTGCCGGAACAAGCAGGAACTGCTGACCGTGCTCGACGGCCTGCCGGCCCTCAGCCGGGCGATCGCACCGCCACCGCCGATGTATGCGCTGTCGACACCGACTCGCGGCGTGCTCTCACCGGGCGAGAAGCGCTATCTCTGCGTCTTCTCGCAGGTCAACAAGGAAGGTCATTGGCGACCGGCCCCGCAGATCGCTGGGCGTGTGGTGATGGGCGGCCTGTTGCTGGACCTCCGTGACGCCGAGTTGCCGCCCCAGGGCATCGACATCGACGTGGACGTGTTCATGGGCGAGGCCAAGATCCTGTTGCCCCCTGGCGTCGGCGCGGACGTGGATTGCAGCGCCTTCATGGGCGAGGTGTCCGACAAGGCGCGCCCGGCGCTGCCCGGCGCCCCGATCATCCGGGTACGCGGCAGCAGCTTCATGGGCAGCATCATCGTCCAGACCAAGCTGCCGAAGCCGCAGAAGCTCGAAGGCTGGCGCGCGCAGATCAAGGGGCTGCTCGGCATGGGCGACGACGGCAGCGCCGGGATGGGCTGAGGCGCTACGGCCCTTGCGAGAGGTACGCCGCGGCGTACCGCGCGATGCTCTCGTCGATCACCCGCATGGCGACCTCGCTCTTCTCCCAGCCGAGGACCTCGACGCGCTTCCCCTCGAGGTCCTTGTAGATCGCGAAGAAGTGCTCGATCTCCCGGAGGTAGTGCTGGGGCAGGTCCGCGATGTCGAAGTACTCCCCGTGCGCCGGGTCGTCGCAGGGCACCGCGAGGATCTTGTCGTCGGGTTCACCCTTGTCGAGCATCTTGAGCACGCCCACCGGGCGCACGTCGATGAGGCAGCCGGTGAACGTCGGCTCCTTGATCATGACGAGGACGTCCAGCGGGTCGTTGTCCTCGTGCAGCGTACGAGGGATGAGGCCGTAGTCGCCGGGGTAGTGCACCGCGGAGTACAGCACGCGGTCGAGCCGGAACAGCCCCGAGTCCTTGTCGAGTTCGTACTTGTTGCGCGCTCCCTGCGGGATCTCGATGACCGCCGTCACGACCTCGGGCGGTTCCTTGCCGGGCGGCAGGTCCTTCCAGGGATGGATCACGCGCCGCGTCCTCCTGCGGTGGCCCGCTGCGCGCGGCGCTGCGCCACGCGGCGACGGCGGACGACGATGGACACGGCGTAGCCGATGAGGAGGGCGATGGTCGCCGCGTAGGCGGCGTGGAAGTAGGCGACGTTGTCCGGCATCTCAGCGCTCCGCGGTGGAGGCGTCCTCGAGGGCATCGCGGTCGGTGGCGAGCGCCATGCGCGCGCGCACGAAGGCGACGTACATCAGCGTGAAGGCGAACAGCGAGAAGAAGAACGTCACCTGCATCACCGCGGGCATCTGGATGCCCTCGGGATTGGCGACCACCGGCATCGGATGCTGTGTCCGGAAGATGTAGACGCTGAGGTGCACGAAGGGGATGAGGAGCGCGCCGAGCAGGCCGACCACGGCGGAGTAGCGGGCCCGGAGCTCGCGGTCGTCGATCGCGCCGCGCAGCACGAGGTAGCCGAGGAACAGGAACCAGAGCACCAGCGTGAGCGTGAGCCGGGCGTCCCACACCCACCAGGCACCCCAGATCGGCTTGGCCCAGATGGGGCCGGTGACGAGCACCCCGGTGGTGAACACCACGCCCACCTCAGCCGAGGACTCGGCGAAGCGGTCGAGCCGCGGGTCCTTGAGGAAGAGCCAGAAGGCCCCGGAGAGCGCCGAGAGCCCGAGGGCGAGGAAGGCGACCCAGATGGTCGGCACGTGCACGTACATGATCTTCTGCGCGTAGCCCTGCAGGAGATCGGGCGGCGTGAACCAGATCGCGCGGACGAAGGCGGCGACGGTGACCAGCGCGGCGACGACGGCCACCCAGTCGATGCCGGTGCGGGCGGTCGGCGCGGTGGGTGCAGGGGCGCTTCCGGTCGGGGCGGGTGTCATCCGGTCAATCTTCCAGCGTGAACGGGAATGCGACGGTGCAGGCAAACAGGAAGACGAGGTCGAACGCGAGCAGGATGCGCAGCCAGACGAACACGTCCGCGAGCGGCCGGCCCGCCAGCAGGTCGGCGGTGGACTGCGCCGCCGGGATCACCACCGGGATGAAGAACGGCAGCGCGAGCACCGGCAGCAGCAGCTCCGTCATCCGCGTGTTGGCCGTCATGCCGGCGAACAGCGTCCCCACGCTCACCAGGCCGATCGACGCGAGCACGAGGACCCCGGCGATGGGGAGCGCGGCGGCACCGAGTGGAAGATTGTAGAAGAGCGAGACCGCGGGTAGTGCCACCGTTTGAACGCCCAGCACGAACGCCAGGTTCGCGAGCAGCTTGCCGAGGAAGATCGACTCCCGCGGCACGGGCGCGAGCAGCAGGGCGTCCATGGCGCCGTCGCGTGCCTCGACCGCGAACGCCCGATGCAGGCCGAGCATTCCCGAGAAGGTGAACGTCACCCAGAGCACGCCGGGAGCGAGATCCAGCGGGCCGACCGCCGTCGGGTCCCAGGCGAAGAAGAAGACCACGATCGACAGCAGCGTGAAGACGATCGCCGAGAGGAAGGCGCTGCGGGTACGGAACTCGATCGCGAGGTCCTTGCGGGCGATGACCCAGGCCGAGACGAGGATGCCGCGCGTGGGATCGGTCATGCGACGAGGTCCCGGTACTCGGCCGCGTAGCGCTGCGGGTCCACCCCTGCGCTGGGCTCGTGCCGCACGAACCGCCCGTTCCGCATGATCGCCGCCTGCGTGGCGAGGGCAAGGCCTTCCTGGAGGTTGTGCGTGACGACGATGAGGGCGGCGCCCGCCTCACGCCGCTCGCGGAGCAGCGCGGTGAGGGCCACGCCGCCCTGTTCGTCGAGCCCGGTGTACGGCTCGTCGCAGAGCAGCACGTCGGGCGTGTGCACGATGGCCCGTGCGATCGCGACCCGCTGCTGCAGGCCGCGCGAGAGGGCGCGCACGGGGACATCGGCGCGGTCGGCGACCCGCAGCGCCTCGAGTGCGCGCTGCACGGCGTCCTCCGGTGCGGCGAGGCCGTAGAGGGCGGCCGTGAATCGCAGGTTCTCGCGGGCCGTGAGCGCGTCGTAGAGCATGACGCGGTGCGAGATGAGCCCCACGCGGACCCGCGCGGTGGTGGCCGGCAGCGCGATCCCGTCGATGGTCGCGGTGCCGCTGCTGGGCTTGAGGAGGCCGGCGAGGAGCCGCAGCGCCGTGGTCTTGCCCGCACCGTTGGGGCCGAAGAGGGCGAGACAGTCGCCGGCGTCGAGCGAGAACGAGAGGTCGTCGACCGCGCGTCGCGTGCCGAAGGTCCGCACGAGCGCCGTCGCGTGCACGAGCGCGGTCATGCAGTGGGGATGGGGCGGGCCGGCATGCCTGAACGGTAGTGGTGCCGCCCCCCCAGCGGAACGGTGCGCGCGCGTCAGCGCGGCACCGTCCGCGGGGTGCGATCGGTGGCCTACCCGATCAGGAACAGCGTGTCGAGCCGCGTGACGTGGAGCATGTCGATGACACTCGCAGGGACGCGCAGGAGCCGGGTTCTGAGCCCACGTTCGCGCGCGCGCTTCTGCAGGAGCACCAGCACGCCGAGTCCGGACGCGTCCATTTCGACGGCACGGGAGAGATCGATGTCGACCGACTGTTGCCCCGACGTGATGGACTCCTCAAGCGCCTCGAGCACGGCGCGGCGGAACTCCAACCGATGGTCGGAGGTGAGCCGTGCGGGTGCAACGAGGGGTTCCACCGGAGCCTCCAGACTGGAAGAGAATGTGTTGAGCATGCGATTCCCGACACGCAGGGAATGGCTCACCGATCTTCCAGGTATGCTGCCGATGGAATGCACGCCCACCGGGCGTCCACTCGCGTCGAACCACTTTCGGCAACCGGACCATCTCGGACCTTCCGAGACTCCTGGCTTTGCGACCCCATCTCGCGATGGGTGTGCTCTTGTCGGTGTGGCGTTCTGCGTGTTCGAGGACGAGGATACGCGAGATACGTGCCAGACTTATGAGCGCATAAGTTACTGTTTTT
>Ga0268299_1004057_pt1 | contig 12123 bp, 13 predicted proteins | sample NOBtaG_FD_193484 | JGI IMG/M metagenome (GOLD analysis project Ga0268299, IMG submission 193484) | Activated sludge microbial communities from bioreactor in Nijmegen, Gelderland, Netherland - NOB reactor | ecosystem: Engineered > Bioreactor > Aerobic > Activated sludge | place: Netherlands...
TGCAGGTGGTCGAGAGTGCCGTGGCGCCGGCCTACTTCGACGCCGCGACCTCGGAATCGCGCCATCCGCTGATCGTCACCGGCAGCCACCGCGACGACCGCCGCAGCGTCGAGCTGTTCGCGCAGCTCGCCGTGCTGCTGAGCGGCAGCGACCTGCGGCTGTCGTTCAACTGGATCGGCCGGCTCGGCCCGGCGTCGGTGGCACGCCTCCAGGCCGCCAACGTCGGCTACTTCGAGATGGCCGATGACGCCGAGATCGCCGCGCGCCTGGCCGCGGGCTGGGTCTTCCTCGCGCCGGGCGACAGCCCCGGCTTTCCGGCCTTCCTGGCGCAGGCGATGGCGATGGGCCTGCCCTGCGTGGCGATGGCATCGCCGGAACACACCGACCTGCTGCGCGAGCGCGAGACCGGCTTCCTGTGCCGCAACGACGTCGAGGCCATGGAGCGCATCGCGCGCCTGATCGACGAGCCGCTGCTGCGCCGCCAGCTCGGCCAGGCCGCACGCCGCGAGGCGCAGAGCCGCTTCTCGCCGGAGAGCTTTCGCGATTCGCTCTACTCGGCCTATGAGCTCGAAGCGGAGCCTGCGCCAGCTTCGGTGCGCCGTCTTCAGCGCGCCGGCTTCGCGGCCGGCGACGAGGCCCCGGCCTTCACCACCGCATAGCGCTCCAGCGTCTTCGCCCGCGCCAGCTCGTGCTGGACGATCGGCTCGGGATAGTCGCGACCGATCACGAGGCCGGCCGCGGCCAGGTCGACCGGTCGCGCCGTCCAGGGCGCGTGGATGGCCGCATCGGGCAGGCCGGCCAGCTGCGGCAGGTAGCGGCGGATGAACCGGCCCTGGGCGTCGAACTTCTCGCTCTGGCTCACCGGGTTGAAGATGCGGAAGTAGGGCTGCGCATCGCAGCCGCTGGAACTGGCCCATTGCCAGCCGCCGTTGTTGGCGGCGAGGTCGAAGTCGATCAGCTTCTCGGCGAAGTAGCGTTCGCCCCAGCGCCAGTCCAGCCCCAGGTCCTTGCACAGGAAGCTGGCGACCACCATGCGCAGGCGGTTGTGCATGTAGCCGCTCTGGTTGATCTGGTGCATCGCGGCGTCCACCAGCGGGTAGCCGGTGCGGCCGTCGCACCAGGCGGCGAACAGGGCGTCCGCCGTCTTGCCGTGCTCCCACTGGATGCGGTCGTAGTCGGGCTTGAAGCTGCGCGTCACGACCTGCGGGTGGTGGTGCAGCACCTGGTGGTAGAAGTCGCGCCAGACCAGTTCGGACAACCACACCTCCGCGCCGCGCGAGCCCGCGCGCATGCGGTCCCAGGCCTGCCGCGCCAGCGCGCGGATCGACACGGTGCCGAAGCGCAGGTGCACGCTCAGGTAGCTGGGGCCTTTGACGGCGGGGAAGTCCCGGGTCTGGTCGTAGCGGTCGATGCGCTCGTCGGCGAAGTCGTCCATCAGCGCGCGGGCCCCGGCGCTGCCCGGCTGCACCTTCAGCGCGGCCAGGTTGCTGGTCTCGAAGCCGATGTCGGCGAGCGTCGGCACGCCGCCGGACTCGCCGGCGGGCAGCGGCGCCAGGTGGGCTGCGTGCCGCTCCACCGGGTAGGCCTGCACGTAGAAGGGCTCGAGCTTCTTCAGCCAGGCGTTCTTGTAGGGCGTGAACACGCCATAGGGTCCGCCGGCGCCGGTGAGCAGCTCGTCGGTGTCGAACACGACCTGGTCCTTGGACGCGTGGAAGGCCACGCCCGCCTCGGCCAGCGCACCGCGCACGGCGGCGTCTCGCGCCACGGCGGCCGGCTCGTAGTCGGTGTTGGCGTACACCGCCTGCACGTGCAGCGCCGCCGCCAGGCGCGGGATCTCGTCCTGCGCGCGACCGTGGCGCACGATCAGGCCGACGCCCTCGACCCCGTGCGCGCGACCCAGCGCCCGCAGGGCCTCGTCCAGGTCGACCAGGCTCTCGCGGATGAACTCGACCCGCCGGTCGGGGCGCGGCAGCGGGTCCAGGATGTCGCGGTCGAAGACGAAGGCCACCCAGACCTGCCGCGCCGCCCGCAGCGCGTGGTAGAGCGCCGCGTGGTCGGCCGCCCGCAGGTCGCGGCGGCACCACACCAGGGCCGCAGGCAAGGGCGTTTGCGGGATTCTGTGCATGCGGCGCAGTGTGCACCGTCACTACAATGAGCGCATGGGCTCAGGCTCCGCGACCAACCTCACCAACCAGTTCCTGATCGCCATGCCGGGCATGGCGGACGACAACTTTGCCGGTTCCGTCGTCTACCTCTGCGAACACACCGAGAAGGGCGCGCTGGGCCTGGTGATCAACAAGCCCAGCGACATCAAGCTCGGCCGCCTGTTCGAGAAGATCGAACTGCCGCTCGACCGCGAGGAACTGGCCGACCAGCCGGTCTTCATCGGCGGCCCGGTGCAGACCGAGCGTGGCTTCGTTCTGCACGAGCGCGGCGAGGACGACGCGGCCGACATCGACGCCGACGGCGCCACCTACAACTCCTCGCTGCGCATCCCCGGCGGGCTGGCGATGACCACCAGCAAGGACGTGCTCGAGGCCCTGGCCAGCGGCGCCGGCCCGAAGCGCGTGCTGGTCACGCTGGGCTACGCCGGCTGGAGCGCCGGCCAGCTGGAAGACGAGATCGCCCGCAACGGCTGGATCACCGTCGACGCACGTCCCGACGTCATCTTCGAGACGCCCATCGAGCAGCGCTACGACAAGGCGCTGTCCCTGCTGGGCATCGACCCGCGCATGCTCAGCAGCGAGGCGGGGCATGCCTGAGGCCTCGCGCCCGGCCACCGCTCCGCTGACCCTGCTTGCTTTCGATTTCGGCCTCAAGCGCACCGGCGTCGCCGCCGGCAACACACTGACGCGCAGCGCCGAGCCATTGCGCAGCATCGTCGCCGAGGGCGACGCGCGCTTCGATCCCATTGCCCGCCTGATCGCCGCGTGGCAGCCGGCCGCCCTGGTGGTCGGCATCCCGTTCCACCCCGATGGCGCGCCGCACGACAATACGCGCCGGGCGCAGCGCTTTGCCCGCCAGCTGCAGGGCCGCTTCGGGTTGCCGGTGCACGAGGTGGACGAGCGCTGGTCGACGACCGAGGCCCTGGCCGCCGGGGCGCCGGACGCCGACGCGGCGGCTGCGGCGATCCTGCTGGAACAGTACTTCAGGGAACATCCGTGACGACATTGCACCTGGACGCCGAAGCGCTCTACGCCGACCTGCTGGCGCGCGTGGGGCCGCTGCTGGCGGCCGACAGCGTGCTGGTCGGCATCTGGTCCGGCGGCGCCTGGCTGGCCGAGCGCCTGCAGCGCGACCTGGGTCTGGCCGGCAAGCCGGGCGTCATCTCCAGCGCGCTGCACCGCGACGACTTCGGCTCGCGCGGCATGAGCGCCAGCCCCGACGCGACCGCGCTGCCCTTCGAGATCGACGGCCGCCACATCCTGCTGGTCGACGACGTGCTCTACACCGGCCGCACGACGCGCGCGGTCATCAACGAACTGTTCGACTTCGGTCGCCCGGCCAGCGTCAAGCTCGCGGTGCTGGTCGACCGCGGCGGCCGCGAGCTGCCGATCGAGCCGGCGGTGTCGGCCGCCCGCGTCGTGCTGCCGGCGACGCAGAAGCTGGCGCTGACCCGCGATCCGAATGGCCGCTTCGACTTTGCGATCGAGGGGGCCTGAGATGAGGCTTGCCTCGACGGCCAGACACGGCAAAGGCGCGCCCGGCCAGCCTGCTGCGCTTCGGCGGGGCGGTCTGCGCTGCGCTGCGACTGCCCTGCGATGCTCGGGCTCGTGGCCTCGTCGCAGAACTCACTACGCTCACTGCGTGAGCTCCGTTCAGACAACCGCGACGGGTCAGCCCACGAAGCGCGCTGCGCGCGCGGCCACGAGCCCTGTGCTTCTCGGCGCCCCGCAGGCGCGCTGCAGACTGGCCGGGCGCGCCCTTGCCGACACCGGGTTTGGCTTTCCACCGAACCGCCCAGCCGGTGGAGCGCGGCAGGCGGTGTGCGGTGGGGGCGACTTCTGGGGTGGCGAGGAGCGGAGGGGCGGGGTCGGCGCGCGCAGCGCGCTTCGTCCACCGACCCGGCGCGCTTGTCTGAACGCAGCGAACAAAGTGAGCGCAGTGAGTTGTGCGCCGCGACCCCGGTCCGAGCACCGCAGCGGAGTCGGAGCGAAGCGCAGACCGCCCCAGCAGGAGCCCACGCCGCACACCGCCTGCCGCGCCGCACCCGATCCCGCGCCGGCAAGCCAAGCCAGAAAGAGCCCCTGAGATGCTCTCCCGCAAGAACCCCCAGCTCAACGCCCACGGCGAACTGATCCACCTGCTGTCGATCGAGGGCCTGCCGCGCGCGGTGCTGACGCAGATCCTCGACACCGCGGGCACCTTCCTCAGCGTCAACGACCGTGACGTGAAGAAGGTGCCGCTGCTGCGCGGCAAGAGCGTGTTCAACCTGTTCTTCGAGAACAGCACCCGCACCCGCACCACCTTCGAGATCGCGGCCAAGCGCCTGAGTGCCGACGTCATCAACCTCGACATCGCGCGCAGCTCCACCGCCAAGGGCGAGAGCCTGCTCGATACCATCGCCAACCTGTCCGCGATGCACGCCGACATGTTCATCGTGCGCCACGCCGAGAGCGGCGCGCCCTACCTCATCGCCCAGCACGTCGCGCCGCACGTGCACGTGGTCAATGCCGGCGACGGGCGCCATGCGCACCCGACGCAGGGCCTGCTCGACATGTACACGATCCGCCACTACAAGAAGGACTTCGCGAACCTCACGGTCGCGATCGTCGGCGACATCGTGCATTCGCGCGTCGCGCGCTCCGACATCCACGCGCTGACCACGCTGGGCGCCGCCGAGGTGCGCGCGGTCGGGCCGCGCACGCTGGTGCCCGGCGACCTCAAGGACATGGGCGTGCGCGTCTGCCACGACATGGCCGAGGGCATCAAGGACGCCGACGTGATCATCATGCTGCGCCTGCAGAACGAGCGCATGAGCGGCGCGATGCTGCCGAGCGCGGGCGAATACTTCAAGAGCTTCGGCCTCACCGAGGAGAAGCTCGCGCTCGCCAAGCCCGACGCCATCGTCATGCACCCCGGCCCCATCAACCGCGGCGTCGAGATCGACTCCGCCGTCGCCGACGGCCGCCAGAGCGTGATCCTGCCGCAGGTGACCTTCGGCATCGCGGTGCGGATGGCCGTCATGTCCATCATCGCGGGCAACGACGCCTAGGGACGCATGAAGATCCTCATCACCAACGGCCGCGTCGTCGACCCGGCTTCCGGCCGCGACGAGCGGGCCGACATCGCCATCGCCGCCGGCCGCATCGTCAGCATCGGCAAGAAGGCGTCCGCCGACTTCGGCGCCGAGCGGACCATCGATGCGTCGGGCCTGGTCGTCGCGCCCGGCCTCGTGGACCTGGCCGCGCGCCTGCGCGAGCCGGGGCACGAACACGAAGGCATGCTCGAGAGCGAGCTCGCGGCCGCGGCAGCCGGCGGTGTGACCAGCCTCGTCTGCCTGCCCGACACCGACCCCACGCTCGACGAGCCGGGGCTGGTGGAGATGCTCAAGTTCCGCGCCCGCAAGCTCAGCCGCTGCCGGCTCTTCCCGCTGGGCGCGCTGACGCGCGGCCTGGCCGGCGAGGTGCTGACCGAGATGGCCGAGCTGACCGAGGCCGGCTGCGTCGGCTTCTCGCAGGCCGACGTGGCGGTGCGCGACACCCAGGTGCTGGCGCGCGCGCTGCAGTACGCCGCCACCTTCGGCTACACGGTCTGGCTGCGGCCCAACGACCCCTGGCTGGGCGGTGGCGTCGCGGCCAGCGGCGCGGTGGCGACGCGCCTGGGCCTGTCGGGCGTGCCGGTCAGCGCCGAGACGATCGCGCTGCACACCATCTTCGACCTGGTGCGGGCCAGCGGGGCGCGCGTGCACCTGTGCCGCCTGTCCAGCGCGGCCGGCGTGGCGCTGCTGCGCGCCGCCAAGGCCGAAGGCCTGCCGGTCACCGCCGACGTCAGCATCAACTCGCTGCACCTCACCGACCTGGACATCGGCTTCTTCAACCCCGCGATGCGCGTCGTGCCGCCGCTGCGCCAGCAGCGCGACCGCGACGCGCTGCGTGCCGCGCTGGCCGACGGCACGATCGATGCGCTGGTGTCGGACCACATGCCGGTCGACGCCGATGCCAAGACCCTGCCCTTCGCCGAGGCCGAGCCCGGCGCGACCGGGCTGGAGCTGCTGCTGGGCCTGGCGCTCAAGTGGGGCGAGGACAGCGGTGCCGGCCTGCGGCGCGCCCTCGCCACCGTGAGCTGCGAGCCGGTGCGCGTGCTGGGTCCGGCGCTCGGCTCGCTGGCCGCCAGCGCCGGGCGGCTGGTCGAGGGCGGCGTCGCCGACGTCTGCATCTTCGACCCCGACGCGCGCTGGCCGGTCGCGCCGGCCGCGCTGCGCAGCCAGGGCAAGCACACGCCCTTCGCCTTCGACATCAGCGGCTTCGAGCTGCCGGGCCGCGTGCGGCTGACGCTGGTGGCGGGCCAGGTGGCGCACGAAGCGCCGGCGTCCTCGTCCTGATGCGGCAGATCCGCGCCGTCCGGTGATGCGGCAGCTTCGTGCCGCGTGGCGCCTGCTGCGCGTGCTGCTGCACGTGCTGCACGGCGTGGCCATCGTGCTGCTGATGTTCCGCTGGCTCGACGAGCCGGCCCGCCTGCGCCGCGTGCAGTGGTGGGCGGGCAAGATGCTGCGCATGGCCGGCGCCACGCTGCAGGGGCAGGGGACGCCGCGGCCCGGCGGCACGCTGCTGGTCATCAACCACATCTCGTGGCTGGACATCGTGGCCATCCACGCGCTGTGCCCGCAGGCGCGCTTCGTGTCCAAGGCCGACGTCAAGCGCTGGCCGGTGCTGAACAAGCTGGTCGACGCCGCGGGGACCCTGTACCTGGAGCGCGAACGCCGCCGCGACGCGATGCGCGTGATGCACCACATGGGCGAGGCGCTGGTGGCCGGCGACACCGTGGCCGTGTTCCCCGAGGGCACGACCGGCCTGGGCCACGAGCTGCTGCCCTTCCACGCCAACCTGCTGCAGGCCGCCATCGCCACCGGCACGCCGGTGCAGCCGGTGGCGCTGCGCTTCAGCGACGACCACGACGCGGTCAGCAAGGCCGTCGCCTACGTCGGCGACACGACGCTGATGCAGAGCCTGTGGTGGGTGGCCTGCGCCGACGGGCTGCGCGCGAAGGTGAGCTTCCTCTCGCCGGTCGGGTCCGAGCATGCGGACCGCCGCGCGCTGGCCGAGCGGCTGCGGGGCGAGATCGCCGCGGCGCTGGTCAAGGCCTAGGCGGGGTTCTCGTCCTGCAGCGGGTTGAAGCGCTCGTCCTGCCGGGTCAGGCCCGGCAGTGTGCGGCTCGCGGTCAGCCACGAGATGCCGAAGGCGATGAGACCCGTGCCCTCGCCGTAGTACACGAAGCGCGGGATGCGCTGCGTGAGCGCACCCTGGCTGAAGTGGTCGGCGGCCAGCGCGAGGATCGCCGCGACGATCAGCACCCCGCAGGCCGCGTAGACCACGGCGCGGCGGTCCGCCTCGCGGTGGTGCTTGGCGCGCGCCCGCTGGTAGAAGCCGAGGCAGAAGTAGGCCAGGATGAGGAACATCACGGCGGCGCTGGCGCCGTGGACGTAGGGCAGCAGGGCCTCGTGCCCGTCGCACTCGCAGGGAAACAGCGCCACGCCCAGCGCCGCCACCGCCGCCAGCTTGCTGAGCAGCATCTCGGTCCGGGAATAGCCGTTGTAGGCCACCAGGAAGGCCGCGATCGCGAACAGGAAGCCGACGAAGATGCTCTGCGACCAGCCGCCCTCGTAGTACGACGCGCTGATCGAGGCGATCTTGGTCGTGGCGAACACGCTGGTCAGCGTGGCCAGGCTCAGCGCGATCAGGCCGACGACGAGCTTGATCGTGCGGTGGTCGATCTCGTGTCGCTGGGGCTGCAGCATGGCGGGCCTCCGTCGGGTAGCTAGCGGCACCATGCTAGAGGCGGCGGCGGCGCGGGGCGCTCCCTAGGACGGAGCCGTGCCGGACTTCACGGCCAAGGGCGCGCGCCGGCGTGATCGCCCTTCACGAGGGTGTGGCGGATGCCGACAATGATCGAGTCCCCCGAACACCAATGAACACCCTCGCAGCCATCGCACGGTCCGGCATGAACGCCGCGCGCACGTCGCTCGGTGTGTCCGCGCACAACATCGCCAACCTGGGGACGCCGGACTTCCGGCGCCAGGGCGTGAGCCGCGCCGAGCTGGCATCCGGCGGCGTCACCGCTCGCGTGGAGCGCGCGGCGACACCCGGCCACGCACCGGAAGCCGATGTCGTGGCGCAGCTGAGCGCCAGGAACGAGTTCCTGGCCAACCTGGCCGTGTTCCGCGCGTCCGACGCGATGACCGGGACGCTGCTGAGCCTGCGGGCCTGAGCTTCCCGGCCACCGGCTGGCGCGTCCGTCGTGCATCAGCTCGCGGGGCGTGCTGCCGCCGCAGCGGAGCAGGGCGTCATCAAGCCCACGCGCACTTGCGCACCGTGTCCAGCGTGCGCGTCGTGATGGTCTTGCCGAAGGTCCGCTCCAGCAGGCTCATGAACACGGGGCCCTTGGGGCCGGGGACGTAGGCGCACAGGACCTCGGACCCGCAGAGCTTGAGGATGCTGGCCTCGTCCTGCGTGACCGGCAGCTCGAGCGCCAGCTCGACCGGAGTGCGCAGGAAGGTGACGACCTTCTTGGCCGCGGCCGGCAGGCGGAACTCGGCGAAGGGGTCGGACTCGACGAAGTGCTGCAGGTACCCGGCCGACCGGACGGTGGTGCCGAAGCTGCGGTCGAGCCCGGACTGCATCGCCTTCTCGGCGCGCCGCTCCAGGGCCGCCGGCGACGACGAGCGCGCGTCGAACACGACGTTGCCGCTGGACAGCAGCGTGCGCACCTCGGTGAAGCCGGTGGACTCGAAGCAGGCCTTGAGCGCCGGCATGCTGGCGTTCATCGGGCTGACTCCGCGAAGGAAGGCGACGTAGCGGGGCATGGCAGGCGGTGGCTCAGGCGAGGTCGACGATCATCAGGCGGCCATGGTGGCGCATTGCCAGCATCCGGCGCTACGCCGCCCGGTCCTGCAGCATGTACAGCGCCGGTCCGTCGGGCGTGACGATGCGGCGCACGGCGCGGAAGCCCGCCTTCTGGTAGCAGCGGATCGCCCGCAGGTTGTGCGGCGCCGGGTCGGTCTGGATGCTCGTGACGGCCGGGTCGCGGAACAGCAGGTCGACCAGCGCACGGACCATCTGCGTGCCCAGGCCCTGGCCCAGCAGCGCCGCGTCGGCCAGCGACTGGTCGATGCCGCGCACGCCGGGGTCGGTGACGTCTTCCCACCAGCCGCCGCCGGAGCCCATCGCGACGTAGGACTGCGCGTAGCCGATCGGCACGTCGCCATGCATCGCGATGTAGGGCGTGACGCGTTCGGCGGCCATGGGCTGTGGGTGGTAGTGGGCCTGCACCTCGGCGAGCGTCGGTCGTTCGCCGCCCCACCACTCGACGATGTGCGGGCGGTTGAGCCAGTCGTGGAGGAGGGGGAGGTCGTGATCGGCTAGAGGGCGGAGCGTGACCGGGGGCCGACTGTTCGTCATGCGTTGGCGGTGGTTGGTGTGCGGACCGCGAACACCTCCGCAGTTCAATCCTCAGCTGAGGTCTTCGGGAAAATACAAGGTCTCACCGCTCTGGGTACGGCGCAACCGTAGAGGCAAGGTGCTCGACTCACGGTGAGCGAGCCGGCCCTACGGCACACAGACATACCCCTTGAGGTTCACCGCGCATGCCACTTGATGTGGCCAGACAATTACGCAAATGGCGATGCAGTAGGCGGGAATCAAGACGTATGCCTTGTGCCACCCTTGCAGGGGCGCGAGGTCGGTGCTGCCGATGGCGAACGGGATAGTTCTGCGCAAGGTCAAGAACACCGCCGTGAGCAGCAGCATGACACCCCAGAACCTGAAGCCCGCTGTTTGACCGAACAGGTCATGGACGATGTACCAGACCGCGGCGACCAGGGCTGACGCAACGAAACCCAGGACTTGCGCGCCGCTCGGACGTTGCATGTGTGAGACCTAACGAGACTGTGCCAAAACCCCCGCATGCACTGCGGCAAGCGGTGATGAGAGCGGATGGCGCGGACGGCGGTGCACGGTCTTCAACGCTGCGTTGCTGCGTCCGGATTGGAACCTGAGGCCCTGACAGCCGTCAATGCGGCGCGACGTTGGCGCGTACGCGGCGGTTGCTGCCACGCGGGTTGCATCGTCATCTGTTCGTCGCCAGCTTCTCAATGTTGTGCACGAGGCAGTAGAGCTGCCACTGCGTGGACACCTTGGCCTTGCCGCGCAGCGTGAAGCGGCTCATGCGCTTGTGGTGGCGGATGTTGGCGAACACCGGCTCCACGGTCGCAATGCGCTGGCTGTAGAGCCGTCGGCCCGGCACCGAATCGATGGCCTCGCGCATGCGCTGGCTGGGGTCGCCGGCCGCACGTTGCAGCGCTGCGAAGCGTGCGACCTGTCGGCCGCGCGTGGCGTGCGGGTTGCGCAGGCAGCTCGTGCGCAGGTGGCATGCAGCGCAGTCCTCCGCGCGCGCCTCGTAGCGCTCGAACCGATGCCCGCGCTGGCCGTAGGTGTGGCCGTTGCCGGTGAGCGTCCTGCCGGCCGGACAGGTGGCCGTCTTGTCGTCGTTGAAGACGAAGTCGCCGGGCCTGAAGAGCTTGATCGGCTTGCCCGCGGTCTTGTCGTGCAGCACCTCGCCGCCGGCCTTGTGGTGCGCGTTGTCGATGCGCTCGTCGCGTTGGCGCATGCCGTTGTCGGCGACCATGGCGGCGATGCCGCGGTCATGCAGCGCCTGGATGTTGGCGTCGCTGTGATGACCGGCATCGGCGGTGATCAGCGTATGCGGCTCGATGACCGGGGATGCCTTGTCGATCATCGGCAGCAGCATGGCCTGCTCGGAGCCGGAGCCGATGACCTCGGCGGCCACGATGACCTGATGCGCGCTGTCGACGGCGGCCTGCGCCGCGTAGCCCTGGATGACGCCCTTGCTGGTGGCCATCTTGGCGCTGTCGGGGTCGGTGACGTTGGTCTTGAGTTCCTGGGCCCTGCGGTTCAGGCGCTTGGGGTGGGTGGCGATGAAGATGCGGGTGGCCTGCGCTTCGCGCCGCAGCTCGTCGATGCGCCGCTGGCGCTGGGCATCAACGTCCGGGCCGCCGTGTTCGTCCTGGGCCTGGTGCAGCGCCATGATCTTGGCGGCAGCCTTCTCCAGACGGTCCGCCCGGTGTGCCAGTTCGGCATGCGTGCCGCTGCGCTCCTTGCTCGCGTTGGCCGGCAGCTTGACGCCGTCGATGGCGAACATGGTCTTGCCGACCAGGCCCAAGCGGTCGCAGACCATGAGCACCTGCGCGAACAAGGCCTGCACCTCGGTGCCCAGCTCCCGCACGAAGCGGGCGATGTGGGTGAAGCTCGGGCGGCTGTCGCCGCTGAGCGCCATGAACAGCACGTTCTGCTCGCAGGCCTGCTCGATCTTGCGGCTGGAGATCAGGCCGCGGCTGTAGGCCAGCAGCACGATCTTGAGCATGACGCGCGGGTCGTACGCGCTGGCTCCGACCTCGTCGTTGTGGAAGCGGGCATCGAGCGCGCTCAGGTCGAGCTCGTGATCGACCAGGTGATCGAGCGCGAACTCGAAGCTGCCGGGCTGGATCTGCTCGTGCAGCATCACCGGGATCAGCATGCCGCCTCGCTCGACCGGCTTGTAGCGCGCCATGGTCACCTCGCTGCGTTGGACTCGACGCGCCTCTGATGCAAGTGCCGCGCCAGTCGACGAGTCGCCCGGTGTTCAAGCGAGGGGGTTACTGCACAGTCTCAACGTTTGAGCTAACCGGACCGCTGCGGTGGGACGCCTTGGCCCGGACGGAGAAAATGTACCGCGTACCTCCGGCCGGGCCAAGGTGGCCCGCCGCAGAGGGTCCGGTTGAGCGGAATGCGAAGGGACTTCCCACATTCCTGCAACGGTGTCGAAGCGCCAAGATTGGTGGTGTTCGAAGTCATCAATCTGAAGCGTGGAAAGGGGAAGTCCGTGGAGCAGATTACACGAGGAGCTGGG
>Ga0268299_1004059_pt1 | contig 12118 bp, 10 predicted proteins | sample NOBtaG_FD_193484 | JGI IMG/M metagenome (GOLD analysis project Ga0268299, IMG submission 193484) | Activated sludge microbial communities from bioreactor in Nijmegen, Gelderland, Netherland - NOB reactor | ecosystem: Engineered > Bioreactor > Aerobic > Activated sludge | place: Netherlands...
GAGGTCGTGCGTGGTCGCCGCCGAGAGCGAGTTGAGGGCGCCGGAGATGGTGCTCATGGCGGCCGCCAGGATCGCGGCGATCACGAGACCGGTCATGCCCGGCGGCATCTCCTCGATGATGAACGTCGGGAAGATGCGGTCGGGCGCGCTGAAGCTGCGCGCGTCGTAGAACGCCCAGAGGCCGAGCCCGATGAACAGGAAGAGCGCGAACTGGAGCAACACCGCGAAGCCGCTGCCGATGAGCGCACGCCGGGCGTCGGCGAGCGACCCGGACGTGAGCAGGCGCTGCACGATGATCTGGTCGGCGCCGTGGGAGGCCATGGAGAGGAAGGTGCCGCCGAGGATGCCGGCGAGGATGGTGTGCGGCCGGTCCATGCCCGCGTACGCGTCGAGGACCTTGAGCTTGCCCGCCTCGCCAGCGCGATCGAAGATCGCGCCCCAGCCGCCGTCGACCGCCGCCCCGATGAGGTACAACGCCCCGATGCCGCCGCCGAGGTACACGAACGTCTGGATGACATCCGTCCAGACGACCGCCTTCATGCCGCCGTGGTAGGTGTAGAGCAGCGTCGTCGCGCCGAGGGCCAGGATCGCGATGGGCGTGACGTTCATGCCCGGCAGCACGGGCCCGAGGATGAGCGCGATCGGGATCGCGGTGGCGAACACGCGCACCGAGTCGCCGAAGGCCCGCGTGACCATGAAGGTCACCGAGGCGAAGCGCCGCGTGCTGGTGCCGAAGCGCCGCTCCAGCAGGGCGTACGCGGTCACCAGTTCCCCCTCGACGTACTTGGGCAGCAACGTGAACGCGATGATGCAGCGGCCGATCACGTAGCCGAGGGCGACCTGGAGGAACGTGAAGTCGCCGAGGTAGGCGAGGCCGGGAATCGAGATGAAGGTGAGGGCGCTGGTCTCGGTCGCGACGATCGAGAAGAGCACCGCCCACCACGGGATGCGGCCGCCGGCGACGAAGTAGTCCTTCGCGTCCTTCTGGTCGCGGCCGAGCCAGACGCCGAGCGCCGTGGTGCCGATGAGATAGAGCAGCAGGATCGCCCAGTCGAGGGCGGTGAACGCGGCGGTCATCGGGAGTCGGAAGGGGGGGAAAAGCGGACGGGCGCCCTTGTGGGACGCCCGTCGACTGTCAGCCTGCGGTCACCTCAGGCGGAGAAGCTGCTGCCGCACCCGCATCCGCCCGTGGCGTTCGGGTTCTTGAAGGTGAAGCCGGAGCCCTGCATCGACGTCACATAGTCGATGATGACGCCGTTGAGGTACTGCATCGAGAACGGATCGACGAAGACGTTGAAGCCGTTCTGCGCGAGGATCGTATCGTCCTCGGCCGCCTTGTCCTCGATGAGGAGGCTGTACTTGAAGCCCGAGCATCCGCCGGGCTGCACCGAGACACGGAGCCCGCCGACTTCGGGCGTCACGTTCTCCGCGACCATGAACTTCTGCACTTCGACTGCGGCGGCCGAGGTGATGGTGACCGCGACCTCAGGGGCGTTCATCGTGCTCATCGCATCCCTCCAGAGGGAAGACAGGCGCCGCGGAGCCGCGGCTGCCGAACCAATCTGAATATAGGCTCGGCGGTTCCACCGGCCAAGTCAAGCACCGGCCGACCGTCAGGGACTGCGAGCGGTCTCGAGCCCGAACCGGCGGCGCAGGGCTGCCCGTGCCGGGACCTCCACCCACTGGTACACCAGGAGGGAGAGTCCGATCGCCAGCGGGAGGTACACGGCGAACAGCGCCCAACTCGTGTCGAAGCCCCGTCCGACTGTGCGGTTGGCCGCCGCGAGGAGGTACGAATGCAGCGGGGCGTGGAGCAGGTAGAGGGCGTAGCTCGCGTCCCCCAGGCGCACCAGCGCCGGCGCGCCGAGCAGCCCGGCACCGTGCGCGCGCAACCCCCAGGCGCCGAGGAGCACGAGGACGAAACCCGGCAGGGCCAGTGGCAGCAGGTGCCCGCCCGCGCGCTCGAGCGCCGCGCGCTGTGCCACGGCGGAGGCCACCCAGAGCACGCCCATGCCCGTGAGCGCCCAGGCGGGCGCGGCTCGCGCGGGCCGCCACGCCAGGGTCATGCCGGCGAGTCCCACTCCGGCCAGGAACTCGGGCCATCGGCTCAGCGGCGAGAGCGAGTACATCGGCAGGATCCAGCCCGCCGACGCGTCCTCGAGCGCAGGGAAGATGACCAGTGCCGCGCCCAACGCGCTGGCGAGCAGGAGGGCGCCCCGGGCACGCGACGCCATCAACCACCGGCCACCCAGCGCCATACCGACCGGGAACAGCAGGTAGAACCAGGTCTCGACGGAGAGCGACCAGGCTGGGCAGTTCCAGGCGCAGGCGGTCTCGGGACGCCAGGCCTGCTGCAACGTCAGGGCCGCCGCGGCCATCCCGGCCGTCAGGGTCGCGCCCCAGTCCTGCACGCGGGCGTCACGCAGGAACAGCGGCAGGGCGAACGCGAGGGCGAGGAGGTACGTCGGCCCCAGGCGAGCGACGCGCTCGAGCCAGAAGCGCCGGGTGCTCCCCCGGAGCGTTCCGGTGGGTGCGTACCGCAGCGTGAGCAGGAACCCCGAGAGCACGAAGAACAGCGAGACGCCCAGCCAGCCACTCTCCCCGATCGCGGCACCGACGCGGCCGGCGCGCTCCCGCGGCAGGGCGTGGTGCAGCAGCACCCAGAGCGCCGCGATGAACCGGAGGGACGTAAGCGGCCGGACATGACCCGCCGGCGACGTGTGCACCGGTCAGGGCGTTCCGCGGACGGCGCTACGGCCCTGCATCGCCTGCGTGGCGGCGAGGTCCGCGAGGGTCGTGCGGACCGGACCGATGCGCGAGTTCTCGCGTGAGGGGTTCACGCGGTTGCTGAGCAGGATGATGAAGAGGTCATTGGCGGGGTCGATCCAGATGCTCGTGCCCGTGAATCCGGTGTGGCCGAAGGCCGGCCGCCGCAGCACCCGTCCCGCCGAGTTGCTGCCATTGGGCGTTTCCCAGCCGAGGGCCCGGTGCGAGAGCAGCGCATTCTGCACGCGCGTGAAGTCGCGCACGGTCTCGCTGCGCACGATGCGCACGCCGCCGAGCGCGCCGCCACCCAGCATGGCCTGGGCGAACCGGCTGAGGTCCGCGGCCGTGCTGAACAGACCCGCATGTGCCGACACGCCACCGAGCAGGAACGCGTTCTCGTCGTGGACCTCGCCCCGCAGGTGACGACCGCGCCACGGGTCGCGTTCGGTCGGTGCCACACGTGCGAGCACGTCCGCCCCCGGGCGATACCGCGTGTCCTGCATGCCCAGCGGCGTGAAGATGTGCCGCGTGACGTACTGGTCCAGCGACTCGCCGCTGACGCGTTCGACGATCATGCCGAGCAGGATGGCCCCGAGGTCGGAGTAGACCATCTTGGTGCCCGGCGCCGTGTCGAGCGGCGCGTTGAGCACGATGCGGCGCGCGGAGTCCGCGTCAGTGGTGAACTTCCAGAGCTGGATGAACGGGGCGAGCCCGGAGGAGTGCGTGAGGAGGTGCCGCACGGTGACGCGGTCCTTGTCCTTGCCCGTCCACTCGGGCAGGTAGCGCTGGACCGGCGCATCGAGCTTCACCCGACCCTGCACGACGAGCTGCATCATCGCGGTCGTCATGCCGAGCACCTTGGTGAGCGACGCGACGTCCCAGATGGTCTGCAGGTCCGGGGCAGGGGCGTCGGCCGCCCAATCGATCCGCCCCGCCGTGATCCGCGTGACGATCCCGGCGCGGTTCCCGATCACGGCGATCGCGCCCGGGAAGACGGAGTCACGCACGGCGCGGTCCAGCAGCGCCTGCAGCGTGTCGGCGAGTGCCGGTGTCGTTGCCGGTGTCGTTGCCGGTGTCGTGGCCGACGCGGCAGCCGCCGCATCGGCCCGCCCATCGGCCGGCCGATCGGCGCCCTGCCCGTCACCCACGTCGAAGAACCCGGGCAGTGCGATCGGCGACCGCCCGCGGAACGGGATGCGTCCGGCGAGTGCGCGAGCGGCCGCCCGCTCCATCGCGTCACCGCGACCGAAGGTGGCCACGTACGAACCCACCCAGGCGAACTCGCGGATCACGTACGGATTGGAGAAGGCGACCACGGTGGTGCGCCGCTCCATCGCGATCGAGTCCACCCAGCGCGCCACGTGTTCGCCGACGGAGAACCGCCCTTCGCCCTCGATGGTGCGCACGAAGGTGGCGAGCACCACGCGCTCACCGGGCCGGAGCAGCGAGTCGAGCCGCGCGCGCGGCGTGCCGGGGCCGATGCGCAGCACGCGACTCTGTGGCAGCAGGCTGCGCAGTTCGTTCGCGAACACCCGCCCGCCCTGGACGTCGGTCTCCCCCGAGAACGTGATGATCGCGGTGCGGGGGGCACCCGCGCCGGTGGAGAGCGGCAGCTGCCGGTCATCGTCGCGCAGCAGCGTGATGGCGTGCTCCGCGATCCGGTCCGCGGCACGCCGGTGCGCCGCCGACCCGACGATCTCACGCAGCGAATCGAGCGAGACGATCGGGCGCTGGATCGCGCCGGTGCGGACCTTGAGCTCGAGAAGGCGGCGCACCGAGGCGTTGATGCGTTCCTCGCTGATCTCGCCGCGCTCGACGGCCGCGGTCACCGCGGCGATCGACGCCGGGATGTCGGCGGGCATGAGCAGCACGTCCACGCCGGCCTTCACGGCCGCGATGGAACTCACCTCGGTGGTGTACCCCGCCCCGATCCCGCGCATGTCCATGGCATCGGTGAACGTCACGCCCTGGAACTGCAGCGAGTCCCGCAGCAGTCCCGAGAGCACGGACGCGACCAGCGTGGCCGGTGTGGAGTCGCCGACCACCGCGGGGAGCGCGACGTGGGCGCTCATCACCGCGGCCACGCCGGCGGCCACCGCCGCCCGGAAGGGCTTGAGTTCGAGGGTGTCGAGCCGCGCACGGGACGCCGAGACGATGGGCATGGCCAGGTGGGAGTCGGTGTCGGTGTCGCCATGGCCGGGGAAGTGCTTCATCGTCGCCGCCACGCCCTCGGCCTGCATGCCCTCGATGAACGCTGCGCCCAGGCGCGAGACGGCGTTCGCCTCGGCGCCGAACGAGCGCACGTTGATCACGGGATTGGCCGGGTTGTTGTTCACGTCGACGGACGGGGCGAATCCGATGTGGATGCCGATCGCGCGGGACTCTCGTCCCGTGATCCGGCCGGCCTCGCGCGCCATCGCGTCGCTGCCCGTCGCCCCGATCGCCATATTGCTCGGCAGCACGGTCGCGTCACCGCCGCGGAGCAGGCCCGGGTTGAAGGTGCCGCCCTCCAGGCGACCGAGTCCCGGCTCCACGTCCGAGCCGACGAGCAGCGGGATGCGGGCGCGGGCCTGCAGGGCGTTCACCTTGGCGGCGACCTCGATCGGGGTGCCGAGCGACATGATCACGCCGCCGACCTTGTCGAGTTCCACGCGTTCGACGGCCATCGCGAACGTGGAGTCCGTGGTGCTGGTATAATCCCCGAGCAGCCAGAACATGTGCATCTGGGCCACGCGGTCGCGGAGCGTGAGCCCGGCCAGCGTCCGGTCGATCCACGCCGTAGCCGACGCGGGCAGCGGACCGGTGAGGGAGACCTCCGCCGGCAGGCCGTGACCGGCACCGGGTTCGGGCGTCGGGGCGCGGGAGGGGAGCGCGGTGGCGCATCCCAGGGTGGTGATCACGCCGGCGAGGCCGGCCATGCGGAGGACGTTCGAGTGCGACATCAGCGCGAAGTGGGCGTGGGACGGGTGGGACGGTGGCCGGTGATGCTGGCGCTCGTGCTCGTGGGGTGGACGAGTGCCGCCTGCGCGAAGGCACCCGAGGCGCAGCAGGCGCCGGCGGCGCGCGGCGCACCGTCGCGGCCGGCGTTCCGCGTGGGCATGACCGTGCTGCTCGAGGACTCGCTGCAGGTGCTCGCCGGGCGGCGGATCGGCGTCATCACCAACCACACCGGCGTCGACGTCGAGGGGGTGTCCGTCGTCGATCGGCTCACGCAGGACCCGCGGGTGAAGCGCAACAACGTGACCGTGGTGCGGCTGTTCTCGCCCGAGCACGGCATCCGCGGCACCGAGGATACCGAGAACCTGCCGGACATGGTGGATCCGCGGACCGGGCTCATGGTGCACTCCCTGTACCGCAACGGGACCATCCCGCCGCCGGACTCGTTGCTCAAGGATCTCGATGGACTGGTGTTCGACCTGGCGGATATCGGCACGCGCACCTGGACGTACGTCGGGTTGATGGTGTACGCGATGCGCGCCGCGGCGCGCAACAACATCCCGTTCATCGTGCTCGACCGACCGAATCCGCTGGGTGGGCGGTCCGAGGGGCCGCTGCTCGATTCGACGCTGGCCAATCCCGAGGACCCGACGCCGTCGCGCCGCGGGAAGGCCTACGCATTATACCCCGCGCCGCTCAGGCACGGTATGACGAACGGGGAGATGGCACGCTGGTTCGCCGGCGAACTGCGGATCCCGGTGCAGCTGACGGTGGTGCAGATGGGCGGGTACCGGCGCGCAATGTGGTGGGACGAGACCGGGCTCGCCTGGGTGGTGCCGTCGCCCTCGATGACCTCGCTGACGAGCGCGCTGACGTATCCGGCGCTCGTGGCCTTCGAAGGCTCCAACCTCTCCGTGGGGCGGGGCACGCCGAACCCGTTCCAGCAGTTCGGGGCCCCGTGGATGGACGCCGGCAAGGTCGCCAAGCGCCTGGAGGAGTACGGGCTCTCGGGGGTGCGGTTCGATGCGGTGCGCGTGACGCCCGACAAGCCGGGTGACGGCAAGTTCGCGGGGAAGGCGATCCCCATGGTGCGCATCGTCGTCGAGGACCGCGACCGCGTCCAGGTCGGCCGGCTGGGGGCGGCGATCCTCTGGGCGCTGGGCCGCGAGCACCCGGACTCGATGAAGCTGAATGCGCGGACGTACGACGATCGGTTCGGGATCCCCGCGCTGCGCGAGGCGCTGCTGCGGGGCGAGGACCCCGACGAGGTGATCGATCGCATCCAGCCGTCGATCGTCGCGTTCCAGCGCCGGATCAGGCCATACCTGCTCTATTGACACTCGCGTGACAAGGCCGTTGCCCGTGGGTGGTCGCGCCGATAGCTTGCACGACATCGGGCGCGAGGGCGTCCGCGTGGTGCTAACGTCATCCCCCGCAACCGGTTAGCGGGCGTCGCGCGTAGCCGGTCCATCGGTATGGTGAAGCTTTGGGGCTGGATCAAGGTGGGCTACCTCGCCCTGATCGAGCCCATTGTGGAGTGGTTCGTGCGGCACCGCGTGTCCCCGAACGTCATCACGACGGCGGGGACCCTGTGCACGTGCGCCGCTGGGCTGATCTTCGCCTACGGCCACATCTCCATCGCCGGCTGGACACTGGGCCTGACCGCCTTCTTCGATGTGGTGGACGGCACCGTCGCGAGACGGACCGGCAAGTCGACGGTGTTCGGCGCGTTCTACGACTCGACGCTCGACCGCGTCGCGGACGGCGCGCTCTTCGGCGGCCTGACATACTTCTACGCGACTCACCCCTCGCACCATTCGGGACCGATGGTGGTGGTGAGCATCGTCGCGCTGCTGGCGACCATGCTCACCTCGTACACCCGGGCGCGGGCGGAGGGGTTGGGCGTCGAGATGAAGGGCGTCGGCATGATGGAGCGCCCGGAACGCATCGCACTGCTCGCCTCGCCGCAGGCGTTCTTCGGGCTCGCGCTCGACGGCTGGATCCTGGCGACCGTCATCACCGTACTGGCTGCCACGGCCTGCATCACGTTTGTTCAACGAATCCGCCATGTCGCGCGCGTGACTGCCGACGCGCGCTCTGTGGCCTGACCGGAGACTTCTCCCGCAATGTCCTCTCGTTCCGCCGTTCGTCCTGCCACCGGCAAGCTCGGAGTCCTCACGCCCGGCCTCGGGGCCGTCGCCACGACCTTCATCGCGGGCGTCGAAGCCGTGCGGCGTGGGTCGGCGCGCCCGATCGGGTCGCTGACGCAGCTCGCGACCATCCGCCTGGGCAAGCGCTCCGAGAAGCGTGCCCCGCTGATCAAGGATTTCGTGCCCCTCGCCGCCCTCCAGGACGTGGTGTTCGGCGCCTGGGACCCCATCCCCGACGACGCGTACACCGCCGCCAAGAAGGCCGGCGTGCTCACCCCGCAGGACCTCGAGCCCCTCAAGGACTTCCTCTCGGGCATCAAGCCGATGAAGGCCGTGTTCGACCAGCGCTACGTCACGCGCCTCCAGGGCAGCAACGTCAAGGCGGGCAAGCACAAGCGCGACCTCGCCGAGCAACTGCGGCAGGACATCCGCGACTTCAAGACGGCCAACGGGCTCGATCGCGTGGTGGCCGTGTGGTGCGGCTCCACGGAGATCTTCATCAAGCCGAGCGCGGTGCACGAGACGATCGCCGCCTTCGAGGCGGCGATGGAGCAGGACCATGCCGACATCGCGCCGTCGATGCTCTATGCCTGGGCCTGCATCATGGAGGGCGTGGCGTACTGCAACGGCGCACCGAACCTCGCGGTGGACTGCCCGGCGCTCATCCAGCTGGCCGAGCGGCAGGGCGTGCCGATCTCGGGCAAGGACTTCAAGACCGGCCAGACGTGGATGAAGACGGTCATCGCACCCGGCATCAAGGCCCGCATGCTCGGCCTCGCGGGTTGGTACTCCACCAACATCCTCGGCAACCGCGACGGCGAGGTGCTCGATGACCCGGCGTCGTTCAAGACCAAGGAGGAGTCCAAGCTCTCCGTGCTGCACACCATCCTGCAGCCGGAGACGTATCCGGAGCTGTACGACGGCTTCAGCCACGTGGTGCGCATCAACTACTACCCCCCGCGCGGCGACAACAAGGAAGGCTGGGACAACATCGACATCGTCGGGTGGATGGGGTACCCGATGCAGATCAAGGTGAACTTCCTCTGCCGCGACTCCATCCTCGCGGCACCGCTGGTGCTCGACCTCGCGCTGCTCAGCGACTTCGCGATGCGCGCCGGCCTCAAGGGCATGCAGGAATGGCTATCTTTCTACTACAAGAGCCCGATGTCCGCGCCGGGACTGCAGCCGGAGCACGATCTGTTCATCCAGCAGACCAAGCTCAAGAACACCCTGCGCGAGCTGATGGGCGAGGCACCGGTGACCCACTCCGAAGAGGACGCCTGATGACGGGACGCGGACGACTGCTCGCGCTGCTGCTGATGCCGCTGGTCGTCGCCGCGACCAGCTGCGGACCGGGCCCGGATGACGGCGTGCTGCGCACGGCGACGGACGACTTCGACTTCCGGATCACGGCCGACGTCATGCCCCCACGCGCGATCGAGCGGATCACGTACACCATCGTGGTCCGCGACCGCAAGACGCAGGAGCCCATCACCGACGGTGAGGGGCGCATCTTCGCCACCAATGCCGACCGCAAGACGGTCTGGAACGGCTTCACGTACGGTCCCGAGGTCGGCACCTATCGGGCCACCCTGACGTTCGTCACGGCAGGCGAGTGGGCGATGGGCATCCAGTTCCGCCGGGATTCCTCGCAGGCCCTGCAGCGTACGCACGATTGGCGGCAGCAGGTCAAGAACGAAGTGGCGCCCGGTCCGCAGTAGGGCCGGCGCCGCGTCCCACCCTCGTCGTCCCTTTCCTCCCCCTACCGCTCCGATGCGCCATTTCCATCGCACCTCGCTGCACCCGGATACCGTCCTCGCCACCGCGGACCGCTTCTTCCCGACCATCGGACTCCGCGCCACCGGCAGCGGCGCGCGCTCGCGCAGCTTCGCCGGCGTCGTCGGTACACCCGAGCTCCCGTCCACGCTCGAGCTGAGCGTGCGCATGGAGGGCGGGCACTACACGTTCGTCGAGGCGCACACGGACCAAATGGGCGAGAGCCGGCTGGATCGCAACGTCAAGAAGTTCTTCGTGGAGCTCCACAAGCAGGTGGACGCGGCCCATCATTTCGCGCCCGCCTACTGATGATGTCGCGTCGCCGCCGGACCAGTGACGGTCCGGGCGGGCAGCACCTCGGGGACCTGCTGCCCCTCGAGCGCAAGCTCGAGCTCTACTACTGGATGCGGCTCACGCGCACGCTCGAGGAGCGGCTCGTGGCGCTCTACCGCCAGACGAAGGTCGTCGGTGGGCTCTTCCGCTCCCTCGGACAGGAAGCCGACGCCGTCGGCTCCTGCTACGCGCTCGAGCACCGCGACGTGATGTCGCCGCTCATCCGCAACATGGGCGCGATGCTGGTGAAGGGCGCCACACCGGTGGAGATCCTCAAGCAGTACATGGCCAAGGGCGACTCGCCGACCCGCGGACGCGAGCTCAACATCCACTTCGGCGACATCGGGGCCGCCGGGGCCACCCGCGGATTCCTCGGGCAGATCTCGCCGCTCGGCGACATGGTGCCGGTGATGGCCGGCGTCACGCTGTCGTTCAAGATGCGCGGCGAGGACCGGGTGGGGCTGGTGTACGTCGGCGACGGCGCGACCAGCACGGGGGCGTTCCACGAGGGCATCAACTTCGCTGCGGTGCAGCGGTTGCCGCTCGTGGTCATCATCGAGAACAACGGCTACGCCTATTCCACACCGACGGCCAAGCAGACGGCGGCCAAGCAGTTCGTCGACAAGGCGATAGGCTACGGCGTGTACGGCGAGCAGGTGGACGGCAACGACGTGCTCGCCGTGTACGACTGCACGAAGCGCGCGGTGGACCGCGCGCGCGCGGGCGAAGGGGTGTCGCTGCTCGAGTTCATGACGTTCCGCCGCAAGGGCCACGCCGAGCACGACAACCAGTCGTACGTGCCGCCCGGCGAGATCGAGCTCTGGGCGAAGGAGAACGACCCGATCGACCGCTACGTGCAGGTGCTGCGGCAGCGCGAGAAGGTGCCGCAGGCCACGCTCGACGACATCGACGCGCGGATCGGGCGCGAGGTGGATGCCGCGACCGACGTCGCCGAGGCGGCGCCGTTCCCGCAGCCGCTCGACGCGCTGCTCGGCGTCTACGCCGACCCGCCGGCCGAGCGCCCCCTGTGGTATCGCGAGGGCGCCGATGTCTCGTCGCTCGGCAAGGAGCGCGCCGAGGGCTGGGGCACCTGGGATGCGTCGAAGGGAGGGCCGCGCTGATGGCCGAGATCACGTATCTCGAGGCGATCCGCGAAGCCCTCGACGAGGAGATGGCGCGCGACCCGAACGTCTTCCTGCTCGGCGAGGACATCGGCGTGTTCGGCGGTGCCTTCAAGGTCACCGAAGGCCTCCTGGCCAAGTACGGCGAACCGCGGGTGATCGACTCCCCCATCTCGGAGATCGCGATCGTGGGCGCCGCCGCCGGTGCCGCCCACATGGGCATGCGGCCCGTGGTCGAGATGCAGTTCATCGACTTCGTCGCCAACGCCTACGACATGCTCACCAACTACGTCGCGACGGCGCGCTACCGGGCGTTCCTCCCGTGTCCGATGGTGGTGCGCGGCCCCAGCGGCGGCTACGTGCGCGGTGGCCCGTTCCATTCGCAGAACCCGGAGGCCGGCTTCATCCACACGCCCGGCCTGAAGGTGGTGTATCCGGCGACCGCCGAGGACGCCAAGGGCCTCATGAAGGCCGCCATTCGCGACGAGGACTGCGTGCTCTTCTTCGAGCACAAGTACCTGTATCGCCGCGTGAAGGGGGTCATGCCTGCCGGGGACCACGTCGTGCCGATCGGCAAGGCGCGGACAGCGCGCGATGGTCGCGACCTGTCCATCATCACCTACGCCGCGACGGTGCACAAAGCGCTGGACGCCGCCGAGCAGCTGCAGGCCGAGGGCATCTCGGCCGAGGTGATCGACCTGCGCACGCTCGCCCCGCTGGACGATGAGGCGATCTTCAACACCGTGCGGAAGACCAATCGCGTGCTCGTCGTCCACGAGGACACGCGGACGGGCGGCATCGCGGGCGAGATCACGGCGCGCATCAACGAGAGCTGCTTCGCCCACCTCGATGCCCCGGTACTGCGCGTCACGGCGCACGACATCCCGCTCCCGTACGCACCGGCGCTGGAGGACTTCGTGCTGCCGCAGGTCGCCGACATCGTCACCGCGGCCAAGCGCCTGGTGCAGTGGTGAGCGCCTCGACCGGACGGCAGGTCGCCATCGGCTGCTTCATGGCCTGGATCGGCGGCTTCTC
>Ga0268299_1004060_pt1 | contig 12114 bp, 12 predicted proteins | sample NOBtaG_FD_193484 | JGI IMG/M metagenome (GOLD analysis project Ga0268299, IMG submission 193484) | Activated sludge microbial communities from bioreactor in Nijmegen, Gelderland, Netherland - NOB reactor | ecosystem: Engineered > Bioreactor > Aerobic > Activated sludge | place: Netherlands...
CGGAGTCGGGCAGCGGAGCTGCGCATGCATGGCGCTGGGCTGTCGGCTTCACGCTCGGGGCAGTGCTCGTGGTGGTCTGGCCCGGCGCGTACGTCGGGGCACTCGAGATCCCCGGGATCGCGGCGGCGGCGGCGCTGGCCGTGCTCGGCCCGGCGACCTATCACGGCCTGCGGCATCTGCCTCAGTGGCCGCAGCATCCGCCGTGGAACGTGCGACTCGCGATGTGCAGCGTGGCGCTTGCCGCGCTGCTGGTGGGTGCCGTGTGGATCCGGAGTCTCGCGCCCGCGTGACCGGCGGCGGGCGCGCCGTCAGCCCAGCAGCCGGCGCAGGGCTTCGCTGTCGGTCTTGGAGGCGTGGCGCGGGTCGCGCGGGATCCGCGCCACGCGACGCAGGTCGTCCACGGGGTGCGGCGCGACCGATGCCATGATGCTGGCGCGCGCGGAGGCATCGAGATCCTCAGGCGATTCCACCACGAGCACGGCGCGCTGCGCCCCGGGAGCGCCGACGCCGAGGTAGGCGGCGTGCCGCACCGCAGCATCGCCCAGCGCGCGCAGCTCGGCCGGCAATCCCCACCACTCCTCGCCCGCGCGTCGCACCCGCTCGCGCACGCGCCCCATGAGCCAGAGCCGGCCGTCGGCGTCAAGCCGACCACCGTCGCCCGTGCGATGCCACACGCGGTCCCCGTCGCGCAGCTTCGCGGCGCGTTCGGCGTCGGGGTCGTTGAGGTAGCCGCGGAGCACGTGCGCGCCCGAGACCACGATCTCGCCCGTCTCCCCGTTCGGCAGTTCCAGGGCACGCAACCCGTCGGGTGGCAGGTCGATCACGCCGTCGACCGCGCGGATGATGCGGAGTTCCACCTGCGGCACCGGACGTCCCACGCAGAGGCCGCCGCGTGTGGACGCTGGCGCGCCGCCGTCGTCGCGCGCGGCGAGCAAGGCCTGCATCTCGATGCCGGCGATGGGCTCCGCTTCCGTGCTGCCGTAGACCACGTGGGCCGTGCCCCGGACCTGCGTGGCCAGGCGCGCGGCGAGTGGTGGCAGCACCGGCGCGCCGCCGGTGAAGAGTGCGCGCACCGGGATACGCTGACCCGTGACCGCGGCGTGTGCAGCGAGCCGGTCGTAGAAGGCCGGCGAACCGCTCGTCGTCGTCACACCCTCGGCGACGAGTTGTGCCCACACCCGCGCCGGATCGATCTCCGCCGGTCGTCGCGGATCGAAGTCCGGGATCACGCTCGGCACCCCGAGCGCGAGGTTGTTGAGCACGAAGATCGGCAGCGTCGGCATGTCGACGTCGTCGTCGCGGAGTTGCAGGTGCGCCGCGAGTGCCTCGTGTTGCGCCCAGAGGAAGGCGTGGGTGCGGACCGCGGCCTTGGGTGCGCCGGTGCTGCCCGTGGTGAAGGTGATGAGTGCGGGGTCGTCGGCACGGGCGGGCTGATGCGTCGCACCCTCTCGTGCCCCGGAGGCCGCGCGCAGTCCCCGTCCGCCCGCCACGAAGTGCCGCGGGATCCGCCGCACGGCCGGTGACACGAGCCGCAGCAGCTGCGCCTTCCACGACCCGATGAACGCCTGCGGTGCCGCCACCCGCACCGCCGCGTCCATGCGGCGCCGGTCGGCCCAGGCATCGACGAAGACCGCCGTCGCGCCGGCATGGAGCACGCCCAGCAGCACGGCATAGAGCTCGATCGACATCGGCACCAGGAGGAGCACGCGGTCACCGGCGCCGACGCCCTGTGCCCGCAGGGACGCCCCCACGGTGGCGACGCGCGACGCGAGTTCCGCGAATCCGATGCGCGTCGCGTGCCCGCGCCGGTACTCCACGATCGCCGGGCGCGTCGGATGCAGCGCGGCGCGGGCGAGCAGGCGGGCCGCGATGTTCGCGTCGGCCGGCGGCAGCGTCACGGGGCGAGCTGGTAGAGCGCGTACTGCCGGAACTCGGTGGTGCTGCGCTCCGACATCCGCTTGGACACGTTGCGCACGTGCATGAGGGCGTGGATCACGGCGCGGTGGCCCTTCTCCAGCGCCAGACTGCGGGTGCGGTCCACGAGCAGTCCGCCCAGCCCCACCCCCCGAAAGGCCGGCCTCGTGACCAGCGTCTTCAGCACCACGCGGCCGGGTGCGCCCGCCGCCGCACCGAGCGGGTCGACATAGGCGAACGAGAACCCGACCAACGCACCCGCCGCATCGCGGGCGAGCAGCACGAGATCAGGGTCGAGGATGGGGCGCAGCGGCGTGTACATCGCGACGAACACCTCACGCGCGATGGGTCGGTAGTAGGCGTTGTCGCCGAACGACTCGAGGCTCAGCGCGTGGATCTCGCCGAGCACGGGCTCCAGTCGGTCGAGTGCGAGTGTCTCGAGGTGCAACCCGGCCGCCGCGACCTGTGCAGCGGCCTGTCCCGCGCGTGGGTCCGCGGTGGTCAGGTCACGCTGGATCCGGCTCTCGTAGGCCACCACCGGCGCGAAGCCGGCGCGTGCGAACCAGGCGGGGTAGTCGGGTGGGTTGGTCGGCTCCCCGAGGAACGGCGGTTCCAGCGCACCGGCCGGTGTGTCCGGCGCCAGCGCGAACCGATACCGCGCCCAGGTGCTGCCGTTCATAGGGCCCAGCACGCGTGCGGCGCCTGCGACGCGCAGGGATGCGCTCGCCTCGCGCAGCAACCGCTCGGCGGCGTCCGCATCGTCCGCGACGAAATGCCCGAGCACGCCGCTCAGGCCCGGCGCGCCATGCAGATCGTCCAGCAGGTACGTGGCGAGCCCGGCCACCGGGGTGCTGCCGCGCCAGGCGAGCCACGGCTCCGCACCCGAGGCGAGCGGTTCCGCCTGTTGCCGTGTGCGCAGCAGGGCATCGAGCGCGGCGGGCGCGGCGCCACGCTCGAGGACGAGCGCCATCAGCGAGTGTCCGGCACCATCGTCTCGAGCCGCCGGCGCATGCTCTCGATGTCGCCGGAGAGCATCACCCGCCACTGGCCATTGTCCATCCGCAGCGAGAGCACTTCCATCTTGCTGATCTCGATCTCCTCCACCGTCATCTTCATCCGGTGGAGGACGTGCAACGTCTCGCCCTCCGGCACCACTCCCAGGATGGTGGACGTCGCGGACCGCAGGGCCTCCTGCACACCCGGCTGGCCGTACGCGAGGCCGACGAACGCAGCGTAGTACTGTTGGTCGGTGAGCTTGGCGATGTCCACCTCCGGTCCGACCTTGAGCACCTGCGACCGGAACGTGCCTCCTTCATCGATCTTGGCGAGCACTTCGACCAGCTTGCGGATCGACGTCAGCGCCTCGCGGTGGGCGAGCGCCGCCGTCTCATGCAGCCGTCCGTTCTGCAGCGCCGAGATGTACTGCGCCGCGACCTTCGTGGCCGCGCTGTCGGCCGCGGACTGCGCCTCGGCCCGCAGCGGACCCACGGCGAGCAGGGCCGCCACGACGGTGGCGAGCACGGGTCGCGGCAGTCCGCGACGGATGGGCTTGGGCATTCCGTCCCCGGTGGGTGTGATCGCGCCGGACCGCACGGCGCCTCAGCGCGCGAAGCAGTAGAACAGGCCGTTGCCGCCGGTGGCAACGAGGTTCGCCTGGCTGCAGCCACGCGAGCCGTGGGCCGAGTTCCACGAGGTCGGTCGCGCACCGCCGCCCTGCTTGTCGTGATGCCCCACCAGCGCGGATCCCGCGCCGGCGGTGCTGCTCGTCCAGTTGCCGCAGGTCGTGTCGAGCGTGTCCGTTGCGGCGCGACCGTCCGGCATCGAGCCCGTGAGGATGTCGTGCTGATTGGGGGTGTCGCCGCGCCCGTTCACGGGCAGCCCCTTCTCACTCAGGCTGTTCTCCTTCCCGAGCAGGTTCGCGTCGGAGTGGAGCACGTCCACGTTCTGTGCCACAAGCACACCCTTCGCGTTGTACCACGGCCCGTTGCCGATGCGGTCACGCGCATGCACCACGGACTGCCCGTTGCCGGCGACGGTGCTGAGGTAGGCGCGCCATTCACGTCCGGTCACGCCGGCCGCCTCCGCCAGTGTGTGGCAGTGCCGGTCGGCGCCGGCCAGTCCGCCGAGGTCCGCGCCGTTGCCGGGCCCGACGCTGGTGATGAAGAAGCTCATCGTCGCGCGCCCCTGCAGCGGCGCGGAGGGGCCGGCCACCACGAGGACCGTGGCAGCAAGTGTGAGCAAACGTGCGACGCGCATTCGACGCTCCGGTGAGGGGGACCCACAGCGAGCATCGCCGCAGGGAATGCGCTACAATAGCCCAGCACCACGCGCCACGCGAGCACCGACGCAGGAGCCCCCTTGCCCCGACCCAAACGAAAATCCGCCGGACGTGTGCCCACGGTCCCATTGGCGGATCCCGATGCCCCGCTCACCGGCCAGGCCGAGGACTATCTCAAGGCCATCTATGAATTGGAGCGCGGCGACCGCGCCGCCGGCACCAACGACATCGCCGCACGACTCGGCATCGCCGCCGCGAGCGTGAGCGGCATGGTGCAGCGTCTCGCGCGACTGGGTCTCGTGAAGGCCGAGCGCTATCGCGGCGCCCGACTCTCCCCGGCGGGCCGGACCGCGGCGCTGCGCCTCATCCGCCGGCATCGCATCATCGAGGCGTACCTGGTGCAGCGGCTGGGCTTCGGCTGGGACGACGTACACGACGAGGCCGAGCGACTCGAGCATGCGGCCAGCGACGACCTCATCGCCAAGATGGCGGAGGCGATCGGCAATCCCACGGTCGATCCGCACGGCGCCCCCATCCCCTCGGCCTCCGGCGAGGTGGACGAGACCACCCTGGGTTCGATCGCCGACCTCCCGGAGGGCCAGGCGGCGCGGGTGGTGCGGATGTCGGACCGGGACCCTGAGTTCTTACGATATCTTGACGGAATGGGAATCCGGCCCGGTGTACGGGTGCAACTCCTTACCAGGGAACCATTTGAGGGACCTCTCACCCTGCTGGTGGACGGGAGCGCGCGGACGGTGGGCACTTCCACTGCGACCCGCGTGTTCATTAGGTTAGAACCGTAAGGTTTACCCGTCACCTACTTTGGAGTGAGACAAATGAACAAGTGGATCGTTGCTCTCGCCGTCGCGCCCGCGCTCGCGGCGGCCTCGGCCGCCATCGCGCCCAAGACCTTCGTCCGCGACGTCGCGCACTCGCAGATCAACTTCGTCGCCGAGTCCCAGCTCGTCGATGCGCACGGCACCTTCGATTCGTGGGATGCCACGATCCTGTTCGACGCCGAGAAGGTCGAGGCCTCGTCGGTCGTGATCTCCATCGACGCCAAGAGCATCAACACCCGCATCGCCCAGCGCGACGGCCACCTCAAGAGCAACGACTTCTTCGCCGCCGACTCGTTCCCGACCATCACGTTCAAGTCCACGATCATCAACAAGCTCGCCGAGGACCGCGTGAACATCACCGGGGACCTCACCATCCGTGGCAAGACCAAGACGATCACCATCCCGAGCCGCCTCACCCAGGTGAACGCCGAGCGCAACATCTGGCGCGTGAAGGGCAACACGGTGATCAACCGCAACGACTTCGGCGTCTCGTACCAGCCGGCGGTGAACAAGATCAACCCCGAGATCCAGATCCAGTTCGACATCGCGTTCAGCGAGAAGAAGTAGGCCTGCAGCCGGGTCGCGGCCCCCGCCGCGACCGGGACGGATCGGGACGCGGGGCGCAGCCGGAACGGCTGCGCCCCGCGTGTAGTTTGTATCCCTAGTGTCCCTGCTCCCGCTCCTCGCCTTCGCCGCGCTGCTCCAGCAGCCAGCGCCGCGCAGCATCACCATCGACGAACGCCTCGCGGACGCGGCCGGGCTCGCGGTGGGCGATCGTGTCGTCCTGGGGACCACGCCCGGCGGCGCCGGCGACACGGTGCGCATCGCCGCGATCACGCGGCGCAGCGCGGACCCCAGCGAGGTCGCGCGCAGCGAGTTCCGCGTACGCCTGCATCTCGATCACCTGCAGACCCTCTCCGGGTCCGGCGACCGCGTCGGGCGCTTCGCCGTGCAGTCGCGCGATGGGGCGGAGCCGTCGGCGGTCGCCGCGCGCATCAATGCGTCGGCCTTCGGCTTCCGCGCGTACCCGGCGGCCGAGGTGGCCATCGAGACCTCCGCGACGTTCCGCGTGGTGAATCGGTTCCACCGCGCCATCGGTGTCATCACGATCGTCGCGAGTGCGATCTTCCTGCTCTGCATCACGCTGCTCAAGGTGGACGAGCGGCGGCGCGATGTGGGCGCGCTGCGGCTCATCGGCATGAGCCGCACGTCGGTGCTGCGCGCAGTGGTGCTCGAAGCGTCGTTGGTCTCGCTGATCGGCAGCCTCATGGGCGCGGGACTCGGCTGGTTCGCGTCGGCGGTGGTGAACTGGTACTACCAGGGCGTGTACACCACGCCGCTCCGATTCGCGATCGTCACGCCGGGCATCGTGCTCTTCGCGGTGCTGCTGTCGCTCGCGCTCGGCGTGCTCGCCGGCCTGTTCGCCGCGCAGCGCCTGGTGCGACGGGCCCCGCTGGAGCTGATCGGCCGATGATGCTGCGCCTGGCGATGGCGACGCTCGCGCGACGGCGCGCCCGCACGGCCCTCACCACGGCCGGGGTCGCCGTCGCCGCGGCGATGCTGCTCGACATGGTGATGCTCGGCTCCGGCATGCGCGAGAGCTTCCGGGGGTTCATCGAGCAACAGGGATTCCAGATCCGACTCACACCGCGTGGCACCATGCCCTTCGACTCGGAGGCGACGGTCGGCGGCGGCGCGGCGTTGGTCCGTGCGGTCGCGACCGACCCTGACGTCGTCACGGTCGCGCCGCTGCTCGGCGCCAAGCTCTTCTCGCGCACCCCCGGCGATTCGGTGGTGTCGGCCTTCGTGCTCGGGCTCGATCCCGCCGTGCAGGGCGACTACGTGCTCGTCGAGGGCCGCGACCTCGCCGCCGATGACGAGCTGGTGGTGAACGCCTCCTATCTCGCCGCCACGGGACGCGCCGTCGGCGACACGGTGCAGGTCGCCGCCGGCTACGATGCGCAGATGCGCCGCGTGACCGGTGCGCGCACGGTGCGGATCGTCGGTCGCGCCCGCTTCGTGATGCTCGGCGGCAGCGAGCGTGCGGCCGCGATGCGACTGGCCGCGGTGCAGGCGATGGGTGGCCGCGACCGGGCGGATCGCCTCTCGGTCGTGCTGGTGGCGACGCGGCCGGGTGCCGACATCGAGAGCGTGCGCCGCCGCCTCGAGGCATCGGACGCGCGTGTCAGTGCCCTCTCGACCGCCGCCGCACTGCAACTCGTGGACGAGCGCCTCGGCTACTTCCGCCAGCTGGCGTTCATCCTGGCGTCGGTCTCCCTCGCCGTCGGATTCCTGCTCGTCACCACGCTGGTGACGGTGTCGGTGAACGAGCGCATCGGCGAGATCGCGGTCATGCGCGCGATCGGTGTGGCACGCTGGCGGATCGTGGCGCAGGTGATGGCCGAAGGGGTTGCACTGTCGCTGGTCGGCGCGACCATCGGGATGGGGCTGGGCCTGGTGACGGCGACCTGGCTCAACGGCATCCTTGCGGCCTTCCCCGGACTCCCGGCGGCGTTCGATTTCTTCTTCTTCGAACCCGCGGCCGCGTTCCGTTCGCTGGGCCTGCTGGTGCTCTGCGGCATCGCGGCCGGCATCTGGCCCGCATGGCGCGCGGCGACGCTGCCGATCGCCCGCACCCTCCGGGAGGAGGCGGTGGCATGAGGGAGATCGTCCTCGCGGCGCGCGACGTGCGTCGGGACTATCCCGTGGCCGGGGAACCGGTGCATGCGGTGCGCGGCATCTCGCTCGATGTCGCGGCCGGCGACTGGGTCGCGATCGTCGGGCCGTCCGGCTGCGGCAAGTCCACGCTGCTGAACCTGCTCGGAGCGATCGATCGTCCCACCACCGGGTCCATCGCGATCCGCGGCAAGGATGTGGCGCGCATGAACGACGCCGACGCCACCCGTTTCCGGCTCACCGGGATCGGCTTCGTGTTCCAGCGCTTCTACCTGATGCCGACGCTCACGGCGGCCGAGAACGTCGAGTTGCCGATGGCGGAGGCGAAGCTGCCGCGGGCGGCGCGGGTGGCGCGCGCCCGCGAACTGCTGGCGTACGTGGGACTCGGGGCGCGGGCCGACCATCGGCCGTACCAACTCTCGGGGGGCGAGCAGCAGCGCGTGGCAATCGCGCGGGCGCTGGCGAACCGGCCTGCGCTGCTGCTCGCGGACGAACCGACCGGCGAGCTCGATGCGCGCACCGGCACCGAGATGATCACCCTGTTCGACCGCCTGAACCGCGACGGCACGACGATCGTGACGGTGACCCACGACGAGGAACTCGCGCAGGCCGCGCGACGCGTGGTGCACATGCGCGATGGGGCGATCGTCGATCAGGTGCTGCGCCGTCCGCTCGCGGACGCCGTGCCGGCCCCGCCACACGCGCCGGGCACGGCTCAGGCGTGATCACCACGCTCGCGCTGCGCGGATTGCTCGACCGTCCCTGGCGGTCGCTCTTCCTGCTGGGTGGATTCGGGCTCGGCGTGGGTGTCATGATCACGCTGCTCGCCATCGGCGAGGCGATGGTGCTGCAGTCCAGGGACGAGAAACTCGTCGGTGGCGGCGACGTGACCGTGCTGCCGGACGGACTCGACCTCGAGGTGATGAAGACCGGTGGCGTCGGCGGGATGTTCGTGTCCATCGCGAACGCCCGGTTCGTGCATCGGCAGCTGCTGGCGTCCCCACGGCTGTCCGACGCGGTCTCGGCGGTGGCGCCGCAGACCGACGGCGTGCTGCTGTACCTGCGTGCGGGCGACCGCGAGTTCCCGGTCCGTGCCCTCGGGGAGCTGCCGTCGGCGACGCGGGCCGTGGGGGCCGCGCCGACCATCGTCGCCGGAGCCTGGGACGATGACGCGTCCGATCGGCAGTGGAAGGCCCCGTCGCCGGCGGCGCTGCTCCACGAGATCGACCGCTTCCATCACACGCCCGCCACCCTGACGCCCGAGGAGCGTGCGACATGGGGCGAGTGGCACTACTTCAATGTGCTGAGTGCCGATAGCCAACGCTGGGCCTTCCTCACGTTGGCCGTCGGTGGCGATGTGCCGCAGGGTGCGTGGGGCGGGCAGGTGCTGCTCACGGTGCACGAGCAGGGACGCCCGGCGCGGCGCTTCGAGCGTGTGGTGCGACCGGGCGAGATCCACCTCGATACCGCGCGCGCCGACCTGGCCTTGGGTCGCGACAGTGTGCAGGTGCTCCCGGACGGACGCTATCGTGTGTCCGCACAGGCGCGGGAGCAGGGCAGTGGCGCGCTTGCGACCATCACGCTCACGCTGACGCCGGCGCCGGGGGCGTACTTCCCGGGCACGAGTATCGGCGGCGATGCGCTGGTGAGCGGGTACGCGGTGCCGGGACTGCGCGCGAGTGCGGTCGGGGAGCTGTGCGTTGCCGGGCGCTGCGAACGCTTCGACGGTGCGCAGGCCTATCACGACCACAACTGGGGCGTGTGGCGCGATGTGGAGTGGGAGTGGGGGGCGGCGCGAGCCGGGGCGTACACGTTGCTCTACGGTCGCGTGCTCCGGAGCGGCGCGGACGATGTGCGCGAGCCGTTGTTCGTGTATCTCGTGGACTCACTCGGCTTCCGCGCGCTGTTCCGCCCGCAGGACATCGTGTACGAGGACGCGCGCCGCATCACGGTGGACGGCAAACGCGTGCCGGTGCCGGCACGGGCCACCCTGACCGATGCGCGCGGCGCCGACACCCTTCGGATCGTGCTGGAGATCGAGGACGCGGTGGGCAGTGACGTGCGGCGCGATCGGCGCGGACCCGGCGCGCGGACGGAACGTGCCAAGCCGTACTTCATCCAGATGAAGGGCACTGCGACCATCACCGGGCGGTTGCAGGGCGCGGTGCTGCGCGGGGTCGGGTCGGGGTTCTTCGAGACGTATCGCTGAGGCGCGGCTACGGTTGCCGCGCCAGCGCGCGGAGTCCGATGTGCAGGTACTCCACGCGGCCGTCGGTGCCACGCACCAGCAGGATCGTCTGCTTCGTCGCACCGATGCCGACCACCACGCGCTCGTCGCCCACGAGCATCGCCGGTGCGACCTCCGTGCGCTGCCGGAACTTGAGCGCGCCGTTCTCCTCGACGAACGACATCTCCGTGTTCCCCTGCCGGTACGTCCCGACGATCCGCGCGCGCTCCTCGGCGGTGGCGGCACGCTCCGCCGGCAGCGGCGTCGGTGTCGGCGGCACGATGCCCGCCGCCTCCTTCGCGACCAGGTCGACGATCCCCTGCAGCGGGGCACCCGTGCGGTTGTCGAAGACGATCACCGCGAGCTTCCGGTCGGGGAGCATCGTCACCTGCGCGTCGAACCCGTTGATTGCGCCACCGTGCTGCCACACGCGCTCCGTTCCGCGGGTGGCGATGTTGAGTCCGTAGCCGTAACGCGCCTGCGTCGTGCCGGGGATCGCCTGGTGTCCGGTGGTGAGCTGTGCCACGGCTTCTGCCGCGAGCACCCGCTGGCCGTCGAGTTCACCGCCGTTCATGAGCAGGATCGTGAAGCGCGCGAACTCCGACGTGTTGCTGAAGAGGAATCCGGCCGCCCACTGGGCGGTGTTCTCCGTGAAGGGGCGGACGATGCTGCCCTCGGCCGCCGGCGCGCCGATGTGCCCGTGCGAGAAGTCCCGGGTCATGACCTCGAGCGGCCGGAACGTGGACAACGCCATCCCCGCCTTCCGGAGGACGAGGCGCTCGGTCAGGGCGGCGAAACGCGCGCCGCCGGCCTGTTCGGCGACGTACCCGGCCATGGAGTAGCCCGGGTTCGAGTACGAGATCACGCGGCTCGGCGCCGTGAAGAACAGTGTGTCGCCGACCTCGCGCATCACCTCGCCGAGTGCGCCTTCCCCCATGCGGCCGTAGGCGACCGCGTTGTCGAGCCAGCCGGCGCTGTGCGTGAGCAACTGGTGCGTCGAGACCGTGCCCACGCGCTTGCCGGCCAGCTCCTTCACGTACGTGCTGATGGGGGCCTCGAGGTCGAGCTTCCCCTCAGCCGCGAGCTGGGTCAGGGTCGCGGCCGTGACCATCTTCGTCACGGACCCGACGCGGAACAGGGTCTGCTCGGTGACCTTCCGCCCCGTCTCGATGTCGGCGACGCCGTAGCCCTTGGCGTACGCGAGGCGCCCATCCACGACGACGGCGACCTGTGCGCCCGGCGTCCTGGTCCGGGCCAACTCCGCGAGCACCAGCGAATCGAGTCGCGGCACGAACGCAGGCGCGCTGTCCTGCGACCGCAGTGGCAGCGGCAGGGTGAGCGCAGAGACGGCGGCGAGCCCGATCGCGCGAACGACCGTGAGGCGGCTGGCGGAACGCATGGGAAGTCCTGGCTTCGGAGTGTGGGGGCGATGCGACCAACGACCCAAGCTACTACGCGCGCCTGCCCAGTGCCTCGCGGAGCCTCTCGAGGTCGGCGGCAGGGTCCTCGACCTCGACGATGATCTCGTCATACGCGGCCTCCAGCGCACACTGGATGACCAAGGCCTTGTCGGGATCGCGCACCGACCAGAAGTCCGGCCGCAGGTCGCTCTCGTAGAACGTCCCCGCGGAGTAGACGCCGGGCGCGTGGGTCGCCGGGAGGCCGAAGCCCTTCCAGAAGCGGCGCGCGCGCTCGGGATCCCGCCGCACCTCCCGGATGTCCGACAGCGGCACGGACAACGTTGACTTGAGTGCCCACAGCTTGTGATGTCCGCGCATCTCGATGCGCAGCAGCTCGCCGTCGATGTGGAGGTCCACCATGGTCAGCGCGCTCCGAGCGCCTGCGCCAGCCAGTCGGCGAGCACGCCGAGCACTTCGCCGTCCACCCGCGGGTCCTTCAGCGCCGCGTACCCGGCCGGGTGGCCGTTCGCGTCGCGCAGGAAGAGGTGGTTGCGCTCCGGCAGGATGCGGAGGGTGACGCGGGTGTTGCCGGCCCCGCGGATCGCGGCGTCGAGCAGACGGGCCTCCTCCGGCCGCACCTGCTGGTCGGTGGCGCCCTGCAGGATGAGCGTCGGCTGTCGCACGCGCCGCGCCGTGGGGATGGGGTCGTAGGAGACGAAGAACCGCATCCACGCGTTCTTCTCGATCTCGCGCTCGAGCTCGCGCGTCCCGTCCGCGATG
>Ga0268299_1004061_pt1 | contig 12111 bp, 12 predicted proteins | sample NOBtaG_FD_193484 | JGI IMG/M metagenome (GOLD analysis project Ga0268299, IMG submission 193484) | Activated sludge microbial communities from bioreactor in Nijmegen, Gelderland, Netherland - NOB reactor | ecosystem: Engineered > Bioreactor > Aerobic > Activated sludge | place: Netherlands...
ATCGAAGTGACCCGCTACGCCATGCAGAATGGCGCCCGCTTCAACGACCGCACGCAGGAGCTTTCGCTGTTCGCCGCTTGCGGTGCGCTGGCGAAATTCCTCGCGGTGACGGACACCGTCTGCCACCCGCTCACCGAGAAGCCCACCGAGCTCGAGCTCTGGGGCATGGGTCCGATGTACGACGAGTTCGTCATCTTCCGGGGCAGCGAGGAGGAGATGGCCGGCATCTACAAGATGCTGAAGCTCAACCTCGAGCGCGACTATCTGCGCGAGGCGCTCGTCGAGCGGCTCAAGACCCTGTCGCGCTTGCTGGAGATGCGCATCAGCCCCCGCATGCCCAATGGCGTCGGCACGCGCCATCTCTCGCTGATGCTGATGTCGGGCAACGCCAACGCCGACGACTACGAGCACCTGCCCTTCCTGGTCGCCAACCTGGACGAGCTGGTGGCGGCGCTGGAACTCTGGATGGAAGAGCAAGCGTGCGGTCGCCAGACCCCGCTGTTCGGCATCCTGCGCCCGACCCGCAAGGCGGCCTGACCCGAGCGCGCGTCGGCGCTCAAGCCTGTCCCAAGCAGGTACATCCGTTTACCGCAGGTGGTGGCGTGGCAAAGTGCGCCACTGCCTGTGGAGGCGGAAATTTTAGACGCAATGAAACGAAACTCGTGACCGCAGGCGAGAGCCTGCAATTTGATGGAGAGATTTAGAACCAACCCAACGAAAGCGAAGACAATGACCAGAAGCGGTCGCAAGAACTTCCATACCACAGGTACCCTTCCCGGACCAGCCATCCTCGGCAATCGCCCTCAATATGGCGACATTGCGCTGTGGCAACTGCCGAACGTCTCGGACGGCGAGCTGCAGTGCATCAAATCGGACCGGGTCGGTTTCACCTATTCAGTGCATCGTGGCGGAGTGTATGTCCACTCGGACCTGAACTCCGACTATGCCATCAGGCGCGTCTGGAAAAACCGGCACGCGGCTAAGGCTGTCGAGAAGGCGCGCCGCAAGCTCGCCTCCTACGGTGCATTGATTGGTCTGGATGACTTGATCGCCGACGGATGGACCGTCGGTTGATCGCGTGTGTTCTCTTCAATCCGTTCAACAAGCGGAGGTTCGACAAATGAAGTGCAGGATGAACTGCGGTGCTTGCTGCATCGCCATCAGCATCAGCTCGCCGATTCCCGGGATGCCGCAAGGCAAACGGGCTGGAGAGAGGTGTCTGCATCTTCAGCCGGACAACCTCTGCGGGTTGTTCGGCAAGCCCGAGCGTCCCGCCGTCTGCTCCTCGTTTCAGCCCATGGCTGACACGTGCGGGCAGTCGCGCGCGGAGGCGTTCGCGCTGATCGAGGTGCTGGAGGCGGCTACGCGCCCCTCCTGATGCCTCGATGGCTGCTGCGTGAGTGGTAGCACCTGCGGTGCCGGCGTGGCACTGCCGAAAGCAAGTTGGCAAGACGTGGACGCCGGGTTTCGACTCGGCGTCCGTGCCTGGCCGGCCCAAATAACAACAGAGGCGACGCCGCTCGGGATGGCAGGTGTGGAGCGTATCCACGCAGGCCATTCGCAAGCAGCGTGAAGCCTTGAGCGCAATGCGGACTACACATTCGCAAAGCGAGGGAGATAACTATGCCAAATAAAGAAACCATCGCTGTCGTTCTCGGCAGCGGTTTGGCGGCTGACGGTAGCGCTCACCCCGTTACGAAGCAGCGTGCCCTATCCGCCGCGCAGTTCATGCGCGAAAACAAATCGGTCAAGCTCATCTGCTCCGGCAGCCGTCCTCCGGACGACGACGGAAAGCACGGCTCGACCGAGGCTCAGGTGATGGCCGACATCATCAAAGAAGAAGGCATCGACCGTTCGCGGTTGCTGCTCGAAGACCAGTCCTTCGACTCGCTGGGCAACGCCGTGTTCACCGCACGACGTTTTCTCGCGCAGCACGAAGGGGGTATTCTCTATGTGATCACCAACGACTTCCATATGCCGCGCGCCCTGTACATCTTCAGTCAGGTGCTCGGCTCCGGATGGCAGGTGGTTGCATACGGAGTGCCCGACTGGCACGAAGAAGATCGCCAGCCCGGCGCGCCGGCGGCGATGGAACGTGCCAGGGCATTCTTCGCCGGTATCACCCCCGGTGACCTGGATGCCGCCGAAGCGAAACTGTTCCAGGTCATTCCCGCCTACGTCAATCGGCAGGCGGCTTGACCTGAGGACAGTTTCGACAAAACGCCCGGCGAAAGCCGGGCGTTGCACAAAGTTGAACTATCAGCCAAGCGGAAATTGGAGAAATCAACTATGTCGAAAATCGTCGCACGCAAGGTGAGCAGCAGTGTCGGCAACGTGAAGGGCACCGAGGTGCCGGTCGAACTGGAGCCGCTCGGACAAGGTCAGCGTTTCCGCTGGCTCTGCGTCCTCGGCTTCACCGCCATCTTCATCGCCTCGCTCTTGGCTCCCACCATCCTCTTGCAGGGCGTTTTCAACAAGACCGTCCTGGACGGCGAGGTTTGGCGCGTCATCACCTACGCCTTCCTGCACGGCGGCTGGGTGCATCTGGCGATGAACATGCTGGCGCTTTTCGTGTTCGCCCGCGTGGTCCAGATGCATTACGGACGCACCGGCATGGTGGCGCTGTTCTTCGTCACGTCGGTCTTCGCCGTCGTGCCGGAGCTGCTCTTCCGTCCGGAAGTGCAGATGGTGGGCGCCTCGGGCGGACTGATGGGCTTCTGGGGTGCACAAGTGGCGGCGGCGATTCGCCTTCGCGAAGTGCCCAAGACGTTCCGGAAGCTGACCGAGCAGCTCAGCCTGGGAACGCTCGTCACCTACTTCGCCGTGCAGGTCGTGCTCGACCACGTCATTCCCAATGTCGCCTACTGGGCGCATCTGGGCGGCTTCGCCTCCGGACTCGCCCTGGGTGCCGTTCTGCCTCTCTACGGGGCGTCGCGCGTCTACATCTCGCGGCGTCAAGCTGTGAGCGTGAAGAAGGTGACGGTGCACGACGTCGTCGGCTCCAGCGACAACGATCGCTTTCAGGAAGTCGTCGTGGCTCTCCAGCCCGGCTTCGACCCGCAGCGTGATTTCGTCGTTCGTGAGCATGATCGGCTGGGCGCCTTCGACCGGCGCTACACGACCAGCGAAGTGATGGCCGGCCGCATGCCTTTCGCCAACACGGCGGAGTGGCAGCAGCGCGTGCTTCTCGCTTCGTCGGACATGGTGGAAGGCATCGGCGGCCCGCAGAAGGTCATCGATGTCGCCGACGAAGCCCTGCGCGACCATCTGGCCGCGCAGAAGGCGAAGGCTTCGTCTTCAAAGTAAGAACGGATGCGGGCTCGCCTCGCGTCCAGAAAATGTCGCCCGAGTACTGCCAAGTCCTCGGGTCTGGAAGTGAGGACGAGCCCGAGTCTGATACCGCATGCGGTGTCGGGCGTGGCTCGATGATTTGACCGTCTCAGCCTAAAATGGAGAAAGTCTATGATTCGCATTCTCATGACCCGCAAGCGCGACCGCGAGGAGTTCGACTTCGGCGCGCGTGACGTGACACCCACCGCGGCGCTGTCGACCCTGATGTGGTCGGAGCTTGGTTTCGGCGGCAACATCACCGAAGCCACGGGCACGAAGCTCACCGTCGTGACGCGCGTGCTCGCCTGCATCGACACCACGGTGTTCGAGGGCAGCCAGGAGGAGATGCGCATCCTCAACGAGGCTGCGTATTACTACCTCAAAGCCTGCCAGCAAGAGGAGACCGTCATCGACGGCGTTCTCGCCGACCTGGCGCGGATTCCCGACGGCAAGGGCGGCGTTCCGCTCATCATCAACATGGCGGCGCCGATGCTCATCGGCCGCAACCGGTTGGCGCTGGCAACGATGATGGCGCTCGGCATCACCGCCGAGTCCGACATCGATGCCGGCATGGCGCTGGGGATCAACGACCTGGTGGCTGTCTATCAGCTCATGCAGGAGTGCCCGGGTTCGTCCTTCGCCGAAATGGTGGAGGCGACCTCGGTGCCCAAGGCGGCGTAGCTCAACTCGTTCATTGCGATAGGGAGGCATGCATGTTCATCTCTCTGGAACTGCCCGGCGGTGACAAGCACGTCACTCTCTTCGCTCTCAATCTCGAGGGCGATGAGGGTTTTGACCAGTGCCGTCCATCCGTCACTGCCTGGTACGCGGACCGCAGTCGCGTCGGCATGGCAGTCAACGCTGCCAACCGCGCGCTCGCCGGCGACCAGCACAAGCTCATCTCGACCATCTTCAACCAGTTCGCCTGGGAAGGAACGTCGGGCTGGGAGTACTGGTCGCACGACTTCGACAAGGTGCTCAAGCACGCGCTCGTCGTCGCCGCCGCTTTGGAGGTCCCGCTGCACGTGCACAAATCCTTCGATGCGCATCTGCTCGATGCGGCTGAGAAGGCGGGCATCAAGCTCGACTTCGTGGGCGCCAAGCGTGTTGCGCAGAAGGACGTGAAGGTCCGCGAATTCGAGTACACGAACCGCAGGCTCGACAGGGGCGAGTACATCGAGCTCGTCAATGTCGTGCTGCCCGAAGGTACGCCGACGGTCGACATCGACTGGTAGGCTGACTGGTCGGCAGTCGCGCGCAGGCAGCCGGTCAAACGGAGAGTGCAGATTCGAGATGCCGCGAGGCTCTCGGGTTTGCTTCCTCTCCGTTTGACTTTTGGCGCCGTTGCAACTAAATGAAGTAGTAGGATCTGGTTGGCGCTCGCTCAAACGGGCGTAGTCAAGCGCGTTTTACCACTGTGGCCAGTATAAATTCGAATTTTTACGGGCCACAGTGGTAAACAGCGAATTACCATCAATCGTTCAATCATGTTGTACTATGCAGTGTAACATTAGCGTAGTCGAAGAATATTGGAGGCGCTCGAAGAAAGGCAGCGGCACTGCATCGACATCATCCGTCGCACATTACCGCTGCTTGCTTTGCAATTTCCCGCCGGCATTCCCGCCGGCGGGCGCTGTTGTGACATTCCGTACAGCGATTCCGAGAGTTGCGCGGCACTGCCGTTGGTGTGAATGTGGTATCGCATCCGGTGCAGAAGTCTGCTAATTTTTGCCCTCGTCCCTCATCGCAATCAAGCACCTGGAGGCATATAACGAACGGCATCCTTTCAACAGGCTTTCGATGGTTTTCACTGGATTCAAATGGGTTAAAATAGCGTCAGGTTGAAACAGAATGACGGCAAGACCAATCCTGGTAAGTATTAGATGTGGTTGGCAGTGGTTACTGCAGGTTGTCTCGAACTGAAATAGAAGTTTCTGCAACGGAGCTGTTTTTTGACTGACAGATACGAAATTACCAAGCGCAGCCTGAAGAAGTATCTTTTCAACGACTTCCTCGCCTCCATAGTCGTTTTCCTCGTCGCTCTGCCGCTCTGCATGGGTATCTCCATCGCTGCAGGATTGCCGGTTTCCGCCGGGATTGTTACCGGCGTCGTCGGCGGCATAGTCGTTTCGCTGCTCTCCGGCTGCGCGCTGCAAGTGAGCGGTCCTGCCGCCGGACTTGTCGTAGTCGTCATCGAACTCATTCAGCAGCATGGCATCGAGAGTTTGGGTTTGATCATCATGCTGGCCGGCACCATTCAAGTGGTGGCCGGATTTGCCGGACTGGGGCAATGGTTCAGAGCCGTACCGCCGTCGGTCATCCACGGCATGCTCTCAGGCATCGGCGTTTTGCTCATGCTCAGCCAGTTTCACGTGATGGTCGACGATTCGCCCAAAGGTGAAGCGTGGAAGAACCTGATCTCGATTCCGGAAGCCGTGTACAAAGGTGTCGTTGTCGGCGAGGGCACAAGCCATCACCTGGCAGCGATGATCGGTGTTTGCACCATCATGGCTGTAGTTATCTGGGACAAACTGCCGCTGCACAAATTGCCCGTTAAATGGATCTCGCACATCCCCGGCGCGCTTGTGGCGATCGTCGCGGCCACAGCAATCGACGGCATTTTCAACCTGCCGATCAAACACGTCGAGTTGCCCGGCAATCTACTGTCCGATCTGCGTTTACCCTCTCTGGCAGGCTTCGCGCGCATGACCAATGTCGACTTGCTCGTCGATGCAGTCGCCGTCGCCTTCATCGCCACGGCCGAAACCATGCTCACCGCCACCGCCATCGACAAATTGGCGGTTGGGCACAGAACCAAATACGACAAAGAAATGAAAGCGCAGGGTGTGGGAAACATCATCTGCGGCTTGATCGGCGTGTTGCCGATGACGGGCGTTATCGTCAGAAGCGGTGTCAACGTAAAAGCGGGCGCTAAGACAAAACTGTCCGCTTTTCTGCACGGCGTCTGGCTCCTGGCTTTCGTCACCTGCTTGCCGGGCATCGTTCGCCTTGTGCCAATCTCCAGCCTGGCCGCCCTGCTGGTGCTGACCGGCTACAAATTGGTTTTTTCCAATGAAACAAAAGAACTGAAAAAATTCGGCAAAGGCGAAATGTCGATCTTCTTCGTCACCATGTTCTCCATTGTATTCATCGACCTTTTGACTGGTGTTCTGGTCGGTGTTTTGCTCAGCATCGCCAAGTTGCTCTATCACTTCTCGCACCTCAATGTCCGCATAGACAGCGAGGATAGGCGCCACAAGACCAGCCTTTATCTGAGCGGCGCCGCTACATTCCTGTCGCTGCCGAAATTGGCCGCAGCTATCGAAGACGTGCCCGCCGACAGCGAATTGCACGTGCATCTGGAAGACGTCGATTACATCGATCACGCTTGCCTGGACTTGCTGATGACATGGGATAAACAGCACCGCGCCTCGGGCGGCAATCTGGTTATCGACTGGGGAACGCTGGGCGCCATGTACCGCGACCGCCGTCGCTCTCCACGCGGAAACAGACCGTCAGTCGAGGCTGCCACGCCTTCGGAACTCATGGAAATTCTTCAGGACGACGACGATGACATGCCGGCACCAGCCGCAGGCGGCGACGGAAAAGCGCCACCGGCAGCGGTTGCTGCGACTGCGGCGGAGGCGGTGGCGTCAGAGACGGCTGCGTCAGCGGCCACTGCAACTGCGACAGCGCCGGCGGCAGTCGTGCAAGACGGCAACAGCGAAGTCGACGAGAAATCCAAAGTTTAAACCTGGCGATTCAGGACTAGTTCAGAAGCGCGCAATGATAATGCCTTTGCGAACCGGCAGAGGTGAGAACACTATGAGCGTGTTGGAAGTGGCGAGACCATTGGCGAGAGGCGCGGTGCGGCTTGCCGAGCATCTCAATCTGGTCGGCATTGCCAAAACAGCGGCCAGCGGGGCTGATGATGTTTCCGCCTTGATGGCTTCCCTGGGTGAAACTCCGAGTCTTCTGCAAATGGCTAATTTAGCGGGTGCGCGTCAAAGGTTCGGGCAAGAGGCGCTGGAGGTTTTTGCGCACGGTACCACGCGCAGCAGTTTGGATGAGCTCGTGAAAACGCAAGGCGCCAGGCTTTCGGAGCACGGAGGCAATTTCGGCGGCAGGTTTTTCGCTGCTCTGAAAGTTGATGTTGCAGAGGAATTTGCGGCGCGCTCCGCGCTGCGCTCCGGCGGCGAGCCAGGCATTGTCGGGCTGGCAATACCGAAGAGAATTACGGATGTTCTGGAGAGAAACCGCTGGATGCTGACGCGCAAAATCGACGATCGGCAAGGATTGGAAACGGTGTTCCAGCCGGGCGCAATGAATACGCTGCGCAAGCAGGGCTATTTCTTCGACATGTCGAAGATTCTGGAAGTGAGCAGAAGTCTGCGGTGACCGCCGCCCGCAGGTCTCGCGCCTCCTCCTCCTCCTCCTCCGCCTCCGCAGGTCTCGCGCCTCCTCCTCCTCCTCCTCCTGGGTTGTCATTCGCCATTTACCACTGCTACCAGTGAGATCTCATAAATTTACGGGTGACAGTGGTAAACCGCGCTTGAAAACAAGCTGTGCGCGAAACGAAATAATATACTATAGCATGTCGCAGGCTTGGCGCAAAAAGCGAAGTAGCAGAGAGGGCCGATTGCTCGGCTCCCTCAACTACTTCGCAGTCGTCTACTTCGCAGCCCTCAACTTTGCAGTCCTCAACTTCGCAGTCGTCAACTACTTCGTCGCGAACGGTTTCACTCAGCCGGCGACCGGGGCGCGGTGCTCGTCGAGAAGCTGGTAACGCGCCTGCGCATCCTCCTCCACGGGCGCCGAAGTCGGCGTCATGAAGGGGAAAATGTTGTCGTTGCTGTCGTTGTTCGCCGTCGACGTCTCCAGCATGATCGTGTCCTCGCCGCCTTCCGGCACCGAGATGATGTGCGAGAGTTCGCCGGGCAGAGTGATGGTCTCGCCGGGCGCGACGACGATCGAGCTGTTCGCCTTCAGCCGATGCCAGATGCCGTCGACCTGCACGTCCACTTCCTTGTCCGACAGAGCGGTGTCGCCGTCAGCCCATGCCAGCTCGAATCTGACAGAAGCGCCCGCGATGACCGTGACTTCCTTGCGAGCCTTCTGGCGGTGGAAGTGGTGCGGCTCGGTCTGACCGGCCTGCACGAAGAGGAACTTGCGCGAGAATCCGGTCACCGGATATTCGCGCTCGCCGATGCTCTTCGGCTCGGTGAGAGGCGCTCCGCAGTCGGCGACCAGCGGCGAACAGAGCGCAAGGATGACCAGACCGCAGTTGGAGAATTCACCGCGACCGAAGTCGACGACCTTCCAGCCCAGCTTCTGATGCCGGATGCCGTCTGCACTGGCGTCGAATTGTGAGGGTTGCCATTCCGCCCACTTGGGCAGCGCGACGCCGTACTTGGCGGCGTTGGCGATTGCGCGTGCGATTGCCGCGTCGATTTCAGTTCGTTTCATTCAGTTTCCTTTGGTTCGATGAAATTGATGATAATCGCAATTGCCTCGAATCGTTCCCCTTGTCACGACAGATTGCATCACCCGAAGGTAATGCAAATCTGCCGTGAGTTTGGAGAGCGAATCTCGCGCTGGAGTCAGGTGTAGACGATGCCGTGATGCTTGACCAGCTCGACCACTCGCGGAGGCACGAGCGAATCGATGGACAACCCGTTCTTGATGGCATCGCGGACGATACCACTCGACAGGGTCGAAATCTGCTGGTCGAAGATGCGCACTTTCGTGAGCTTCAGCTCGTCCACCCACTGACGTGCGAGTTCGGCGGTGTACTTTCCGCGCGGCACAACCGCGAGCTGCACGCGAGCGAGGAAGGCTTCCGCCTCATCCCACTTCGTGACATTGCTCGGATTCTCAGGGTCGAGATATTCCGCCGACAGGATGAAGGTGATTGCCACCTCTTCTCCCGACTGCTGCGCCAGCATTTCGCTGAGCTGAATGACGGTGCGGTAGGTGTACGAGAGCCCGGGCAGGTCCAGCTCGACGCGGCTGGCTTCCAGCTCCGGCTGCCCTTCGACGGCACCCTGCACCAGTTCGTGCCGCACTTCGCCGTCGAGGACTCCCGACTGTTTGTGCGGCGGCTTGCCTGCTGTCACCAGCAGGACTTTGTCGAGACCAAGCTGCTTGGCCACGAATTTGGCGACGTCCAGATGACCGTTGTGCACGATGTCGAATGTGCCGCCAAGGATGCCGATGTTTTTCATAGCAGTTCTCCTTTTGTTTAGGGTGCATACAGAACTCAGAGAAAGCACCCGACAAAAGGCGCCAAGGGCTGCGTTGCTGCCCGAAGACAGCTTCACAGCGTTCTCTTAATCGCAGTTGTCGAACGAAGCGGCACTGCAATACCGATTCGTCAGGAGCGACTGCGCCGCGCCTTCACGGACTCGCAGAACGACACTCGCGTGGCGTCCGGCAAGGAAAAGCAAAACCAGGTTACCCAGCTAACGCGAAGCCTCTTTCCACCGACGACATCACACCAGGCAGCAATGCTGCTTGAGTTGGCGGACTCAATGGTCGAGTGTGATTAGAAAGTGGCTGTTTGCTCCGAGTTTTGCTTTGGAAAAAGAAAGATTCCATTTGGTATCAAGAAACGCGCTACCAAGCCAAGCATCAAAATAGGCTTAGCGATAACTGAGCTAGTGTTAATGTTTGTCTTGAAACCCTGACTGGGTGGGCACCACTGGCGATGACTTTCGGCTCGAACCGAGCTCGGAATAGCTGGTGAGAGCGGCATTTTTGCAATATTAAGCGTTGCTCACAGTTGTGCTAGTGTCTAATCTTTGTCCTTTTCGCAGATTTCTTAGCCGATTTTTGAAAGTTTTCGCGAGTGCCCGCGAAGTTCGGCTTGGGCCTATCAGATTTGCGTGAGCATAACGTGACGGTCTGAATTGCCCAAAACTATTAATTGTGCTTGCATTCAGGGGTTTTCGGATGTACGATTTGCAAAGCTGTTGACAAAGGTCTTGCTCTCTTCGAGAACAGCGATCGAGCCTCAAAAGCCCCCAGACATAGCTTCGTAATCGAACTCTTCCTTCCCCTCCTCTGCCAGGCAGATTGCGATGAGTAATAGTGACGTTCCGGCCCGCGCCGGCGCGAAATCTGACGACACTGTCGTCGGTAACCAGCCAAATCTTTTGCAGTTTACGGGCGACAACTCGACCGCAGGCGCCAATCGCCTTTCGGCTGACAGCACCATTGCCAATCCTTACCAGTTCACCGGTGACAGCACAGCGACAGTTGGAGGCGACCAGGCTTCCGGGCTGAATTACTATCGCTTTTCCGGTGATGGTCCCGACAAAGCGCGCCGCGAAACAGCGCCGGTCGGCGACGGTTCACCGGCTGCAGTCGCAAAAGCCGCTCTGGAATCTTCGACAGCCACCGCTCAAGAAAAATTGAGAGCTGTTGAAAAACTTCTCTCGACCGGCGTGGACAAGTTGGAAATTACGGACAAGGATGGAACAACGCGACAATTGCGTCTGGAACTGGACATGTCCGTCGGCAAGCCGCTCGTTCACGTCTTCACTCATGAAGGCGGCAAAGAAAGAGTGCTTCTTCGCGCAGTTAGCAACGGCGATGGCACCTACAAAAATCAGCGCGACGACAGAAAGAAAACGGAAGTCGGCTTCTATGGCGACTGGTGGACAAAAAATATGTCCGGCAAAACTCACTTCGCGGAAGGCGCTCGCAGTGAAACCGCCAACAATGATCGCTATAGACCCGGAACGCGCGCCGACGGACAGTACATGCCACGCGACTTCAGACCTGTAGCGCGCGATCAACGTCCCACCGCCTGGGACCGTTTCAGCCCCACAACCTATCCTTACCAGAACGATCGCGTCATCCCGATACCGAATATCTCTGACATGACCAACGGCTCGACCGACCAGGCGGCGCTGAATCAAGCATTCGACGCAGCCAAGAACGGACTCGTGAATGGTCGTCGCCCGCACTATTTCCGCGCCGGAATGACAATCGACGCCGACGGCAGCCCGCGCGCCCGTCAAATAGACCCGCATGGGCAGTTGCAAACCTCTTTGCGCTATCCGGGCGGCGGATACGTAAATGCGGAAACAGTTCCTTATTTCGTTCTGCCGGGCGGACAATACAAACACCTGGGCATTAAGTTGGGCGATATTGCCGCTGTCAGATACAACGGCAAAGTTGCATTCGCGGTCTTCGCGGATGTCGGTCCCCGCCACAAGTTGGGCGAAGGCTCGATAGCGCTGGCGCAAGAGTTGGGAATACCGGCCAGCCCGCGAACCGGCGGCGTGCGCGGCGGCGTTGAATACATGGTTTTCCCGGGCTCCGGCAACGGCACTCCCGGCGATCCCAGACGCAACTTCGCGCTGGGAGCGCAGCTATTGCGAACTGCGCAACAGGGTGATAATCGCCGCTATGTCTAAGGTCCGTTGAAACTGGTCGCCTCACCAAGGCGGCCGCAGTTTCATTATGTCCGCCTGCGGTTTTTTCAGGCGAAGCCGCATCGTGCTTAATTAATATGCCACACCCCTGTCACACGGAAGTTCTATATTCCGGGAATCCCAGCCGGAAAAACACCGAGACTCTCTCAAGAGTCCTGATATCGGCGCGCTTTTAAAAGAGGAAACAAACATGGGCGATCGAGCTGCTGTCAAAGATACTCCGCAAAACCCCGGACAGGGCGGAGCGTCGAGTGATGGAAACTTGCTGGAGCGCTCGGGTTTTCTCGACCGGGCAAGAAGTTTGCGTGATACCGCCGGCAATGCTGCGAAGAAGACATTT
>Ga0268299_1004062_pt1 | contig 12110 bp, 12 predicted proteins | sample NOBtaG_FD_193484 | JGI IMG/M metagenome (GOLD analysis project Ga0268299, IMG submission 193484) | Activated sludge microbial communities from bioreactor in Nijmegen, Gelderland, Netherland - NOB reactor | ecosystem: Engineered > Bioreactor > Aerobic > Activated sludge | place: Netherlands...
CCCGCCGGGTATCGCTACTCGGGCGTCGTCCATCCTCCGCGCGCGCTCACGCCCGGGCTCGACGCGATTCGCCGCCACGTGGAGGCCGCGGCCGGGCGCGCGTTCAACTCGGTGCTCGCGAATCTCTATCGCGACGGCCGCGACTCGATGGGCTGGCATCGCGACAGCGACTACGACGCCGGCGGACAGCCCGACATCGCGTCGGTCAGCTTCGGCGCCACCCGGCGCTTCGAGCTGCGAGATCGCACGGGGCGGGAACGCTTCGCGGTCGATCTCGAGTCGGGCAGTCTTCTGTTGATGACGGGGGAGGCCATCGTCCGTTGGTGGCATCGCGTGCCGAAGACGAGCCGTCCGGTCGGACCACGCATCAACCTCACGTTCCGCCATATGATCGGTCCGAACACGGATTGACCACGGGCGGCCGCGCCGTTACGGTGCGCGCACGGTAAGGGGAGTAGGTCACCTGTAAGGGGGCCTCGCGTCGTCATCACGACCATTGGTTCCGGTCCGGCGCGGGGGGAGACGAGTCGTCTCCGACCAAGACCTTGGCGAATACTTCGCGGAGGTCTCTACCGTTGTCCCCTACTGTCGCATTCGTCACCACGAGTGTTCTCGTCCTTCAGTGGCTGCTGCTCCGTCTGACCGGCGTTCATTTACCCCCTGGGGTGGAGGCGCTCGCCTCCGGGCTCGCCATCTTCGGCGCCGCGTTCCTCCTGTCCTGGGCCGCCGAGGTCGCGCAGCTCGACATCCCGCGGGGGCTCGCGATCGCCGGCCTCGCCGTCGTCGCGGTGCTCCCCGAATACGCCGTCGATCTCTACCTCGCGTGGCAGGCCGCCACGCACCCCGAGTACGTCGGCTACGCGACCGCCAACATGACGGGCGCCAACCGGCTGCTGATCGGCGTCGGCTGGGCGTCGCTCGTCTTCATCCTGTGGGCGCGGACGGGCGGAAAGCAGCGCGCCATCGTGCTCGAGCAGGTGCAGTCGCTCGAGCTCAAGTACCTCTTTCTCGCGACCGCGTACGCGTTCGTGATTCCGCTGAAGGGCTCGTTGTCGCTCGTGGACACGGTCGTCTTCCTGCTGCTGTTCGGGCTCTACGTCCGGCGGCTGCTCCAGGCGCCGGTCGAGGTGCCGCACCTTCTCGGACCCGCGGCGGCGATCGCGAGGCTCGGCACCGGCGCGCGGCGCGTGGTCACGATCGGGCTCTTCGTGTACTCGGCGCTCGGCATCCTGCTCGCCGCCGAGCCGTTCGCGGAGTCGTTGATCGCGATCGGCCGCGGCTGGGGCTTCCCCGAGTATCTGCTCATCCAGTGGGTGGCGCCGCTCGCCTCGGAGGCGCCGGAGTTCATCGTCGCGATCCTCTTCGTGCTGGGCGGCGGGGCGACGGCCGGCCTCGGCATGTTGCTCTCGTCGAAGGTCAACCAGTGGACGCTCCTGATCGGCGCCTTGCCGCTCGCCTACAGCTTCGCGATGGGCGCGCCGTCGGCGATGCCGCTCAACGAGATGCAGGTGCGTGAGGTGTTCCTCACGGCCGCCCAGTCCGTGTTCGGCATCGTGGTGCTGTTGTCGTTCTCGTTCTCGCTCGGCGAGGCGGCGCTCCTGCTCGGCCTCTTCCTCGGGCAGATCGTCACGCATCTGCCGGAGATCTTCTCGAGCACGCCCGGCGCGGGCGAGCAGCTCGCGCACTACGGTGGCTGGGTCTTCGCGTTCGCGTATCTCGCGATCGCGGCGCTCTGGCTCGTGTTCAACGCGGCGAGCCGCGCCGGCCTCGTCTCGGTCCTGAGGCCCAGGGCGTTGGCCGATGCGATCGAGCCGGAGTTCGAAGGGCGGGTCGTGCAGTGACGGCGACGGGCACGGTCACGAGAGGCCCGTGACCGTGCCCGCGGCGATCAGTGGAACTCGCGTTGCACGCCGGTCATCGGACCGGGCACGTAGTGGCGGAGCAGGAACTCGAGGTTCTGCCCGAGCACGCGCCGGAGATCCGCCGGCATGACGATCTCGGAGATCGAGCCGAGGCTGAGCGCCTCGCGCGGGTTCATGAGCTCGCGCTCGTAGCGCTGGTTGAGCTCGCCTTCCTGTGCCTTCAGCCACTCGGCGATCGCGGCTTCGTCCTCGCCTCTCTTCACGCGCTTGGCGGCGGAGGCCCGTGCCTGCTTGAGCTCGTCCTTGTAGACGTACTCCTTCCCGGCGGGACCCATGACGGCGACGCGCGTCGTCGGGAGCGCGAGCACGATGTCGGCGCCGGTCGCGTAGCTGTTGAACGCGGCATACGCGCCGCCGAAGGCGTTCCGCAGAATGAGCAGGATGCGCGGCGTCCGGAGGTCGATGATGGCGTCGAGCATGGCGCGGCCGGCCTGCACGATGCCGCGGCTCTCCTGGTCCTTGCCGGGGAGGAAGCCGGTCGTGTCCTCGATGAAGATGACCGGCGTGTTGTAGAGGCTACAGAAACGGACGAAGCGCGCGATCTTGAAGGCCGCGTCGACGTCGATCTGGCCGCTCGCGACCGCGCTGTTGTTGGCGACGAAGCCGACGACCTTGCCGTTCAGGCGGCCGAAGGCGGTGATGGCGTTCCGCGCGCGGTCGGGTTGGAGCTCGAAGTAGTCGCCGTGGTCGCAGATGCGCTCGATGATGATCGAGACGTCGACCGGGGTGTTGAAGCCGGTCGGCGAGTTGAACGCCTTCCGCAGCATGACGTCGATCTCGGTCGTCGGGCGGTCGATCGGATCCGACGTCTCCTCGACGGGCGGCGCCACGGCGTTCGAGTTCGGCAGGTAGCTGAGCAGGCGCTCGGCGGTGCGGAGCGCGCCGACCTCGTCCGCGACCGTGAGGTCGACGACGCCCGAGGCGCCGTGCACCTTCGGACCGCCGAGGTCGTCCGGCGTTACGTCCTCGCCGAGGACGCTCTTGATGACGCCGGGACCGGTGAGGCCGAAGAACGTGTCCGCGGGCTGGATCATGAAGCTGCCCTGGCGCGGCAGGTACGAGCCGCCGCCGGCGTTGTAGCCGAACATGCACATGACGCTCGGCACGATGCCGCTGATCTTGCGGAGCGCGGTGAACGCCTCGGCGTAGCCGTCGAGCCCGCCGATGCCGGCCGGCACGTACGCGCCGGCGCTGTCGTTCATGCCGATGAGCGGCATGCCGCGGTTGCCGGCGAGGTAGATGAGGTTCGCGAGCTTCCGGCCGTTGGTCGCGTCCATCGAGCCGGCGCGGATCGTGAAGTCGTGGCCGTAGAGCGCGACGTCGCGCCCGCCGATCTGGACGACGGCGGTGATGAGCGACGCGCCGTCCAGGTTCTTGCCCCAGTTCTGGTAGAACACCGTCGGCTCGCTGCCCTTGTCCTTCAGGACGTCGATGCGCTCCCAGACCGTCATGCGGCCCTTGGCGTGCTGGCGGAGCGTCGGCAACACGCCCGAGGACGTGTAGGGACGGCGGCGGAGCTCCTCGCCGGCGGCAACCGCCTGGTCGTACGGACCGGCGGGTGCCGCGGCGGCGGCCGCGGCGTCTGTCAGGGGATCGTCGAGGGCCGGAGCAACGGGCGCGGATGCGCTCACGGGAGGCTTCGGGACGGGCTTGGCGGCGGATTTGGTCTTGGGCATGTGAAGGTCGTCTTTCCTAATGGGGGAGGGCGGAAAACGCCAGTGGGTGGGCCGCGAAAAGGGCGGCCCGTATGGCCCTCTCGTCGGCACCGGCCGTGCGCTTCGCTCCGGCACTCCGCGTCGTGGCGTCGGCGGGCGAGCGCCCACGCCCACGGTGACTTCCCCGCCAGCGTCGCTACGATGGCCGCAGGCCGACGCGACTCAGTGCCGACCCCGCCCCCCCGCGTCCGCACCAAAAGGAGAGTCGATGACCGGACAACGACACGCCGACGTGTGGGGCGAGGAGACGCCCGCAACGGAGCCGGGGGAGCGCGAGGCCAGCGGCGAGGAGGTGCTCGCGGCTGCCGTGCTGAAGCTCGCGTTCGAGGATCTGCAAAAGTATCGCGGCGCGACCGACGTACGCAGCCGACGCGCGTTTCGCGAGGCGTACGTATGGGTCAAGTCGAACGAGCGTCGGTGGCCGTTCTCGTTCTTGAACGTCTGCGACATGCTGGAGCTGTCGCCCGGCGCGCTGCGCTCCAAGCTGCTCACGGAGAATTGAGCCTTCAGGGTGCCGCGGCGACGTTCTCGAACGTCGCCTGGTCGCCCGCTTTCACACCGTGCTTCTCGCTGAAGCCGGCGTTCACCTCGAGCACGTAGCGCGACGGCTTCCCGACGGTGCGTGAGGTCGTCGTGAAGGGGACCGCGTCCTTCACGATGCCGACGATCTTCCGGTCGTCACCGAGGAAGATCATGTCGAGCGGCAGGATGGTGTTCTTCATCCAGAACGAGTGCTCCTCCGTCTTGTCGAAGACGAAGAGCATGCCTGCCATCGCACCGAGATCCTTCCGGTACATGAGCCCCACGGCCTGCTGCGCCGGCGTCGAGACGACCTCGACGGCGACGGACACGTCGCCGCCGGCGGTGTGGAGCACGACGCGCGGCTCGTTGGCGCAAGCCGAGGCGGCACAGGAAAACCAGAGCGCGACGGCGACGAGAAAGGCCCGGGGCAGGGGGCGCATCGACGGCATGCCGCGGGTATAGCAGACCGCGTGACCTTTTCTTCTCCCCGGCCGTTCCAGGGTCAGTGAGAGCGTACGTGCCCATGGCTCGCCGTGACCCCGCCCGACGGGACATGCACGATGATCCCGCCGAACGCGCGGCGGTCGCGGCGGCGCAGCGGGACCCGGCGCGCTTCGACGCGCTCTACGCGGCCAACTTCGAGCGGGTCTATGCCTATGTCGCGCGCCGGGTTCCCGACCGCGACGAGGCCCGTGACCTCACGGCCGAAGTCTTCCACCGGGCGCTGCGCAACCTGCCGCGCTTCGAGTGGCGGGGCGTGCCGTTCGCGGGGTGGCTGACGCGGATCGCGGCGAACGCCATCGCCGATCGCGCCGAGCGGTGGGCACGCGAGCGCGAGGTCCCGCCGCCGGCGCCGGATCTCGTCACGCCGGAGAACGACGACTTCGAGGCGCGCGCCCGCTTGTTCCGGTTGGTCGATGCCTTACCGGCGGATCAGCGGCGCGTGGTCACGCTGCGGTTCGCCGAGCATCGGAGCATCCGCGAGATCGCGGCCGAGCTCGGGCGCAGCGAGGGCGCCGTCAAGCAGCTCCAGCTCCGCGCGCTCACGACGCTGCGCCGCCAGCTCGGAGGGTCCCGTGGCTGATCGGAAAGTAGCCGAGCGGCTCGACGCCGCGGTGGAGGATCTGATGACGGAGCGTCCGCTCGATCCCGAGCTGCCCACCGAGGTCGCCGATCTCCTGCGGATCGCGGCGGACCTGCGCGACCTGCCGAGCGCGGACTTCAAGGCGCGGCTGGCGGCCGACCTGCGTGCTTCCGCTGCTCCGACGTTCGGCCCGCCGCTGCGGAGCGAAGCGGACATCGTGGCGCGCCTCGCCGACCTCGCGACGCCGCGGCTCGTCGCGCACGACGTCCGCGCGGGCCTCGCCGACCTCCCGGAGCTCACCATGCGCTTCCTCGCGCAGTGCGGGAAGGCGACCGTCGTCCTCTCGCGCTACTCGACGGACACGCCCATCTGGGAACGGCACCCCGCCGGCGACGAGCTGCTCTGGGTGGTGGACGGCGCGCTCGACGTGACGACGTTCGGCGCGGAGGGCACGCTGGAGCATGCGATCGTCGAGGCCGGGTCGCTCTTCGTCTGCCGGCGCGGCCTCTGGCACTGGCCGCGGCCGCGCGGCGCGGTGTCGCTCCTCTCGCTGACGCCGGGGGAAGGCACGATCAACTCGACCGCCGTGGATCCTCGCCTGGATCCGACCGTGATGGATCCTGGGACAGCCTCGACCGGGGCGGAGCGCGGCGACGACGTCCCGGGCGCGACGCCGCCCGCGTCGGCGATCGTCTGCGATCTGCCGGCGGCGCTGCGTGAGCTGCCGGCCGTTGCGATCACTTGCGCCACGACCGAAGCCGAAGCGAACGCCGCCGTCCGCGAGGTCGGCCGCCTGGAGGACCGTCTTCTCGGCGTGATGCGCTTCTCGGGGACGACCCCCTGGGAGCGCCATCCGGACGGCGACGAGCTGCTGCACGTGCTCGACGGCGAGGTCGACGTCACGGTGCTGACCGACGACGGACCCGTCGCCGTCGTCGTGCCGGCGGGCTCGCTCTTTGTCTGTCCGCGCGGCCTCTGGCACCGTCAAACCCCGAGAGCCGCGGCGACGGTCTTCTTCGCGACACCCACCGCGACGAGCGAAGCGTCGTGGGCCGACGACCCCCGTCACTAGAAAAGGAGATGTCGATGTCGAATGCGATTCCCTATCTCTGCTGTCAGGACGCCACGCGGGCGCTCGAGTTCTACGCGGCAGCCTTCGGCGCGGTCGAGACGATGCGGCTCGCCGAACCGGGCGGCCGGATCGGCCACGCCGAGATCACGATCGGCGACGCGCTCGTCATGCTGTCGGACGAGTATCCGGAGATGGACATCCGGAGCCCGCAGGCGCTCGGCGGTACGCCGGTGATGATCCATCTCTACGTGTCCGACGTCGACGCGTTCGCGGCGCGTGCGGTCGGCGCGGGCGCCACGCTCGAACGCCCCGTCGCCGATCAGTTCTACGGCGACCGCTCGGGCCAGCTCCGCGATCCCTTCGGCCATCGGTGGTCGGTCGCGACCCGCAAGGAAGCGCTGTCGGCGGAAGAGATCACCCGGCGCTACGAGAAGCTCGTGACAGAAGAGGAGGGACGATGATGCAGTCCGTGCCGCGCGTGCCGGAGGGATACCACACGGCAACGCCGTACCTGATCTTCAAGGACGCGGCGCCCGCGATCGAGTGGTACCGGAAGGCGTTCGGCGCGACCGAGCTGTTCCGGTCGACCGACGAGGAGGGCAAGATCCGCCATGCCGAGATCCGGATCGGCACTTCCCCGATCATGATGGCGGAAGAGTTCGCCGAGTACCCCGACTGGCAGAGCGCGGAGACGCGCGGTGGGTCGCCGGTGCACCTCTATCTTTACGTCGAGGACTGCGACGCGCTCTTCGCGCGCGCGATCGCCGCCGGGGCGAAGGAGCTCTTGCCGATGAAAGACCAGGACTACGGTGATCGGTCGGGCGGTCTCACCGACCCGTTCGGGCACGTCTGGTACGTGGCGAGTCGCATCCGCGACCTCACGCCCTGACGCTCAGCCGAGATACGATCCGATCTCCGTCTCGAACTCGGGGAAGTAGCGCGACACGACACTCACGTCGAAGCGCGACAAGATCGACTCTTTCGGCTCGCGCTCCAGGAGGAACGCGAAGACGCTCTCGACGAACGTCTCGCCGCTGACGCCGTTGCCGAGGCGGGCGAGCAGGGCCGGGTCGAGCGTGACGGTGTGGCGGCTCGACCCGCGGCCCTCGCGGACGTCGACGGCGAACTCGAGCTTGGGCGCGGCGGCTGTCTGCGTGACGCTGACGCTCACGAGACGAGGATCCGCTCGAGGTGCGCGGCGATCGCGTCGGGGGCTTCGAGCTGCGGCCAGTGCGCGACGTCGTCGAGGCGGACGAGATCGACGTCGGGCATGCGCTCGGCGACGCGCGCCGCCATGTGCGCGCCCGAGACCGGATCGAGCAAGCCCCACAGGAAATGCCGCGGGACCGTCGTCGTCTCGAGCGCGTGGACCCAGCGCTCGGCGTGACGCTCGCGATCGCGGATGTATCGGATGAGGCGGTATCCGATGCGGTGGCCGTCGTGGCGCGCGACGGTTTCCCAGGCGGACGCGAGGTCGGCGTCGCTCGGTTGGCGGCCGGGCGCATAGGTCGCGCGCAGCGCCATCGCGAAGGTCTCCGCGGTCATGAAGTCGGCCATCTTCGGGCCGTGCTCGGGGTCGAGCAGCATGAGCTGCGACGGCTGCGGGCGGTGCAAGTCGGGATAGATCCCGCCGTTCAGGAGCGTGACGCTCCGGAGCGCGACGCCGAGCCCGCCCTCCGCGTGGCGCGCGAGCACCTCCTGCGCGACGGACACGCCGTAGTCGTGGACCACGAGGTCCGTCTCGGTGACGCCGTGGCGTTGCCAGAGCGCGAGGACGAGATCGGCCTGCTCGATCAGGTCGTAGTCGTGGTCGGCCGGCTTGTCGGAGTCGCCGAAGCCGAGGAAGTCGAAGGCGAGCGTACGGCGGCGCGCGACGAGCGTCGGCCAGACGCGGTGCCAGTCCCAGGACGACGTCGGGAACCCGTGGAAGAGGGTGCACCACTTGCCCGCGCCGCCGGTGCGCGTGAAGGCGTGCCACGGCCCGCTCGCCAAGCGGACCGTCTCGCGGTGGCCTCCCGCATACCAATCGGCGAGCGTCACGGTGTCGTCATGGTGCGGGCCGGGGCGCTCGTCAAGCGATTGCAACTGCCCGCGGCACGCGTCAGGAAGGCGGCGTGCCGAGCGCCGCCGCCCAGCGATCCGCCGAGCTTCTCGCCGACGCGCGCGCCCGCGGCTCCGCGCCCGCACTCGCGGACGTCCGGCTCGTGTCGTTGCCGGGCAACGTGCCGCCGTGGACCGCGACCGGCGTGCGGGTCGCGCGCGGGCAATGGGTCACGCTGCTCGCGAGCGGGCGCCTGGTGCTCGCCGAGGCGCTCGACCTTTGGGTGCCGCCGAGCTTGGCCCTCTGGGCGCGCGTCGGCGGCCGCGGTCCGCTCGCCAACGGGACGGGCGACACCACGTCGTTCCAGGCGGAGCACGACGGCGAGATCGAGCTCGCGCTCTACAACGGCGAGTGGGAGACGCGGGACGGCGTGCTCGCGACGCCGGTCGAGCTCTACGCCACGAGCGGCGGTGCGCTCGACGTCGCGGTCGTCACGTGGAGTGGTACCGCGGTGGAAGGTCTCGCCGCGCTTGCCCTGGATGATCCGCTGCTCGCCGCGGAGCGCGCGCGACTCGCGGCGCCCGATCCGACGCCCGAGGGCTGGCGTCACCTCTGGTTCCTCGGCCCGACCGAGTGCTTCCGGTCGAGTGCGCACGAGGGACGCGCCGCGATCGCGATCGACACCGCGAACAGCGTCGGCATCCTCCAGAGGGCGATCGACTTCCCGCTCGGGCCGGCGACGACGCTCGCGTGGCAGTGGCGGGTCGACGAGCTGCCGGCGGTCGGCGCCGAAGACACGCCGGTCGCGCACGACTACACGAGTCTCGCGCTCGAGTTCGACAACGGCCAGGACCTCACGTGGTACTGAGCGCCGCGCTGCCCGTCGGGACGCACTACACGTGTCCGTTGCCGACCTGGGCCCCGCGCGAGACGCACTGGGTCCTGCGCAGCGGTGATGCCGGGCTCGGCGCGTGGCACGCGGAGCGGCGCACCGTCGCGGACGACTATCGCGCGGCGGTCGCGGGCAACGTCCCGACGCGGATCGTCGGCGCGTGGCTGATCGCGGTCAGTGTTTTCGGCCATCGGCGCGGACGCGCCACCTACGCCGACGTGGTGCTCCGCGACGGCGACCGCACGTTGCAAGTGATTTGAGCCGTCGGCCGCGGCGGTGTATCAGCGCCGCCGCCAAGGAGGAGAGCCATGTCGAAGACCGTCATCAATCCCCCGTCGCTCGCGAAGCCCACGGGATACTCGTACGCCATCAAGAAGACCGGCACGCCCGTGTTCATCTCGGGGCAGGTCGCGCTCGACGGCGAGGGTAAGCTCGTCGGCGAAGGCGACGCCGCCGCGCAGACCGAGCAGGTGTTCAAAAACCTCCAGGCCGTCGTCGAAGGCTGCGGCGGCACGCTCGACGACGTGGTGAAGATCACGATTTTCGTGACCGATCCGTCCTACCGCCCGGCCGTGTCCGCCGCGCGTCTCGAGTGGTTCAAGGAAGGCCAGTGGCCCGCGAGCACGTATCTCGTCGTGTCCGCGCTCGCGGTGCCGACGATGCTCGTCGAGATCGAAGCCGTTGCGATGATCTAGTGTCCCGTCCCCGAAATCGCGTTAACTTTGCGGCGGCGATGCATCGCCCCCGGCTGCGTTGCGCAGCCTGCGGCATAGCTGCCGGCTATGCCTCGGCTGCTCGCCTTGCCGGGGACGCGCCTCACCACCGCAAAGTTAACGCGATTTCGGGGACGGGACACTAGCCCCACGAGCGCGCACGCCGATGGTCCGTTCCCGCGGGGGAAGGGGAGGCGTGCTCAAGGTTTCCTGGGATCTGCCGATATTCCGCTCGGCATGGTGGATCCTATGGACGACGGGTACGCGAGTGTTCTGCGAGATGACATGGGATCGCGCGGCAGCCGCCGCGCGGGCCTCCGCGCCGCGCTCGCGGCGCTCCTCCTGCTCGGCCTCGTAGCGGGACCCGCGTTCGCGGGTCTGCCGCCGGTCGAGACGCCGACCCCGACGCCGGAGGAGACGGCGACGCCGGAAGAGACGGCGACGCCGGAGGAGACGGCGACGCCGGAAGAGACGGCGACGCCGGAGGAGACGGCGACGCCGGAAGAGACGGCGACGCCGGAGGAGACGGCGACGCCGGAGGAGACGGCGACGCCGGAAGAGACGGCGACGCCGGAAGAGACGGCGACGCCGGAGGAGACGGCGACGCCGGAGGAGACGGCGACGCCGGAGGAGACGGCGACGCCGGAGGAGACCGCGACGCCGGAAGAGACGGCGACGCCGGAGGAGACCGCGACGCCGGAAGAGACGGCGACGCCGGAGGAGACGGCGACGCCGGAAGAGACGGCGACGCCGGAGGAGACGGCGACGCCGGAGGAGACGGCGACGCCGGAGGAGACGGCGACGCCGGAAGAGACGGCGACGCCGGAGGAGACGGCGACGCCGGAGGAGACGGCGACGCCGGAGGAGACGGCGACGCCGGAGGAGACCGCGACGCCGGAGGAGACCGCGACGCCGGAGGAGACGGCGACGCCGGAGGAGACCGCGACGCCGGAGGAAACGGAAACGCCCACTCCGACGCCGACGCAAACAGAAACGCCGACGGCGACGGAAACGGCGACGCCGGAAGAGACCGAGACCCCGACGCCGACGGTGACCGAAACGCCGACGCTCGCGCCAACGCCGACGGAGACGGCCACCCCCGAAGAGACCGAGACGCCGACCCCGACGCCGACGGAGAGCGAGACCCCGACGGCGACGGTGACCGAAACGCCGACGGCGACCGCGACGCCGACGCTCACGCCGACCCCGACGGAGACGGCGACGCCGGAAGAGACCGAGACGCCGACGCCGACCGAGACCCCGACGGAAACCGCAACGCCGAGCCCGACGGCGACGGAAACCGAAACGCCGACTCCGACTCCGACCGCGACCGAAACTCCGACACCCACCGCGACCGAGACGCCGACTCCCACGGCGACGGAAACGGCGACGCCGACTGCGACCGAAACCCCGACGGCCACGCCGACGCCGACCGAGACGGAAACCGCGACGCCAACGGCGACCGAAACCGCGACGGCCACGCCGACCGCGTCCACCACACCGACCGCAACCGCCACCGCAACGGCCACCGCGACACCGACTGCCACGGTCACTGGCACTCCGACCGCGACGGCCACGCCGACGACCACCGCCACCGCGACCGAAACCGCGACCCCGACGGTCACCGTGACGCCGACGCCGACCGTCTCGCCGACCTCTGCTCCGGCCGCGCGCTGGTATTTCCATGCCGACGCCGCCGGCGTCGGGTCCTATCGCGTGATGGACTCGCTCGTCGGCACGAGTGCCAGCGAGCTCTACAGCGAGATCGAGCTCGATACCGTCAATCGGAAGACGCTGCGCACCTCCGGCGGATCGCCCGTCGAGTGGGTGTCGTGTCCGCTGAATGCCGGCGCGCTCACTCCCCAGAGCTTCAGCGTGAACCTGTGGGCTTCCGAGGCCGCCGACACCGTCAATCTCCGACCGCTCTGTAGCCTGAAGCGCCGCTTCGTGAGCGGCACCGTCGTCACGATCGCGACCGCGAGCTCGCCGTCCGAGTACCCGCTCACACCGACCGCGGTGTCGGTGACCGGTGCGATCGGTTCGACGGTCGCGCTCGCCGAGGGCGATCGCCTGGTGGTGGAGTGCTTCTCGGTTCCCACGGCGAGCACGCTCGACTCGGCGGATCCCGATCTGACCGTTCGCTACGACT
>Ga0268299_1004063_pt1 | contig 12103 bp, 10 predicted proteins | sample NOBtaG_FD_193484 | JGI IMG/M metagenome (GOLD analysis project Ga0268299, IMG submission 193484) | Activated sludge microbial communities from bioreactor in Nijmegen, Gelderland, Netherland - NOB reactor | ecosystem: Engineered > Bioreactor > Aerobic > Activated sludge | place: Netherlands...
CGTTCGTAGAGCGCGGGATCGGGGAGCTGCAGGTCCGCCTGGAACCCCTCGCCCGTGGGGCTGGCCCCATACGGATTGGCATCCGGCGAGGGTGACGCATCAGCGGACGCCGCCGGTTCCGGGCACGAAGCCGGCGGTGGCGGAGGCGGCATCAATGCAGCGCACCCTGTCCCCAGTATCAGAACTGCTGCGGCTAGCAGACCGGTTCCAGCCTGCAAATGGGGGCTCATAGGGCGGCAAGCGGTCATGAGAACTCCTGTTACCGATGAAAACGGGCGGTGGACCGGCGTTATAACCTAAATCCCGGCATGACACAGCTTCAGGCTGCGGGCCTTGAAGGCCCATTGACGGCAACCCATTGACTCGGGCCCGGAGAATCACCTAACTAGTTCAAATCAGTAAGGGTTCCCGGAATTTAGCCCACTCCAGCTAGGAAGGTTTAACCACAGGATCATGGGTGCTCAGGAAGATGCGCTTTTTCAGCGGTTCGGGCGAGTGTTCCCGGCCGGTACGACGATTTTCGAAGAGGGCGCCGAAGGGCGCGAGATGTTTGTCCTCCAGGAGGGCAAGGTCCGGATATCCAAGAAGGTCCGCGACGTTGAAAAGGTGCTGGCCGATCTCGGACCGGGCGCGTTCTTCGGGGAAATGTCGATTCTCCTGAACAAGCCCCGTTCCGCCAAGGCCGTCGTGCTGGTCGATTCGAAGCTGCTCGTGATCGAGCCCAAGACCTTCGAAGCGATGCTGAAAGGCAACGCGGAAATCGCCATCCGTCTCATCAAGATTCTTGCCGACCGGCTCCAGGAAGCCGACGAGCAGATCGAGAACCTGCTGCTTCGCGACGATTCCAGCCGCGTGGTGCATTTCCTGACTCGTCAGGCGGATAAAAAAGGCAAGCCTGTCGATGGCGGACGGTTTATTCCCGGCAACAAGGAACAGATCGCGTCGCAGACGGGGACCGATCCCAAGCACGTTAACGACATCCTGGAAAAGCTGGTCAAGGGCAACCTGCTGAAAATCCAGGCCGATGGGTTTATTGTCGCCGAGACGGAAAAGCTCCGGAAATTCCTCGAGTATCTTGCACTCAAGGAGCAGTTCGGCGAGTTTTCCTGATCCGGCGGGATCCTCGGAAGATCCCGAGAACTGGGTGGACAAGGACAGATGCGGGTAAAGGTGTGCGGTTGTTCAGGCGGGGAAACCCCCGAAACCGCCCTCACCGGTTTCGTGATTAACGGCGAGCTGGCGCTGGACGCCGGCTCCTTGTGCCGCGGCCTCACGCTTGAAGAGCAGTGTGCGCTGAACGACGTCCTCATCACCCATACACACCTGGACCATATCAAGGATCTCGCCTTCCTTGCCGATAACATCATCGGCATCCGGAAGGCCCCGCTGAATGTCTGGGGTTCCGGGTTCGTCATCTCGACGCTCAAGAACCACCTCATGAACGACAAGATCTGGCCGGATTTCTCGAAGATCCCGACACCGGACAACCCGACGATCGTCTACCATACGATCGAACCCGAAAAGCAGTTCACGGTCGCGGGTTACCGGGTGTTCCCCGTCTCCACGACCCATCCTGTCCCCAACACGGCGTACGTGATCTCCAACAACGACGGCTCCTTTTGCTTTACGGGCGATACGGGCGTCACGGACCGGATCTGGGACGTGCTGAACGCGACGCCGGACCTGCTCGGCCTCATCTGCGAGGTCAGTTTCCCGAACATGATGACCGACCTCGCGAACATCAGCGGCCACCTGACGCCGAAGATGCTGCATGAACAGATCGGCCGCCTGAAAAACCGGCGCTATACTGTTTATCTCTCCCACAACAAGCCCAATTTCCGTGACCTGCTCCGCAAGGAAGTGGCCGAAACCGGCGTCGAGAACATCCACTTCCTGCTGAAGGGCGAGGTTCTCGACCTCCGCCGCTGACCGCGGCCGCCTCCACCCCCGTTGCCGTTCCCCCCATCCATCTCCTCGGCCGCTGAAATCGAGCGGCTCGAGGCTGCCCATCAGGTGCGGCTCGGGCTGGACCGCATGGAACGGCTCAGCACCGTCCTCGGAAATCCCGAACGCGCGTTCAAGGCAATGCACGTTGCGGGGACGAACGGCAAGGGTTCCATCTGCGCCATGCTGCATGCGGTCCTGAACGAGGCCGGATATGAAACGGCGCTCTATACGTCGCCGCATCTCGTGACGGCGCTGGAGCGCGTGCGGCTCGGCCTCAGGGACTGGACGGAAGGCGAGCTCGTCAGTGCCATCAATGAATCCCTCGTGGCCATCCACCGGGACCCGGAACTTTCCGCCGATCCGCCGACGACTTTTGAACTCATCACGGCGGCGGCGTTTCTGGCGATCGCCCGGGCCGGATACAAGCTGGCCGTCATCGAGGTGGGCCTCGGCGGCCGGCTCGACTCCACGAACGTCTGCGACCCGTCCGTCTCGATCATCAGCTCGATCGGCCTCGACCATCAGGCGATCCTGGGGCCGGATATCCTCGACATCGCCCGCGAAAAGGCCGGGATCATCCGCAAAGACGTACCCGTGGTGACGTCGGCGTTCCAGCCCGCCGTTCAGAGGCTCATCCAGGACAAGGCACTACAGGTGAACGCCCCCTGCTATCTGGGCGGACGCCATTTCGATTTCGCCCGCGTCGCCGCCGACCGGTTCGACTTCCTTGGCATCCAGACCCGCTGGGCCGACCTGCCGCTTCCCCTGCCCGGCGATCACCAGTTCCAGAATGCGGCGACCGCCTGCGCCGCCCTCGAGACACTTCAGAACCGGGGACTCACCCTGACGACAGCGCAGGTGCGGTCCGGACTCGCCAAGATCCGCTGGCCGGGGCGGCTCGAACGGGTATCGAAGCGGCCCGACCTGTGGCTGGACGGCGCACACAATCCGGACGCCGCCCGGATGCTGCTCCGGTTTCTGGAGCCCCTTGCGCGCGAGAAGAAGATCCACCTGATCGTCGCACTCAAGGGCGACAAACAGCGGCAGGAGTTCCTTCAGCCCCTCGTGACCGTAGCTCACCGGATCACCGTCACGACCGCGCCGGGGCTCGTCCCTGCCGAAGATCTCGGCGAACTGGCCCGCCAGATGCACCACAACGTGGTCATCGAGCCCGATCTCGGAAAGATTCTGGCGCAGGTCTACTGGCGGCGCTCGGCGGACGAAACCGCCTTCGTTACGGGATCGCTGTATCTGGTCGGAGCCGCGAAACGCTGGCTCGCCGCTCAGGGTGCCGGTTTCGGAACCGGCGATTCCGGCGAAGAAGGCTGACCTTCAGGCCGTACAGACCCTTCGGGGGTTACCGCCGGAACTTCACCCGCCGGAGCGGCCGGCCCGGCCTCGGCACCGCCATCAGGCTGCGGGCGGGCTTTCCAGAGCACAGGCCGCCGGTAATAAAGTTCAAGCGCGTAGCTGGAGAACTCCTCGAATGGTCCGAAACCGACCTCTTCTCCGCGTACGATAATCGCCTGATTGTCCGGTCCGATGACGTGAAACATGGGCGCGGCCACGGACATTTCCTTCGTCACGTCCCGCCGGTTCTGGCGGTCCGCCCAGACACGGTAGGCGTCGTCCCAGGACATGGACTGTTCCCGGTAGATCGACACCTCTTTGATCCCATCCGGGTTCGCTTCCCAATAGTGGTTCAGGTTGTACCAGGTGCGGGTGAAGAAAAACGCCACAAGGATAAGTCCCAGCAGGCCCCGGAGGGCGAACAGCCTTCGGCCGCCGATCTCCTTATGCGTCACATTCCGGTAAAAGGCGGGATAGCCCAGGGCGACAATCAGGATCAGGAGCAGAAAACCAAGGTCCCACAGATACGTTGCGGGTGCCACGAGCAGCCGTCCTGTGTCGTTCGCACCACCATGGAACTCGTAATAGACATCGCATCCCGTCAGGAATGCGGCGCTGGAGAGAACAGAGAGAGGCCGGACGACGGGAATAACGCGGCGAGACAAAAGCGTAGTGCTCATAGCTTCTCTATGTAGCCGATGGCGCAAAGAAACGCCCACCGGCGACTTGCACCCGCCCGTGCGTGTGATAAATTTATCTCGCTGGAAAAGTTTCTGAAAAAACCAGTTATTATGGCCACTTAGGTGATAGTAACAGTTCCCGGATAACGGCTTTCTTTTTCAGCCTGATGCAAGCGTGGTTGATCGATTCGCATGAGTCTGCTCGGCAATCTTGAAGATCTGGGACTTGGAGACATACTCCAGATCGTCAGCCTTTCGAAGAAGAGCGGCGTGCTGCTCCTGTCCACCAAGTCGAACAATGGACGCATCCTGTTCCGGGAGGGCAAGGTCATTGCGGCAACGGTCAGCACGATCATCGCGGACATCAGCTCCCTGCTCCTCAAGAACGGAACCGTCGACGCCGGAGCCCTTGATACCGCCCGGCAGGTCTGGAACGAACTGAACCAGTCGAAACCCCTCCGCCAGCTTCTTCAGCAGTCCCATGTGGCGAGCTCCGCGCTCATCGACGACGCGATTCGCGAACATATCCAGAACGTCGTGGTCGAGCTGTTCTCATGGACAGATGGCGAGTTTAACTTCGAGCTTCAGGACATAAACGACGAAATCCGCACCATGGAACCGTTGCAGCGGGAGATGATTCTGGCCGAAGGCGTCAGCCCGCAGTTTCTCGCCATGGAAGCCCTGCGAATTCTTGACGAGCGCGGCGTCTCGTCTCCGGCAGCCGAAGCTTTGTACCCGCCGGTGGTGGCGCCGCCGCCAAAGTCCCCCGAACTGGGGCGGGTCATCCCGCTCAAGCGGGCAGCGCCGGTTTCAGCTCCCCCGGCGGCTGCTCCCTTGCCATCGGCAGCTTCCGCGCCGGCCGCGAAGTCCCTGCCGCCGGCAGCCCAGGCACCATCTCCTGCACCAGCATCCACGAAGCTGCTCAACACTCCCGTCATTCTGGTTGACGACGACAAGGTTACGCTGAACGTGACTGCCGCTGCGCTCAAGCTGTTCAGTCTCCAGACGCACATCGCGGATACCGTCGAGGGCGCCAAAACGCTGATCAACGAACTGGAAGGCCGGGGCCACCGCTACGTCGTCGTCGCGGATCTGCTGATGCCCCGGAGCGACGGTGCGGGCATCCTGGGCGGCATCGAAGTGCTCGAGTACGTCCGCCAGATCTCGCCGGACCGGCCCGTCGCCATTGTCTCCGATTACGATAATGAAAGTGCCGAAAAGAAGGCCGTCGAGATCGGAGCCAACAGATTTCTCAAGAAGCCGCGGAAAGGTGACCTGGACAGGGGCGTCCAGTCGGAACAGCTCGGCAAATACATGCAGCAGCTCGTCCCTTTCCTCGGTGAATGGATCGAACGGACAACCGGCGAGAAGCTGCCTGTGCTGAGTGCGTCCGCAGGTCCGGCCGGGCCTTCCCAGTCCCGTCCACCCGCACCGGCGTCGTCGGCTGCATTCCGGAGTCACCCGTCGGCGCCCCCCCTGCAGGAGCCTGCACCCGTTCCGGCCGATCCCAAACCGGCTGTTTCCGGCACGCGGGACATTGGCGGCGAAATCGCCCAGGAAATCGGCGCCGAGTTCAAGCCGGCGTCGAAAGTGCAGGCGAGTGCGGGCCTCTCGATGCTGCGGCAGATGAGTCAGGAACTGAACAACCCGGAGTCGAACATCGAGATCACCCTGCTCGTACTCCGCTTCGCAGCGGAGCTCATGTCCCGCGCCGTGATCTTCCTTGTCACCGACAAGGAGATCCGCGGCCTGGGCCAGTTCGGTCTTGAAATCCCCGGTGCGAACCCCACCCGGGTCGTCCGGACCACCCTGCTCCCGCTTCGCGAGGACAGCGTGCTCGCCACCGTCGCGCAGACCAAAAACACGCACAAAGGCCCGCTCGAGCCCGGCAGCTGGAACGATTATCTCGTGAAGCAGCTCGGCGGATTCCCGGTTCCGGAAGCTTTCGTGGCTCCCATCGTGAGCCGCAACCGCTGCGTGGCCCTGCTCTACGGCGACAACGCCCGGGAGAGTTCTCCGATCGGCGACACGGAAGCCCTCGAAATCTTTCTCGTGCAGGCCGGCATGGCCATGGATCGCGCCATCCTGGAGCGCAGGCTCGGCGAACTTGGCCGGGCGCTCCCGCAGGAGAAGACCTGAAATGGCGGCTTCCCGGATCCTGCTCGCCGAGGACTCGCCTTCCACGAGGTCCATCATCGTCTCCGCCATCGAGCTGCTCGGCGATATTGACGTGGTGCCGACCTCAAGCGGGTTCGAGGCGCTGAAGACCCTTCCCCGCTACAAGTTCGATCTCATTATCACCGATGTCAACATGCCGGACATCAACGGACTCGAGCTCGTCTCCTTCGTCAAGCACAATACGCTCTACCAGCACATCCCGGTCATCATTATCACCAGTGAAACCGGCGCCCGCGACGAGCAGCGGGGCCGTGCGCTCGGAGCCGCCGAATACGTCCACAAGCCCGTGAACCCGGATATCCTGCAGCAGGTGATCCGCCGCTATGTGAAGGTGAACTGACTTATGGCGGGGCTCTCGCAGGAGTTCGTATCGGAAGCCGAGGAGATTCTCGACGGCCTGAACCGGGAACTCTTCAAGCTGGACGCCATGGCCGGCGGCGCTCCGTACGATCCCGACGCCGTGAATTCGATCTTCCGCGGGGCCCACTCGCTCAAAGGGCTCGCCGGAATGTTCAACTTCACCGAGCTCCAGGAGTTCGCCCACAAGCTCGAAAATCTTCTGGATGCGCTCCGGCTCGGCAAGGTCCAGCTCGCGAAACCCCTGGTGGACGCCCTGTTCAAGAGCAGCGACCTGATGAAATCCCTGGTCGAAGCCCGCGCCGGAGACGGCCCCCTGCCGTCCACGGCGGTACTGCTCGAGGAGATCCGCCGGATCATCGAGGCGAAACCGGAAATCTCCGGTCATTCACCCGCACAGCTCGCGGGTATCGACCCGGCGATGCTGGCCACGCTGTCGGAATATGAAGAGCACCGCCTGAACGAGAATCTGAAGAACGGCAGCTTCATTCACAAGATCACGGCCGTCTTCGACCTGATGACATTCGATACGGCCCTCGGCGAGGTGATCGAGGCGGCCAAGACCAAGGGCGAGGTCGTTACGACTCTTCCTTCGGGCGCGGCCTCCACTGCCGACCAGATCGCCTTCGATATTCTCGTGGGAGCCAGAATCTCCCGCGACGAACTGGCTGAACTGGTGAAGAATGTCCCCGGTCTCGTGATCACGACGATCGGCGGGGGCAAGACGGCAGACGCCGCTCCGCCGCCTCACGCTTCCGCCCCAAAACCGGCGGAAACGGCGAGGGCCGCCACCGAGGAAAAACCGGAGACCGGCGGCGACGGAGGCCAGCAGGCTTCCGCCCGGAGCGCCGCCCAGACGGTCCGCGTCCACATCGGCAAGCTCGACTATCTCATGAACATCGTCGGCGACCTGGTCATCCAGAGAGCGGAATTCCAGCGGCTCGCCGAGCAGTTCAAGTCCCAGTTCGACGCGGGTCAGGCGGGTATCGATTTCGACAAGGCGATCCGGTCCTTCACGCGCCGGATCAACGAACTCCAGAACGGCGTCATGTCCACCCGCCTCGTTCCGATCGGGTCGGTATTCGAGCGGCTGGCCACGATCATCCGCCAGACCTCCAGGTCCCTCGGGAAAGACGTACGGATCGAGATGTCGGGTGTGGATACGGAACTGGACAAGCTCATCATCGAGGAACTGTCCGACCCGCTCATGCACATCGTCAGGAATGCCATCGATCACGGCATCGAGCCCGCCGCCGAGCGGCAAGCCGCCGGTAAACCGCCTCAAGGGCTGATCCGGCTGAACGCCTTCCCCGAGGGCAACAAGGTCATCGTGCAGATCTCGGACGATGGCAAGGGAATCGACGCCGAGCGGGTCTACCAGAAGGCCCTGTCGCTGGGGCTCGTGGATGCGGGACAGCCGGTCTCCAGGGCCGAAAAACTCGACCTCGTGTTCCTGCCGGGACTTTCGACCAAGACCGAAGTGAGCGACCTCTCCGGCCGGGGCGTCGGGATGGACGTCGTGAAGAACAACATCTCCAGGCTGTCCGGTGTCATCCAGATCGACTCGAAACCGGGCCAGGGTACGACGCTCACACTCACGCTCCCCATCACGCTGGCCATCATCAAGGCACTCCTCGTCGAATCCCGGAGCCGGACCTACGCGGTTCCAATCTACAATGTGCTTGAATGCGTGCGCATTCCGAACGACCGGGTCCAGCGGATCGAGAAACGGGCGGCTTTCGAACTTCGCGAGCGGAGCGTTCCGATGATCGACCTCGCGAGCTATTTCCGGCACGAGCTGGAAGCTCCGGCAGAAGGCGCTTACCACTACATCATCGTCGTGGGCCTTGCCGAACAGCGGCTCGGCATCCGTGTGGACCGGCTGGCGGGCCAGCAGGACGTGGTGATCAAGCCGCTGGGGGATCTGCTCAAGCAGGCTCCCGGCATCGCAGGGGCGGCGGAGCTCGGCGGGCAGAAGACGGTTCTCGTTCTCGACGTGGGCCGGATTCTCGAGGAAGTGATGATCGGCGGGTCGCATACGGGCGACCGCGCCGCCTGACGGACTGGCGAGGGTTGGACGGGGGTTCCTTGAGGTGTATGAAGAGTTTTTCCATCTGACGGGAAGGCCGTTTTCAAAGACGCCGGATCCGGCGTATCTCTACGAGAGTGCGTCCCATGCGGAAGCGCTCGCCCGCCTCGAACTGGCCGTCGAGGACCGCGAGCTCGCCCTGCTACTCGGCGACGTGGGCAGCGGCAAGACCACGCTGACGCGGGCACTCGTCGACCGCCTGGGGGATTCGATCACCCCGGTCCTCCTGACGAACCCCAAGGTGACGCCGGTGCAGCTACTCAGGCTCCTCGCCGAGCGGATCGGCATCGCTCCTGTGCCGAAGAACCGCGTCGACGTGCACGAGAAGGTTTCCGCCCGGCTGTTCGAACTGCATGAGCAGGATAAACCGGTCGTCCTCATCATCGACGAAGCCCAGCTGATCACGAGCAAATCGACCTTCGACGAGATCCGGCTTCTCACGAACTTCCAGCTCGACGACAGCAATCTCCTCGCCGTGATTCTTGCCGGGCAACCTGAACTGGCCCAGCGGCTGGCAAGGCCTGCCTATGAGGCCCTCTGCCAGCGCGTCGGCCTCACCTGCCGGCTGGGGCCTCTGTCGCGGGACGATGCGGCGCGGTATGTGGCTCACCGCCTCCGCATTGCCGGAGGGCGGGAAGACCTGTTCACTCAGGCAGCGGTCGAACGTTTACACCGGCTCTCGGGCGGAATTCCGCGCGTCATGAACAGCATCGCTCACGGAGCCCTCATCGATGCATTTTCGAAAGACCAGACGACGGTGGAGCCCGTCCACGTGGAGTCGGCGGCCGCCGGACGGATCGAGACGAAGACGCCGCGGCAAAACGCCGGAGAGGTCCGTCACTGATGGACGTCCTCAAGGCACGCCAGAAGGCCAAGGCCAGGAAGGGAGGGAAATCCGCCCCTGACGCCGGAAAGCCGTCGGCCGAAGCGCCGGCGGCGGCCTCGGCCCGGCCGGAGCCTCCCGCTCCGCCATCCATACCGGTGGCACCCCCGTTACCGTCCCCTGTACCGCAGCCAATGGTTTCTCCGGCGCCGCCTCAGCCCGGGAACGTGCCGCTACCTCCTCCGTCACCGCCGCTCCCGGATATTTTCGATTTTGCCGGGACTGACAATGCGCCCGAAACGTCAGAAGCGTCAGCAGACGAACCGGTCATCAATGAGGAGGAACAGTTCCTTCACTCCTATGCGGCCCAGGCGAGCCGTCAGGCCAATACGCACAAGTATCTTACCTTCGAGGTGGGCGGCGAACGCTACGGCGTGCTGCTCACCGACGTGCGGGAAACCATCAAGCCGGCCCAGATCACCGAAGTTCCCCGGTCTCCGGTCTACCTCCTCGGCCTCATCTCGCTCCGGGGGATCATGGTACCGGTGGTGGATCTCCGGCACCGGCTCTCACTCGATGCCCCCCCTCTGACCCGCCAGAGCCGGATCCTGATCTGCGATACCGAGCGAGGGCTTGCGGGATTTGTGGTGGACAGGATTCACAAGGTTGTCGACGTCGTCGATGGCGACATCCAGCCCCCGCCTGCAACCCTTTCCGTGGGCGAACAGGAAGCCATTGAGGGTATTGCCCGCTACCGGCTGGGCGGCATTCAGGAAACGGCCAGAACGGCAGCCAGCACCCAGGCCGCCGGCGATTCCGAGTCTCCCGAACTCCAGCAGGCGGTGACCGTGGAGTTCTTCGCGCTTCTGCGGATTCCGGTGATCTCGCGCATCGAATTTGCGGGAGGTTCGCGATGATTCCCCCCGCGCTCGTCGCCCGCTTCATGCTTGGCGGAGACCATTTCGGCCTCGACATTCTTCAGATCAAGGAAATCATCGAGGTTCAACCGGTCAAGCCGGTCCCGCATGCACCCAGATTTATCGATGGAGTTATTGAAGTCCGAGGTACGGTGATCCCGGCCATGGAGCTCAGTAAACGTTTCCGGACCCCTGCTTCGGCCGATTTGCTCGAACGGCGGTTTATCATTGCCTCGATCGCAGGTAAGCTGCTGGCACTCGGCGTTGACTCGGTGACTGAAATCGTCCGGATCGATCCGCATTTTTACCGTCCCGTCCCCTCCCTGCTGAAACGCCCGGAAACCCGGTGTTTCACGGGAGTCGCCCGCGCCGGAAAAGACCTGATCCTGCTGGTAGACCTGCCGGGTCTCATCCGCAGCGAAGAGGAACTCGACTTGATCTCGATCAAGGCCCTCACAACCGAAACCGTAGCCGGGATCCCGGACGTCCAGGAGCATGCCAAGTCATGACGTTCGCCAACTGGATGAGCCGGTTCGGGACCCTGCGCCAGCGGGCTTTTTTCCTGATTATCGCGGGCCTTATTACTTCGGTCGTGCTTGGTACCTACCTCTTCCTGGATATCCGGTCGAACATGGATGAAGTTCGCAGCCGGTTTATGGAGCTCATCGAGGAGAAGCTCGTCTCAAGCGCCGAGAACTCCTCCAGCTATATCCTGAGCGTACTTGAATTCGGGAGCGGAGCCGAAGAGCTGGTCCGCCGGGTCCGGACCGAATCCGGCGGTGCCGCCGAGTTCGTAATTCTGCTGAAACCGGGATTCCCGGAAGGTCAGCCGGCGGACATCATCGCCATCGACGGTATCGAGCCGTCCCCCGAGCTCACGCAGATCCGTCCCCAGTGGATAGAGGGCACCTCCGTCAAATCGCACACGTTCAGCCATACGGCGCCGGACGGGACCGATTTCCGTGTTGTCGTCATCCCCTACCGGCCGGACGCTGGCAATGCCGGCGACACACCCGCCGCCGGACCTGCGCTCGCTTATCTTGTCCTCGGCATGAAAGAGTCCTACGTGCAGGAACGGCTCAAGGGTATCGAACGGACCGAAAAGAGCATCCTTCGCGGCAACGTGATCGGCGTGGTACTTGTGATCCTGCTGCTGGTCATTTCAGCGCACGGCCTTGTCGTTCTGATCCTCTCGCCGCTCGCCGACATGAAAGAGTTCAGTCAGGCGATTGCCAGGGGCGACCTGACACGCAACCTCGACCCCGGAATTACCGAACGGCAGGACGAAATCGGGGAACTTGGCCGGGCCTTCCTCGACATGACCCAATCCCTGACGGAAATGGTCACGCGCATCCAGGAATCCTCCGAGCTCCTGCGCCAGTCGGCCCAGAAAGTCTTCGAAACCTCCATGGCCGTCTCCTCCTCCAGCCAGAAGCAGGAGGATCAGGTGGACAACACGATCACTACCATTACGGAAATCTCCGCCGCCGTGTCGGGCATCTCCGACAATGTGTCGGAGCTGGCGGGGGCCAGCGAGGAAGCCGCCAGTTCCGCCCAGGAATTGAGCTACGCCAGGCAGGAGATCGCAAAGAACGTGACCATCCTCGCCGAATCCGGCGATGAAACGACCTCTTCCATCCAGCAGATGGCCGGCTCGGTGCAGGCGGTGAAGACCAGTATCGAGCGGCTCTCCACGGCAGCCGACGAAACAGCGACCTCCATTGCCGAGATGGATCAATCCATCAAGCAGGTCGAGACCAAT
>Ga0268299_1004064_pt1 | contig 12100 bp, 9 predicted proteins | sample NOBtaG_FD_193484 | JGI IMG/M metagenome (GOLD analysis project Ga0268299, IMG submission 193484) | Activated sludge microbial communities from bioreactor in Nijmegen, Gelderland, Netherland - NOB reactor | ecosystem: Engineered > Bioreactor > Aerobic > Activated sludge | place: Netherlands...
GCTCAGCGTGTGTGGCGGTTCGCTGGTCGAGGAGTAGAGCTGTCTCTCGAAAGGTGATCGCCCCCAGATTCTCCATGGCACCGGAGGCGAAATCCGGAATGGCGATCAGATCCAACTTGTCCCCTGGATAGGGGATGCCGTAGTAGTCGGCTAGAAAGTTGAGCGAATAGACCGCGATCTCATGGCCAAAGGAGGTGAGGTGTTGTTTCCCCGGCACGGACCACAGCCGGACCGGAGTCTGTTGGGCCATGATCGGGGGTGTCGCCACGAGTTCTCCGACGATGAACGCGACCAGATAGGTCGACATCTTGATGGACTCCGCAAAGCGGACCACGCGTTTGCCCTGTTCCTGCCGATCCTCGATGATTCGCGTGTTTGAAATGGCCGTCAGTGCGGGATCGATCACCAACGTCACGGCGAACATGGCCTTGAAGTGGGGTTCATCCCAACAAGGGAAGGCCCGCCGCGCGTCCGTGGCCTCAAATTGCGTAGCAGCCAGATTGTGGACGCCGCCGTGACTATCTTTATAGCTGCTGCGATAGAACCCGCGGAGTTTGTCGTTCAAGGTTCCACGAAAGGCGAGGTGCAAGATCCAGATGCCGACCGGAATCTCTTGTTGAAAGCTGATACGGCATCGCTGATGTTCCTCGTCCATCTGGACGGTTCCGGTTCTGGGCTGTCGTCCCTCCGCGGACACCATCGCCGAGGAGATATCCAGCTCTGTGGCATTCAGCAGGATTTCCGAGGTCGGTTCGGTCACCGTCACGGTGACGAGCTCATGGCCGATGAAGGAATGGGTCGTGAGATCAGGCTCGATGCGCAGGTCGTAATGAGTCGGCCGGACGTGGTGCGGGAGTCGGTAGGGATCTTGAAGGTTCATGGATGACGCCCCGGGGTTATGAGTGAACTGTCGTCGGTTGTGAGAGGGAGTCGGACCACTCCACGCGGTGCGTGCGAAGAGCAGCCATGAGGCGCCCTGCCAGGTCCCGATCCACAGGATTGCGTTGGCGGTGGCGCGAACGGCCAGCAGAGCCGTCTGCCGGCGTGTGACCGGCGGATCGGCAGATCCGTCGGTCATGGTTTCGAGGCATGGGTCACGTCGACACCCTGTGCGTGGCCGACGATGAGAATACTGGTCCGCCCGATGAATAGTCCGGTTTCGACGATACCGGGGATTTGATTCAACTCGATTTCCAGCGTCGCTGGGTCGGGGATCTTGGGCATGTGGAGATCGAGGATCACATGGCCGGCCTCGGTCTGAAACACGGTTCCATTGCGTTCGCGTAACACGGCCTTTCCGCCGGAAGCCTGCTCGATGTTTCGTGCGGTGCTGCCCCATCCGAACGGCACGACTTCGATCGGCAGCGGGAAGCTTCCTCCGAGTCCCGGCACGAGCTTCGTATGATCGACCATGACGATGAATTGCTTCGCCGCGGCGGCCACGATTTTTTCCTTCAGCAGCGCGCCGCCGCCGCCTTTCACGAGATTCAACGCGGGATCGACCTGGTCCGCTCCGTCGATGGCGACATCGATCATCCAGGCATTGTCGGACTCGATCAGGGGAATGCCGGATTGTCGTGCCAGGGCGGCGGTGTCGTGGGAGGTCGGGACAGCCTGAATCGTGAGCCCGGCACGGACACGCTCCCCCAAAGCTAGGATCAAATGTTTGGACGTCGTACCGGTGCCCAGTCCGACGACCATACCGTCGCGCACAAATTCGGTGGCTTTCAGGGCGGCGTGCCGCTTTTCAGCATCGAGATCGTATGATGGTGTCATGATGAGTGTGTGGAGGTGAGTTGAGCAGCCATGGAGGCCGCACCGAGCAGGGCGGTCTTATCGTTCATGACGACCTTCACGGGGATCTGGGTCATCAGGCGCTTGTATCGGCCTTTGTTCGTAAAGCCGCGCATAAACGAGCCATCCTGCAGTTTAGTGAGTAATTTGGGGGCGATGCCTCCGGCGACATAGACTCCGTCCAGCGTGAGGGCCTTCAAGGCCAAATTGCCCGCTTCTGCGCCATAGATGGTGGCGAATAAATCCAGGGCCTGCTTGGCGATCTCGGCCTGGCCCTTCAGTCCTGCTTCGGCAATCTCGGCGGCTGGATTACCCACCTTGATCTTTTCCGCCAGCCAGGTCGGCTCATTTTTTTTGGTGTCGCGGAGATATTCATAGACGGCGTGCAGGCCGGGGCCGGACACGATCCGCTCGTAGCTGACATGGAGGTAACTGCCTCGGAGATGGCGGAGCAATTCGATCTCGGTGTCGCTGTTGGGCGCGAAGTCCGTATGCCCGCCTTCTGAGGGCATGGGGCGATAGCGGGTCCCGTCCCAACACAGAATACATTCGCCAAGGCCGGTGCCGGCCGCGATGAGGGCCAGGGCTTGTTTCTTCTTGGGCGGCGCTCCGGCATTCAGCACGACGATTTCATCCGGCGTGAGGAGGAGGAGGCCATGAGCCGTGGCTTCGAGATCATTTAAGAGTCGCACTTGGGGAATAGCAAAGCGCTCCGCGAGGGTGGCCCCCTCGATGACCCACGGCAGATTGGTCGTGCGACAGCGATTGTCGATCACGGGACCCGCCACACCGAAGCATGCCGCGGTGACGCGGATCGGTTCGGGAGTCGCCTCATCGGCCCCCGTATCTGACTCCGGAGCCGTATCACCGGACTCTTGCTCTTCCTCGCCCTCTATCCCCGGTTTGGCCAGGGGAGTGCTCAGAAATTCTTCGACGATGTCTTCTAAGGCTTTGTAGTCCGCGCTGTGGAAACTGTCTTCGCGGACCGGCTCGACACGTCCGTTGGTCCATTCGTAGAGGGCTAAATTCGTTTTCGTGCCACCGATATCACCTGCCAGAATCATGGATCCTCATGCGATGTCGAATGTGGTGGTGTCGTTGTCAATTTGGATGCTGCGGCGCAGTCAAGATACCACAACAGCCGTCCGCGCTCAGGCCGAACCAATGCCGCCGGGTAGGGGCTTGGATCATCGGCGCTCTTTTCCAAGATGCGTTGGACGACCGTTGCCTTCTTGTGCCCGGTGACGAGAAACAGTATCACACTCGCATGATTGATCACACCTAGGGTGATGGTGATGCGAGACCGGGCTCCCTGCGGAGCGGAACTCGGGACTACCCAACGAGTCGATTCGCTCACCGCCGGAGTGCCGGGGAACAGTGAGGCGGTGTGGCCATCATCGCCCATCCCTAACAGCACCAGGTCGAAAACCGGCCATGGCTCTTCCGGCTTTGCGGTTAGACGGCGAAGAAGCGTCTCGTAGCTGATCGCCGCTGCCTCCGGGAGATCCTCGCCCTGTATGCGGTGGATCGAGGACGGCGGAATGTGTAAGGGCGCGAACAACATCGCCTGGGCGAGCCCAAAATTGCTCTCGGGGTGCTCAGGGGGAACGCAGCGCTCGTCTCCGAAGAAAAAGTGAACTTTGGTCCAGTCTAACCGGCGCGCGAGGGTTGGACTCGTGAGGGTGGCGTAGAGCGTTTTCGGCGTCGATCCGCCGGAGAGAGCCACCAGAAAACGGTTGCGTTCGGCAATCGCGCGCTGTCCCAGTTGTACGAGAAGGTCTGCCGCGGCCTGTACAAGTTCCTGTGTGTCTGCAAAGGTATGCAGCTCCGGTGCGGGTGGCATCTCAGCGACGGGCTCGACGTGCTGAGGGAGTCGGTCTGGTTGTCGCAGGCTTCTTCCGACCGGCGCGCGCGGAGGGGGTAAGCAGGGCAACGAGCCGGCGTATGGTACGAACAGGATCTGCGCCTAGGCTGATGCGAACGGCAGGACGTTGGTGGCTGTGCAGCGACTGGAGGTCGCCCAGCGCCTGGGCTTGCGCCAGCGTGCCGAATGTATACGACTGTTCTGGAATCGGCAGATCCGGCTTCATGGCATCGACCAGCTCCAGAAACAGCCCGTTGTTGGGGCCACCCTTGTGCAGTTGCCCTGTGGAGTGCAGATAGCGCGGGCCGTACCCGGCCGTGGTGGCTATGTGATGTCGGACCATGATGGCCTTGCGCAGGGCGCGCAGTGCGGCATCAATTTTAGGGCTTGGAGTCGTGTAGGCGAGAATCGCCACATATCGATGAGGCGCCGATTGCTCAAGCAGCTGCGCAAGGGCCTGCCGGGGGGGCGGCATCGGTAGTGCCGGAAGTCGTCCCTGACTGTCGACCTCCTTCAAGACGCGGGCAGTGTTGTCTTTGCTTTCCTGAACATTCGGTTGATCGAATGGATGAATCCCGAGGATGTGGCCGGCGACCGCGGTGGCGAATTCCCAGCGGAAAAATTCTGCGCCCAGGTCATACAGATCGTTTAGGTTGAGTCGGAAGATCGGATGTCCCGCCTTGTGGAGGGCGGCGAGGCCCCGGTCTAACGACGCATTGCGGTCCCCCTTCAATCGAAGGCAGACGAAAAATCGATCGGTTCCATAGGCCGAAGGTGCCGCGAGGGCCTCTCCTGCTATGGGGACGAGCCCTGTGCCTTCCTTGCCGGTACTTTCCGCCAGGAGTTGCTCTACCCAGAGGCCGAACGAATTCAGGGTCGGCGAGGTAAGCAGCGTAACTTTGTCGCGTCCGGCGCGGGCCAGGGCGGCCATCATCGCCCCCAGGACTGCGCCGGGATTGTCTTGCGGCGAAGATGAATGCCGACACGCTTCGCGCATGGAGAGGGCTCGGGAGAGGAGCTTGTTCACATTGAGTCCCAGTAGGGCCGCGGGAACGAGGCCGAAGTAGGAGAGTACGGAATAGCGCCCGCCGATATCGGGTTGGTTGATGAATGTGCGCCAGAACCCGCGCTGACGCGCCAGTCGTTCGAGGTCTGTCCCTGGATCCGTGATGGCAACAAACTGGGCTCCACCCCGATGCCCTTTGGTTCGGTGTACGAGGTTCCAGAAGTGCGCGAAGAGCGACATGACTTCGATCGTTCCGCCGGACTTGCTGGCCACAAGGAAGAGGGTTCGGGCCGGCTGGATAGCGTTGGTAACCTGCCGGACCCAACCGGGCACTGTGGAGTCCAGCACCCAGAGCTGCGGGGCGCCTTTGGCGGGGCCGAATGTACAACGCAAGACTTCGGGGCCGAGACTGCTTCCGCCCATGCCGAGCAGGACCACGTCGGTGATGCGAGCTTCCCGCGCCGCTTGCGCGAAGGTTCGCAAATCGGACAGTCCATCTTGCATCTGATCAAGGACTGTCAGCCAGCCGAGGCGGTTTTCGATTTCCGCCGGGGTCGGTTTCCACACGGTGTGGTCTCGAGTCCAGATCCGCTCGATGGTGTGGCTTCCGGCGAGGTCCTCGAGTGTTCGGGTGATGGCCTGGTCGGTCGGTCGTGACGATGGGTTGGGGCGGATCGGCATAACACGCTCTCTTCCATAAGGTGGAGGAACGACAATGCGCGTCGGCTCTGTCGTATCTTAGGTTCGGGAGATTGAAAAGGCAAACGCCGGGAAGAGGTGCAGGCTGTGATCGCGAAGAAATCGTGCCCACCGGGGAGGTTGGACATACGTATCTGTCCACCTATATGGCATGGTAATGCGAGTACCACTGTTGCTTACAATTCGGCGAGGAAATGGGGACGAGTGTTGTAGGGGGTTCTGCGAATTTTACCGTATGCTATTTTGACAGGTTGCATTTCCTCATAGGCCGAAGGTACTTAACAGACTGTAGGGCTTCATCGTATTGGTCTCATAGAATCAGTGCCAACCCTTGAGTTCATAGCCGCTCTTTTTGAGGCAAGCGCCGAAATAAGCTGCGTAATCACTGTTTGGGTCTAGCGGCGACATTGCTCCCGCAACACCACCAACAAGTCCAAGAACGCTTCCTGCTATAAGGGCCGCTATGGCAGACATACCGCTCGTTATTCCTCCAACAGCTCCTATGACAGCACCGCCCAAGGCGTACAGGGCAGCCCCTTGAGCAATCTTCTGGCCGCGAGTTTCTCCAGGATCAATCTGTTCCTTCTCGGCCTTCTGAGTGCATTCTGAAATAGCTTCTTGTGCCAGCGGTTCTCCCGTGGTCATTAAATGAGCATTCGATTGCAATATTGGCTTAGGGCCCGCGCACGCGCTCAGACTGAGAGAAACCGCCAGCAGCAGTGCTAGCGTTTGGTTCCGAAAGAGCATCAATTGTCTGGCGTTCTCGGATGGTGGGATCTGTGGAATCGAAGCCCCGTTGGGAGGCAGCATGGTGGGCACAGTAAGTGCTAGGTTTCTTCTTCTTGATCGCCCAGGTCGGCCAGTACGAGTGAGATGGAGTTGTGTGATTCCAACGCACCAACGATGTTGACCGGCGTGCCCACGGCTACCTGATCGAACAGCACGGCAATCTGTGGATTGTCCAGCACGATGCTGCCGTATGGCTGATCTGTAATACCCTGGGCCATACCGTGAAGCTGAATGAGTCCAGGCATCTGCCGGTGCTTGGGGATCAGCCCCGCTTGTTGCGCGGCTTCAAACCGGCGTCGGTCCTCCGCGTTAGGGTAGTCAAGAATTAAGGCGCGAAAGAAAGGCGTTTGTCCGGGCCCGCGTTTGCGCTGGATGCGATACTCGCCCTCTGGGGTCGCGCCATCTCCGTAGTGTTGTTTCGCACGGATACCTCTCGAACCTAGGCGGATCGGATAGGTCAGAATTTTCCGGCCGCTTTTATAGACTGTGAGGACGCGGTCGGCCTTACTGATCACAATGGCATGCGCGCGGTTTTTTCGGGACCAATCGATGGTGCGTTGTGCAGATTCCCGCCAGGCGGCAATCAGGTCGTCGTCGGCATACCGTCCCAATTCATTCGTGAGCAGGGCGGTTTGGGTCAGGAGGATTTTGCCTGCGCGTTCTGAGGTCTGATTCGCATACTCAAACTGTCCCTGGTCAAGATAATGGCGAGCTTGCTTCACGAGCAGTTCGGTTTCGAGTGGATGTTCGCCGAGGACCACGCGACTGTCGATGTCTCCCACGCGCGCGTTCAGGAGCCGCAGGCGTTGCTCAACTTTGGCCAGTTTGGCCTCCGCTGCGGTTCGTTGTGCGAGGATTTGGCTGTTGACCTCGGTTATGAGCTGGGTTCCTTCGGCGTGAAGCGCTTCCAACTCCGTTTCCAGCTCATTATCTTCCCAGGGCCAGCGAACGATATTCTCCTCCGATCGGACGCGGCTTCTGAGGGCCATCCATTGGCGAGAGAACTTGGAATAGGCCTCGGGCGTGATTGTTGAGGCTCGCAAGGTGCCGAGGTCACGATCAATGCTTTCGATCGCTTCCACCAATTCTTCAGGCACGGTCTCGACGCACCCGCCCAGGCTCATCGAGAAGAGGCCGACGAGGACCATGCGTGAAACGGTGCGAAAGATGTTGCGCCTGTGATCCATGCTGGGTGTATTCTATCGCGTGCGGTGAGTCCCTGCGAGTTCTTCCTGCCATTTCGCAAGCTCGTTTCGCAAGGATCCTCAAGAAACCCTTGCGCGTGCTGATCGGCGAGATCTGCGAAGGCTGCTCGCAGTGGATTCTTCTCCTGAGCGTTGAAACGCAATGTGAGTGCCAGAGATGTATCATCCCGCTTGGTCGAGCAATTGTATTGTGGAACAAATAGTTAGGCGTATATGGCCGAGACAGCGCCTAGGGTGACGCTGTGGCATCTTTGCCGATCGAGGGCAAGAGTGCCTCAAGCATTTCGCGTTCGCCCTGGACGATTCGGCTTCCTCGTGCCGTGATGCTGACGGTTGGTGCTCCCGCTGGCGACCGCCGTGCGGGTGCGCATCGATTGACACCCTCCTGTCCCGCCCCTATAATGCGACCTCTTGATTGAAAATTGACTTCTCGAGAAGGAGTGCGCAATGTCGTTCACTTTTAAGCAGCCCTCGAATCTCAAGCGCAAGCGGGAGCATGGATTTCGGAAGCGCATGAGCACCAAAAACGGCCGAAGAGTTATTGCTCGTCGTCGAGCCAAAGGCCGCGCTCGCCTCACCGTCTGATTCTTTCCTGCCGCTAGGCTATCTGCATGTAGGCAAACATCCAGGTGGTGGGTCCTTAACCTGGCGTGGGTACTGCCGCCTTACCTGGTTGTCGTATATCAATGTGACGATGCGCGATTGCTGGTCTTCCAGGGCTCGCGGTCAGGTAACCAGCGGGCGGGTTTGTGATGACGGCAGGACAAAAGTCTGTGCCGTTTTTCTTGAAGCGTAGCCGGGAGATCCAGCACATCAAGAAGAGCGGAAGGCGTGTCTCAACGGGATTGTTCAATCTCCAAATTTGTTCGGGCTTGTCCCAGGAAGCAATGATGGGGATTGTGATCGGGCGGCGGTTTGGAACAGCCGTGCGCCGGAATCGCGCGAAACGCCTGTTTCGAGAGCTGGGCCGTGCGGCTCGGTCTGTATTAGTGCCAGGGCAGGCTTTTCTGGTGTTTCCGAAACGCGAGTGCCTGAATCTGCCGTTTGTGGAATTGCAGAACATATGGCGAGCCACATTGGAAAGACAGCGGTTGGCCCGTTTTGGGGAGCCCTCGCGCTGAGGCGACTCTGTCTCATACTCTTGACGGTCTATCGCGCCTGCGTTTCGCCATTGCTCGGGCCAGCTTGTCGTTTCTATCCGACCTGTTCGGTCTATGCGCAGGATGCCATCGAGCGGTATGGCGTGATCAAGGGGGGGCTTATGGCAGTTCGACGGCTGCTGAAATGCCATCCCTTCCATCCCGGCGGTGTGGATCCCGTACGGTAACCGTCGTGGCAACAACTCCTCAGACCTCACTCATCAGCTGAACATCCATGGAAAAACGAGTCGTTGTGTTCCTCATTGTGTCCTTGGCCGTCATTATCGGCTACGACTACCTGCTGAAAGGTATGGGTTTGTTGCCGCCCTCAGAGCCGGTGCAGGTCGCCACCACGGGTACTTCCTCCGGTGCCACCAACCAGCCGTCGGGCCTGGAGAGTGGTGCCGCGCAGAGCGCCAGCGCCGAGGCGACGACATCCTCGCCCGCCTCCGCAAAGCCTGCGCCAATCGACAACGCTGCAGGCGCGGTCAAGGAGGAGCAAACGGTCGAGGTGGATACCGAACTGTTTCGGGCCAAGTTCAGTACTCGCGGCGCAGTACTCAAATCGTGGGAACTGAAGCGCTATACGACGTCGGGTGAAAATGGCGCCACGCCGGTGCAGCTGGTCTACAGCGGGGGGCGATTTAAGGGACCGCTCAGTCTCGTCACCAGCGATCAGGCGCTTACGGGCGATCTTGGAACCGCTGTCTACCAGGTGAGTCAGGATATTACTCGTCTGGACAGCGCACATCCTGTCGGCCATCTCACGTTCCGGTATCACGATGCTCAGCGAAATCTACAAGTCGAAAAAGAGCTGACCTTCCATCACGGATCCTACGTCGTGGACATTGCGATTAGAACTCAGGGGATGACGACTCCGCTCGATGTGACACTGGGGACCAATTTCGGCATCGTGGAGTGGGGAGAAGGCTTCATTGGGCTTATGGGGTCGGCCTCGTCGGTCGATGACAAGGTGTTGAAGGAAACGCCGGATGGCGAGGCCGAGCGCAAAGGTGACGTAAAGTGGTCTGCCATTCAGGATAAGTACTTCTTAAGTGTGCTCATGCCGCAGAAGGCCGCGGCGGCCCTTGCCAAGAAGGAGGGGGACAAACTGGTATCGGCTGGTGTCCGATTCCCCGCCCCTGCAAATGGATCCGTCCTGACGATGCAATTGTATGCCGGCCCTAAGGAGTATGACATTCTCAAGGCGTTGAATGTCGGCCTGGAGGACACGATTGACTTCGGTTGGTTCGTGTTCGGCAGCTGGGCGTTGGTCAAAGCGGTGGCCAAGCCGATTTTCTACGTGCTGCGCTTCCTGTACGAATTTACGCATAACTATGGCATCACGATCATTTTGCTGACCATGCTGATCAAGCTCATGTTTGTGCCCTTGCAGTACAAGAGCTACAAGTCGATGAAGCAGATGCAGGTGATTCAGCCGAAAGTGCTGGCCATTCAGAATAAGTACAAAGATGACCGCGATCGGCTGAACAAGGAATTGATCAAGCTGTATAAGGATCACCGGGTCAATCCGGTCGGCGGCTGCTTGCCGATGGTGCTGCAGATGCCGGTGTTCGTCGCGCTCTTCAACATCCTCTACATGACCATCGATCTTCGGCAGGCCCCGTTCATGCTCTGGATCAAGGACCTCTCCGTGCAGGATCCCTATTACGTGCTGCCGATCATCATGGGTGCGACGATGGTCATTCAGCAGAAGATCACGCCTACCACCATGGACCCGACGCAGGCGAAGATCATGCTGTTCTTGCCGGTCTTCATGACTTTTCTCTTCGTGAATTTCCCTGCGGGCTTGGTGCTCTATTGGTTGACGAACAATACGCTCACGATCACCCAGCAGGTGGTGACAGAGCGGCTGTTCGGAAAGAAGTGGCAAGTTCCGGCTGCGGACGGTGAGGTTCCCGGCGGAGACGAGTCGAAAGAGCAGAAGTCCAACGGCAAACGGCAAAAGGGTCAGTCCGAATAACTCCACCCTACTGGGTGCGTCATGCACGGCGCGCTGGACGATACCATCTGTGCCATCGCCACTCCCCCCGGGGAAGGGGGTATCGGCGTCATTCGCGTGAGCGGGCTTCATGCCCTTGATGTAGCCGCTCAGGTGATCCTTCCCCGCTCAGGCAAGCTCCTTCACGAACTGGTGTCCCACAAAATGACGGTTGCGGATGTCTGTGCTCCAGCTATCACTGCAGGAACGGTCCAAGGAGAACAGCTTCCGGCGAGGTTCGTCATCGATGAGGCGTTGGTCGTCGTGATGAAGGGCCCGCATTCTTACACAGGGGAAGATGTCGTGGAGGTGCAATGCCATGGAGGTCCCGTGGTGCTCGATCAGCTCTGTCGTGGGTTGCTCGCTGCCGGCGCGCGGCTCGCTGAGCCAGGTGAATTTACCCGACGCGCGTTTCTCAACGGGAGGCTCGATCTTGCACAAGCCGAGGCCGTGCTTGAGACCATTCGTGCCAAGACCGCCCGTAGCCTGACCATCGCCCAGTCGCAGCGGCGCGGCGAATTGTCGCGTGAGGTGGAGTTGATTCGCTCCGATGTAGTGACCGCCCTGGCACACATCGAAGCTGCGCTCGACTTTGGCGACGAGGATATTACGTTTGTGGAAAAGTCTGAACTTGTCGGGCTCCTGGAGACGATCGGCCTCAAGCTCCAGCGTTTGGTTGAATCCGGCAACGAAGGGCGTATCTTGAGGGAAGGCGCTGTGGTCGCGATCCTCGGCCGGCCCAATGTGGGGAAGTCCAGCTTGCTGAACGCGTTGCTACAGAGCGACCGAGCCATCGTGACTCCCATTCCCGGCACGACACGAGACGTACTCGAGGAACTCGTGAGTATCGAGGGGATTCCGGTGCGATTGGTTGATACCGCAGGCATCCGCCACACCGATGATCCCGTGGAGGCAGAAGGGATTCGTCGTAGCAGGCTCGCTTGGCAAGATGCGGACGTGGCATTGATCCTTCTGGACGGGTCCGAGGCGCTTTCTGACGACGACCGTTCCCTCCTATCCAGTTGCGAGGCCGCGCATGTGATCCTGGTTCTGAACAAGTGTGATCTGCCACGTCAGTTATCTCGGGCACAACTCGAGGCCCTGAGTCCCGGTCATGGGGGCGTGGTCGATATTTCTGCCACGATGCGTCTCGGCCTGGATGAATTACGTGGAACAATCCGTACACGCTTGATGACCAGCGGCTTGGAATCGCGTGAGGGGGTGTTGGTGACCAACCTTCGGCACATCGATGCCTGTTCACGTGCACTGCTGGGGGTTAGGCAGGCTCAGCAATCGGTCGCGGATGACCGTGCGGGTGAATTGATTGCGGTCGATCTCCGCATTGCGGCAGATGCGTTAGGGGAGATCACCGGGGTCATCACGACGGACGACATCCTCGAACGAATTTTTTCCGAGTTTTGTATCGGGAAATGAAGGGATCATTGTGATGGGGGAACGGTGTGATGTGATTGTGGTCGGGGGAGGTCACGCAGGGTGTGAAGCCGCTCTGGCCGCAGCGCGCATGGGGGCGCGGACATTGTTGCTGACCATGGACCCCGACCGGATTGCCCAGATGTCCTGCAATCCTGCTATCGGCGGTAT
>Ga0268299_1004065_pt1 | contig 12094 bp, 12 predicted proteins | sample NOBtaG_FD_193484 | JGI IMG/M metagenome (GOLD analysis project Ga0268299, IMG submission 193484) | Activated sludge microbial communities from bioreactor in Nijmegen, Gelderland, Netherland - NOB reactor | ecosystem: Engineered > Bioreactor > Aerobic > Activated sludge | place: Netherlands...
TTGAACAGTGTGAACGCCAGGACCATGGCGGCCACCGTCGTGACCGCGTAGGTTTCGAACAGGTCCGCCGCCATTCCAGCGCAGTCACCCACGTTGTCGCCAACGTTGTCCGCGATGACCGCCGGATTCCGTGGGTCGTCTTCAGGAATCCCCGCTTCCACCTTTCCGACAAGATCGGCGCCCACGTCCGCCGCCTTCGTATAGATGCCTCCGCCTACTCGCGCAAAGACGGAAATCAGGCTGCCCCCAAACCCCAGGCTGAGCAGCGCATGGATCGCCTTTTCCTGTCCCGCGATCGATTGGGCGATGGTATAGAAACTCGTGATCGCAAGCAGTCCCAATCCGATCAGCAGTAAACCCGTGACGGCGCCGCCGCGAAAGGCGACCGTCAAGGCCGCGTTCATTCCGTTGTGCGCGGCTTGGGCCGTACGCACGTTCGCCCGAACGGCGATGATCATGCCCACATAGCCGGCCAGCGCCGACGCCCCGGCTCCGACAAGGAATCCCATGGCGGTCAAGAGCCCGAACTTATCGGAGACGGCTCCGGCTCCGGCCAGCACCACGAACAACACCGCCGCCACGACGGCAACGGTTCGGTATTGCCGATTCATATACGCCCCGGCGCCTTCCTGAATGGCCTTGGCAATCTCCTGCATCTTTGCGTTGCCGGGGTTCAGGTTGAACACCCACATCGCGAGATACAAACCGTAGGCGATGCCGGCCACCGCCGCAACCAACGCAAACGTTACAATCGCTGAATCGTCCACGGGATGCCTCCTGGTAGTTAAGCGACACTCTTCATGTCACACGGTGACCCGTGGCTTCAACCCAACGAAAGTTCGGAAATCAGAAGGGGAAACCGCGGGATGGTGCAGGTACGTCCTTGCGAAGCTGCGAGCCTGAAAGGCGGAGTCATTCTATAGACATGCTACAGAAGGATCAAGAGGGAAAGGAGGGATTCCGGTGGCTAGGCAAGGTGGCGGCAGTGTGGTAGATACCCTCAAATATTCATGTGCTGATGCACCGGACCTATGAAAAAGCTGCGGCCCCTCAGACTTGGCTTGATCTGGACGGCCGGCCTTTTGGTCTTGGCGATATCCGGTTGCCTCTCCCCTATTGCACTCAACCGTGCCGTCGTCGCCTATGACGAGGCGGTCACTGACACGGTATCCAAGCAATTGCTGATCAACATTGCTCGGGCGCATCACCACCAACCCATTCATTTCACGGGCGTCTCCAACATCGCCGCCACTTTTGATTTTCGATTCAGTGCCGGCGCAACCCCGGCCCTCACAGGCGAGGCCAGCCGCGCCATCATGCCCGTCTTCGGGGGATCGGTCGCGGAAAATCCGACCATCAGCATCGCCCCGATCGAAGGCGAAGAGTTCACGAAGCGACTGCTGACGCCTTTTCAAGAGACCAAGTTCCTGCTCCTCCTGCGTCAAGGCGTGGATATCGATCTGCTTCTCAGACTGATGGCCAAAGAGCTCCGCCTGAAACGAGACGGCGAAGATATCGCCTACCGCAATAACCCGACAGATCGAGCCGGTTATGAAATGTTCAGAAAAGCGGTCCTGCATCTGTCGGCGATTCAGGACGCGAACCGGCTCTACGCCGAATCGCTGGTCTTTGAACGGATATGGACGATCCCAGCCGAGTCCGTGACCGCTGAAGGGTTCAAGGCCTTGGAGCAGGAATATCTGGTCACCTACAATGCCGGGGAGAAAACGTTCACCCTGCGCAAGCCTGTGTCCGGACGAATCCTCATCACAAACTACGATCCCGACACGTTGTCCCCCGAGGAGCGGAAGGTGTTTCATGAGAGCGCCGAGCACCTGTCGAACGACGTCTCATTCGACATCCAGCCTGGACATTTCGGCGGTGAGTGGCCGTTGCACGGAGAGTTTCGCCTGCGCAGCTTCAACGCCATGTTGAATTTCCTCGGCGCATCTGTCGAAGAAGAGCTGGAATACCACGTCGACAAGGATCCGCGCACCCCCGAGGTGGCAGAGAATCCCGTCAGAACCATGGACCTGATCGTCCAAGAGGCTTCGCCCCCAGGCACCGACCTGAGCGTCTATTCACATGGACGGCATTACGCCGTGAATGCCACAGGCCCTCAGGGCCGGTGGAACCGAGAAGCCTTCAAGCTGTTGTTTCAGCTGTTCCAAATGACGGTGACCGAAATACCGCGCCGAGACTTGCCCATCACCATCGCCAAGTAGCGTCGCGCGGCAATTTCTTTGACAGTCGCGCACCACAACCAAGCCAACAGATCGTACAGGGTCGCTGTCGATGGTTCGGCGGCCGGCCTACCGTGCCTGCTTCTGGATGTCGAACGCATACCGCAATTGCACGGCCCAATATTCCTGGATCAGCCCGCCGCGGTCGAGAGGAAGGTCTTGCTCCCGGTAGAAACTCACCTCGTAATCCCGCCAGCGCACAGCGATACCGAGTATCCAATCCAGTTCCGAAGGTCGGACGACATTCGAGGCGGTCCGGTCGGTGAACATGTTGAAATCGCCGTAAAACACCACTGTCTGCTTGTAGAGATTCAAATCAACGTGCCCCACGTACCGGAAGAGCGCTCGTCCGGTGTTATCCGGTCTCGCAAAATAGCTCTGGTTGTAGTAGAGCCATCCGAGGCCCGCATAGGCCGTCAATATGTTCTTGGGAAAAGTCTTCTGCCACCACGACCAGTCTTCGTGACTACGGACACGATAGTTTATCAATCCATCGGCGTACGCCTGAATGAGCCCGCTCTTATCGAGCGGTGCGTCCCGCTCGTACTGTGCTCGCCAACTCCAATGGTTGACCGTGCCGGTCATCCCATAGGTCTGATCCCATTCGGTCAGGATGATCCAGCCCTTCTCCCGGTCTGAAAAGAAGTTCTGATCAGTGTAGGCGGTCAAATACTTCTTGTACAGGTCGGTCTCCAAATGTGCCATGTAGCGCATCCCGACGAGACCGGTGTTATCCGGGCGGGCCGCAAACGTGGGGTTGGAGACAAAGGCCGCCGCGAGGAAATAGCCGGCAATAAGGGACTCATCGAAATCTTGTTTGGATTTGTCACCGTCGTTTTTCTCAAACTCCGGCAAGGGTCTTCCATACTTCTCCAGCGCATACGCGTCGCGCCCGCCTCCCCACATTCCGGCGACTAATACACAACCGGTCAATAGGCCGGTCGAGACCCACTGACCGCTGAGTGTCGTTTCAAGAGGCATGGCAACGGATGCGTGCAGGCGGAGGATGACATCGCCCGCTACGGGTTGACACAGCGCTCGAAGATCTCTTCACAATGGTCTTCATCCTGGTAGGAGCTGGGGTCGCTTTCGTAGCGCACATCGATGACACGATCCTGCTGCAACAGAATCGTGGCGCGGCATCCATGATGCACTTTGGCGAAACTGCTCTTCGAACCGGGGAAGGATTCTTCGAGTTGAGAAGCCTCCCTATAATAGACCATCATGGCCTGCTCGTCGCCTGCCCGATCGATGACCGGCGCTCCCGCACAGCCGATCAACTCCCGCTTGACCTTTCCGACCAACGCCTTCTGCGCCGGGTATTCTTCGGATCCGCTCGGTATGACCTTCGCGCAGCCTATGACGACGCCGAAGAGGACACAGGCGGGCAGCGTCAGTATCCGGTTGTTAAGCAGGCACCTCATGATCGGGAACGCAGAATATCCCAGAAAAATGAGAAAGGAAAGGCAGGCGGAGCGCGGTTTGCCGGATCGAAAGGACTTTGCTATAGTCCGGGCAGGAGGCAAGCCGGGTGGGACTTGAACCCAATTACATCGTGGTCGACGGCCAGACGTTCAGCAAAGCCAAGCTGGGACTAGACAATCACGTCTATAAGAACTGCCAGATCGACGATTGCGACTTGTACTACAGCGGAGGACAGTACGAACTGATCGACACCCACATCACGAATTCACGGTTGATTCTGAATCATCCCGCCAAAGGAATCTATCACGCCCTCCAGATCTTCAAGATGAAGTCTCCCGGATCCCGCATCATCTTCGACTAGAGTCTTCTAGTCCAATTTCCCACGGCACAGCTCCGTCGGAGGCACCGGATCCTGTATTGGGGGACCGGAAATCGACGGATCCGAAGCAATCCGGCTACTTGACCGGAATGTTCTCTGTCCGCATAACGATCTCGATCGGTTGGAAGACCGGGTCCGAAGCACCTTTGGAAGACTCGGCTTCGATTCGCTGGAGGAAGGGGGCCGGTCCGACGATGGGGGCGTAGCTCAACGTCGCTTCGACATCGAAGGTCTTGGTTTCTTTCGGCGTGGGGAACGTGAAGGTTTCAACGCGCAATTCTTCAGGCTTCAAGACCGTGTCCTCGAGAACCTTGACCGCTTCGAAATCGAACTGGGTTTTCTCGCCTTTTGCATTCTGATAGACCCGGCCGTAGATTCGCTTCTCGGAAAAGACTGTCTTGAGGTTCTTTCCCTTGACGGCAAGATCAAGCACCACGCTCGCCCAAGCAGGATGAGTCGTTGGAAGGTTGTGGGGAACCAAACTCTGAACCTTCACCGTCACAGTCGTCTTCTCTCCTTCGACCTTCGTTTCGATGTCCAATTTCGCTGCTTCCTGCCGAAGCTTTCCGATCCGGCCTGGGAACGTGTGGTTCGCCACGGTTCGTTTTTTCTCTCCGTTGGCGGATTCGCCGGTCTGTTCCGGCATATGACAGGATTGGCATTCCTTTCCAGCCTTGACGGCCTTGCTCTGATCCCAATTCCCGAGCAGATCGTTGGCTTTCCCGAGATTAGCGGCCGAGGGAACCGACTGGTGGCAGTTCAGGCAAAGATCCGATTTTCTGAAGAGCCCCAGCTCCATCGATTGGTGCGCCAAGTTCGGGGCAAAGTCCTTATAGGGACCGTAGAGGGTCTTACTGCCAGGAGCTTCGTATTTCGGCTCCGGTGGATGCTTGGCTCGATCGACTTGCTTGATCAGATGGCACTGCGCGCAAGCGACCCCGTCCAGCTGCGGATCGCCGGACTTGACTTGATCGATAAAGAGTTGGGTATGATCCTGAAACTCACGGACATGGGGAGCATGACACCGGAAACAGAGCGCCTTGTCCTTTCCCTCCGGTGAAGAAAGAAACGCATCGAGCGTGGCACGGAAGGCCGGTGAATGGATGGATCTGGAGAGAGGCGACGTTTCCCACTCCTCGAACACGCGCTCGTGACAGCGTTTGCATTTATTGGAATTCGGGAACGCCTTCTCGATCAACGCTTGAGACTTCGCGTCTTGAGCGAGCGTGCGGTCCTCGATCATTCCCGACCAGGCCGCTGCCAGCGCGACAAGCAGGACCGCCAGGCCTGTCTTCCTCCCGACCAAGGTGCGCAGTGTCGTATGCATCCGTCGCCCGGCCATCCTAGAGGTTCTTGGCCCGATAGGTCAGCACGCGTGGCTGTGTGTATTCATCGAGGATCTTGGTCGCAGCCTCCCGCGCCTTGTCATCGGCAAGAGTGGCCAGGTACTTGTCTTTCAACTCCGGGGTGGGGGCAGGAATCAATCCGTAACTCAGCACCGCCTCAATCAGGGCCGGACTTCCTCCCGAAGACACCGCCAAGGAAAACGGCACCTTTCTGGTGTTCCCTCCCTTGATGAAGGGATCGGGGATCGATCCGCGGAGGATCTTGTCGTAACTCAATCCAAAGCGTTTTGTTTCTGTGGCCAGCACCGCGCCACGGGTGTCTTTCACGGTTATTTCTAGGAAGAACTGTTTGAGGACCGGATCACCGTCCGGAAAGCTGTGCGGAAGACTGCCCACCTTGACGAGCACGGTCCCTTCCACATTGGCTGGAGCCTTTGCCATTTCGATATCGATCCGCGGCATCCATTCCGCCTGCAGATTGCGATTCTTCAACAAGATGCCGGGAATGACGACGCCACGGAACCAGTGACGTCCTATCGAACGCGTCATGGCCCCACGCTTAGACGTGGAACTGCCCGTTGAAGGCTCCATATGGCAGTCCTGACAAATCGTGCCCTGAAGGATCTCTCCGGGGAGATTCTTCTGCGTCACATCCTTGACCTTGTCGAAATGGCAGGACGCGCAGAAATTTGCCCCACGGTAGAGATCGGATTGCATCGCCGGATGAACCAAGTTCTCCTCGGGATCCGCATAGGGACCGTACATGGTCTTGCCCGGATCGATCGCGAACGTCGGAGGCGGCGCGACGGTTGTTTGGACGGACTTGATGAGATGGCAGGATGCGCAGCCGATCCCTTCGATCTGCGGCTTTCCGGCCAGGACCTGCGTCACCATTTTTTCCGCATGCTGGGGGAATACCGTGGTCGACGGCACATGGCACGACAAACAGCGTTTGCGCTCCTCGGCTGTCGGATTCGTCTGAATCCATAAACCCAATACGGTACGGAACACCGGCGATTCCAGCGACGTCCCATGCAGGAGCGCCGCATCCACCCGGCCGAAGGTCTTGAGGTCCGGAGTCTGTTCCCGCGCCCCCTTCCACTCTTCATAGTGGCGGTCGTGGCACTGCTTGCAATCTTCAGATCGGATGAAGATTTTCTCAATCTCGGTAATCCAATCATCGGGCGCCTGTCCGTCGGCCTTCTGAGCAATGGCTCGATCGTGAAACAGCCCGATCAGGCCGATCGTCAAGGACAGGAATGCCACGGCGATAATCCGCTGTCTGGCTTGCACAGGCCGACCTTTCTAGTCTCTCTTGCAACCCACGAAGTGGAAGTTCACTCCCCAGCCGACCGGATCTCCGGGATCCGCCGGCTCGTAGGTCCCCACCGTAAAGTTGCACTCCTTCATGGCCTTTTTGATCGCTCGCCCGAACTCCAACATATTCTTGATCTCGGTCTTGTCGATTTCCTTGATGACCGACCGCACCTTGATTCCGGCATAGTCCGCCCGGGAATTTCCAATGACCTCAAAGACCGCCACGCCTTGGGGCCGCTGCAACTTTAGTTCCTTCTGAATCTCCTCATCGACTTCGCCGACCACGACACCAAAGTCTTCTCCGAGTTTGGCCGCTTCCTCCTCGGTCATGGGAGACTGATCGATCGCACTGACCGGCGATACCGCCAAGCTTCCCAGCAGTCCCCCCCACAACCCGGTACACAGAAAAAAGGCCCTCCAGGGACGAAGGGCCTTTGTACGCGCTTTCATACGGTCGTGGTTTCTCCCTTCAACAGCCGTTCATGGACGAATTCGCCCGGTTCGCCCCCTCACAGATTCACGACGGGATCGATCGACAATTGAAACCAGGGCGCTACAGCCTTTTGACCGTTCCGCTCTTTGTTCTCACCGTTCCACACGGCGAAGGAGACGGTCTGGACTCGCCCAGGAATCAACTTTGCCTCGTTCTCCTGTTCTTCGCCCACCAGCGGTCTGCGCATGACGACGTGCCAGACTCCGTCCTTCCAGAGCGCCTTGCCCTGCACGCGGCCCTGCTTTTCCTTGGTGGTCAATGTACTGAACCCCCCTCCGATGAGATCCTCCACCGAGGACACACGCCGCGGAATGACTTCGAACGTTCTCACGCCCTCACGCTGCTTGTCGGTGCTTCTTGCGGCGCGCCGGTCGATATCACTCTGCCAATCGGCTTTCCAGTGCCAGATGTTGATGTAGTGATCGAGTTGGCCCATGCAGAAAAAAGCCGGCGCATCCCCCAATGGGAGACCAATCGCCACCCCATCGCGAAACGTGCCGGGCGTGAGTCGATCGTTCTTGGTGTTGTCCTGCCATTCCAGGAGGAAGGCAAGCTCGGTGCCGTTATGGATGGCTCGAACCGTCAGTGCCCGGGCCGTCGGTTCCGGCCAAACCGGCCGCGTGATGATCTGGCCGCTGAGCGGCAGCGTCATGGGGGAAACCTTCGCCCACGCGGCATCGTCGGGAGCCAACGGAAGGTCTCCTTGCGCGTAATGCGCCCGGATGACCATGCCCTTCGAGCTCACCAGGGGAATCCCCAGCCCACCAAGGACGCCGGCAATGACGAGGATGGAAGAGAATATCGCCAACAGAGAACGAGAAGCCGTCTTCGTCGTCATGCGTCCCATGAAAGGCCCTCGGATGACCGACGCAACCGGGCTCGACGATGCCACAATACCATACTTTTCCGGCGAGACCAATCCGGATGCGTTCCGTCTGCCTAACGAAGCCGCACGCGACGAATCTTGTTTTCTCCGCGCTCACAGATATAGAGATGCCCGCGCGAATCCAACGCGAGCCCGACGGGAGAATTGACAACTGCGTCCACGCCTAGAAGCCCGTCGCCGTGTTTGAGTCCTCCGGCCGCTTCCTTCGCCACGAATCTCGCGGCGCCGCAGCCCCCCATATTCTTGTCTTCATACCCGCTGTCGCCGTTGCCTGCGACGGTGGTAATGATCCCGGTGGCCGCATCTACACGGCGGACACGGTGGTTCATGGTGTCGGAGACGTAAAGATTGTCCTGCTCGTCCAATACAACGGCCTCGGGGGCATGCAGCATCGCGCGCACCGCCGGCTTCCCGTCTCCGTCGTAGCCGTATCGGCAGACACCGGCCACGGTCGAAATGACGCCCGTCTGCCGATCGATCTTCCGAACACGATTGCTCCCTTTGTCGACGATGATCACATGCCCGTTGCTGTCCACGCTGATGCCGACCACGTCATAGAGGCGCGCGTCCAGAGCCGGCCGGCCGTCGTCCAGATACATGGACATATCCAACCCATCCGAACACACGGGCATCAGCCAACCGTGATCGTCGCTGAAATCGATTCCAATCGCGTCTCCGGAGAGCACGACAAGATTCCTGGCGACCAGCGGCTGCTCCCGTGCGTCGTCCTCAGCCGTCCAGGTTCCGGCAATCGTGGTCACCATACCCGATGCGGGATCGTACCGGCGGATTCTATGGGCTTGGGTATCTGCGATGTACAGGACATCGTCCTTGTCGAACGCGATGGCGGCGGGCCAGGTCAGATTGACGTTCAACGCCGGGCCGTCCCCATTGAAACCATGCTGTCCCGTTCCAACGACGGTCGAAATGATCCCGGTGTCGCGGGCGATTTTTCTGATGCGATTGCTGCCGGAGTCGCAGACGTAGAGGTCGTTGCGGGAATCGAAGGCGACGTCAAGCGGCAGATACAGCCCCGCTTCTCCGCAGAGGCCTTCGTCCCCGCTGTAACAGGTCTCCCCGATCCCGGCGAAATTGTGAAGGGTCCCTTCCTGCAGGTCGACGCGTCGAATCCGATCCGATCCTGATTCGGCAAAATAGAGCCAGCGTTCGTCCCGATCCACGGCGGCGTGATGCGGCAGCGGGATACCCGCCTTCACAGCGCGTTTTCCGTCTCCGGTGCTGCGAGCCTTGCCGTTCCCGGCAAACGTTTCGATATAGCCGAGTGCGAGCTGAACTTCCGTTTCCATCTTCAGCGCAGGGCCTCTCGTGTCTTAGGCGTGGGAAACCGGTTGCGGAGCCGGCTGATCCGCCACGGGCGTCTGCGCGGGCGCGGCCGTGACGGCTTGCTGAGGGGCCGCCGTCTGCTGTTGGGCCGCCTGAGCCTCCGCCTCAATCGCCTCCGCCTCGTGGACGGACTTCTTGAACCCCTTGATGGCCTTCCCAATCCCTTCTCCCAACTGCGGGAGTTTTCCGGCGCCGAAGATGATCAATACGATGAAGAGGATGAGAATCAACTCCGTGAAACCAAGACTCCCAAACATGGCATGCTCCTTCGTATAGGTGTGTCAGGACGGGCTGCTTTCCTTGCTTCGTTTTGCAAATCGCTCCTTCAAACGCTGGCGCGCCTGTTCAGCCTGCTCGAACATCTTACACTTATCGTACACGCTGATGAGATTATAATACGCCAGCGGCTCGTCGGCATTCTGCTCGACCGCGTCCTCCATGACCTTGATGGCCAAGTCGGATTTCTTGTGATTCAACGCCAACTCCATCAGTTTGAAACTGGCCTCCAGGTGCTTCGGGTCCAGTTCAAGCGTGCGCAGGTAACATTGAATGGCCACATCAATCGTGTTGTAGTCCGACACCTGGGGGTTATCGAGCTCGACATAGACTCCTGCTAGATTGTACCAGGCGATGGGATCGTCCGGCGTGATCTCGACGAGGCGTTCGTAGTACCCCTTGGCTTCCATATATTTCTTCTTGTCCGCGTAGACCCGTCCCAGATTGAAAAGCGCCAGCACATCGTACTGGAACACATCCAGCGCATGCTTGAATTCGGCCTCCGCTTCGTCGGACATGTTCTTGGTCGCATAGATCGTTCCCAGATTCGAGTAATACATCGCCAGGGAACGATTCATTTCGGCGCGCAATCCTTCCGCCATTTCAATGGACTTCTTGACCTCCACGAGCGCATCATCAAGACGCCCCTTGCTGAAATACAGTTCCCCCAGTCGACAGCGCGCCTGGAAATCGTCAGGCTCCGCGGCCAGCAGCTTCTCAATTTCGGCGATTTCTTCGTCCGGATTCAACGGCTGATCGTTCGGATCCACCGCCGCGCGGCTTTGTTCCGCCTGTGCACTCGTGTCATCGCTCATGTGAAGTTCCCACCTATCCTCAGCTGTCCGTTAAATGTGATCCCCCGCCAGTCGATCGGAACTTCCCAGCATGGGCGCTCCGACCTGAGAGGGGGCTTCTACTGTTTCCCGTCGATATCGATCCATCGTCAACAACATGACGCCCAGCACGACCATCAGCGTCAGATTCGAATAGAGCAAGGCATACCCCGCGATAAACATCAAACCTAAGCCATAGCCGGCAAGCCTTCCCATGGTCAACAGCCTGATCACAGTATAAGACCAGCAGAGAAGCCCGGCCATGTACAGCGCAAAGGGCAGATAAAAGGTGTACCCCATTCCGAACTGGAAAATCCACCCGATGCCGTCGGCACCTTTTCGGATGTTGCTCGCCGTGACGGGATCGTATCGGCTGAGAAGATAATCCAAGAAGAGCATGACCGTGAAGATGCTTCCGGCCGTCCCCCAGAACCAGAAGGCTCGGCGACGTTGATGCTGGTTGCGGGAGCGGAAAGACAGCCCACGGCCGTAGGCCCCATACACCAGGATGCTGGCCAAAACCATCAAGGCTTCCCCGGCCCGGTGAAATTCGTAGACGAATGGAGGAGCAGCCACAGTACCAAGAAAACTGAAGAACGTGGAAACCATTTGATAATAGAGCCAGCCGGAGATTCCCAACAGGTACACGATCCCCAAAGCCCGGTGAGACCAGTCATGATGGGTCAGCAAATACTCGGTCATCAACAACGCGATCGCCGTCAACGCAATCAGGTTGTAAATGGCCGACCCGATCATCGTCGGGGGAACAAACAAGAACCCCACGGTCAACAGCAGCAGCAGCGCCACACAGGGCACCACCACTTTGTTCAAACCAGTCCATCCCCGGCTGGCAAGTCGATTCATCAGTCCGAGGATAAGTCCCAAGAACAAGAGAATGGCCACGGCGTTGAGAAGCCACTGCCCGATTTCCGTCAGCGCCGTGAAGGTGGGAATGATCCATTGATGGTCGGCCGCCAGCTTGCTGAGATGCATGCCCAGACGGGATACAAGCCGATACAGAATCAACTCCAGGAAGGAGACCAGGAGCACGAGCTTGACCGTATACTGAAACAGAAGCGGTTGATCGCTCAGTTTTCCGGTGACCCGCTCGATCGTTCTTGTCGACACCGTCACAACCGTGCTCCCTGTCCTACATTGAAATCATGCGGCCCCGATACACGACCGCAACGCCCGCCGCTATGAGCGCGCCACCGCCGTCCGATCAGCATCCGACTTCGCTCGCGCGATATACAGGAGACCGTCAGCCATCGAGTAGTTGAACGGCAACTCGCATACGACTTCGCTGACTTTTTCGTACACGTGCTGATAGAGCCGCTCGGCTTGGTCCGGAGTCATGCCCTCCTGCACCTCGTAAAAAAATCCCAGGCTCAAGTCTTCCGCGGACGGCCGCATGATCCGTCGAATCCCATAGCCGCCGGGATCGCTCATAATAGGGGCTTCCTTTTCCAAATCGAAGAGACAAGGCTGGCAGGAGAACCCATACGAGTCGTGCAGCTTCTTGTTGCCGACGACGAAGTTCATCGTTTCCAAC
>Ga0268299_1004066_pt1 | contig 12093 bp, 9 predicted proteins | sample NOBtaG_FD_193484 | JGI IMG/M metagenome (GOLD analysis project Ga0268299, IMG submission 193484) | Activated sludge microbial communities from bioreactor in Nijmegen, Gelderland, Netherland - NOB reactor | ecosystem: Engineered > Bioreactor > Aerobic > Activated sludge | place: Netherlands...
GGTCGCGAGCGTGACGGCGACCTCGAACGACACCTGGCCGGCGATGACCCGGTCCGCGAGGTGTTGGTCGAAGGTCTGCGTGCCGTACTGCGCGCGTCCCTCGCTCAGCGTCTGGCGCAGTTCCGAGAGACGGCCCGCGTCGGCGAGCACGTCACGCACCGCCGGCGTCATGAGCAGCACCTCGGCGGCGGCCACGCGGCCGCGACTGTCGGCCCGCGGCAGGAGGCGCTGTGCGACGACGCCGCGCAGCAGCTCGGTGAGCTGCAGCCGCGCGGAATCCTGGCGGTCGGGCGAGAAGTTCGCGAGCAGCGTGCGGATGGCCGTGGTGCTGTCCGTGGCGCGCACCTTGGCGATCACCAGGCGGCCCTGCTCGGCCGCGCGCACGGCGAGCTCCACGAGTTCGGGGGTCGCGAGGTCGCCGATGACGATCACGTCGGCGTCCTGGTCCATCGCTGCCCGCACGCCGGTGAGGTAGGAGTCGGTGTCGATCCCGATCTCGCGCTGTGTCACCGCGCAGCCGTGGTTCTTGTGCAGGTAGCGGATCGCCTGCTCGACCGAGACGATGTGCCGGCGGCGCGGGCTCTTGGTGTTGAGATGGTTCACGAACGCCGCGACCGTCGAGGACCGCCCGGCGCCGGGGGTGCCGGCGACGAGGATGAGCCCGAAGTCGGCGAGTGCGATCGACGCGAGCGCCCCGGGGAGCGACAGGGAATCGAAGGTGGGGAGCGTGTCGGGGATGACCCGCAGCACGATCATGAAGCTCGAGCGCTGCTTGAGCAGGCTCAGCCGGAAGCGTCCGATGCCCGGCGCGCTCCACGGGCCCGAATAGTCGTGCACCTCGTCGATGTCGGGCGTGTTGGCCGACGTGGCGAGGATGTGCATCGTCATCTCGTACGTGTTGAGCGCCGAGAGCACGGAGGTGTCGAGCGGGACGAGGTCGCCGTCCACGCGGGCATACACGACGTCGCCGGCCCGGATATGGATGTCCGTGGCATTCCGCGACACCGCCTCCATGAGGATCTTGCGGAGGCGCTCGACCTCGGCGGGCGAGGCGCTGAGGCGCACGCGCGGGTCGATGGCCGCGGCGGGATCCACGCGGACCGGCTCGTTCCCCTTCTGCGAGTTGAGCACGATCGAGGTCGCGGGTTGGGTCGGGTGTTCGTCGGAAATGAGACGTTCAGCGCGTACTGTGCGTCTCGCTCGTAAGAACGGACGACTCGGTCGAGAGAAAGTAATCGCCGGCCGATAATTGAACACCTCCACTCCGCAGTCCGCGTCCCACCTGCGCATGCCGATCGAGACACCCCGCGACGGATCTGCCCACATCGCCCGGCTCGGCGCCCGCCACCGGGCGGTCCGCCTGCAGCGCCGACGGTTCTGGCGCGAGGTGTGGTACGGGGCGGTGATGGTCGCGTCGGACTTCGTCACGCTTGCCGGCGTCTTCGTGGTCCTGTCGATGCTGCCGCTCGCGGCGCTGGGGCCGCTGCTCGGACCGGACGGCGATGCCTTCCTCGGGTTCCTGCTCCCGGGCGAGCCCGTCCCGCTCGCGCGCCGCCTCACCGCGCTCGTGTTCTGCCTCGTGGCCACGCGCAGCTACTCCTATACGGAGCGCGAGGCGCACTCCGGCCGGATCCTCGCGGCACTGCTGCTGGGGCTCGCGCTGCCGCGCTGGACGGAGATCTGGACCGCGTTCCTCGTGCCGCGCGCGACGGCGCTCACGCTCGTCCTCGCCGTGCTCGTGTTCGCGCTGATCATCCAGCGGCGCATCCTCGCGCACGCGTTGCGGGCGGTGGATCCGCGGGCGCTGGAGCCGGCCCGTACGCTCATCGTGGGGCCGGCGGGGGTGATCGACGGTGTGCGCGCCGACTGGCAGAAGCGCAGCGGCGACGGCACACCGGGCCACGGGACGCCGGCGTTCTTCGCGCTGTCGGCGGACTGGCCCACCGATCGGCCGCATGGCCCCGGCGAGCTCTACGAGGCGCTCTCGGCGTCGGGCGCGGACGCGATCGTGCTGGTGGGGCCGGTGGAGGACGCGGCGCTGCAGAGTCTCATGATCGCCGCATCCAGTGCGGGCTGCCGCGTCTTCGCGACGCGCCGTCGGGCGTTCCAGCGTCTCGACGAGCCGAGTTTCCTCCTGCGCCGCGCCGAGCCGCTGGCGCTGTTGAGCCGCCCGGCGCTGGTGGGCGTGCAGCTGGTGCTCAAGCGCCTCGTGGATACGGTCGGTGCGGTGGTGGGGCTCGTGGTGGGCGCGCCGCTGGTGCTGCTCATCGCACTCGCCATCCGGCTGACCTCGCGGGGCCCGGTGTTCTTCCTGCAGACGCGAGTGGGGCTGGGCGGCGACCCGTTCACCCTCTTCAAGTTCCGCACGATGGTGGCCGACGCTGAAGCACAGCAGGCCGCGTTGACGCAGGCGAACCAGTACGCGGCCGATCCGCTGTTCAAGATCAAGGGCGACCCACGGCTCACGGCCGTGGGGCGCTTCCTCCGCCGGTCGAGCCTCGACGAACTGCCGCAGCTCTGGAACGTGCTGCGCGGCGAGATGTCGCTGGTGGGTCCGCGACCGGCCCTGCCGTCGGAGGTGGAGCGGTACCAGCCGCACCATTTCATCCGGTTCGAGGTGCTGCCGGGCATCACCGGGCCGTGGCAGGTCAGCGGCCGGAACGCGATCACGGATTTCGAGGCGGTCGTGCGGCTCGATGCGGCCTACATCCGCGGCTGGACGGTGTGGCGCGACCTCTGGATCCTGGTGCGCACCATCCCGGCGGTGCTCTCCATGAAGGGGGCGTACTGACCGCCGGTCGGCGCGGCGCGTGGCGCGCGGGGGGTGTTTCGTCCGGTTCCGCTCAATCGTATTCCCCGTGATGCCGTCGTTTGTTCGCCCTCATGTGACCCTCTCCGCCATGCCCCCCATGCTCCGGCGGAGCGCGCTCGTGGCGAGCGCGCTCCTCATCGCTTGTGGCCCGTCCCGTCCGCGCCCGATCGCGCCGTTGCCGGCCGCGATGCTCGAGCCGTGGACGACGCAGCCGGGAGACCAGATCCGGATCAGCGTCTGGCGCGAGCCGGAGCTCTCGGGCGAGGTCTTCGTGCAGAACGACGGGACCGCGATCATCCCCGCCCTGGGCCGCATGAAGGTCGCGGGGCTCACGGGTGACTCCCTGAACAGCCTGCTGGTCGCGATGTACCGCACCCGCATCGTGGGCACGCCGGTGGATGCGCGCCTCATCCGGCCGCTGCCGATCTTCGGCTCGGTGCGCTCGCCGGGCGTGTATCCCGTGGACCCCACGTCCACCACGATCCAGTTGATCGCCCGCGCCGGTGGCACGGTGGGGGCGGAGGGCGTGCCGCGCGTGAAGCTGCTGCGCTACGACGGCACCGAGGTCGAACTCACGGTCGAGCAGTCGCTGGGCGCACTCAACATCCGCAGCGGCGACGCGATCTTCGTGCAGGACCAGTCCTGGTGGATCCGCAACCAGCGCCAGGTGACGACGGTCGCGGCCGTGTCGACGATCATCGCCTCGGTGGTGTCGATCGTGTTCCTCATCGGCCAGCAATGAGCGCACGATGACGAACCTCCCGATGCCCGTGCCGGTGGAACCGAACACCCCGCTCGACCTGCGCCGGGGTTGGCAGACGATCGCCCGCAGTGCCTGGATCATCGTGGTCTGCGTGGGCCTCGCGGTGGCCGCCGGTGTGGTGGCCGCACGCCGCGTCGAGCCGCTGTACCTCGCCGAGGTGACGGTCCGGATCGACGAACCCAACGCAGGCGCGATGTCCGGCCAGATGTTCTTCGGCACGGACTACCAGCAGCTGCTCGCGACCTCCACCGAGATCATCACGAGCCGCAACCTCGCCCTCGAGGTCGTCGACTCGCTCGGCCTGCGGCTCGCGGTGGTGCAGCCGCAGCGCACGCCGCGCTCCGCGGTGGTCGCCTGGGCCGTGATCGCGGACTCGGCGCCGAACCTGGAGTACCGGTTCCAGCGGCTGCGCGGCGGCTACGAGGTGCGCGCGTTCCCGCAGGACTCCGTGCTCGGGATCTTCTCCGACACCCTGCCGATCACCCTGCCGGGCATGCAGCTGCGGCTCTCCGCCGCCGGGCGCCTCGAGGAACGGCTCTCGTTCGTGCTGGTCGACCGCCTCTCGGTCGCGAACGCCCTCCGCGGCGCGCTGGAGGTCTCGCAGACCAATCGCGACGCCAACGTGCTGCGCATCGCGTTCCGCGGCACCGACCCCGAACTCACGCGCGAGATCCCCAACGTCGTCGCGCACCGTTTCGTGCAGCGCAAGATGGACCTCGAGCGGGTGAGTGCCCGCTCCACGGTCACCTACCTGCAGGCACAGCTGAGCTCGCTCAACGAACAGTTGTTCGACGCCGAGGGCCAGGTCCGCAACTACCTGCTCACGCAGGGCATCACCACGCCGACCGACCAGGCGCAGTACTTCTTCACCGAGATCAACGACCTCAAGAGCGCCGCGGCCACGTTGCGCGGCATCCGCGAGCAGTTGCAGATGGCGCTCACGGGACCGAGCGCGGTGGACTCGCTCACGCGCCGCCGCGAGCTGCTGGAGCGCATCCTGTCCACGGACGCGTTCAGCGACGCCCGCATCGCGGAGTCGGAGGTGGAACGCCTGGGCCTGCTCGTGGACGAGCGGAACATCCTGCTCGCGCGCCGCATGCCCACCGACCCCGACGTGCAGGCGCTCGACCGGCGCATCGACGCGGTGCAGGACGTCATCGAGGACCGGGCGCGGCGCTTCCTCGGGAGCGTGAACGCGCAGATCGCCGTGCTCGACGACCGCGTCTCCAGCCTCGAGGAGGCCCGCAAGAAGATCCCCGAGCAGCAGCTCACGTTCGAGCGCCTCGAACGCGGCCGCCGCGTGCTCGAGGACCTCTCGATGATGGTGCAGTCGCGGCTCAAGGAGGCGGAGATCACGGCCGCGGTGCAGGACTCGTCGGCGCAGGTGCTCGACGAGGCGGCCGGCGCGCCGGCGATGATCTCGCAGTCCAAGTCGATCATCTTCGCGATCGCGGTGCTGGCCGGCCTGGTGGTGGGCGTGAGCATCGCCTTCCTGCGGGAATGGCTCGACACGACGATCCGCACGGAGCAGGACCTCGCGGCCCTCGCGGGCGTCGCGGTGGTGGGCATCATCCCCAACCTGCAGCAGCAGATGAAGACGGGGATGTACCGATTGGGCCCACCGACCAGCGTCGGCAGCGGCGGTGATGCACCCCGCGAAGGCGGTCCGGCGGCCGGTCGCGACTACCACACGCCGGCGGCCGAGGCCTACCGCTCGCTGCGCACCAACCTCAACTACCTCACGCCGCCCAAGGCGCCGCGCGTCATCGTGGTGACCAGCGCGTTGCCGGGCGACGGCAAGACCACCACCGCGGTGAACCTCGCGGTGACGCTGGCCCACCAGGGCCAGCGTGTGATCCTGATCGACGCCGAGACGCGGCGTGGCACGGTGCACGACGTGTTCGGCATCCCGCCGGCCCCGGGTTTCTTCGACCTCATGTACGGGCAGGCCTCGCCGGGTGAGTGCATCCGGCGCGTGGCGATGGAAGGCGGCGGCACGATCGACGTGCTCCCGCTGGGCTCGGCGCCGAGCGTGAACCCCGCCGACCTGCTGGTCGCCCAGCGCCTGCAGCCGCTGTTCGAGCGCCTGCGTCAGCAGTACGACTACGTGCTGCTCGACACGCCGCCGCTGAACCTCTTCACGGATGGCGCGCTCATCGGCGCGCAGGCCGACGCACTGCTGCTCGTGGCGCGCGCGGACCGCACCGAACGCGAGGAGCTGCGGTTCGCGGTGGCGCAGTTGCGCAACGTGCAGGTCAACCTGGCCGGCGCGGTGCTGAACGACGTGGAGTTCCGGCGCAGCTCGCGGTACCGGCTCGGCTACGGCTACTACTACGACTATGGTCGCTGAGTTCGGGCCCGGCCGTCCGATGCGCCGCTCGCGCGGCGGCACGCCCGTCGTGCACGAGGCGGAGCCGGAACTCGTGCCGGACATCTTCGATGCCGGCGCCGACCGGCCCCCGTCGTCGGGCCAGTTCGGTGCGGCCACGCTGGTCGGTCTGGTGCTGCTCGCGGTGGAACTGCTCGCGGCACCGCTGGTGTTCGGCGTCAGCCTCGTGGTGTCGTTCGCCACCTGGTGGCTGCTCGACACCTCGTGGTCGGGACGCCGTCGCGCCCCGCGCCGCCGCGGGCTCAACTCGCGACTGCTGTACCTCAGCACGTTGATGCTGGTGGGGCTCTGGCTCGGCGTCATGTTCATCTTCCGTGCGAGCGATCCGGCCTTGTCGTCGGGATTCACCACCACCCTGCCGGTGATGATCTGGGGCGTGGATGTCTCGCTGTTGGAGCGGCTGAACGGCATGGCGACCCCGGCGACCCCGACCGGCGCACTGCCCGTGGAACTCGGCAACGGCGGATTCGCGCCGTTCTCGCTGTTCGTGCATGGCACGGCATCCACGGTGGCGATCAGCCTCCTCGGCTACGCGGTCTCCTCGGCCCGGCGGCGCCTGCGGCGCACGTTGCGCGAGCGCGGGTTGATGCCGGCGACGCGCGACTCGCGCCCGAAGAAGGTCCCGCCGACGGTCCGCTGAGGCACGGGTGACGATGCACCCGATGCCCGCCCCGACACTCGCCCCGACGCTGCCGGTGCCGCCCGCGCCGCCGCCGGCACCTGCGGTCGCACGCGACCGCTCGTCGATCCCGTCGCTGCCCACCATCGCGCTGACGGCGTTCCTCGCCCTCACGGCCGCGGGACTCGCCGGGGCGGGGGGACGTGCGTTCGCGCCCCTCTGGGCCGTGGCCGCCGCGGCCACCGCCTTCGCGCTGGTGACGCGTCGCCCGAGCGGCTACCTCGCCTTCATCGTGACGCTGTGGTTCTACACGCCGCTGGTGCGGCGCATCCTCGACTTCCATCACGGCTACCTGCCGCAGAGCCTGGCGCTCGCGGCACCGGTGCTGGCCAGCACCGTCGCGGTGTGGACGGTGATCCGCTTCGCACGGGAGCTGCGCGGGACGCTGTTCGCGCCGGCGCTGCTCGTGATCGCGGCGGTGACGTACGGGTTCCTCGTGGGCGCACTGCGCAACGGCGTCGTGCCGGCGTTCTACGCGTATCTCGCGTGGCTGTCGCCGGCGCTGGTCGGCCTGCACACGGCGCTGCACTGGCGGCTGTATCCGGAGATGCGGCAGACCCTGCTGCGCACACTCGCCTGGGCCGCGGGGCCGGCCGCGCTGTACGGCATCGTGCAGTTCGCGATCCTGCCGCCCTGGGACCGGCTGTGGATGATCGGCACCGACCTGCAGTCGATCGGCGCGCCGGAGCCGTTCGCGCTCCGCGTGTTCGGCTCCATGACCATGCCGGGCACCTTCGCCGTGGTGATGGAGGTGGCCCTGCTCCTCCTGCTCTCGGCCGACGTGCGCGGACGCCTGCCGGCGCTGGTGCTGGGCTTCATCGGCCTGTTGCTCTCGCGCATCCGCACCGCCTGGCTCGGGTTCCTGCTCGGGCTGGTGCTGCAGTTCATCACGCAGCCGGTGCGTCGCCTGCCGCGCAACTGGATCACGATCGCCGTGGTCGCGATCCTCTCGTTGCCGGTGATCACCATCCCGCGGTTCCGCGAAGGCATCGCCTCGCGCATCACGTCGTTGACCACCGGTGGCGGTGACTCCTCGGTGCGCAGCCGCCTGCTCGTGGCCCGCGCCGGGTACGCGCTGGTGCTCGACTACGCCGAAGGTGCGGGGCTCGGCGCCACCGGCAGCGCCGTGACGGCGCGCCGCAGCGGCGGCATTCGCAACTTCGAGAACGGGCTGCTCGAGGTGTTCTACCTCTTCGGCTGGCCCGGCGGCCTCATGTTCTTCCTCGGCCTCTTCGGCATCGTCGTACAGGGCATGCGCCTGGCGGACGCACAGTTCGATCCCTTCGCCAACGCGGTGCGGTCGGGCGCGGCGGCGCTGCTGGCCAGCCTGCTCATCTCCGAGATCTTCACCGGTGCCGCAGGCACGCTGTTCTGGGTGCTCATCGGGTTCGGCGTCTCGGCCCACGCCTACAACCTCGCGTCGGGGGCCACCATGGTGTACCGCGCGTCGCAGATGCGATTCCGATGACCACGGCCGCGCGGCGTATCGCCGAGAACCGCGCGGCGCATGACAGGATCACGGGTGCGTACGATGCACGGCACCCGGAGATCTTCAACGACGTCGAGCAGGCACGCTTGGTGGCGGCCGTGGCGCGCGCGGTGGGCCTGGTCGCCACGGCGACCGCACCCGCGGAACGTGTGATGCTCGAGATCGGTGCCGGGACGGGCAACCTCACCGAGAAGCTGCTGGCGCACCCGGGCACCGTGCTCGCCACGGACCTCTCGACAGGCATGCTGGCCGCACTCGCGCAGCGGCTGGGCGGCGCGGGCCGCCTGCGCACGCAGCCACTCAACGGCAGCGACCTGCGCGAGTTCGCGACCGGGAGCATGGACCTGGTCGCCGCGTACTCGGTGCTGCACCACGTGCCGGACTACCTCGCGCTGGTGGAGGAGTGCGCGCGTGTGCTGCGGCCCGGTGGCGTGCTGCTGATCGAGCATGAGAAGGCGCCGGCGTACTGGACGCCGAGTCCTGCGCTGGAGCGCTTCTTCGCGACCGCGGTGGTGTGGCCGGCCAAGTCATGGACGCGCTTCCTCGATCCGCCCCGATACTGGGCCCGGGTGCGGCCGCTCCTCGTCTGGCAGCGCTGGCGCGATCCGCGCTGGATGCCCGAAGGCGACCTGCACATCTGGCCGGACGATCACATCGAGTGGTCACAGGTGGAGTCCCGCCTGCGCTCCGCCGGCTGCCCCGCGCTGGTGGTCGAGGACCACCTCGCCTACGAACCGCGATTCGACCGCACCGTGTGGGAGCGCGCACGGCACGAGGTCGCGGACACCCGCCTGTTCATCGCAAGGAAAGTCGCATGACACCGCTGCTGACCGTCATCACGCCGTCCTACAACCAGGGGCAGTTCCTCGCCGAGACCATGGATTCCGTGCTGTCGCAAGGCATCACGGACCTGGAGTACATCGTCGTCGACGGCGGCAGCACCGACGACAGCGTCGAGGTGATCAAGCGCTACGAGGAGCACCTCACCTGGTGGGTCTCGGAGAAGGACCGCGGGCAGTCGCACGCGATCAACAAGGGCCTGGCGCTCGCCACCGGCACCTGGGTCGCGTACCTCAACAGCGACGACGTCTACCTCCCCGGTGCGCTCCAGTCGCTGCTCGACGCGCTCGCCCGGCATCCGGAGGCGAAATGGGTCGCAGGCGGGGTGATCGGCTTCGGCACCAGCGATGCACCGGTGCACGAGTGGCACCTGCCGCAGGTGCCCGCTACCATGCTCGACCTGCTCACGTCGCGCTTCCAGATGGCGCAACCGGGGCACATCTGGTCGCGCGACCTGCTCAGCGCGGTCGGCGGGTTCGATGAGTCACTGCGCTACCTGTTCGACATCAACCTCTACGCGTCCTTCATGGCGCGTGGCGAGCGCTGCCTGCCGCTCCAGCGTCCGGTCGCGGGCTACCGCTTCCACGCGGCGAGCAAGACGGTGGCCGAGGGGCAGCTGTTCGAGGCGGAGTGGGACATCATCCGTGCGCGCTACCTCAAGGCGCTCACCCCGTTCGACCGCTGGCGCGCGGAACAACGCATCGAGATGCTGAAGGCGCAGGCGATCATGGTCGAGGCCGCCCGAGCAGCCGAGGCCGGCGACCGCGAGGAAGCGTCGGCGGCGTTCGCGGCGGCGTTCCGTCGGTATCCGGGTGTGCTGTTCACGCGTGCGGCCGCCGGTGCGGCGCGCCGCTGGTTCCGTGCCTGATCCGATGGCGCCGCTGCGCGTCCACTTCGTCTGCACCGGGCTCGGGCGCGAGGCGCGCGGGTTCGAGACGTTCACGCGGAGCCTCGCGGCGGCGTTGCGGCACGAACCGTCCATCGCACTCACGGTGTTCGCGGGTGGATGGAACGGGCACCAGCCCGGTGAACGCGTGATCCGCAACCTGCCTCGGCGCTCCTGGGGTGCCCGGGCCCTCGGTGCACTCACGCGGCACGATCCCTACTATGTGGAGCAGGTGAGCTTCGCGGCCGCGTATCTGCCCACGCTGCGTCGCGAGGCGCCGGACCTGCTCTACTTCGCCGACCTCAACTTCGGCAACGCGATCTGGCACTGGCGCCGGCGCGTCGGTGGCGGCTGGCGCATGCTGTTCTACAACGGCGGCAACACCACCAAGCCGTTCACGCGCTGCGACCATGTGCAGCTGCTCACGCCCGCCGCGCGGGAGGCCGCACTGGCGCGCGGGGAGCCCGCCGATCGCCAGACTGCGCTGCCGCACGGGGTCGACTTCGATCCGGCGTGGCGACCACCCACGGCCGAGGAGCGGCTCGCGGCCCGGCGCACGCTGCACCTGCCGGAGCAGGGCGAGGTGCTGCTCAGCGTGGGCCAGATGGACCGCGCGATCAAGCGCACGCATCTGCTCATCGACGCGGTCGCGGCCCTGCCGTCGCCGCGGCCGTTCCTGCATCTCGTCGGCGCGGACGGACCCGATCGACCGGGGCTCAGTGCACATGCCACGGCTGCGCTCGGCACCCACTGGCGCTGGGAGATCCTGACCCGTGATCGGATGACACTCGCCTACGTCGCGGCCGACCGCGCCGCATTGTTGTCGCACGGCGAGGGCTTCGGGTTGGCGTACGTCGAGGCGATCGGCGCCGGGCTGCCCCTGCTCGCCCACGACGACGCCACCACGCGCTACGTGATCGCCGATGCGGGACTGCGGCACGCCATCACCGATGTCGCGTCGGCCACCGCGGGCCTGCAGCGCCTGCAACAGTGGCCGGTGGATGCCGCCAGTGCCCAAGCGCGGCACGACGACGTGCGACGGCGCTTCGCCTGGTCGGCGCTGGGCCCGGAGTACGTGGCGATGTTCCATCGCGCGGCGGCGCGCCCATGAGCACCGCCGCACACGCACCGCTCGGCGCTCCGCTCGGCGCATCGCCCGGCGCTCCGCTCGACGCTCCGCGCTGGTCGGTCGTGATCCCGACCTATGATCGCCACGCCACGCTCACCGCTTGTCTCGACCGCCTTGCGCCGGGCGCCCAGTCGCTCGACGCGGCCGCCTACGAGGTGATCGTCAGCGATGACGCGCGCAATCCGGCGACGCAGGCCCTGCTCGCGAGGACATATCCCTGGGCACGGTGGCTGCCGGGACCGGCGCGTGGTCCGGCGGCGAACCGCAATCACGGTGCGAGTGCCGCGCGCGGGCGCTGGTTGGCCTTCACCGACGATGACACGTTGCCGTCGCGCGAATGGCTCACCGCCTACGACCGTGCCGCCGCTGCCGATGCGGAGGTGGAGGCCCTCGAGGGGCGCACGACCTGCGCGGCGGGGTTCGGCACGCCGATGTTCTACGCGCCGGTCAACGAGCGCGGCGGACTCTTCTGGTCCTGCAACATCGCGCTGCGCGCCGCGCGCTTCCGCGCCGTCGGCGGATTCGACGAAGGATTCCGCGTCGCGCACATGGAGGACCAGGACCTGCGTGAACGCCTCAAGGCCGCCGGCGTGCGCATGCAGTGGGTGCCCGAGGCCCTGGTGGACCACCCGCCGCGTCGCCAGCCCTCCGGCGTGAAGCTGGGGATGCTGCGCGCGGCCGAGGTGCGCTACTTGGTGAAACACGGCGCGCCGGCGCCGCTCAAGTGGCGGCTGCTGCGCGGTGTCGCGTCGCTGCGGCTGGGCATCGTGCGGTCGCTGCCCTGGAGTGCGGACTCCCTCCGCGCCCTGGGGTCGTTGTTGGCCGAGTTGGGAACGGTCGAGTGGCACTTCGCCGCGTGGGAGCGCGTGGCACGGACGGAGTTCCCGCAGCCCGATCCGACGGCGGTCGCGCAGCAGCGGTTCGCGCAGCAGCGGTTCGCGCCGGCGCCGGGGAGCCTGCCGCGATGAGCCCCGCCCCGCGCGCCACCATCGCAGTCGTGGTCCCGGCGTGGCAGCGACCGGAGGCCCTCGCGCGATGCCTCCGAGCGCTCAACGGACAACGCCGGCAGCCCGACGAGGTCATCGTGGTGCTGCGCCACGGCGACG
>Ga0268299_1004067_pt1 | contig 12090 bp, 8 predicted proteins | sample NOBtaG_FD_193484 | JGI IMG/M metagenome (GOLD analysis project Ga0268299, IMG submission 193484) | Activated sludge microbial communities from bioreactor in Nijmegen, Gelderland, Netherland - NOB reactor | ecosystem: Engineered > Bioreactor > Aerobic > Activated sludge | place: Netherlands...
GCAGTTGAAAAACTAAAACGTCGTTATGGTGTAGAAGTAGAATTACATACTCCAAAAGTACCTTACAAAGAAACCATTAAAGCCCGTGTTGAAGTACAAGGGCGACATAAAAAACAATCTGGTGGACGTGGGCAATTTGGCGATTGTAAATGTATTTTTGAACCACAACCTCGTGGCGCAGGTTTTGAATTTGTAGACAAAATCTTTGGTGGCTCAGTCCCAGCTAATTTTCGCCCTGCAATTGAAAAAGGTATTATAGAAGCTTCAGAAAGTGGAACTTTAGCAGGTTATGTTGTAGTTGATTTTAAGGTAGAGTTAATTGATGGATCTTACCATCCAGTAGATTCTGACGAACTTTCATTTAAGATCGCAGGACGTAAAGCCTTCCGTAATGCTATGGAAAAAGCCAAACCTATTTTATTAGAACCAGTAATGAATATAGAAGTTGTTGCTCCACAAGAATTTTCTGGTGATTTAATGGGCGATCTTAATTCTAGACGCGGACGCATTCAAGGTATGGATGCTCGCGGCTCTCAACAAGTAATTAAAGCTCAAGTGCCTTTATCAGAAATGCTTAACTATCAGCCTACATTAAATTCTATTACGGCTGCCCGTGGTAGCTATTCAATGGAATTTTCTCACTATGACGAAGTGCCAGCACTAATTGCGCAAAAAGTAATTGCTGAGGCTCAAGCTGAGGGCCGTGTCAGAGTTAGTGAAGAAGATTAATTTTTCTTTTAGTAATACAAGGAAGAAACTCTCTTCCTTGTATTATTACTACCAACTAAACCATCCTTTTTTCTGCTTTGTTTTCTGATCTTCTTCTGCTATAGCTTGTTTAGCTTCTGCCTGTCCTACTTTATTATTAACTTTTCCTGACATTTCTTCTAAAGTGCTGTTTAATGAATCTGTGCTATTCATTAAATTATCTAAGGCTGAAAGTCCCATTGACAAATTAGATAAAGGTTCTGGTGCTGAAGGAGTGCGACCTGTTTTTTTAGCTACTAGGCCATTTAAGATTACTTCTTCATCAGCAGTTAAAGTATTATGAAGTTTTTTTTGTAACAATTCTTTTAATAATAATTGGTCTTGTTCTGTCATAAGGTTTCCTTAGTTTTGATAGTCTATTTTCCTATATTAATTTTTATTTCGCTAGCAGTAATTTTTCTAATCTTCATCAAACATATCTGATGGAACAAAAGTAAAATTAAAGCCACTAGCACCAAGTTTAAGAGTAAGTTTGTTTAAGATCTTTCTAATTTTATTAGCATCATCATATGGGCCATTTATATAAAAAGGTTTGCCATCTTTACCAAAAGTGAAGAGTTCTTTACATTCATTTATATCTATACCTTCAAAGATTTGTTGTGTTTTTTTATAGTCTGGATGAGGCTTAAAGCCTAAATTTTTAGCATAGTCCACTAAGTTTTCTATTAGTTTGCAAGCATAAGAAGGTAATACAGAATTAAATGTTTGGTCTTCTTCTAGGGTATTAACAATATTATTATATTCAGCTAAAGAAATTTCCTTAATAAAAGAATCTTTAACTCCTAAACAAAATATATCTAGTAAAAACATTGCTATAAGAATATTCTCATTTTGCAGTTTTCGACTTACAACAATATGACCTATTCCACTTTCAAAAAGGTCTTGAGGTATTAAGCATTCATAGATAGGTGTATTGACTAGAGAATTTTTTGTTTGAACATCTTTTACAATAGCTTTTTTACTAGCTTTTTGTTTTTGCTGCTGTTGGTTATTTTCCATATTTTTTTATTCAAAAGAGATATTTGGTTTAATCTTTTTCTTTAATATGTAAAATATCATTGTTTTAGTTTGAACTGGTAATATAAGTAAGAAAAATTTTAGTAAAAAGGAAAAAATTTGTGAGAATATTAGTTACTGGTGGTGCTGGTTTTATTGGAACTCATCTTTGTCATCGTCTAATTGAAGCAGAAAATGAAGTTATTTGTTTAGACAATTTTTTTACTGGGCAAAAAAATAATATTGCGGATTTGCTTACATATCCTAACTTTGAACTAATTCGTCATGATATTACTCAACCAATTTTTCTAGAAGTCGACCAGATTTATAATTTAGCTTGTCCTGCCTCACCAGTTCATTACCAATATAATCCTGTTAAAACAATTAAAACCAATATTTTAGGTACATTAAATATGCTAGGGCTAGCTAAGCGAGTAAAAGCACGTATCTTACAAGCATCAACCTCAGAAGTTTATGGCGACCCATTACAGCACCCACAAAAGGAAGAATACTGGGGTAATGTTAATCCTATTGGGATACGTAGTTGTTATGATGAAGGAAAACGTACAGCAGAAACCTTAATGATGGACTATTACAGGCAAAATAAAGTTGATGTGCGTATTATCCGTATCTTTAACACATATGGCCCATTTATGCATGAAAATGATGGCCGAGTGGTATCAAATTTTATTGTTCAAGCCTTAAGAAACAAAGATATTACGGTTTATGGGGATGGTTCACAAACACGGTCTTTTTGTTATGTAGATGATTTAGTATCAGGAATGATAAAGATGATGGAGCAGCCAGATTTTATTGGGCCGGTAAATTTAGGTAATCCAGAAGAATATACAGTTTTAGAACTAGCACAAAAAATAATAAAAATGGTTCATAGCCAGTCAAAAGTTGTGTTTAAGCCACTTCCAGAAAATGATCCAACAAGACGACGACCTGATATTACTTTGGCAAAAGAAAAATTAAACTGGCAACCTACAATACCAGTTGACCAGGGCTTAGAGAAAACTATTGAGTACTTCCGAAAAGTAGTTTCAAGAGATAAATAGCTTATTATCTAGTAAATAGCAAACCTTTAAGCTTTCCAAGGATGGTTGACAAAGACTTTAATAAAAACATACCATACCAAGTTTTAACAATTTGTTTTCTTTCAAGGAGTATTACAGATGCATCAAGCAGACCTAAAAACCGATCCTTTTACACCTCTAAAATTGTTTTCTCATATGGAAACAATGTATGGTTGGTGGAAAGGAGAAAATGTCTATCCAATTACAATGGAATTAGGCCCTTCCACTTTATGTAATCATTTTTGTACTTGGTGTATGCATGGCGGTTATTTTGGTACTCATAAAGGTGATAAAAAATCCCTTAAAATGTATCCTGACAATAGCATAATGTCTTTTGAATTTTACCGGGGTCTTTGTGATGAGCTAGCAACACTAGGCACTAAATCTATGATATTTTCTGGAAGTGGAGAGCCTTTTGTTAATCCAGAATTAATGGATTTTATTGAGTACACAAAGAAAAAAGGTATTGATGTTGCAGCAATTACTCATGGTGGATTACTAACTAGAGAACGTGCCAAGGTAGTAGCAGCTAATTTAAGTTGGATTAGAATTTCGCTAAATTCAGGAACAGCAAAAACTCGCCAAGAAATCCATAAAGTAGATGATTTTGAAAAGGTTTTAGGCCATTTAGCAGGACTAGCAGAAGAAAAGAAAATACAAAATTCTAAAATCCATATAGGGGCTGGAATTGCTGTTTGCCCAGAAAATTGGGAAGAAGTTTATGAAGGTGCAAAGCGTGTACGGGAAACCGGAGTAGATTATTTCCAAATTAAACCTGTAATTTGGCATCCAATGTCAAAAGATAAACAATATGAAGAAGAGTTTTTCCGTAATGCTTTACCCTTAATTCGTAAAGCTAAAGAACTAGAAACAGATACTTTTAAGGTTTTTGTTAAAGAAGATCAATTTATTGGTGTTTTATCTCCTGATTATGAACGTAGCACTTATAAGAAATGCTACTCAACTTTCTTTCCTGTTATTGAAGCAAATAAAAAAGTTTATTATTGTTCTCAAACTAGAGGGCTTCCAGAGTTTTGCTTAGGTGATTTATCAGTAAATACTTTTAAGGAAATTTGGGAAAGTGAACAAAGACAAAAAGTAATTGAAAGTATAGATATTAGTAAATGTCAGCCTATTTGCCGATGTCATCAGCTTAATAAGACACTTTGGGCAATTAGACACCCACAAAATGCACCTAATTTTGTTTAAGGATTTATGTTGATCTAAAATTAACTAAAATGGCAGTTGCCAACTGCCATTTTTAGTTTTAAGACTTTAAGATTTTTTGGTGTTAGTAGTTTCAATAGCTTGACTAATCATTTTAGCCCAAGCATCGCTTGCTTCTACTATCTTTAACCCAGCAGAATTAGATTTACCATCTTGCCAAACTAACTCAATAATTACTGCGGCTTCAAACTTAGTATCAGGCACAGAAAGAGTTAATACACTACCTTGTTCTATTTGATGGGTAATAGAAATTTTAGCTCCAGACAAACTTACATCGTGCGTAAAGGTTTGCTCAGAGAATTTTTGCCCTTCTCGATCAACCCCGCTAATACCAATTTTCAATTTAATTGAATGGCGAACCTCCGTCCGACGATCCTGATTTTCTTGTTGCTGTTTCATATCATCATAGAGATCGTCATAACAAAGCTGACAAACTTTACGATAATTTTGACGACGTACAACTTCACGAAATTCTGGTAGACGCGTCAGATCGAACAGATGGTCAACACTCTCTTCGCAACTGTCGCAAAAACCTTGCATCAGATTATTCTCCTTAATCTAATTTAAATAACTTATGAATTACGGTTTATTACTTTACTAACAATTCTTAGGTAGGATGGCTGGTATTGCAAGGTTTTCCAGACTTTACTTACCATATATTAACAATAGAGATTATTTAGTAAAGCAAGCAAGTGTTGGACTACAAATCATTGAAATTGCTCCATTGTAACATATAATTTTTACTAGAAAAGAGCATTTTCTAATTAGAAAAAAGATTTATTTAATCTGTTAATTTCAACTCTTGTTTGGCAAAACTTAGAAGCAAAAATGAAACAAAATTTTTCTTTGAGAGTTATATAAATTGACCATTTTTCTTTAATTTTGACTAAAATAAATAAAATTTTTACCGAGGGTTTAACTATGTATCGTCTAACAGTCAGACAATTAATCTTACTTTCAGTTATTTCCGCAGTACTGGCTGGTGGTATTGTTGCTATTTATGATCGTTATTGGCGTTTTGCCTTATCTACTGCTAGTACCAATACAGAAATTACTTCAACACCAATTGATACAGAAACTCCTAAAATAGCAAAAACAGATGCTTTTTCCTTAGATGAACAAAATAATATACAGGTTTATGACAATATTAGCCCAGGGGTAGTTAATATTACTAGTACTGCCTACCTAGAAGATTTTTGGGGTAATGAAGTTGAAGCCCAGCAAGGAACAGGATCCGGTTCTATTATTGATAAAAAAGGACATATCTTAACTAATGTACATGTAATTAAAGATGCTCAAGAGTTAACTGTAACTTTAGCTGATAAAAGCACTTACAAAGCAAAGGTAATAGGTAAAGATCCAGACAATGATTTAGCTGTAATAAAGATAGATGCTCCTATAGAAAAACTTCATGTTGTTCCTTTAGGTAATTCTCAAGAACTTCGTATTGGTCAAAAAGTATTAGCTATAGGTAATCCTTTTGGATTAGATCGAACTTTAACACGTGGAATTATTTCTGGCCTTGGTCGTCCACTAAAAACTGCTAATGGTCGTACAGTAGATAATGTAATACAAACAGATGCTTCTATTAACCCTGGTAATTCTGGCGGGCCACTACTTAACGCTAATGGGGAAATGATAGGGGTAAACACAGCTATTTATAGCCCTTCTGGTGGATCAGTTGGAATTGGTTTTGCGGTTCCAGTAGATATTGCTAAACGAGTAATACCAGAATTAATTAATTATGGGCAAGTCTTAAGACCTTGGCTAGCAGTTGCAACCCGTTCAATTACCCCACAGCTTGCTAATGCAATAGATTTAGGAGTAAAAGAAGGTTTAATTATTACAGCCGTTTTACCTGAAGGCCCAGCAGGTCGTGCAGGCATTCGTGGGAGTGATAGACTAGTACGACGGGCCAATATGTACCATTTAGAAGCAGATGTGTTAACTAAAGTAGGCAATTACCCCATAAAGAATGAAGAAGATCTTTATCGTGCATTAAATAACTTTAAACCTACAGACACAGTTCAAGTTGAAGTTTATCGAGACGGTCAACCTATCCAAATCACTATTAAACTTGAACCTAAGCCAAAGGCATATAATCGATAGTTTGGCTACTAAATGAAAGGAATAAAAACCGCAACTGGATAAGAAGAAACTAGATGAGTGTGAAAGAAACAACTAGTGTAAATGTATTAAGGGTAATGATGTTTTATTTTCCAAAAACATCATTTAGATACTATGCACTACTAGCATTAAAAGAAGTAATGAAATTAGAGGATGCTAAAGAAGTTTGGAGCAAAACTTTAGCACAACAAAGAAAATTAGCATTAAAACGCCCATACTACTCACTAGGTACAAATCATTTACTACGTTATATGGAATGGGATTGTGCTTTGTATCTTGCAGCACAAGAGCAAGGCATTGCACAATCTTCTGCTAAAGAACTTATTGAGAAGATAAATTGGTCTATATTTGGCCCTGCAAATAAAGCTGTTTTTTATATATCACGTCTTCGTAGCAGTCAATTATTGACTAGGATTGATTGGATAATTAGTTTAATGTTTTTACTTATCTTTACGGCACCTTTTAAGTATCATAAACACAGTAATTCTAATGAGGTAGCCTTTGATGTAACTTTATGTCCACTAGCAAATTACTTTAAAGAACAAAATGTTGTTGAGTTAACCGCTTCTGCTGCCTGTTCTCTTGATAATCATATGGCGAATTTATGGGGGGTTACTCTTACTCGTCCTCAAACTATTGCACAAAATCAGCCATTTTGTGAGTTTCATTTTCAGCCAAAACTTGTAAAACTAGAATCAGCCAAGCAAAAATAAGAGCTAGTACTATAGTAGGCTTAGTGATATTAAATTAAATCAAAAAGGCAACCCACGAAGGTTGCCTTTTTTGTTAAATAATTTGTTTTTCTACAAAATTATTCTGTTGTTAAGCCAGGAATATTTGGTAGTAAACGAGTTCCTGTTGTAGGAGCTTGATGGCTAATTAAAGCCTTAGCTTGTTTAACTACATCATCAACAGTAAATCCAAAGTGTTTAAGTAGTTCTTTTAGTGGGGCTGATGCACCAAATTCTCGACGAGCAATAACAGCACCTTCAAAACCAACATAACGCCGCCAACCAATAGATGTACCTGCCTCAACAGCTACACGAGCGCGACAGCTTGAAGGTAATACTTCTTCACGGTAAGAATCAGATTCTTCTTCAAATAATTCCCATGAAGGCATACTAACTACACGAGCGCGAACACCTTCAGCAATGAGTTTTTCATATGCTCCAACACACCATTGAACTTCTGAACCTGTACCAATCAAAATAACTTCGGGTGTGCCTTCACAATCAGCTAAAATATAAGCTCCACGATGAACACCTTTAGCTGAACCAAACTTGCTACGATCATAAGTTGGTAGAGCTTGACGGCTAAGGATTAAAGCTACTGGACGGTGATTATTGTTCATAATATAACGCCAGGATTCTGTTACTTCATTAGCATCTGCTGGGCGTAAGACAACTATATAAGGAATTGCACGGATAGAAGCTAGTTGTTCAATAGGTTGGTGTGTTGGGCCATCTTCGCCTACACCAATAGAATCATGTGTATAAATATAAGTAACAGGCAGTTCCATTAAAGCAGACAGTCTCATTGTAGGACGTGAATAGTCTGAGAAGATTAAAAATCCTGCGCCGTAAGGTCTTAATTTAGAAAGAGCCATTCCATTAAGAGTTGATCCCATTGCATGCTCACGTACTCCAAAATGGAAGTTACGACCGCCATAACTTTCTTTTTGGAACTCGCCGCCGTCAGGAATACGGGTTTTAGTTGATGGAGCAAGGTCAGCAGCACCACCTAAAAACCAAGGTACTGCTTTAGCAACTGCGGCTAAAACTTTAGAAGAAGATTCACGGCTAGCTAAACCTTTAGGATCAGCAGGAAATTCTGGTAAATTAGCATCCCAATTTTCTGGAAGTCCTCCAGCTTGCATGGTTTCCCATTCTTTAGCTAGTTCTGGATATTCTTGGGCATAAGCAGCAAACTTAGCCTTCCACGCTTCTTCTTGTTCTTGACCGCGGTTAATACACATATTGGTAAAGTCATGAACGCGATCTGGTACAAGGAATTTTTCTTCTTCAGGCCAGCCATAGCGACGCTTGGTTAATCTAATCTCTTCATCTCCAAGCGGTTCACCGTGTGCGCCGTGAGTGTCTTGTTTGTTGGGTGCGCCCCAGGCAATGTGACTATCAACAATTATTAAAGTTGGACGTTCTTTTTCCTTGTCAGCTAAGGTTAATGCCTTAGCAAGCATTTCTGTGTCATTAGCATCACTTACACGTAAAACATTCCAATGATAAGCCATAAAACGTGCGCCAACATCTTCAGTAAATGCTAATGCTGTATTGCCTTCAATGGTAATGTGGTTATTATCATAAATCCAAACAATATTTGAGAGTCCTAAGTGACCAGCTAAAGAAGCTGCTTCACTAGAAACACCTTCCATCATACAGCCATCACCAGCAATAGCAAAAATCTTATAATTAACAATTTCATGACCGGGGCGATTAAAATGGCTAGCTAACCAGCGTTGGGCAATTCCCATACCAACGGAATTTGCTACACCTTGACCAAGTGGGCCTGTAGTAGTTTCTACACCTGGGGTTAAGTGATATTCCGGGTGGCCTGGGGTTTTACTATCCCACTGCCGGAAGTTTTTTAATTCTTCGAGAGGCAAATCATACCCAGAAATATGTAGCACGCTATAAAGCAACATAGAAGCATGACCAGCAGAAAGCACAAAGCGATCCCGATTGGGCCAATGTGGGTTTCTGGGGTTAAAGTGCATAAATTGGTTAAATAAAGTGTATGCTACAGGTGCTAATGCCATAGGGGTGCCTGGATGACCAGAATTGGCTTTTTGTACACCGTCCATTGCTAGGGTACGAATTGTTGTTATACAAAGCTCATCTAGAGACATTTTATCAAGACTCATTAAAAAATAGCTCCTTCCGTGGGTGTTTTTAATATGCTTTTCTATCAAGGATTTAGAGACTTACCTGGGCGCGAACTATAACACACCAAATGGGTAAAAACAACCAAATGGGAACTACTTCTTAGATGTTTTCGAGATAGGTATCTTAACCAGCAAAGAGCTAAATATTTGTTAAAGTGTCACTAAGAAAAGTGTCATAATCAACCATATTTTCTAAACACTAACCATAATAATCTTTAGCAAAATGGAGGAATGGTTATGTTAAAAACTTGTCTTATTTGCCAATACAACCTCAAAGAAGAACTAAAATCTTGCCCTCAATGCGGTGTTCGATTTGATGAAAATATCTTACAAGAAGTAAATTCCATTAATTATCTACTTAGGGAAGTTCCAGCCTGGCGAAATAACAAATTAATTGAACCTTGGGTTGAACAAGAACTCTTTCGCTTTTATGGTGGCCGTCGTCATAGCTTGATACAATCTATCTTGCCACAAATCTCATCCATCGAAGTAAATATAACTACTCCTGAACTATCACCTAATACATTTTTAGTTAAATCTCAACAACCTACTTCTGATAATGTTAGTTTAATTAATGATATTACGACTGATAACACTAGTAATATTTTAATCACAGAAAATAGTAAGTTAAATCAAGTAAGTGAAATAAATACAGCAAATAACATAAGTATGGAAGCATTACAAGATATAGCTGTTAGAAATGTTAAAAATGTCAAAGCTACTAATGTTGTTGCTAGTAATTCTAATGAAGCAAATATTTCACATAACAAATCCTTTAATTTTGTTCCATCTCCCCTACCTGAAGCAAAAAAGCCTTTAGGAGAAATAGTAGCAGAAAACATCAACACTATTTTTGCTGTTAGTGCAGCCTTGTTTGTTGGTGGAGTTGCTCTTTACTATAGAAATGAAATATATCGTGGACTTACTCAGCCCATAGTTCAAGCTGTTATCTTGATGTTAGTTACACTTGCTAGCTTAGTGACTGGGACTGTGCTAGTACGTAAAACTGCTGAACATGTTGCAGGGCGTGCTTTAAGTTTAACAGGTGCTTTACTTGTACCAATTAACCCTTGGTTTTTAGTTCATTCTAGTTTAATTACTGACACTGGACGAGGTTGGGTTTTAGGGCTGGCTTGTACTTTTCTTTATGGCTCAATAGCATATTTTTTAAGAGATAGCTTGTTTGTTTATTTAAGCTTAGTAACAGGGCTTATTACTAGCTGGGTTTTAGCTTATAAATTTGCAGGAAACGTTGCATCTACTAGTACTTATGCTGTTGTTTTAATGGTTTATAGCATTATCTGTTTATTTGCTGAACAACATTTTAAGCTTGCTAGCACAGAAACAGAGTTTTCAAGAGAAAAAATAGGTCGTCCATTCTTTCATTTTGCCCAAGTTGGTATAGCCTTAACCTTACTGTTTTATACTCCATTAATAGATTTACTTCCAAAAGAATTTATTGCTACTAAAAAACACTTTGACCCAAGTTATAGTAGTCTGATGACGGTTTGGTTAGCCCTGGCGGCGGCTTTTGCTTATAGTTATTCGGCTGTAGTGCGTCGAGCTAGCTACTTTGTTTACATGGCTATAGCGGCTCTTTATTGGTCAGAAATTTCTTTATTTATCCATCTAAAAAGCTCTATAAGTAATTTCTATTTAGCAATTGCTGGGACTACATTGCTTTTAGGAGTAGTTGGACAAAAAGCAAACTTAGAAGAATTTTATAGTAAGCCAATAAGTCTATTTACTAGAGCAGTTGGAGAGATTTATTTAGTAATTGCTGTTGTCTATTTACTTTTTGCTATTTCTGCTAGTTGGACAACAATTTTGGCTTTTGTTTTAGTAGCCATAATGTTTCAAGCAAAATTAAATAACTTATCAAGCGAGCAAATAACTTATAGAGTCGCTCTTTTATCTTTAGTTGCTTATATTTTATCTTTGACCAACTTAGCCTTGGACAAAGATATTTTCTTGATTCTACAGCCAAGTATTGCTGTTGTAGCACTAGTGTTAAGTTCTAGGTTAGAAAAAACTAATCAAAGTTCTTTAAGTCAGGCTTGGCAAAAAATTTCTTTGCTGATAGTGACAATTTCAATTTATAAACTTGCTCAAATGTCTATTAGCAAAGACTTTGATTATTTAACCTTAGCAATTTTTTGGCTAGAAATAGCATTGATTTTTGCTGCTCTTAGCTATCAACTTAAGGAAGAAAGCTACAAGATTTTACCAGCAATCTTTTCAACTAGCTTAGGAACTATTGCTTATGGTTTAGTATTAGCCAAATATAATTATTTAGATCGTAAAGAAGCCCTTGTCGCCTTTGCCCTACTAGCTTTTATTTATTTTGCAGTTTCTCAAACAACAATTTTATGGCAAGCAATAAAAGACGCTTTTTCTTATTTATCTGTATTTTTAAGCTTTGCCCTGTTACTTTGCTGTTCTTGGTTAACTTTAGAGCTAGTTATAGAAAACAAAACCTCTGTTTTTGCTGCTCCTATAGCTCTAACTCTAGCTTTAATCGGTGCAAAAGAGTTTTTGCATTTAAAGGAACAAAAACATCTATTAAATTCAATCTTGCTAGGTGTAATTGGAATACTATTTGTACCTAATCTATTAGCAATACTTAGTATTACTAGTCATAGATCATTGTTTTTTGCTTTAACTACCTTGGCAATCGGTTATTTAATTATTGCTAAACTAGAAAAACGCCAAATAGACAAAGAAATTTATGCTACTTTTGAAGTTTTAGCTAATCTAGTAATAGTAATCAGTGGACTAGGATTTTTAGCTATTGGATATAATTTCTACACTGACCAATTTTCATTTTTTACAACTCTAGGATTTTTGCAAATAGTTCTATTTTATGGACTTGGAACTTATTTAAGTAATGATCAAAAACTTTCCCAAGCCTATAGCCATTTTACTTTTAGCCTTTTGCTTGTAACAACTTGTCTTTTTGGAAATTATTGTGGACTAAGAAATTGGGGAGATTTA
>Ga0268299_1004068_pt1 | contig 12082 bp, 7 predicted proteins | sample NOBtaG_FD_193484 | JGI IMG/M metagenome (GOLD analysis project Ga0268299, IMG submission 193484) | Activated sludge microbial communities from bioreactor in Nijmegen, Gelderland, Netherland - NOB reactor | ecosystem: Engineered > Bioreactor > Aerobic > Activated sludge | place: Netherlands...
CCTCCTGCTGCAGCGGGAGAGCGACCTGGAGGTGATGAGGGGCCAGCAGCGCACCCTGGCCGACCAGGTGGCCCTGGCCACGATCAACCTCACGCTCACCCAGGACCGGCTGGCCAACAACATCTCGGTGGCGGTGACCGCCTACGAGGGTCACGACCAGGGGGTCGGCTGCCCCGGCCAGAGCGAGGCGCGGATCCCGGCCGGTGACGCCGCCACCGTGTGCTTCGACATCACCAACGAGGGCGATCAGACCCTCACCCAGATCAAGGTCACCGACACCGTGCTCGGCATCGACGGCGAGACGGAGCTGATCACGGTGTTCGGGTCGCTCGACAGCCTGGCTCCGGGCCAGTCGGCCCTGGTGGCCTTCGAGACCGAGCCGGAGCGTGACCTGCGCCTGCGCACCCGGGTGACGGCCGTGCCCACCAACGGTGTCGACCCCGAGGCCACCGGCGTACCGGTGGACACCCAGGCCACGTTCGACCTGCTCACGTTCGAACCCGACCGGGACCCCGGCTTCGGCGACGGCTGGTCGGCCGGCGGCCAGGTGCTGGCCGCCCTGTGGACCGCCGTCACCGTCACGCTGGGCTTCCTCCTGCCGATGCTGGTGATCCTGGCCCCCCTGGCCGCTGCCGTCTGGTGGGCCCTGCGCCGCCAGCGCCGGGCCGCCGGCCCCGCCGCCCCGGCCCAACCGCCCGCCCCGTCCGCGGGCCCCACCGGTGGCCCGTCGGGCGGCACCGGCGGCACCGGCGGCACCGGCGGCGACAACCCGCCCCCTCCCCCACCGGCTCCCCCCGCCCCCGAGCCGGTCGGTGCCGGCACCGGTGGCCCGTCCAGCTCGTCCTGATCAGCCTTCCTCCGGCCCCCGCCCTGCCCTCCGGCGGGGGCCGGAGCCCCGAACCGTGCGACGTAAACCGCGCCCCGTCGACGTTCCGACGTCGCGAATCCCCCGGATTCCGGGGGAAACGTGACGCAGTTCGCCTGCGGGGCGCGGTTTTCGTCGCACGGTTCGACGGGGCGGGACGGCCGACCGGGGGTGACGGGTCAGGCGTCGGGGATGGGCTTGGGGAAGAGGGAGCGGGCGATGACTACGTCGAGGATCTCGGTGGCGCCGTCGAGGTAGTGGGTCAGCCGGGCGCCGGTGAGGTGGCGGGGCAGGCAGTGGTGACGGCGGGCGCCGGCCGCTCCCATCACCTGCATGCAGGCGGCCAGGCCCCGCTCGGCGACCCGGGTGGCGAACTTCTTGGCGTGGGCCGCCGCCACCGCCGACGAGCCGTCGCCGGCCGCCAGCAGCTGGGCCGCCCGGTACGTCAGCAGCCGGCTCGCCTCCAGATCGGTGGCCACGTCGGCCAGGGAGAACTGCACGGCCTGGAACCCCGCCAGCGGCTGACCGAAGGCGTGGCGCCCGCTCACGTAGTGGCGGGCCACCTCCAGGCCGGCCTCCAGCATCCCGCAGCACATGGCCCCCACGAGCACCCGGGCCAGGTCGATCCCCTCCATGGCCGCCCGGAACCCCTGGCCGGCCGGCACGAACAGGGCGTCGGGCCCGACCCGGCAGTTGTCGAACAGGAACTCGGCCGTCCCCAGCGAATGGGCCCCGATCAGGGGATACGGGGTGACCCGCTCGATCCCCGGGGTGTCGGCGTCGACCAGGAAGGCGGCCACCGCCCGGTGCCCGGCGCCGGGCTCGGTGGTGGCGTACACCGACAGCACGCTGGCCTCGGCCCCGTTGGACACCCAGGCCTTGGCCCCGTCGAGCACCCAACCGCCGTCGGCGTCCCGGCGGGCCGTGGTGGTGATGGCGGCGGCGTCGCTGCCCACGCCCGGCTCGGTCAGCAGGAAGGCCCCCAGCCGGCGTCCGGCCACCAGGTCGTCGAGGTACCGCTCCCGCAGCTCGTACCCGGCCCGGCGGGCCACCGCCCCCACCAGGTTGTTGTGCACGGCGAGCGAGAACGCCACGCCGAGGTCGACCGCCGCGATCTCCTCCATCACCCGGGTGAGTGCCACCGGGCCCAGGGCCCGCCCCCCGTCGGCGCCGGGGGCGGTCAGGCCGGTGAGACCGGCCTCGGCGGCCGAGTCGAAGGCCTCCCGGGCGAAGCGGCGCTCGGTCTCCCATGCCTCGGCCTGGGGGGCCACCGCCACCTGGGCCCACTCCCGGGCCAGGGCCACCGCGGCCCGTTCGGCCTCGTCCAGCGAGGCATCCAGCTCGGCTCGGGGCCCGCCGCCGCTCACCGCCTGCTCACTCCTGGTCGAGGGCCTGGCTGACCAGGGCGGCGATGGCGCTTCGCTCACTGCGGCTCAGCGTCACGTGGGCGAACAGCTCGTGACCCCGCAGCGACGCGATCACCGAGGCGATGCCGTCTCGACGGCCCACCCGCAGGTTGTCGCGCTGGGCGATGTCGTGGGTGAGCACCACCCGGCTCCCGGAGCCCAGCCGGCTGAGGGCGGTGAGCAGCACCGCCCGCTCCAGGTTCTGGGCCTCGTCGATGATGACGAACACGTCGGTGAGGGTGCGGCCCCGGATGTAGGTGAGGGGCAGCACCTCGATCAGGCCCTGGCGGTGGATCTCGTCCCGGGCGATCGGGTTGGCGATGGCCTCCAGGGCGTCGCCCACGGCGTCGGTCCAGGGGCGCATCTTCTCGTCCTCGTTGCCGGGGAGGAAGCCCAGCTCCTGGCCGCCCACGGCGTACAGGGGGCGGAAGATCATGATCTTGCGGTGGGTCTTGTGCTCCAGGACCGACTCGAGCCCGGCGGCCAGAGCCAGGACCGACTTGCCGGTGCCGGCCGGTCCCCCGATGGACACGATGCCCACCGAGTCGTCGGCCAGCAGGTCGATGGCGATCCGCTGCTCGGCGTTGCGGCCCCGCACCCCGAACACGTGACGGTCCGACACCAGGCGCACCTTGCCGTCGGCCTGGACCCGGCCCAGGGCGGAATGACCGGCCCCCTCCAGGATCAGCCCGGTGTTCACCGGAAGCTCGGCCGCTTCGTCGATCAGGGCCACCTGCTGCTTGTAGAGGCGGTCGATGGCCTCGGGCGCCACCGACAGCTCCACCAGGCCCCGCCACTCCAGGTCGGCCTCCATCTGGTGGTGGTACTCCTCGGCCGCCAGGCCGAGCACACCGGCCCGCAGACGCAGCGGCAGGTCCTGGGTGACGAGCACCACGTCGTGGTTCTCGGCCTGGAGGTTGAGGGCCACCAGCAGGATCCGGTGGTCGTTGCCGGAGGCGCCTCGCATGGCCTCGGGGATGACGTCTTCGGAGCGGTGGTTCAGCTCCACCCGCACCGTCCCGCCGGCCTGGTTGACCGGGAACGGCTCGGTGAGGCCACCGTGCCGCTCCCGGATCGCCTCCAGCTTGCGCAGGGCGGTCCGGGCGGCCCACCCCAGCTCGGGGTGGTGGCGCTTCTCCTCCAACTCGGTGAGCACGATGATGGGGAGCACGACGTCGTGGGCCCCGAAGGCCTCCAGCGACGTCGGCGCATTGAGCAGCACCGAGGTGTCGAGGACGAACACCTTACGTTTCATGCCAACCTCACGGGTGGGTGGGTCACACCGGCAGATCTGCCGGCGGGGGGAACCACGTGACGGGTGTTGTCTGTCACCACATCGAGAGTCGGCAGGACACCAGGGGATTTCAGCTGATCCCCTTCCCATGGCCTCGATGGTCAGACACCGACATCACGCGACCCTCAGTATGGTCCAGATCGCCCGGGGGCCATAGTCGGATGGTCCAAATGGCTCATCACGCCTGGTCGGCCGGGGTGTCGGTGCCGGGCGAGGCCACCACCCCGGCCTGAACCAGGGCGTCGACCTCGGCCGGTTCGTAGCCGGCGGCGGCCAGCACCTCCCGGGTGTCGGCCCCCAACGCCGGGGCCGGGCTCCGGGGCCCCACCGGGGCGGTGTGGAACCGGATCGGGCTGGCCACCGTGCGGTAGGTGCCGATGGCGGGATGGCTGGTCTCGGGGAACAGGCCGGCCGCCTCGGCCTGCGGGTCGACCACCACCTCGTGGAGGCCGAGCACCGGGCCCCAGATCACGCCGGCGGCGTCGAAGATCTCGCCCCACTCGTCGCGCGAGTGGAGCGACAGGGCCTCGTCGATGCCGTCGACCAGCTCCTCCATGTTCTGGAACCGGCTGCGCACGGTGGCGAAGCGCTCCTCGGTGAGCCAGTCCTCCCGGCCGATCGTGCGGCAGAACAGGGGCCACGCCTTCTCCTCGGGCATGTTCACGACCACCCACTTGCCGTCGCCGCAGCGGAACCGGTTGGCCGTGGCCAGGATCTGCTGGCCCCGGGCCCGGGGCCGCAGCGGAGCCTGGTCGATCACCGACACCGAGTAGTCGCAGGCCTGGGTCCACACCGCGGTGTGGTAGAGCGAGGTCTCCACCACCTGCCCCTCGCCGGTGCGCTCGGCCAGCCGCAGGGCCGACAGGATCGACGACACCAGGGCCAGCCCCGTGGTGTAGTCGCCCTGGGCCGGGCGGGCCATCGGCACCACCCCGTCGGGACCCTCCCGCATGGCGTCGTACAGGCCGGACCGGCCGAAGAAGGCGGTGACGTCGAACCCGGGGCGGCCGGCGTCGGGCCCGTCGGTGCCGAAGCCGGTGAGGGTGGCGTGGACCAGCTTGGGGTTGACCCCGAGCAGGGTGGCCGGATCCATCCCGAAGCGCTGCTGGCGATGGGGCAGCAGGTTGCACACGAACACCTGGGCCGAGGCGCACAGGCGGCGCACCACCTCCTGGCCGGCCTCGGTGTCGAGATCCACCGCGATCGACCGCTTGCCCCGGTTGGTCACGTCGAACTGGTAGTCGAACGAGGAGCGGGCCGGGTCCGAGCCGTCGGGCAGGCGGACCGACCGGGTCTTGTCCCGCATCGGGTCGCCCGTCAGCGGCTCCACCTTCACCACCGTGGCCCCCAGATCGGCCAGGATGGCCGCCGCGCTGGGCGCCGCCATCCAGGAGTCGATCTCCACCACGGTCACGTCGTCGAGGGGCAGGGGGAGAGCCACGGGTGCGTCCTTTCGGGGTTCCGTCCGGGGGAGCCGGAGCCAGGATGGACGCCCCGTGGGGCCGAGTCCAGTCCCGCGCCGCTGGTCGGTCCGGGCTCTCAACCTGCGCTGGTCGCCCTTGTGGGTCTACCTTGTCCGTTCAGCCTCATCGCCGCGCCGTTCGCGGCGCTTCCCAACCCTGTTACCACTCCTGAATGGGGGATTCGTGAACCTGGCCAGCCTGCTCGACCTGCCGTCCATGATCGTTCCCGACTCGCTGGTCCTGATCGACACCACGGCCCCCGGCGGTCCCCGCGAGGTGACCTACGGGGAGCTGCGGGAAGCGGTGTCGCTGGCCGCCGGCCTGCTCACCGAGCTCGGCGTCACCCAGGGCGACCGGGTCGGTGTCTTCGCCACCAACTCCTGCGCCGCCCTCGAGGCCCTGTTCGCCATCTCGGCCGTGGGGGCCACGATGGTGCCGATGAACTACCGGGCCGCCGACGAGGAGGTCACCCACCTCCTGGCCGACTCCGGGGCCAAGGTGCTGTTCACCGAGACCCGGTACAAGGACCTGGTCGACCGCTGCCGGCCCGACAGCCTGGAGGAGGTCATCTACCTCGACGTGGCCGACGACTACGGCGCCCGGCGCGACGCCGCCGAGGAGTTCCCCCTCGTGGTGGAGGTGGAAGACGACGAGCTGGCCGCCCTGCTCTACACGTCGGGCACCACCTCGCTGCCCAAGGGTGTGAAGCTCACCCACGGCGCGCTCACGGGCTACATCATGGGGGCCAACGACGCCGCCGACGGCAGCGACATGGGCCGCATGATCCTGGCCGCCCCGCTCTACCACATCGCCGGCATCACCTCGCTGCTCAACGCCCTGTACTCGGGCCGGGTGACGATCATGATGAGCCAGTTCGAGCCCGACCAGTGGCTGGATCTGGTGGAGAGCCAGGGCGCCACCCACGCCTTCCTGGTGCCCACCATGCTGGCCAAGGTGCTGGAGTCGCCCAAGGTCGGCAGCACGAACCTGTCGAGCCTGGAGGCCCTCACCTACGGCGCCGCCCCCATGCCGCCGGCCGTGATCCGCCGGGCCATCGAGATGTTCCCCGACACCGTCGGCTTCTCCGGTGCCTACGGCCAGACCGAGACCACCTCCACGGTGGCCGTGCTCGGCCCCGACGACCACAAGCTCGATTCCGAGGTGAAGCTGGCCCGCCTCCGCTCGGTGGGCCAGGTGCTCGACGACGTGGAGGTCCGCATCGTCGACGCCGAGGGCAACGTGCTCGGCCCGGGCGAGCCGGGTGAGGTCCAGCTCCGCACCTACCGGGCCATGGACGGCTACTGGGGGGCCGAGGAGAAGACCCGGGTCACGATCGACACCGAGGGCTGGGTCCACACCGGCGACCTCGGCTACCTCGACGACGACAACTACCTGTTCCTCAGCGGGCGCACCGGCGACATGATCATCCGCGGCGGCGAGAACATCGCCCCCGAGGAGGTCGAGGCCGTGCTGTACGAGCACGAGGACGTGCTCGACGCCTGCGTGGTCGGCCTCAGCGACGAGACGTGGGGCGAGCGGGTGGTGGCCGCCGTGGTGCTGCGAGACGGGGCCACCCTGGACGGCCTGCAGAAGCACGTGCAGGCCCACCTGGCGTCGTTCAAGCGGCCCGAGGCGTTCCACGTGACCGAGGAGCTGCCCCGCACGTCCACCGGCAAGCTCCTGCGGCGCCACCTCATCCCGATCCTGGAGGAACAGGGCATCTGACCGCCGGGTCCGTGACACCCGACGGGCAAGGCCCCGGCTGCTACGCCGGGATCAAGGTGCTGGAGCTGGCCACCGGGGTGGCCGGCCCCTACGCCGCCATGTTCCTGGCCGACAACGGGGCCGACGTGGTGAAGCTGGAGCCGCCGGAGGGCGACCCGTACCGGGCCGACCCCGGCTTCCAGACCGTCGCGCGCAACAAGCGCTCGATCGTGCTGGCGGGTGGGACCGCCGGGGAGAACCAGCGCCGGGCCCTGGCGGCGGCGGCCGACGTGATCATCGTCGACCGGCCGGGCCAGGCGGCCGAGGTGCGGCTCCTCAACCCGGGGGCCGTGGTCGTGGCCTGCCCCCCGTGGGGCGAGCGGGGGCCCAAGCGGAACGACCCGTGGACCCCGGCTCTCCTCCACGCCGCCACCGGCATCGCCTGGAACCAGCAGAGCTACGCCGAGGTGCCGGTGGATCTGGTGGTGCCGATCGTGGGCTACGGCACCGGGGTGCTGGGCGCCCTGGCCGCCGCCGCCGGCCTGCTGGTGCGGGCCCAGCGGGGCGCGGCCCCCACCTACGAGGTGTCGCAGGTGGCGGGGGCGGCCGCCCTCCAGCTGGGTGAGAGCCGCCCGGCCGGCCCGCCGCCGGAGCGGCCGGGAGACTCCGGACTCGGCTCCAAGGGCCGGGTGGCCTGCTACCGGCTGGTGGAGGCGGGCGACGGCAAGTGGTTCTTCCTGGCCTGCGGCACGGCCCGGTTCTACCACCGGATGCTGGAGGTGATCGGCCGGCCCGACCTGGCCGACGACCCGGTGCTGGCCAACCCGCCCTGGGGGCTGATGTTCGACGAGCCGATCGCCCGGCTGACGCCGATCCTCGACGAGATCTTCGCCACCAGGCCCCGCGACCACTGGCTGGCGGCGCTGGCCGCGGCCGACGTGCCGGCCCAGCCGGTGCTGACCCGGGCCGAGTTCCTGCGCCACTCGATCGTGGCCGCCAACGCCATGGACGTCACCGTCGAGCACCCCGAGTTGGGCCCGGTGGGCATGATGGGCCTGCCGGTGACGTTGGAGTCGGCCCCCGGGTCGATCCGCCGGCCCGCTCCCCTGCTCGACCAGCACCACGACGAGATCCTGGCCGAGTGGCTCGGCGGCGACGCCACCCCCACCCCCGCTCCGGCACCCGGAGCCGCCACCGGCGTCGGCACCCCCACCACCGGCGCCGACCCGACCCGGCCGTTGGCCGGGGTGCGGGTGATCGACCTGGCCTCGTTCATCGCCGGGCCCGTGATCAGTCGCCACCTGGCCATGCTCGGGGCCGAGGTGATCAAGATCGAGGCCCCGACCGGCGACCCGTTCCGCGGCATCGGCCCCCCGTTCGAGTCGTGGAACCAGGGCAAGCGGAGCATCATCTGCGACCTGACCACCCCCGAGGGCCAGGCCGTGCTTCACCGGCTGGCGGCCGGGGCCGACATCGTGATCGAGAACTTCCGACCCGGGGTGGCCGCCCGCCTCGGGGCCGACCGGGAGCGGCTAGCCGCCATCAACCCCCGCCTGATCTTCCTCAGCTCGCCCGGCTACGGGCTCGACCCCGACATGGCCGAGCGCCCCGCGTTCGACCCCCTGGTCCAGGCCCTGGGCGGGTTCATGGCGGCCCAGGGCGGTATCGAGGGCCCCGACGGCGAGGCCGTGCCGGGCCGGGAGCCGGTGTTCCTGTCGGTGGCCGTGCACGACGTCGTCACCCCCATGATCGGGGCGTTCGGGCTGGCCATGGCCCTGTGGGAGCGGGACCGCACGGGCGAGGCCCAGATGGTCCGCACCTCCCTGGCCCAGAGCACGATGGCCATGCAGGCCGCCGAGTACACGCGCTACGCCGGCCGGCCCCCCACCGCCGGGGGCGGGTTCGACTACCCCGGCCCCGACGACGACCACACCTGGTACGAGGCCGACGCCGGCGGTTACGTGTGGCGCGACGGCGAGCTGGAGGTCCCGGTGTGCACCGTGGGGCTCAGCGGCACCGAGCTGGCCGAGGCCAACGACCTGTGTGTCACCTACGACCATCCGGCCCTCGGCCCGGTGGTGATGTTCGGCCAGCTGATCGGGGGCGCCGGCCCCCACCTGGAGCGGGCCCCGCTGCTGGGCGAGCACAGCGACGAGATCCGGGCCGAGATCGACGCCGGCCGCTGGTCCCGCCCCGCCTGAACCGATCTGGTGTCCCCAGCCGTCACCCGTGACGGCACCGGACACCAGAAGCTCGAAGGCCTGACCTGGTGTCCCCAGCCGTCACCGGTGACGCCCTGGGTCACCAGATCGGGCTCCACGGGCCCGTCGCCCGGCGTAGGATCGACGCCCATGACGCAACCCCTGGCTGGTCTGACGGTGGTGGAGCTGGCCGAGGGCATCGCCGGCCCCTACGCCGGCAAGCTCCTCGCCGACTTCGGGGCCGACGTGATCAAGGTCGAACCCCCGGGCGGCGACCGGGCCCGGGCCGCCGGCCCCTTCCCCGCCGGGGCCGAGGGCGATCCCGAGCAGAGCGCCCTGTTCCTCCACCTCAACACGTCGAAACGGTCGGTGGTGGCCGGCCCCGACGATCCCCTCATCGGGCACCTCGTGGCCGGCGCCGACCTGATCCTGCGCTCCGACGACGCCGTCGACCTCGACCGCATCCGGGCCCTGCGACCCCAGGCCCCCGTGGTCACGGTCACCTCGTTCGGCCTCACCGGGCCTTACGCCGGCTACGCCGGCGAGGAGATCGTGCACATCGCCCTGGGCGGGCCCATGTCGGCCTCGGGCATGCCCGACCGGGAGCCGGTGAAGATGGGGGCCGCCGTGGGCCAGTACCAGTGCGGCACGGTGGCCGCCGTGGCCGCTCTGGCCGCCCTGGCCGTGGCCGATCGGACGGGGGCCGGACCCCACGTGGACCTGTCGAACATCGACACCCAGGTCACCTCGATCGACCGGCGCATGACCTACCTCCTCTACGCCACCTACCGGGGCGAGGACGTACCCCGCTTCGGTGGCTACTCGGTGTCACCCTTCCCCGGCGGCTGCCGCCCGGCGGGCGACGGCCACGTGCAGGTGTCGACCCTCATGAACTGGATCCCCCGGATGCTGGCCGTCATGGCCGACCCGGAGATGTCGGAGCTGTACGCCGACCCGATGTGGTTCTTCAACCCCGAGCTGCCGGCCCTGGCCGACGCCCAGCTCCTCAGCTGGACCGTGAGCCGCAGCCGCCAGGAGGCGATGGAGCAGGCCCAGGCCGGCGGGTGGCCGATCACGGCCGTGAACCGCCCCATCGATCTGCTGACCGACCCCCACTTCACCGAGCGCGGCTTCTTCGTGGACGTGGAGCACCCCGTGGCCGGCACCGTCCGCCAGCCCGGTGCCCCCATCCGCATGGACGACGGCTGGCGCCTGGCCCGCCCCGCCCCCACCCTCGACCAGCACGGCGCCGAGATCCGGGCCTCGATGGCCGCGCCCGCCACCGCACCGGCGGGCGACCCGGCGCCGGCCCCCGTGATCGCCCCGGCCGACGCCCCCCTGCCGCTGGCCGGGCTCCGGGTGCTCGATTTGACCGTGGTGTGGGCCGGGCCGTACGCCACCTGCATCCTGGGCGACCTGGGGGCCGACATCGTGCGGGTCGACAACCCCTACATCTTCCCGTCGGCGACCCGGGGCGTGCTGCCCCGCCCGCCCAAGGACCTGGTGGCCGGCGTGGGCGGCATCTTCGGCGGCTACCCCGACGCCGATCCCGGCGAGCGCCCGTGGAACCGGATGGCGCTGTTCAACGCCCACGCCCGCAACAAGCGCAGCGTCACGCTCGACGCCCGCAAGCCGCTGGGACGCGAGACCTTCCTGCGCCTGGTGGAGCACTGCGACCTGATGATCGAGAACAACTCGATCGAGCTGCTCGACAAGCTGGGCCTGGGCTGGGACGAGCTCCACGCCCGCAATCCCCGACTGATCCTGCTGCGCCTGCCGTCGGTGGGCCTCACCGGCCCCTACCGCAACTACCTCGGGTTCGGGGTCAACTTCGAGGCCCTGTGCGGCCTGGGCGCCATCCGGGGCTACCGCGACGCCGACCTGAGCGACAACGAGGCCGTGTTCCACATGGACGCCGCCACCGGGTCGGCCGCCGCCTTCGCCGCCCTTATGGCCCTGCGCCGCCGGGAGCAGACCGGGGTGGGAGAGCTGGTGGAGGTGTCGCAGAGCGAGAACATGCTCGGTCACATCGGCGAGCTGCTGATCGACGCCGCCCGCTCGGGCACGGTCCACGACCGGCTCGGCAACCGCCACGCCACCCGGGCCCCACAGGGCTGCTACCCGTGCCGGGGCGACGACGCCTGGGCCGTGATCTCGGTCGGCCCCGACGACTGGGGTCGGTTCGCCGCCGCCCTGGGCGACCCGGCCTGGGCCGCCGACGAGCGCTTCGCCACCGAGGCAGGCCGCCGGGAGCACCACGACGAGCTCGACGAGCTGATCGCCGCCTGGACCGCCGGCCTCACCCCCTACGAGGTCTTCGAGCGGTGCCAGGCCCAGGGGGTGCCGGCGGCGCCCGTGCTCCACGAGCTGGAGGCCCTGGCCGACCCCCACCTCCAGGCCCGGGGCCTGTTCGCCCCCAACGGCAGCCCCGAGACCGGCGAGCACCTCCACCCCACCCACCTGTGGCGGTGGGACGGGCCGCCCATGCGGTGGGATCCGCTCCCCGTGATGGGCGGCGACAACCAGGCCGTGTTCCAGGGCGTGGTGGGCCTCACCGACAGCGAGTACGCCGCCCTCGCTGCCGACGGCCACCTGTCAGCGGACTACCTGACCCCCGACGGAGTGCCCTTGTAACGGGCGCTCACTCGAACAGCGGGACCTTGGCCTTGGCGTAGGTGAGCTTGCGGACGAGCTTGTCGCCCTCCCAGTGCAGAAGATCGAGGCCCCGCCAGCTCGTGGGCTGGCCCTTGACGGTGAGCGTGCAGCGCCACGACGCCATCACCTTGCCCGTCACCTCGTCGATGAACAGGTCCTCGTCGAGGAACTTCATCTCGCCGAAGGCGCCCTCGAACTGGGGGGTGAAGGCGGCGCGCACGGCGTCGATCCCCTCGTTCGAGTGGGCGTTGAACTCGTCGTACACCCCGTGGGGGGCGAAGAACGACAGCATCCCCTCGAGGTCGTTGGTGTTGAACGCCTCCATGAAGGCGTTGGTCAGGGTGAGGAGCTCGTCACGTCGCGACATACCCCACCCTAACCCAGCCCCTATCGGCCCCGGAAGACCGGCTCGCGCTTGTCGACGAAGGCCCGGGAGGCTTCCTTGTGGTCCTCGGTGGTGCCGGTGTGGCGGTGGTGGGTGGACTCCAGGTCCA